>Ga0207770_100152_pt1 | contig 55757 bp, 59 predicted proteins | sample A23E2SouthBayCA_FD_187729 | JGI IMG/M metagenome (GOLD analysis project Ga0207770, IMG submission 187729) | Aerobic enrichment media microbial communities from Eden Landing Ponds, California, USA - A23 E2 (SPAdes) | ecosystem: Environmental > Aquatic > Marine > Unclassified | place: Emeryville...
GGGCCAGCCAAGCCGTTCGAACTGCTGACGAAGGCCGTCGGCAAGCCGAACTACCGCGAGTTCGACCCGACGATCATCCTGTTCCTGACGTTCCCGACGCTGTTCGGGTTCATGATCGGCGACGTCGGATACGGAGCGATCTACACCGGCATCGGGTACTACCTCGCGACGAGTTTCGACTCGGACGCGTTCCAGAGCGCCGGGCAGTTGACCATCGTCGCCGGCGTCATGACGATGCTGTTCGGCGTGCTGTACGGCGAGGTGTTCGGCACCCACATGTTCGGCGAGATGTTCTGGCACGACCTCGTCGGACTGGCGCACGCGCCCCTGGAGAAGGGGCTGTCGCCGGGCAGCAACTGGGCCGACGTGTGGCTGATCGTGACCATCCTGTTCGGTGCGGTCCACCTGCTGACCGGCTACGTCTTCGAGTTCCTCGAGGAACTGGAGTTCCACGGGTTCAAGGCTGCGATGCTGGAGGTCGGCTCGTGGATGCTCGCGCTGATCGGCATCTGGATGTTCGTGTTCAGCAAGCTCGGCCGCAGTTCCAAGCCGGACATGCTGTTCGAGCGGTTCCACGAGGGTGAGGCCGCGGTCATCGCCCTCGGGTTCAACGGGCTCCCCGAGGTCGTCGGTTGGGCAGGGGTGGTTGTCGCTGTGCTTGGCTTCGCGCTGCTGGCGATCGGGCCGACCTACGAACTCGCGGAGTTCGCCCAGCCGTTCGCGCACACCCTGTCGTACCTGCGAATCGCCGCAGTGCTCCTGGCGAAGGCCGGGATGGCGTTCGCGGTGAACCTGCTGTACTTCGGTGCCTACCTGGACAAAGAGGGTGAGTACCACTTCCTGATCGACCACGGCCCGGACTACGGCGCCAGCCACGGTGAGGTGCTGTTCGCCGGGCTGTCGAACTCCGGGCTGGCGATCACCGCGGTGGGCGTACTCGTCCTGATCGTCGGCCACCTCGTGGTGCTGGCGCTGGGCGTCACGTCCTCCGGCATCCAGGCGGCCCGGCTGGAGTACTTCGAGTTCTTCTCGAAGTTCTACGACGGGGACGGCACCGACTACGAGCCGTTCGGTCGGGAGCGAGAGTACACCGCCGACGAGTGATACGGTTCAGTTTCGTCTATCCCCGGTGAACACCGGGACCGAACTGGTGTTCACCGGGAAACAGTGAAACTGAACTGTACAAGCCTCGGATAATCTCTCCTACACATGCGGTTCGTTCACACGGACGATTGAGCGGCTGAACCGCTCGTATTCGGCGGTCTCGGTCGGTCTCTTTGAGAAGTTTTATTACTGCTACGGAGGCAACCACGGAGTGTTCGGAGACGACCAACAGCGACCACAACACCATGATCGAACTCATCCCAGCTCTGACCAGCATCGTACTGCAAGCGGCGATCCCGGCCGGCGCCGCCGCGGCGCTCGCGGTCGGCCTCGCCGCCGTCGGAACCGGCTACGCACAGCGCGGCATCGGTGCCGCCGCGGTCGGCGCGGTCGCCGAGGACGACGACATGTTCGTGACGGGGCTGATCTTCACGGCCCTGCCCGAGACCCTGATCATCATCGCGTTCGTCACGCTCTTCGTCTGAGCCCCTGGCTCACTCTTTCAAACCAATGAGTTTGGACACAGTCGTAGAAGACATTCGAGACGAGGCCCGCGCGCGTGCGGAGGAGATTCGCGACGAGGCCGACGAGCGCGCCGACGAGATCGTCGCGGCCGCCGAGGACGAGGCCGACGAGATTCGTGAGGAGGCCGAACGCGAGGCCGACCGCGAGATCGCCCAAGAGCGCGAGCAGAAGGTCTCCAGCGCCAAACTCGAGGCCAAGCAGGCGCGCCTGGAGGCCCGACGCGACGTGCTCGCCGACGTCCACGAGACCGTCGAGCAGCGCATCGCCGACCTGGAGGGCGAGCGCCGCGAGGAACTCACCGCGGCGCTGCTGTCGGCCGCCGCGGTGGAGGTCGGCGCCGACGAGGGCGTCGCCGTGTACGGGCGGGCCGAGGACGAACAGTTGCTCAAGGAGCTGCTTTCGGAGTACGACGGCTTCGAGTACGCCGGGGAGTACGACTGTCTCGGCGGCGTCGTCGTCGAGAGTGAGGCCTCCCGGCTGCGGGTGAACAACACGTTCGACTCCGTGCTCGAGGACGTCTGGGAGGACGAACTCAAGGAGATCAGCGACAGGCTGTTCGAGCAATGAGCGCCACCGACAACAGTTCGAACCCGGAGTACGTCAGCGCACGGGTCCGATCGCGCCGCGCCCGCCTGTTCGACGAGGAGGACTACCGGAAGCTGGTCCGGATGGGCCCCGGCGAGATCGCCCGCTACATGGAGGAGACGGAGTACGAGACCGAGATGAACGCGCTCGGCGCTCGCCACTCCGGCGTCGACCTCATCGAGTACGCGCTGAACCGGAACCTGGCGAAACACTTCGACGATATCCTCGCGTGGGCCGACGGCCCGCTGTACGAGGACATCGCCCGGTACCTCCGGAAGTTCGACGCCCGCAACGTCAAGACGATCCTCCGAGGCGTCTACAGCGACGCCGCTCGCGAGGAGATCGAGACCGACCTCGTCGAAGCCGGGGAACTCGAACACGACTTCCTGATCGGGCTGATCGAGGCCGGCACCGTCGAGGCGGTCGTCGAGGGCCTGGACGGGACGCTGTTCGGCGAGCCCCTCGCCGCGGCGTTCGACGACTACGAGGCCTCCGGCCTGCTCGTGCCCCTGGAGAACGCCGTCGACCGCGCGTTCTACGAGAACCTGCTGGGCGCGACCACCCGTGGCGAGGCCGCGCAGCTGTACCGCGAGTTCCTCACCGCGGAGATCGACTTCCGGAACGTCCGCAACGCCCTGCGGCTGGCCCGCAGCGGTGCGGACGTCGACCCCGCCGAGTACTTCATCGAGGGCGGGGACCTGTTCGACGCCGCGGAGCTGTCCCAACTCGTCGCCAGCACGGACGAACTCGTCACCCGCATTCGGGAGAGCACCTACGGCGACGAACTGGACGCGGCGCTGACGGAACTGGACGAGGCCGAGAGCCTGCTGGGGTTCGAGCGCGCCCTGGAGGCGGCGCTGCTGGAGTACGGTGACCGACTGTCGAACGTGTTCCCGCTGTCGATCTGTCCGGTGCTGTCGTACCTGCTCGCCAAAGAGCGGGAGGTCGACAACATCCGGGCGATCGCGCGGGGCCGAGAGGTCGGTCTCTCGGAAGAAGAGATTCAAGCGGAACTGGTGATGCTATGAGTCAGGAGATCGCCGTCGTCGGCAGCCCCGAGTTCACGACCGGCTTCCGCCTGGCCGGCGTCCGCGCCTTCGAGAACGTCCCGCCCGAGCAGAAAGACGAGGAACTGGACGCGGCGGTCGAGCGCGTCGCCGACGACGACGGGATCGGCATCGTCGTGATGCACGACGACGACCTCGACCACCTCTCGCGGGGCGCCCGCGAGACCGTCGAGACGAGCGTCGAGCCGGTGTTCGTGACGCTGGGCGGCGGCGGCACGAGCGGACTGCGCGAACAGATCAAGCGAGCGATCGGAATCGACCTGATGGACGACGAAGACGACACATGAGCCAAGCTACCGATACCGACGACGTTCGAGAGGACGGCGTCATCGACAGCGTGAGCGGTCCGGTCGTGACCGCCACGGACCTCGACGCCCGGATGAACGACGTGGTGTACGTCGGCGAGGAGGGTCTGATGGGCGAGGTCATCGAGATCGAAGGGAACCTGACCACGATTCAGGTGTACGAGGAGACCTCCGGGGTCTCGCCGGGCGAACCCGTCGAGACGACGGGGTCGCCGCTGTCGGTCGACCTCGGCCCGGGCATGCTGGACACCATCTACGACGGCGTCCAGCGCCCGCTCGACGTCCTCGAGACGAAGATGGGCTCGGCGTTCCTCGACCGCGGTGTCGACGCGCCGGGCATCGACTTGGAGGAGACGTGGGCGTTCGAGCCAGGGGTCGAGGTCGGTGACGAAGTCGGTGCCGGTGAGATCGTCGGCACCGTCCCGGAGACCCAGAGCATCGAGCACAAGGTGATGGTGCCGCCGGACGCCCTCGAGGAGGGTGAGACCGCCGAGGTCACCGCCGTCGAGGCCGGCGAGTTCACCGTCGAGGAGCCGGTCGTGGAGCTGTCCAACGGCGCCGAAGTGCAGATGCGCCAGGAGTGGCCGGTCCGGAAGGCCCGTCCGACCGTCGAAAAGAAGACGCCGACGACGCCGCTGGTCTCCGGCCAGCGCATCCTCGACGGCCTGTTCCCGCTCGCGAAGGGCGGGACGGCGGCCATCCCGGGTCCGTTCGGCTCCGGGAAGACCGTCACCCAGCAGAGCCTCGCGAAGTTCGCCGACGCCGACATCGTCGTGTACATCGGCTGTGGCGAGCGGGGCAACGAGATGACCGAGGTCATCGACGACTTCCCCGAGCTGCCGGACCCCCAGACGGGCAACCCCCTGATGGACCGGACCTGCCTCATCGCGAACACGTCGAACATGCCCGTCGCCGCGCGGGAGTCCTGCGTGTACACGGGCATCACCATCGCGGAGTTCTACCGCGACATGGGGTACGACGTCGCGCTGATGGCCGACTCCACCTCGCGGTGGGCCGAGGCCATGCGGGAGATTTCTTCGCGGCTGGAGGAGATGCCCGGCGAGGAGGGCTACCCCGCGTACCTGGCCGCGCGCCTCTCGCAGTTCTACGAGCGCGCCGGCTACTTCGAGAACGTCAACGGCACGGAGGGGTCGATCTCGGTGATCGGCGCCGTCTCCCCGCCGGGCGGTGACTTCTCGGAGCCGGTCACCCAGAACACGCTGCGCATCGTCAAGACGTTCTGGGCGCTGGACAGCGACCTCGCGGAACGCCGACACTTCCCGGCGATCAACTGGGACGAGTCGTACTCGCTGTACACCGATCAACTGGAGGACTGGTACCGGGAGAACGTCGCCGAGGACTTCCCCGAACTCCGCCAGTGGGCGGTCGACACGCTCGACGAGGAGTCCGAACTCGAGGAGATCGTCCAACTCGTCGGCAAGGACGCGCTGCCGGAGGACCAGCAGCTGACCCTGGAGGTCGCCCAGTACATCCGCGAGGCGTGGCTCCAGCAGAACGCGCTGCACGACGTCGACCGGTACTGCCCGCCGGAGAAGACCTACCACCTGCTCGGTGCGATCAAGACGTTCAACGACGAGGCCTTCGAGGCGCTGGACGCCGGCGTCCCCATCGAGGAGATTCAGAGCATCGAGGCGGCGCCGCGGCTCAACCGCGTCGGCACCACGCCCGACGACGAGGCCGAGGCGTTCATCCAGAACATCGAGGACGACATGAGCGACCAGCTTCGGGAGCTGTACTGACCATGAAGGAGTACCAGACAATCACCGAGATCAGCGGTCCGCTGGTGTTCGCCGAGGTCGACGAGCCGATCGGCTACGACGAGATCGTCGAGATCGAGACGCCGCAGGGCGAGACCAAGCGCGGCCAGGTGCTCGAATCGGAGGACGGCCTCGTCGCGATTCAGGTGTTCGAGGGGACCGACGGCATCGACCGCCAGGCCTCGGTCCGGTTCCTGGGCGAGACGATGAAGATGCCCGTCACCGAGGATCTGCTCGGGCGGGTGCTGGACGGGTCGGGCAACCCCATCGACGGCGGCCCCGACATCGTCCCCGACGAGCGCCGCGACATCGTCGGCGCCGCGATCAACCCCTACTCCCGGGAGTACCCCGAGGAGTTCATCCAGACCGGCGTCTCCGCCATCGACGGCATGAACACGCTGGTGCGCGGCCAGAAGCTGCCGATCTTCTCCGGGTCCGGCCTGCCGCACAACGACCTGGCGCTGCAGATCGCACGCCAGGCGACGGTGCCCGAGGAGGAGCGCGAGGCCGACGAGGACGAGGACGCCGACGCCGACGATGGCTCGGAGTTCGCGGTGATCTTCGGCGCGATGGGGATCACCGCCGAGGAGGCCAACGAGTTCATGGACGACTTCGAGCGCACCGGCGCGCTGGAGCGGTCGGTCGTGTTCATGAACCTCGCGGACGACCCTGCCGTCGAGCGGACGGTCACGCCCCGGCTGGCGCTGACGACCGCCGAGTACCTCGCGTTCGATAAGGGGTACCACGTCCTGGTCATCCTGACGGACATGACCAACTACTGTGAGGCGCTGCGCGAGATCGGCGCCGCCCGCGAGGAGGTCCCGGGCCGTCGTGGCTACCCCGGCTACATGTACACCGACCTGGCGTCGCTGTACGAACGGGCCGGCCGGATCAAGGGCCAGGAGGGGTCGATCACGCAGATTCCGATCCTGACGATGCCCAGCGACGACATCACGCACCCAATCCCGGACCTGACGGGGTACATCACCGAGGGCCAGATTCTGGTCAACCGCGACCTGAACAGCCAGGGCGTCCAGCCGCCGATCAACCCGCTGCCGTCGCTGTCCCGGCTGATGGACGACGGCATCGGGGAGGGGCTGACCCGTGGTGACCACGGTGGCGTCTCCGACCAGCTGTACGCCGCCTACGCCCAGGGTGAGGACCTGCGCGACCTGGTGAACATCGTCGGTCGCGAGGCGCTGTCGGAGACGGAGATCAAGTACCTCGACTTCGCCGAGCGCTTCGAGGAGGAGTTCGTCCAGCAGGGGTACGACACGAACCGCGACATCGAGGAGACCCTCGACATCGGCTGGGAACTGCTCTCGACGCTGCCGAAGACGGAACTGAACCGCGTCGACGAGGAGGAGATCGAGCAGCGCTACCTCGAGGACGCCGAGGCCGAGGAAGTCGCCGCGGACTAACCGCCCGCCGTTCTCGGAGTATAAACCGTTAACCGCCTGCGAACGGTATCAGGACACAACGAATGGCCGAAGACGTCAAACCAACTCGCAAGAACCTCATGGCCATCGAGGAGCGCATCGAGCTCTCCGAGCGGGGCCACGACACGCTCGAACAGAAGCGCGACGGCCTCATCATGGAGTTCATGGACATCCTCGAGCAGGCCAAGGACGTCCGCTCGAACCTCGAGGCGGACTACGATGAGGCACAGAAGACCATCAACATGGCCCGCGCGATGGAGGGCGACGTCGCGGTCCGGGGCGCAGCAGCGGCGCTGAAAGAGCACCCCGAGATCACCACGGAGTCGAAGAACATCATGGGCGTGGTCGTCCCCGAGATCGAGTCTTCGCGGGTGAAAAAGAGCATCGACCAGCGCGGCTACGGGCTGCTGGGCACCAGCGCGCGCATCGACGAGGCCGCCGACGCCTACGAGCAGCTGCTGGAGACGATCATCCTCGCGGCGGAGGTCGAGACGGCGATGAAGAAGATGCTCGACGAGATCGAGACGACGAGTCGCCGGGTCAACGCGCTGGAGTTCAAACTGCTGCCGGAGCTCAACGAGAACAAGGAGTACATCGAGCAGAAGCTCGAGGAGCAGGAGCGCGAGGAGATCTTCCGGATGAAGAAGATCAAGGACAAGAAGGAGGCCGAGGCGAAGGCCGAACGCGAGACCGAAGCCGCCGAGGAGCGAGAGCGCGAGGAGACCGAGACGCTCTCGGCCGACGACTGACCGATCTTTATCTCTCCGGGGTGAGCACCGGTTCGCATGGACTGTCCAGCCTGCGGCACGGCGACCGTCCGCGGGGCCGTCCCGGGGGCCTACCGCGAGTACGCGCCCGACGAGAGCGACGCCGTCGCGGTCTGTCGGCGGTGTCTGACGGTCACCGCCTGTGAGGACGCTGAGTCGGACCCGAACTGGCGGGCGATCAGCGACGCACTGCCGGCCGACGACCGCGCGGTGCCGACGCTGCTTCTCGTGGGGTTGCTGGACTCGCTGGCGACCAACCGCGGCGCAATCGCGGACCTGCTCGCGGCGCTGGAGCGTGACGGCGTCGACGCGTTCGCGACGATCGATCGCCTGGCGGCGGACCCCGACCTGGAGCCGGCGGTCGACCTGGGCCGGCGCCGCCACCAGCTCGAACAGCTGCTGTGATCCGGTTTATTTTCGGCTTCTCCGGCGAGCGCGCCACGTCGCGCTCCCGGGACACAGTGAGAAGAAACCGTATGACCGCTACTCGCCTGGGGGGTCCACCTGCCGGGCGTCGGCCCGGTGGCGGTCGTAGGTCGTCCGGCCCCACCCGACGGCGGCGGGAGCGTCGTTGCACACCACGCCCTGGAGCGAGCCGTGATCGTCGTGCACGACGACGATGAAGTAGGTCGTCTCGGCGGTGGTGAGCAGTCCGTAGTCGAACGGGAGCCCCGCCGTCTCGTGGAAGGTGGTCCCGCCCTCGTGGACCATCTCCCTGACCAGCGCGGGGCGCTCGGTCCAGAGGTACTCCCGCATCGCCGGCGAGATGAGGTACTCGACGTCGAGATCGCCCGAACAGACCCGGTCGCGGATCAGGTCTGGTGCGTTCGGTGTCGCCTGCTCGACGAGCAACCCTCGGTGGCGGACGGCGCGTCTGACGAGGCCGCGCAGGAACTCTCCGGGACGGTGGGGTTCCGGCCCCTCGGGGCGGTACACGTCGGCGCTCGCGACCGCGTTGACGGGCAGGTCGACGTTCGTCGGGAGATGCGCCAGCAGGTCGCCGACCCTGCCGGTGCCGGCGACGCGCTCGACGTACTCCCGCCGGGCCGACAGCAGGAGCTCGCCGGTCAGCGTCGCCCGGTACTCGCCGTCGACGCGTTCGACGAGGTCGTGGGTCTCGAGTTCCCGCACCGCCCGGTCGACCGTCGACCGGGACACGGGAAGGGCGTCGACGAGGGCGCGCTTGCCGCGGTGCTCGCCGACGAGCGCGGCCAGCACCGTCTCGCGCCTGCGGAGGACCTCGAGGATCCCCTCACCCGTGGGACCACGGACCATCGCTCGTCCCTACCGATGGTAACGACGTATATAAATGCTGTTGCTAACTCCATCGGTTGCGGGAGCAGTCGCCGGGATGGCAACGGCCGTGCCATAGTTTTAAAATGTTCTACCGCAGCGTGAGCGAGGCGTCGATCGTCGGGGAACGTCTCGGGCGATGCACTCAGTTGTCCCGGGGCCGTCAGCACCGTCTGGTCCATCACGGACCGGACGAGGGGGGATTCTCGTCGACGACCCCGTCCGCCGGGGTTACACCCCAGTCGAGTACCGCAGGAGGCCGGCGATACCGCCGAAGGCGTCGTACAGCTGCTCTCCCTTCTCGAAGTCCGTCGAGATGAACTTCGTCTCCGTGCCGCGCTGTTCGGCGATCCCGATGAGGTGGTCGATGACGTCCTCGCGCTCGGCGGCCTCGGGGTCGACCGTCTCGCCGCACTCCGAGCACTCGTGGGTGGGGGTGTCCTTGCGACGCTCGATCAGGTCGCGCTCTTCGTGGCCGTTCGGGCACTCGTAGGTGACGACATCCTCGCGAAGGTCCTCGCTGAGCAGCAGGCGGTCGACCGAGCCCATCACGAGGTTGCGGCGGGTCTGCTCGAAGCCGTAGGTGGCCTTGTCCCCGCTGTGGAGTTCCTCGAAGAACTCGTTCATCTCCGCCTTGTCCTTCATCACCTCGGCGTCGGCCAGGGCGTCCTGGGCGCTGTCGACGAGGTCGTACAGGCCGGACTCGTCGGTGTAGGAGACGTCGAACTTCCCGAGGACCTCGTCCTGAAGTTCGTGGTGGAGGTAGTCGCCGTCGAGGAACTCGTCTTTGGTCGGCGAGGGGCCGCCGACGAGGATGCCGTCGAGGTCGTGCCGTTCGGGGACGAACAGGTCGTTTGCCATCTCGGCGACCTCCTGGTAGAAGTTGTCGATGGCCTCCAGTCGCAGGCGGGCGAACCGCTGGGCGGACTGACCACCTTTGCGCTGCTTGCCCGGGACCAGCGAGGAGGCGGACTTGACGGGTTCGACGCGCTTGCCGCGCAGCCAGCCCACGTTGGCCTCCCGGCGGTCGAGCACGACGAGGCCGTACAGCCCCTTGTCCGCCAGCATCTGCTCTAAGGGCTCGGTGAGGAAGTCCGAATCGCAGTGGTAGCGGAACGACTCGATGGGCTGGGGCGGCGACTCGAGCACCCGGGTGATCATCTCGGTGCGACCGCCACCGGAGTCGACGGCGCCGGAGAACAGCACCATCCCGTTCTCGGGCGGGTAGGTGTCGTAGTAGCGCAGGCGGTCCTTGATGCTGGTCAGCGCGTCCTGGACGGCGGTGCGGGTCTGCTTGGACTTGATGTTCGAGGCCTCGCTGTGCTCCTGGGTGACGTGTTCGGCCACGTCGGAGATTTGGCGATCCTCGGGGACGTAGATGGTCACCAGTTGGGTGCCCGACCCCTCGAAATCCTCGAGTTCCTCGATCACCTTCCGGAACTCGTACTTCTGTCGGTCGGACTGTTCGCCCTCGTCCTGCTGGCTCATTGTCCGAATACAGTCGACCCCGGCCCAAGTACCTGTTGACCTCCCGACCGTGACCGCCGTCCCGGCGGCGCGCAGGCGGTCGTGCGGCCGGTCGACGACCCGATCGACCGACGTTCGAGCGGGGTCGATCCGGGGTTCGTTCGAGTCAGCGGCGAGAAGTTCCGGAAGTCCGTTCCGGTGGTGTGCCAATCCCTTTCGAATCGTAACAAGGTTTTTGACGGTCGCCGTCTTGAGGAGGCTGTAATGGGTATCCACGAAGAGGACGACGACCCCTTCGAGGAACAACGGGAGAACGCGGAGAACCCGATGAAGCGGCTGTTCCTCGAGTACGGGGCCGAGAACAAACTGGCGTTCGTCGTCGGGCTGGTCTCCAGCATCATCGCTCGACTGCTGGACCTCCTGCCGCCCGTCTTGCTCGGGATCGCGGTGGACTCGATCTTCCGCGACTCCCGACAGTTCGCCCTCGGCCCCGTCCAGTTGCATCGCTACGCGTCCGACCCCGAGTCACAGGTGATCCTCGCCTCGGGGATCATCGCGTTCGCGTTCATCGGCGGTGCGGCGTTCCACTGGACGCGAAACTGGGGCTGGAACTCCTTCGCCCAGCACATCCAGCACGACGTTCGGACCGACACCTACGACAAGATGCAGCGGCTGAACATGGACTTCTTCTCCGACAAGCAGACGGGTGAGATGATGTCCATCCTCAGCAACGACGTGAACCGCCTCGAGCGGTTCCTCAACGACGGGATGAACTCGGCGTTCCGCCTGTCGGTGATGGTGCTTGGCATCGCCGCCATCCTGTTTTACTACAACTGGCAACTGGCGTTCATCACGCTGGTGGTCGTGCCGCTGATCGGCTACACCACCTACAAGTTCGTCAGCATCATCCAGCCGAAGTACGCCGACGTGCGCTCGTCGGTCGGCCAGCTGAACTCCCGCCTGGAGAACAACCTCGGCGGCGTGCAGGTGATCAAGACCTACAACACCGAGGACTACGAGTCCGACCGCGTCGACGATGTCTCCGAGGACTACTTCGACGCCAACTGGGACGCCATCGACACCCGGATCAAGTTCTTCCCCGCGCTGCGGGTGCTGGCAGGCGTCGGGTTCGTCATCACGTTCCTGATCGGTGGGCTGTGGGTGTACACCGGCGAGGGGCCGTTCTTCCTCACCGGGACGCTCTCCGAGGGCGAGTTCGTCGTGTTCATCCTGCTGTCCCAGCGGTTCATCTGGCCGATGGCCCAGTTCGGGCAGATCATCAACATGTACCAGCGCGCGAAGGCGTCTTCGGCCCGCATCTTCGGCCTGATGGACGAACCGTCCCGCATCGCCGAGGACCCCGACGCCGAGGACCTGGTCCCCGGCGAGGGCGAGGTCGTCTACGACGATGTCACCTTCGGCTACGACGACGAGGAGACGATCATCGAGGACGTGAGTTTCGAGGTCGACGGCGGGGGCACCCTCGCGCTCGTGGGGCCGACCGGCGCCGGCAAGTCGACGGTGCTGAAGCTCCTCCTCCGGATGTACGACGTCAACGAGGGGTCGATCGAGATCGACGGCCAGGACCTGCGGAACGTGACCATCCCGAGCCTGCGTCGGCACATCGGCTACGTCAGTCAGGACACGTTCCTGTTCTACGGGACCGTCGAGGAGAACATCACGTACGGGAGCTTCGAGGCCGACCGCGAGGAGGTGATCGAGGCCGCGAAGATGGCCGAGGCCCACGACTTCATCACGAACCTCCCGGAGGGGTACGACACCGAGGTCGGCGAACGCGGCGTGAAGCTGTCCGGCGGTCAGCGCCAGCGTATCTCCATCGCACGAGCGATCCTCAAGGACCCCGAGATTCTGGTGCTCGACGAGGCGACCAGCGACGTCGACACGGAGACGGAGATGCTGATCCAGCGCTCGATCGACGAACTGGCCGCGGACCGCACCACCTTCGCCATCGCCCACCGCCTGTCGACGATCAAGGATGCCGACACCATCCTCGTCCTGGAGGACGGCCGGGTCGTCGAGCGGGGCACCCACGACGACCTGCTCGGAGAGGACGGCCTGTACGCTCACCTCTGGGGCGTCCAGGCCGGTGAAATCGACGAACTCCCCGACGAGTTCGTCGAGCGTGCTCGTCGCCGGGAGAACCGCGTCGAGGTCGACGACGACTAGAGCCGGAGGTTCTTTTCGCCGCGCCGCGAAGGGCGTCGCATGCACCTCGCCGAGGCGACCTGGACCGACGTCGCCGAGTCCGACCCGGAGCTCGCGGTCTTGCCGGTCGGTAGCACCGAACAGCACGGCCCGCACGCACCGCTCGGCACCGACAGCCTCGCGGCGACGGCGGTCGCGGAGGCCGGTGCCGAGCGGTACGAGGCCGAGGAGGAGACGGTGCTGGTGGCACCGACTCAGCGGGTCGGCGTCGCCGAGGAGCATCGCGCGTTCCACGGGACGCTGTGGCTCTCGCCGGAGACGTTCCGCGCGACCGTCCGCGAGACCGTCGAGAGCCTGGCCCACCACGGCGTCGAGGGCGTCGTCGTGGTCAACGGCCACGGCGGCAACGTCGACGCCCTGGGGGAGGTCTGTGCGCGACTCACCCGTGACGACGTCGCGCTGACGGTGCCGTTCACCTGGTTCGACGCCGTCGGGACCGACCTGCCGATGGGCCACGGCGGCGCCCGCGAGACAGCGATGGTCCGCCACGTCGCACCGGACCTCCTGCGGGAGGACCGCCTGGAGACCGCCGCAGCGCGAGCCAGCGACCGCTGGGGCGAGTGGGTCGCCGGGGTGAACCTCGCGGTCGACACCGACGAGTTCGCGGAGAACGGTGTCGTCGGCGACCCGCGCGAGGGGAGCGCCGAGGACGGGGCGGCGATGCTGGAACAGGCCGCCGAGCGACTGACGAGGCTGCTTGCCGCGGTCGACGAGCGGGCGGGCTGAGTTACTCCTCGTCGTCTTCCAGGGCGGACTTCAGCCCCGGTAGCGTCGAGGTGAGGTCGCCGACCTGCTCGTGGGCGTCTTCGATGTCCTCGATCAGGTCCTCGACCTCATCGATCTGGGCTTCCAGTTCGTCGGCGTCCTCGAAGGCGTCGGCACGTTCGCCCATCACGAACGCCTTCTTGGCGTCCCGGAGGTGGTCGGCGGCGTCGCCGACGTCCAGGGCGGACTTGAGGCCGTTGAGCACACCCAGCGTGTTGTCGCCCTCAGCGTCCCAGACGTCCTCGGCGGCCGGGAGTGCGTCGCGGGCCTGCTCCAGGGCGTCCTCGACGTCCGCGCGCATCTCCGAGGCCATCTCGCCGAACAGTTCGTCGTCGTCGAGCGTCGATTGACTCATACCCACGCGTTCGACGGCTGCGGGGATAAAGCGTCGCCCGGAAGTGAAAGTGAACGCGCGCGTCTCGGCGCCGCTACGCCGCCGTCATCGGGGTCACGGGGAACACCTACGCTCCGGTGGGGTCGTCGCCGCCGTCGCGTCACTCGCCGTTCTCCGCCTCGTCCAGCGCCCGGACCGACTCGACACGCATCAGCGGGTACCCGTCCTCCATCGCCATCCGGGTACGGACCTCGTGGCCCTCGTAGCCGACGACGATCTCGACGTCGGCGAACTCGCCGGTGAACTCGACGTAGTCGGCGGCGCCCTCGTCGATGGCCTGCTGCAGGGCCGCCCGACGGATCGACACCGACACCTCGCGGCAGTGCGGCTGGTTCTCGATCGCCTCCTCCATCGCCGTGGCGAGGCTGTCGGCGCTCGCCGGCGACAGCGGCGTCCCGGCGAACTGGTGGTACAGCGTCCCGAACTTCACGCCCGCCTCGAAACAGGCCTCCTCGCGGACTGACGGCTCCATGGCTGGCCGTTCGACCGGCGGCGGCAAGGGGGTTCGGGTCTCGACGGGCGGTGTGGCGTCCGCGACGGGACCGACGCGTTCATCGGCCCGGCGACCCCACCACGACACATGCGACAGTTCGTCCTGGTCGGCCACGAGGCGCCGACGACCGCGGAGTTTCCCCTCGACGGCCTGGCCAGCGAGGCCGGCCGGTTCGACCTCCTCGCGCGGTCGGTCCTGGCGGGGCTGTTGACCAGCCACGGCGTCCGCGAGGACGCCCGCGTCCACCTCGTGCTCGACGACACGCTGACGGTCAGCGTCGACGGCGCGACGGTGCGGAATCTCCACCCAGACGAGCGCTCGACGGCCGCCTTGCTGCGCTCGGCCATCGAGGCCCGCGAGGACGCCATCGGTCACCAGCCCGCCGAGCCCTCGCCGGGCCTGTCCGTCCGGCGGATGGGCCTCGCGGCGACGCTGGATCGGCTCGCCGACGACGGGCACCTGCTGGCGCTGCACGAGGACGGCAGCGACGCCAGCGCGGTCGCGCCGCCGCCCGAGTCGATCTTCGTCCTCTCCGACCACCGCGACTTCGCCGCGGGCGACCTGGCGGCGCTCGACGACCGCGGCGCCGACCGCCTCTCGCTTGGGCCGACCGCGCTGCACGCCGACCAGGCGGTCACCGTCGCGAACCACTGGCTAGACACCGACGGCTGGCGGACGTTCTGACGAAACGGAATTCTTAACAGGTGCCCGGACCACCTTTCGAGTGCGGGCCGGTGGGGTAGCTTGGTATCCTTCGGCCTTCGGGTGGCCGTAACCACGATTCAAATTCGTGCCGGCCCACTTTCTGCCCGCGACCCAACGACCGCGAGCGCAGCGAGCGGTCCGGGTCGCGTGGCCGAACGCGCCGCAGGAATTTGAATCAGGGAGCAAATCTCCGATTTGCGACCGTGATTCACAATTCGTGCCGGCCCACTTCTCCCGCACCGCAACGCGAGGAGCGACAGCGACGAGCCTGCGGTGCGAGTGAGTTACGCAAGCGAATTTGAATCAGGGAGTGACCAGCGGGAACGACCGTGATTCAATATTCGTGCCGGCCCACTTCTCCCGCGTTCGACGACGCCGAGCCGTCACTCCGCCGCGAGCAGGTCCGCCAGCGCCCCCAGCCCTTCGATCTCGTGCTCGGGAGCGACCGACAGCGACAGGTCGGCGTTGTGCGGCCGCCGGAGGAAGGCGGCGTCCATCCCGGCGTTGTAGGCGGCGGTGACGTCGTGTTCGCTGTCGCCGACGTACAGGGCGTCCTCGGCGTCGAGGTCGGCCAGGGCCTGCCGGATGTAGTGGGGATCGGGCTTCTTGCGGCGGAGGCTGGTCACCGTCGCCTCGCGACCGTAGTGCGTGTCGAAGTGCTCCCGGAGGTCGAAGTGGTCGAGCAGGAACTCGACGGTGGGGTGCTGGTTGCTGCTGACGATCCCGAGCGGGCGGTCCAACCCGGCCAGCGTGTCGACGTCGTCGTAGGGATGTTTCTCGCCGGCCCGGACAGCCGCTTGCTGGACGAGCGTGGACTCGCGGTCGCGCCAGTACCACAGCGTCGCGGGGTCGACGTCGAGGTCGGCCGCGACGGTCTCCAGGCGCTCGGCGGTCGGCCCGGCGGCGAAGTCGGCGACGTACTCCGCGGGCGGGTCGGCCACGCCGACGGCGGCGAACGCCTCGCGGGCGGCCTCGCGCATCCGCTCGCGGTCGGTCGGCGTCGTCAGCACCCCGTCGTTGTCGAAGACGATGGCGTCGTAGGGCACGGGTCCGCCGTCGATGCGCGACGCGGTCACTTCAACGCGTCGACCGCCGTTCGGACACTACTTGACCGGGGGCGTGCCTCTCGGCGACGTCGCGACCGCCCCGGAAGCCCCCTCGCGCTCACCGGGAGACCCCCGGTCTCCCGAGCAATCGGGCGCTGCGCGCCCGATGACGGCCCCTTCCAGTCCCACACGGCGGTAGATCGTGGGGGCTGTCGATACCGATCCGAAACTGGCGGTCTCCGGTTCACCGGGTGGCCAGGTCGGTCAGCAGTTCGCGGACGTGCTCGAACGCCGCGTCGGGGACCTCGTGGCCGACCCCCTCGTAGCGGCGCTCGGTCACGTCGGCCCCGAGACGGCGCAGGACCGCGGCCGTCGCCGCCTGTCGGGCCGCGGGGACGTGGGGGTCGTCGGTGCCGCTGGCGAGGAACGCGGGCGCCCCCGCCATCGGGCCTCCGTCGTCGCGGTCGGCGTCCGCGGGGACGCGGCTGTCGGGGTCGACGGTCGGCCCGAGCAACGACCCCGAGAGGACGACGAGGGGGTGGGGGCCGGGCGCGGCGACCGCTCGCTCGGCGACGACGCAGGCGCCCTGGGAGAACCCCAGCAGGACGACCCGCTCGCGGGGGTGGCCCATCCGCTCGACGGCGCGGTCGGCGAGGGCGTCGACGACCGCCAGCGCGGAGGCGAGGTGCGGGCCGTTGCGCTCGCGCGGAGCGGTCGCGTCGTGGGGGTACCAGCGACTCCGCGCCGCCGACGGCGCGAGGACGGTCACGCCGCGGGGGACCGCGGGCTCGAGGAGGTTGACGACGCCCTGTGCGGTCGCGCCGCGGCCGTGCAGCGCGACCACGGCGGCCGTCGCCGCGCCGCGGGGTGCGCCGGCGGTGACGAACGGCCGCCCGCCGTGGGGGTCGGGGGCGTCGACGGTGGGGCGGTCGGGGGTCACGGGTCGTCGCCGGTCGGGACCTCGACCGGCGGGAGGTGGCGCTCGATCACGTCGCGGTCCTCGGCTTCCCAGGGGGGCAACACCAGCGACGACCCGAGTTCGTCGGCGGGTTCGTCGACGGTCAGCCCCGGCCCGTCGGTGGCGAGTTCGATCAGGATGCCGCCGGCGTCGCGGACGTACAGCGACCGGAAGTAGTGCCGGTCGCGAATCCGCGAGACGCGCAGGTCTCGTTCGCGGAACAGGTCGTGCCACTCGCGGAGGTCCTCGTCGCGCACGCGGACGGCGACGTGGTGAATCGTGCCCTGCCCCTCGCGGCCGAACCCGCCCTCGCGGTCCAGCAGGTCGACGACCGTCGCGCGGTTCCCGGGCGCGCGGTAGCGCACGCGACCCTCCCGTTCGGCGTCGTAGTCGAACCCCAGCGTCTCCAGGACGCTCGCGGTGCTGTACGGCTCGACGGGCAGCGCGGAGACGCCGTGCAGGCCGCGAATCCCGACCTCGGGCGGGACCGGCCCCTCGGGGTTCGGGTCTCCGGGCGAGGCCGCCGCGACGAGTTCCAGGCGCGTCCCGGCGGGGTCCTCGAAGCGGAGGACGGCGTCGCCGAACCGCTCGCGACGCTCGACCGGGACGTCGCGGGCACGGAGTCGCTCGGCCCAGTAGTCCAGCGACCCCGGCGGGACCGCGAACGCCGCGGCGGTGATCTGTGGCCGCCCGCGCCGCCCCGGCGGGTCGTGGGGCGCGGGGAAGCAGGTGTACAGCGTGCCCGGTGCGCCGTCGCCGGTCCCGAAGTAGAAGTGGTACTGCATCCGGTCCTCGTGGTTGATCGTCCGCTTGACCGGCACCAACCCCAGCGTCTCGACGTGGAAGTCCAGCGCCGCCTGTGGGTCCCCGACCAGCGAGGTGACGTGGTGGAGCCCGGGCGTGTCGGTGAGCATCCGGTCGGAGTACGCGCTCGACGCGGTTAGGCGTAGGGCCCGCTCGCCGGCCGCGGCCGCCTGTAAAGGCTTTTGTGTGGCGGAGCGAACCCTGACACAACGAACCTTCTGGGTGGTCACCATGGCAGACACACACTCTTCCGACGCCGCCGACGCCGACGATCCGTCGCTCAGGACGCCCATCGTGGCCGTGCTGGGCCACGTCGACCACGGGAAGACGAGCCTGCTGGACGAGGTCCGTGGCTCGGCGGTCATCGAGGGCGAGGCCGGATCGATCACCCAGCACATCGGCGCGACGGCGGTGCCGCTGGACGTCGTCTCCCGGATCGCCGGGAAACTGGTCGACCCCGAAGACTTCGATCTGCCCGGACTGCTGTTCATCGACACACCCGGGCACCACTCCTTCACGACCCTGCGCTCTCGTGGCGGCGCACTGGCGGACATCGCGGTGCTCGTCGTCGATGTCAACGACGGGTTCCAGCCCCAGACGCTGGAGGCCATCGACATCCTGCGGCGCACCGAGACTCCCTTCGTCGTCGCGGCGAACAAGATCGACACCGTGCCGGGGTGGAACCCGAACGAGGACGCGCCGATCCAGCAGACCTACGAGTCCCAGTCCGACCGCGTCCAGTCGGACCTGGACGAGGCGCTGTACGAGATCATCGGCAACCTCAGCGACGAGGGGTTCTCCTCGGACATGTACTGGCGGGTCAACGACTTCCAGAACAACATCGGCGTCGTCCCCGTCTCGGCGATGACCGGCGAGGGCGTGCCGGACCTGCTGGCGGTGATGATGGGGCTGTCCCAGCGGTACATGCGCGAGGCCATGGAGGTCGACCTCGACGGGCCCGGCGTGGGGACGGTGCTCGAGGTCAAAGACGAGAAGGGCTTCGGCACGACGCTGGACGTGGTGCTGTACGACGGGACGGTCCGCGAGGACGACCGCGTCGTCGTCGGTGGCTCCGAGGAACCGATCGTGACGACGGTCCGGGCGTTGCTCAAACCGCGGCCGCTGGCGGAGATTCGCACCGAGTCACGCTTCGAGACCGTCGACGCGGTGCGGGCCGCCTCCGGCGTGAAGATCGCCGCCCCGGACCTGGACCGCGCGATGGCCGGCGCGCCCGTCCGCGTCGTCGGTGACCGCGATGTCGACGAGGTGATCACCGAAGTTCAGGCGGAGCTGGCCGCCGTCGAGGTCGAGACCGACGACGACGGCGTCGTGGTGAAAGCCGACACGCTGGGCTCGCTGGAGGCCATCGCCAGCGCCCTGCGGGAGGCCGAAATCCCGATCATGCGTGCGGAGGTCGGCGCGGTCGCGCCGCGGGACGTCGCCGTGGCCTCGACCGCCGAGGAGGAGACCGAGCAGGTGATCCTCGCGTTCAACGTCGACGTGCTCGACGACGCCCGCCGGCGCGCCGAGGAGGAGGGCGTCGAACTGTTCGAGAGCGACGTGATCTACCAACTCGTCGAGAACTACGAGGAGCACGTCGAGTCCATCGAGCGCGCCCAGCAGGAGACGGTGCTGGACAACATCTCCCGTCCCTGCCGGTTCCAGATCCTCGAGGACCATGTGTTCCGCCAGTCCTCGCCCGCGGTCGTCGGCGTCGAGGTGCTGTCGGGCACCCTCCGGAAGAACCGCCGCGTGGTGCGGTTCGACGGCGACGAACCCGAGCGCGTCGGTGAGGTGAAGGGCATCCAGGAGCAGGGCGAGGACGTCGACGAGGCCCGCGCCGGCAACCGGGTCAGTTGCGCCATCGACGGGCCGACCGTCGGCCGGGACATCGAAGAGGGCGACGAGCTGTGGATCGAACTCCCGGAGAAACACGCCAAGATTCTCGAACAGGAACTCTCCGACGAGATTCCCGCCGACGAGCGCGAGGCGCTGTCGATGTACGTCGAGAAGCAGCGCAACCGTGACCCGTTCTGGGGGAAGTGAGTAACTGAGTCATCAGTGTTTGACCCCCCGACCCAAATTGAGAATCCAATGGCCAAAGGAAGCAGGCCTGCGGTTGCGTTCGGCTGCGCTCGCGAATGCTTGCGGGTACGCTCACTTGCGTGCAGGATGACGATATTCAGTACTCGCCACGCTTCGCTTGGCTGTAGTACTCAACCTCGTCAGCAAGATTGTCCATATCAATTGATTGGCCCTCGAACCCAACACCAACTGCGAGGACGGGAACCCGGTACTCGTTGGCGATGTAGTCATCCGGAAGATGCTCCAGTTCCGTCTTCAACTGCTCGTAGTAGCCGATTCCGGTCGACATTTGCTGCACCATCTCATTCGAAGGGAGGAGTTCGATACCGAGGTTGATCCGGCCAGCACGTTTGAAGTGGCCGAATTTGCCAAGGACGTCGTATACCATAAACGCGTACTTGCCGAACTGGGCCTCCACAGCAACTCCATTCTTCATTCCATCCACAGAGCGTTTGCCCCAGCGCTCACCTGGCTTGATATCGAGTGCGCACTCCTCATCATTGATTGAGCGAGTTTCCTTACCGATTTTCTCCAAATCCCTCCAGTTACGGCCTGAAGCGTGGTCTACTGACCAGTCTTTCTCGTCGTGTAAGCCCTCGATGAGGATGTTGTGATTCATCACACCGGGAGAGGCGAGTAACATATGCTTCAGACGGTCTTCACTCGACTCCTTCACATAGACTTGCTCTGCTCGATTGTCTTCGATCACCTCAACTAACTCCTCGAACTCGTCGCTGTATTCAGATTGTACAGCTTCCAGACCGTCATTGTACGAGAACACATCAGTTACCTTCATCGTCAAGTCTGGAGCGACTGGAATCGTCGGTTCGTCGTCATCGGACATGGCATGGCAGTTGAACCGACAACCGATATTTTGACAGGTCCTATCAATTATAGTTTATAGGGCGACGAGTACTGCTTTCGATCAGCACCGAACAGAGGAGGAACGTTAGAAGTCGGTCAGTGAGGTGTTCGCGTCACTGCTCGAACTGTCCTGACCATTCGCTTTCTGCCACTCGGCCTCAGGTTCTGTAACCTCTAGCTCGATGTTACTGAGGATTGCAGGGTAGTGGTTCTTGGCAGTGTTACTTCGCCACCTCTCTGGGCGCCGCACGCGCTCCATCCACTCCTGGGCCGAGAGTCTTCGTTCGTACCTATTCTGAGTGTCGTCCGCGTAGAGATAGAACGGGTCCTCGCCCCACTGCTCCTTCCATTCTTCAGTTTCGAGCATCTCAACCATCTCGGACGTTCGCAGTACCGTGATGTTCGCCACAATGCCGAACTTCGAACAAGGAGCTTCGTCCGCTACCTTCTCTGCACTCTGCGCAATCTCTTCTATTCTCTCGTCCGGCGTACCCTCGTCAACGACCCAGTAGAGGTCGTCCTCCATGAAGAGGTGATCGGCATCGAACTTCTCGTGATTCACTATCTCATGTGATAGCTGGAACGCTGTATTGATTCCCAATTCATCAAGCGAGTCGGCACCGATATCCTTCCGAATTCGGCGCGTCATCTCCCGTGGGTAATTCAGTTGTCGGAGCTTACAGATGATACTCTCAAGTCGCTCTTGCTGTCGTTCCAGAGTCTCTCCTTGCTCGATTCGTTCAGCCCAGTCCCCCAGAATCCGCTCTCGAAGATCGAGGTACATCTCGCTGTATACCTCACCGAGTTCGAACCCAATTGGGTTCCGACCCATAGCTTCTGACTGGGCCAGTACCGTCCCCGAACCCGCGAACGGGTCAAACACCACATCTCCTTCATTGGTCGTCAGATTCACGATCCGCTCGACCATTTCGGGCGGGAACGGGGCTGGATGGTCGATATTTCCATCACCCCAACTCCCCTGGGTCGGAGTCACCATCTCCCAGATGTTGTCGGGAACTTTCCCTCTTGGATTGTACCGTTCAGGATAGTCCACCCACCACTGTTTGAATTTGTCAGGGTCGGCAATTCGAATATCGTCGAGAGCGAATTTGAAATCCTTTGTCTTCGAGAAGCAGAGGATGTACTCGAAGACGTTGCGGAACTGTCCCTTTCGAGACCAAGGACGAGCGCGCTCCTTGTCCCAGACGACCACCTCCTGAAGTCGCCAAGAGTCATCGAGGGCATCGTAGCTCCATCCACACCGTTCACAGTACAGTTCTCCGGTTTCTCGGTTCTTGATCAACCTGTCATCGCATTCCTCACACCGTTCGACTCCTTCGATATTCTCACAGATATCAGCGATATCGAACGGGATATTGACGATCTGCTGATCTTTTTTAATCGTGTTGACAACAACCCAGAGCGTCCCAGAATCCTTGGTAACGTCGTAGACCTGCCGATAGACCGAGCGGAGGTCTTCAAGATAATCATCGTACGTCTGATCAAAGCCAATCTGCGCATCTTCGTCGGCCTCGTAGTTTTTCTTGTCGGCGTACGGGGGGGAAGTGACGGTAACATCGACAAGATCGCCGTCAATTTGCTCTGGGAACTGTCGCGCGAGCACCTGCTTGAAGCGTCGGGAATCACCGATGTACATTCCAAACCGCTCGTCTTTTGGACCACCAACCACTTCGGTATCGGTTGTGATATCCGACATTCAATTATACCTCTGTTTGGTAACCGCACGTATCTATCCTCTGGTGCTCGCTCTCTGGGGATCGGTGACGCATATTCAACCAAAGACTATCCTCCGGTTAAATACCTTTCAATTGTAATTGAATGGTAGCACAGTCCAGCACCTACTTTGTGAACGGTCAATCGATTCACCAGTAATGGGTCGAGAGGACGACCGCGAGCGGGATAACCGCTCAGGTCGATATACAACCGAATTCGAGCCTGAAGTCTTTGTCGAGGCTGTGGAAGAACTTGGACTCTCGTCGACCCGTGATGTCGCTGAGGCTGTGGGTTGTAGTTACGACCTTGCATACCGCCGACTCAAGCAGCTCGCTGAGTCAGAGGAGATCGAGGGTAACAAGCTTGGAAACACATATCACTGGAAGCCTATCGAGTAGCGGTCAGCAGGTACGATCGTGTCTTTCTTTACCAATCGCGTTGCAAACCGCCGCCGAGTCGGTCGACTCCGCCCCGACCGGACCGCGTAACCGCTTCTGGTAACATTTGCGTGGGAACGACTAACACGTTAGCGGCCCAATCTAGCGAGTAGAGCTTACCATGACAGAACTCGGCGGCTTTCAGGACCACGTCGCTCGGGTCGACCTCTCGGCGGGTGAGGTCGGCTACGAGGGCGTCGACGACGAGGACGCGCGCAAGTACATCGGGGCGCGGGGGCTGGGGGTCAAGTACGTGTTCGACAACGGCCCGGACGTCGACCCGATGGGGCCGGAGAACCTGCTGGCGTTCACGAACGGCCCGCTGACCGGCACGCAGACGGTGATGAGCGGCCGCATCGCCATCTGCACGAAGTCGCCGCTGACCGGCACCGTGACCGACAGCCACCACGGCGGGTGGTCGGGCGCCCGACTGAAGTGGGCCGGCTTCGACGGCCTGCTGTTCGAGGGTGCGGCCGACGACCCCGTCTACGCCTACGTCGAGGACGGCGAGGTGGAACTGCGCGACGCCGCCCATGTGTGGGGGTCGGGCGTCCACGACACGCTGGACACCCTCGAAGACGAGGTGGAGAGGGCGTACGGCAAGAACCTCTCGGCGATGGCGATCGGGCAGGGCGGCGAGAACGGCGTCCGGTACGCCTGCATCGTCAACGAGGACGACCGGGCCTCGGGCCGCGGGGGCACCGGCGCGGTGATGGGCTCGAAGAATCTCAAGGCCGTCGTCGTCAAGTCCGGCACGAAGATGCCGAAACCGGCGGACGCCGAGACGTTCCAGAAGGGCCACAAGCAGGCGATGCAGGCCATCCAGGAGTCGGATGTCACCGCGCCCAACGAGGGCGGGCTGTCGATGTTCGGGACGAACGTCCTGATGAACGTCACCGAGGAGATGGACGGCCTGCCGACCCGCAACGCTCGCTACACCTCCACGAGTTCGGAGACCGAGGAGTCCCCGAGCGACCCGAACATCGACGCCGAACGGGTCTCCGGTGAGAACGTCCGCGAGAACATCCTCGTCGACGAGCCGACGTGTCACTCCTGTCCGGTCGCCTGCAAGAAGGAGGTCGAGGTCGACGTCAACCACAAGGGCCAGGACATGAACGTCCGCATGGAGTCCTACGAGTACGAGTCTGCGTGGGCGCTCGGCCCGAACTCGATGAACGACGACCGCGACAAGGTCGCCCTGATGATCGACCGCTGCAACGACGTGGGTATCGACACCATCGATGCGGGCAACATGATGGCGATGGCCATGGAGATGACCGAGCAAGGCAAACTGGACGCCGAGGGGATGGCGTGGGGGGACAGCGAGACGATGATCGAGATGATCGACCGCATCGGCGAACAGGCCGCCGACGACGACCTCGCGCAACTGCTCGCGCAGGGCGCCGAGCGCATCGCCGACGCGAAAGACGCCCACGAGAACAAGCTCTCGGTGAAGGGTCAGTCGATGGCCGCCTACGATCCGCGCTGCATGAAGGGGATGGCCATCGGCTACGCCACCTCCAACCGCGGCGCGTGCCACCTCCGGGGGTACACCCCGGCCGCCGAGATTCTGGGCATCCCCGAGAAGGTCGACCCTCGCGACCCCGAGGGGAAGGGGGAACTCTGCGCGACGTTCCAGAACATGCACGCCATCAGCGACTCGTTCGACATCTGCAAGTTCAACGCCTTCGCGGAGGGCATCGAGGAGTACGTCCTCCAGTACAACGGGATGACCGGTCTGGACGTCACCGAGGAGGAACTGATGGAGGCCGGCGAGCGCATCTACAACCTCGAGCGGTACTACAACAACCTCTGTGGGTTCGACGGCAGCGACGACACCCTGCCGGACCGCTTCGTCGAGGGTGCCGAGGGCGCGATGCCCGGCCAGGGCGGCAGCGAGGGGGACCTCGCCGAACTGGACCAGCTCAAGACCGAGTACTACGAGACCCGCGGGTGGGTCGACGGCGTCGTCCCCGACGAGAAACTGGCGGAACTCGGCATCGACGTCGGCCCCGGCACCGGCGTCAGTTCGGGCGACGGTGCGGCGACCGCCGACGACTGACCGCCGACCCGGATCGGCCACCGCCGACTCTCCGATTATCAACGGCGATAACTACTTGCTGTTACCTCGCGTAAGAGGGACGTGGTTTCACCCCCGCTCGACGCCGTCGACCGCGACATCCTGCGCGCACTGCAGGAGGACGCCCGGCACAACACGAACGCGGCGATCAGCGCACAGGTCGACGTCTCGGCCAGCACGGTCGGCAAGCGCATCGCCGCACTCGAAGACAGCGGGGTGATCGAGGGGTACCACACCGTGATCGACTACGAAGAGGCGGGGTTCCCGCTGCACGTCCTGTTCGTCTGTACCACCCCGATCACCGAGCGCGAACCCCTCGTCGAACGAATCCTCGAACTGGAGGGCGTCGTGAACGTCCGAGAGTTGATGACCGGCGCCGGAAACGTCCACGTCCTCGTGACGGGCGCGTCGAACGACGACGTCACGCGCATTGCCCGCCGCCTCTCCGAACTGGGGTTGGACGTTGGCGACGAGATTCTGGTGCGAGCCGAGCGCAGCGTGCCGTCGATCCCTTCGAGCGCGCCGGCCACAGAGGGGTGATCGGTCGCCGTTGCGGTCGCCGCCGAGCGGCGCCGGCGTGGGACGCGTCATGCCGACGACCCGACCCGATCTCGGGATCGTTCGCGCCCGGGATTCGTTGCGAGCGAGCCTGAACGAGACGTTCCCTCGTACTTATTACTAACCCGAATTATCGTTACATGTGACGAGCACGAGCACGACGTCCTCGCGGCGAGCGGACACCCCCAGTCGGGCCGTGGTCGAGACGGTGGCCGCCCGCGAGGGCGTCGATCCGATCGACCTCGAGACGCCACTGTACGAGACGGTCGACCCAGACGCGCTGGACGCTCTGGTCGGCGCGCCGACGCCAGCCGAGCGACAGCAACTCCTGCACGTCGTCTTCGAGTACCACGGCTACGAGGTGCGGGTCTCCGCCGACGGGGACGTGTCTGTCTCTCGACCTGTGTAGCCGGGTCCGCCGGTCACGTCAGCGGGACGCCCATCGCGTCCAGCCCGTGCAGTCCGAGCGTCTCCAGAGCCAGCAGGACGACCAGCGCAGCGACGACCGCCAGCGCGGCGACCAGCAGGCTGTCGACGAGGTCACCCGGGGAGCGCCAGTGCAGCACCGCGACCCAGCCGACGACCGCCAGCAGCGCGCCCAGCGCGGGCAGCGAGGCCAGCAGCGCCAGCGTGACGGCGCCGACCAGCGCGGTCAGGACCGCGGCCTCGAACCCGCCGGGGTCCGGCTTCTCGTCGTAGAACACCGCCAGCGTCGCGAGGTGGATGGCGAGCGCGCCCACGAGCAACTCGGCGGCCACCGCGAGGACGCCGTTCAGGACGATCGCGCCGTCGAACACCGACTCGCGTGCGGCTGCGGGCAGTTGGGGTGGCATGGCGCTCGACGGTTGGCGCGGGAGCCACCTCAATGGGGCACAGCCCTAGCCCGGGTTTCGGCGGATCGACGCTCGATTAACTCGGATTAAACCGCCAGACTGCGACGAGACACGCCGGTCCGACGGCGGCGCGACGGGTCAGGCCAGTTCGAACTCGTCGACGGACCGTCGCCCGTCGGCGTGCGCTTCGAGGTACTCCGCGACGCCGGGCCCGTGGGCCGCGCCGACGACGAGGTGGACCTCGGGAGCGGTGTCGTTGTGGAACACGGCGTAGTCGGCCATGCGCTCGTTGCGGGCGTGGGTGACCAGTTCGAGCTCCCGGTCGTGTCGGCACAGCCACTCCCGTTCCAGCGCCTGCGGGAGAAAGGCTCGCTCGTAGTAGCGCTGGAGGCGTTCGAGGTCGGTCTCGGGGTGGTCGGCGGCCTCGCCGCGCAGGCGGAACGACTCGAAGTCCCGGCCGGTCGCCAGGTCCTCGTGGCTGCGGAGGAACTGCGAGGCGACCGTCCCCAGCGCGTCCCGGAAGCGGTCGCCGTACACCTCCGCGCCGCGGTCGACGAGTTCGAACGCGGCCTCGCGGAACTGGCTCGCGCCCCCGGCGAGGTCCTCGACGATGTCGTCGAACTCGTCGCCGACGTGGGCCTCGACACCGAGTTCGCGACAGCGAGCCATCGCCCAGCGGTAGTCGTCCATCGCGCAGACGCCGTCGACGTCCCCGAAGTACATCTCGCGGATACCCTGCTCGCAGTACACCGTCGCGCCGCGGTCGAGGTACTCCTCGACGCCGGCCCGCAGGAACGCTCGCTCGGCGGCGGTGTCGGCGTGGGTCACGCCGTGGACGTGGAAGGCGTGGCCGTCGACGTCGACACGCCGTCCGGGCACCGCACCGTCGACGCGAATCGGCCGCACCCCGTCGTCGAGTTCGGCTTCGCGCAGGCGCCGCCAGCGGCGTTTGGCCGCGAAGTACGCGTCGTGGATGTCGTCGCGGTCGGTCAGCGACCGCAGGGCGTTCAGACCCGGGGCGGCTCGCACGTCTGCGAGCCAGCGTCGCTCGCCCGCGGTGCGCGACCCGCCAGCCCGGTCGTCGCCCTCTGAGGCCATTCGCCGAGTGAACGGTCCCCACGGACAAAGCGGTGGCGGCTGTGGTCGGCCGCGGCGGGCGAGCGCGGCACAACCCCTATGCTCGCGCCGGCCGAACCCAGGGGCATGAGCTGGGAGGGCGCCGAGGACCCCGTCTCGCAACTGGAGGCGCGGCTGACCAGTCACGGCGTGTACGTCGACGAGGTCGAACGCGACGAGGGGTTCGCCCTGACCTACGAGTCCGTCGACGAGCAGGGTGGGGTGCCCCAGCGTGAGGTCGGCCGCGTCGTCAACGTGTTCCGGGACGTGTTCGGCGAGGACTGGCCCGGCGAACGCATCGAGGCGACGGTGTACGACCTCGACGGCGAGCGGGTCGGCTCGTGGCACGTCGAACCGGAGTGGCTGCGGGGGCTCGCCGAGGGCGATCTCTCCGAGGTCGAGTTCTCGCGACGGGTCGTCGACGCAATCGAGGAGTGAGCCGCCGGGGATCAGTCGTCGCGCCCGATCACGAGCGGGTCGCGAATCTCCGTGGCGGCGTCGACCGCGCCCTCGTCGCCGGCCTCGCGTGCGATCCGGCGGGCCTGCTCGGCGTGGGCCCGCCGGACCGCGTCGACCTCGCGGTCGCCCAGGTCGAGTTCGTCGCCGACGGTCTCGAGGTGGCCGTCCGGTGCCAGGACGACGACGGCGTCCGCGGTCTCCGCGAGGACCTCGTGGCGGCGGCGGTACTCGTCGAGTCGGGGGCCGAGGTGGGCCTGCACGTCGTCGATCAGGTCGGGCACGCGCTCGCCGACGGCGGCCTGTGCCGTCACGAGGACGAGGACGGTGCCCTCGATGGGGTCGCCGCGGGCCATCAGCCGCCGGCGCGCATCGCCTTCTGGGCGAAGCGCTCGATCAGGCCGTCCAGCGCGGCCTCCTCGCCCTCGAAGGCGACGTGGACCTCCGTCAGCGTCAGCGTGGGACCGACGGCGGCCTCGCTGCTCGCCAGCGTCGCGGTCCAGCCGTCGCCCTCGACGCGGTCGTCGCTCACCGCCTCGCCGCCGAGGTTCGTGAGGTAGTGGCGGGCCAGTCGCACCGAGATGCCCCGGAAGGTGCGTTCGACGTGCATCTACCCACCCGCGACCGGCGGAAACACCGACAGCGTGTCGCCCTCGGTCAGTTCCGTGTCGACGCCGTCGATGTGGACGACGTCCTGGCCGTTCTTCAGGACGCTCAGCTGGTCGCGGACGGCGCCGTCGTCGAGCAGCTCGCCGGCCAGCCCCTCGTACTCCCCCTCGAGATCGGCCAGCACCGTGCCGACGGTCGTCCGGCCGCCGTCGTAGGTTCGAGTGCGCTCCTTCTCGCCGACGGCCTCCCGGAAGACGGCGAAAAAGCGCAGCGACAGTTCCATGTCCGTGGTCAGGGCCCGGAGACCCTTAACCCTCCGGCGCCGGCGCGACCGGCACGTCCACGCGCCGATCCGCTCAGTCGTCGTACACGTCCCGAAGGCGGATGCCGTCCTCGACCAGCCGGTAGTTGCGCTCGCGGTCCAGCCCCTCGGCGACGGCCTCGTGTTCGTGCAGCTGGGCGATCAGGTCGGCGTAGAGGTTCCGCCAGGCGATCGCGTAGATCGGCGACTGGCCCCAGGCGCGCAGCTCGGGGACGAACTCGTCGAACCGTTCGATGCGGTCCTCCATGTGGTCGACCGCGTCGGCGACGTAGGTGATCGCCTCGGCGTCGTCGTCGGCGGACGCGATCGCCTCGTTCAGGCGCTCCTCCCAGCCGGCGACCGCCCGCTGCATGTCCTGAGCCGCCCCCTCGCCGTCCGCGGGCAGTCGCTCGATCAACGGTTCCGGCACCGCCAGTGACAGGTCGTCCATGCGCTCTCTCCGGGCGGCCCGGACAAAAAGGCGCGGCCAGCGACACCGATCCCGACCGCTCCGTCGACGCCGGGCGTCGCCGTGTCAGTCGGTCTCACGACCGATTCGGGACGGAAGGCTCAATTTCCCGCGTCCCCCACCGGCGGTCGTGTACCGGATCGAACTGGGGAACGCGGCCTTCGAGGGCCAGAACGTCGCGTACCTGCTGGGCGCGGAGTCGGGGGCGACGACGCTGATCGACACGGGCGCGAACCGCCCGGCGGTCCGCGAGGACCTCCGCGCGGGGCTTTCGGCGGCCGGCGTCGAGCCTGCGGACCTGGACCGCATCCTGCTGACCCACCACCACGCCGACCACTCGGGGCTGGCGGCGTGGCTGCAGGCCGAGAGCGGCGCCACGGTCCACGTCGGTCGCGGCGACGCCGACCGGGCGGCCGCCGACCCCGCGACGACGCCGCAACTCGAATCGCACCACGAGCGGCTGTTCGAGGAGTGGGGGATGCCGGCGGCGGCGCTCGACCGTCTGCGAACCTTCGTCACCGAGCACGACGTTCGGGGCGGCCCGGTCGACGTGACGCCCATCGACGCCGGCGACGAGTTCGACGCCGGCGAGACGACCCTGACGGCGGTCCCGCTGCCGGGCCACACCGCCGGGCTGACCGGTTTCGTCGGCGACGTCGACGGCGAGCGGGCGCTGTTCGCCGGCGACGCCCTGCTGCCGGAGTACACGCCCAACGTCGGCGGCGCGGACGTCACCGTCCGGCGGCCGCTGGCGACGTACTGCGAGACGCTCGTCTCGATCTCGGAGGGCGAGTACGACGTCGCCTACCCCGGCCACCGCGACCCCATCGCCGACCCGCGGGCGCGGGCGGTGACGATCCTCGACCACCACCGCGAGCGAACCGGCAACGTGGTCGACGCGCTGGCCGACGGTCCGGCCGACGCCTGGACGGTCAGCGACCGCCTGTTCGGCGACCTGGCGAACATCCACATTCTGCACGGTCCCGGTGAGGCGTGGGCGCACCTCGAACACCTCCGCGACGCCGACATCGTCGCGCGCGATGGCACCGAGTACCGCCTGGTCGAGACCGAGCCGGACCTCTCGGCGCTGTTCCCGTCGGTCGCGTAGTGCGGCGGGCGCCGACGCGGCCGGCTACAGCGCGCCGTCGACGACGACCAGCAGCACGAACCCGACGAGGAAGGCGGCGGTCGCGGCGTCGGCGTGGCCGTGCCCGTGGCTCGACGGGATCATCTCGCGGAACACGACCGCGAGCATCGCACCGGCGGCGAGGCCGGCGGCGACCGGGAACACGCCGGTCGCGGCGTCGACGAGTGTGAACCCGATCACGCCCGAGATCACCTGCGGGACCGTCCCCGACGCCGTCGTCCACAGCAGCACCCGGCCGTTGCCCATTCCGGTGTCGCTCATCGGGACGGCGAAGGCGAAGCCGTCGGGGACGTTCTGGAGGCCGATCACGACCGCGAGCACGACCGCGACCGACTCTAGCCCGGAGGCGTAGGCGACGCCCATCGCCAGTCCCTCGGGGGCGTTGTGCAGCGTGATCGCGCCGCCGATCAGCAGCGCCCGCCGGAACCGGTCGGTCACGTCTGGGTCGACGTCCTCGGGGTCTGCACCGCCGTGCGGTTCCAGCTGGCTGTACCACTCGTGGACGTGCGGGATGAGTCGGTTGGTCACCAGCAGCCCGAACCCGCCGCCGACGACGCCGGCCATCACCGCCGCGAGCGTCCCCTCCTCGGTGCCGGGGATGATCAGCGCGAACACGCTCGCGGCGATCATGATGCCCGCCGCCAGCCCGACCGCCGCGTCGTACGTGCGGTGGGAGACACCCTGCTTGAAGAACACCGGGAGCGCGCCAAGCCCCGTCGCCAGGCCCGTCGCGGTCGTCACCCACAGCACCGTCACCAGGTCGCTCACGGTCGCCCCGTCGTGCCGGGGGGTGATGAATCGGGGGGCCGCCGTCGTCGGGCTGGGGGCGGGTCGCAAGCGATAAGACCGGGCCGCCGCTACACGGTGCCATGGCGGACTGTCCACTCGCCGACGACTGCCCCAGTTTCTCCGAGCGAATCCAGGGCATGGGCTGTCAACACTACGGCGACCGCGGCGGGATGGAGTGGTGCAACCACTACGACCAGCCCATCGAGGACCTGAAGACCCAGCCGGTGAAGTCCGGCGAGGAGATGGTCGTCGACGTGACGGACATCCACGAGAGCGGCGCGGGCATCGGTCGGACCGAGGACGGGTTCATCGTGATGGTCGACGGGGTCATCCCCGAGGCCCGCAGTCGGATCGAGATCACCGAAGTCCACAGCAACCACGCCCGCGCCGAGGAACTCGAACGCCTGCCGATGGACGAAGAGAGCGAGGACGACGAGGCGACGGCCGACGACGACGAGGCCGACGAGGCCGACGCCGAGGGAGACGACCGTCGCGAGGAGGAAGAGGACGACGACGAGCGCCTCGGCAGCCGAGACAACTTCTGGGGGTCGTGATCTCGGGTTCGGCCGGCGTCGGCGGGTGGACAGTCAGGGCCGTCGCCGGGACAGCGCTTTTGTCGCGTGGCCTCGGAGGTGCGGTGGAGCGATGACCGAGGAGGTCGACCTGGAGGCGCTGCTGGACCGGACGGGGTTCGACCCCGAGGAGAGCGTCCTGACGCGGCGACAGGCCGAGGTGCTGGCCCTGCGCGAGCGCGGGCTCTCGCAGGCGGCCATCGCCGAGCGTCTGGGCACCAGTCGCGCCAACGTCTCGGGCGTGGAGGCCAGCGCCCGCGAGAACGTCGCGAAGGCCCGCGAGACCGTCGCCTTCGCGGAGACGCTGCGGGCGCCGGTCCGCGTCGAGATCGCGGCGGGGACGGACCTGTACGACGTGCCCGACCGGGTGTACGACGCCTGCGACGAGGCCGGCGTGAAGGTGACCTACACCGCGCCGAACCTGATGAAGGCGGTCAGCGACGCCGCCGGCGGCGGCGTCGAGGGGCGAGAGGTCGTCCGGGACCTGGTGATCGGCGTCACCGGCGACGGCGAGGTCCGGGTGCGCCGGGCGACCGACAGGGTCTGAGACGGGTGATTCTCGGCTGCGTCCGGGAGCACGCCCCGCCGTGCTCCGGACCCTCGGGGACCGTCGGTTCGCTCGGTCCCGGGGAGCGCGGCGGGGAACCCCTCGGCACGGTCGACGGACGCCGACGGGGTTTTGTCGCCGGCGGTCGTTGGCCGAGGCGATGAGCGATCCGCACGTCGTCGCCGTCTGCGGCAGTCTCCGCGACGAGAGTTACACCCGAACCGGGTTGAAGTACGCGCTCCGGGGGGTCGAGGAGGCCGGCGGGACCGGCGAACTGGTGGCCCTGTCGGCGGTCGACCTTCCGCTGTTCGATCCCGATCTGGACGCGGCCGACCAGGGCGAGGCCGAACGACTCACCCGGCTCGTCCGCGAGGCCGAGGGGGTGCTGCTGGGCTCGCCGGTGTACCACGGCTCGTACTCCAGCGCGTTCCGCAACTTCCACGACTACTGCTCGTTCGACGACTTCGAGGACACCGCAGTCGGCCTGCTGGCGACCGCCGGCGGCGGGTCGTACGGCGCGACCCTGGAGCACATGCGCTCGACCGTCCGGGGGGTCCACGGCTACGTCGTCCCCGAGCAGGTCGGCATCCGCAACGCCTACGACCGATTCGTCGACGACCCCGAGGCTCCCGACGGGCGGGCGTTCCGCGAGGCGGACGCCGACCTCCAGGAACGCTGTGAGGACCTCGGTGCGGCCGTCGTCGAGCACGCGCGGCGACTGCAGGTCGACCCCATCGCCGAGGCGTCCCTCGACGACTGAGACGGGTTCTTCTCACAGTTTCCCGGGAGCACGCTTCGCCGTGCTCCCGGACGCAGCCGAGAAGCACCCGTCTGACCGGGACGCTCAGTCGCCGGGGTCGATCTCGGGGTCGCTCCCGGCGACGAGGGCCTCTTTCTGGGCGCGGGACAGCGACTTGACCTCGTGTTCGCGGCTCATCGCCGCCGACCGAGAGTCGAACCGCTCGACGTGGCGCAGTTCGACCGGCGTCCGCCCGCGGGTGTACTTCGCGCCCTCGCCGGCGTCGTGTTCGGCCACGCGGCGCTCGACGTCGGTGGTGTAGCCGGTGTAGTAGGTGTCGTCGGCACACGAGAGCACGTACACGTAGTGGTCGCTCACGCGGGTGACTACGAAGGGGGTGAGTGAAGAGGCTTCGCGTGGTCGTCGAGCGTCCGAGACCGCGGTCACGCGCCGGGTGCACGCTCGCGAGCGGCCTCGGCGATACCCGCATTGGCCGAGCAGCTCGGACACGCGAGGATGCGGCCCTGTTCGTCGGCGAAGACGCGGGCGAATCGATCCGAGACGTGCGCGTCGCAGTGGTCGCAGGTGGGCATGGTGGGTACCGGGGCAAGGCCACCGGTTCGCTCTCAGGTAAGCGGCGGTGGCAAATATACCCTTCAACCGCCACGACGTATTGCCGGTTTCCCAAACCAACCTTCGTGTTCGGAGAAACTGATCCTTTGTTTCGAAAAGTTCCGTACGGAGTTTCGGTAGTCGGCGCCACGCCCTCCGTCGGTGTGAGCCGAACCGTCCTCGCAGCGAGGTGGTACGTGGCACCACGCCACACGAATCGCGTCCTCGCAAGTCGCCACAACCACCGTCTGAGGCGCTCTACCGGGACGATAGGGGAACTATTATAAAGGGGTCCACCCAAACTCAGCCTGTATGGCAGACCTCATTGTCAAAGCCGCCGTGAAGGAAGCGCTCGACGACAAGAACGTTGCCTCCGACTTCTACGAAGCCCTGGACGAGGAGGTCGAGGAGCTCCTCTCGGACGCGGCCCGCCGCGCCGAGGCCAACGACCGCAAGACCGTCCAGCCGCGCGACCTGTAACACGGTCTCCGACCGTCTTCGTTTCCACGCCGCCCAGCTGCCGGCACGTCGCTCGCGGTCGGGCGGCGACGCGACACCCGCTGCAGCTACGGCTCCAGCACGTCGACACCGTCCTCGCGACCGACGTACACCGCGTCGGCCAGGTCGACGAAGAGGCCGTGGGCGACGACGCCCGGCGTCTCCGACAGCGCCGTCGCGAGTTCGCCCGGTGACTCGATCCGACCGAAGTCACAGTCCAGCACGACGTTGCCGTTGTCGGTGACGACCGGGCCGTCCTTGCCGCCTCCGGCGCGCAGCGTCGGCTCGCCGCCAAGTTCCCGGACGCGGGCGGCGACGGGCGGACGAGCGTCGGGCAGACACTCGACGGGCACCGGCAGGTCCAGGACCTCGGCCCGCTTCGTCGGGTCCGCGACGATCAGCAGGCGATCTGCGGCGGCGTCGACGACCTTCTCGCGGGCGTGGGCCGCGCCGCCACCCTTGAGCAGCGCCGCGCCCTCGCCGGCGACCTGATCGGCACCGTCGACGGCGACGTCCACGCCCGCGACCTCGTCGAGGCCGACCAGCGGAATCCCCGCCTCGATGGCACGTTGCCGGGCCTCGAAGCTCGTCGGGACTCCACTGAGGTCGGCGCCGGCGTCGACCGCCCGCCCTAGCGCCCGGATGGCGTGGGCCGCGGTGGAGCCGGTCCCCAGGCCGACGACCGTCCCCTCGGACACCGTCTCGGCGGCGGCCTCGCCCGCTCGACGCTTCGCCTCCTCGGAGCCGCCCTCGCGCTTCATGGGCCGGGGTGGGGTGCCGGTGGGCTTAGTCGGTTCGGTCGGTCCCGCGGCAGGTTTTTCCCGACGCCAGCCTCACACCGGAGCATGAGCGGAGACAGTGCCGCCGTCGAGCTGACCGATGTCTCGCGGGTGTACCAGCTCGGCGAACCAGTCCACGCCCTGAAGGAGCTGTCCCTGTCGATCCCCAGCGGCAGTTACACCGCCGTGATGGGCCCCAGCGGCTCCGGCAAGAGCACGCTGATGAACATGATCGGCTGCCTGGACACGCCCACCGAGGGGTCGATCACCATCGACGGCGAGTCGGTCGTCGGCATCTCCGACCGCCGACGAACGGAGATTCGCGGCCGGAAGGTCGGGTTCGTGTTCCAGACGTTCAACCTCATGCCGCGGCTCACGGCCCTGGAGAACGTCGCGCTCCCGATGGTGTTCCGGGACGTCGCTCGCGCCGAGCGCGACGAGCGCGCGCGTGAGGTTCTCGAACGGGTTGGCCTGGGCGATCGCACGGACCACCGACCGAACGAGCTGTCCGGCGGCCAGCGCCAGCGGGTCGCCATCGCGCGGGCGCTGGTCAACGATCCGGCCATCCTGCTGGCCGACGAGCCGACGGGCAACCTTGACACCGACACCGAGGCACAGATCATGGAGCTGATCGACGACCTGCAGGCGGCGGGCAACACCGTGTTGCTCGTCTCCCACGAGCGGTCGGTCGCGGAGCACGCCGACCGGATCGTCCACCTGCTGGACGGCGAGATCGAGCGCGTCGAGGAACTCGCGGAGGCCGAGGCGTGAACGTCCGCGAGAGCTTCCGGATCGCCTGGCGCGCGATCCGCAGTCACCCGCTGCGCTCGACGCTGACGACGCTGGGCGTGATCATCGGCGTCGCCGCGGTGATCACCTTTGTCACGCTGGGGGCGGGCCTCCAGCAGGGCATCCTCGGCGACATCAGCCCGGACGACCAGCAGAAGGTGTACGTCTGGGCCGGGCCGCCGGAGGGCGGCGACCAGGGGCCGCTGGCGGGCGCCCAGCCGGTGTTCACCCAGCGCGACGCCGAGTCCGTCTCCGAGTTGGGAGACGTCGAGGCGGCGTACGTGTACTCGCCGATCCCGGCCCAGAGCGTCGGCGACGGCACCCAGACGATACCGAGACAGGACGGGTTCGTCGCGACCGGCCGGGAGTATCTCGATCCCGGGGAGATCGGCGAGGGCGAGCGCTTCGAGATGGGCGAGCGCGAGGCGGTGATCAACCCCGCGATGGCGAGCCTGTTCGAGCAGAACGTCACGGTGGGATCGACGCTGAACGTCACGGTCGTCGGCGGCCTGGAGGTCCAGACGACCGTCGTCGGGATCACCCAGGACTCCTCGAGCCGGAGTCCGCTGGAGGGCTTTGGCCCGGCGCCGCGGATGTACCTGCCCAACGACCCGTACTTCGAGCAGTTGAGCGGAGTCGGGGGCGGCCAGCAGGTGCGCTACGTCGCGATGATCGCGGAGGCGGAGTCGAAAGACGGCGCGGACATCCAGGCGACCAAAGACGCCACCGCCGTCTACGTCGAGAGCGACCGCTCGGACGCCGGCCAACGCATCCGCGAGGACGAGGAGCTGACGCTGATCCAGCGCACCAGCACGGAGCTGCTGAGTCAACTCGAGGACGTGCTGGGCCTCCTGCAGAACTTCGTCGTCGGCATCGCGGGCATCTCGCTGGTGGTCGGCTCGATCGGCATCGCGAACATCATGCTCGTGTCGGTGACCGAGCGGACCAGGGAGATCGGGATCATGAAGGCCGTCGGCGCCCAGAAACGGGACGTTCTGGTGCTGTTTCTCATCGAGGCGGTGCTGGTGGGGCTGATCGGGTCGGTGTTCGGGACGCTGCTGGGCATCGCCGCCGGCTACGGCATCGGCGAGTACGTCGGCATCCCGTACGTGTTCCCCACCGAGTGGGCGGCGATCGCGGTGGTGGTGGGGGTGCTGGTCGGTGTGCTGGCGGGGCTGTACCCCGCCTGGAACGCGGCCCGCACCGACCCCATCGAGGCGCTGCGCTACGAGTAGCCCGAAAGCGATTTCTCTCTCCGCTGTCGACGGTCGGCCAGTCGACATGCTGCGGAGGACCGACCGTCGCCGGGTGGTGCCGGCGTGAACGTCGCGCAGGCGCTGCGGATGAGCTGGCGCTCGATCCGCGATCACCCCTTGCGCTCGACGCTGACGCTTTTGGGCATCGTGATCGGCGTCGCCGCGGTGATCACGTTCGTCACGATGGGGGCGGGGCTGCAGGCGGCGGTGATCGGCGACATCACGCCGAAAGACGAGGGCAACGTGTACGTCTGGACGGCGCCGGAGGACCAGACCGGCGGATCGCCGTGGGGCCAGGCCCAGCCGGTGTTCACCCGCGACGACGCCCGCCGCATCGCCGAGCTGGAGTCCGTCGAGGACGCGTACGTGTACTCGCCGCTGTTCGCCCAGTCGGTCAGCCACGACGGCCAGACCCGCCCACAGCAGCGGGGCGTGATCGCCGCCGGCCGGTCGTACGTCGATCCCGACACCATCGCCGTCGGCCGGCCGTACCGCGACGGCCGGTTCGAGGTCGTCGTCAACCGGGCGGCCGCCGAGCAGTTTCGCGAGGGTCTCGCGCTGGGCGACCGGATCAGCATCTCGCTGGCGACCGGCCAGCGCATCAACGGCACGGTCGTCGGCATCCTCGACACCGCCGAACCCCAGGGGCCGCTGGAGGGGTTGAACGAGGAACCGCGCGTCTACGTCCCGATCGATCCCTACTACACGGCCACGGCGGCCGCCGCGGGTGAGGAGCCGCGGTTCGCCGCGGTCGTCGTCGACGCGGGGTCGGCGGCGGCCGTCCCCGCGGCCAAGCGCGACACCCGCGCGTACCTGGCGTCGCCCGCCGCCGACAGCGGCGACCGCGACGAGGGCCTGCGGTACAACCTCAAGACCAGCCGCGAACTGATCTCGCAGGTCCGGAGCTTCGTCGACCGGTTCACGGGGTTCGTCACGGGCATCGCGCTGGTCTCGCTGCTGGTCGCGGCCCTGGGCATCGCGAACGTGATGCTGGTGTCGGTCACCGAACGGACCAGCGAGATCGGGGTGATGAAGGCCGTCGGCGCCCAGAACCGCGACGTCCTCCAGCTGTTCCTGACCGAGGCGGCCCTGCTGGGTGTCGTGGGGGCGGTGCTGGGCGTCACGCTCGGCCTCGCCGGCGGAGCCGTCGCGACCTTCCTGCTGGACCTGCCGCTGGTGTACTCCCCGGGCTGGGCGGCGGTGGCGGTGGTGGTGGGGGTGGTGGTGGGGGTGCTGGCGGGGCTGTACCCCGCCTGGAGCGCCGCCAGCGTCGACCCGATCGAGGCGCTGCGCTACGAGTAGCCCGAAAGCGATTTCCCCGCGGCGCGCCACCTTCGGAGCCGATGCAGAAGATTCGCGAGGTCCACATCGCGCCGGTCGGGTACGAACTCGACCGCATCTCCGAGCCGGCCATCGAACACGACGCCGACGTGATCTACCTGCTGGAGTCCGGCGAGCCGTCGCTGCCCTCCGCCGACTACCCGCCGTACCACGAGGAACTCGAGACGACGCTCGCCGACGCCAGCGTCGAGGTGCGCTGGCGGACCGTCGACATCTACGACATCTACGACGTCCTCGGGGCCGTGACCACCGTCGCCGCCGAACACGACGACGATATCGTTCGCGTGAACGTTTCCTCGGGGACGAAACTCTCGGCGGTGGGCGCCGCGATCGCCTCGATGACCACCGAGGCGACGCCCTATTTCGTCTACCCCGAGAAGTACGCCCACCACGTCGAGGAGGCGCCGCTGACCGCCGGCTACGAGAGCGACGAGGTGCTGCCCTCCTACCCGATCGAGTCGCCGACGACCGACCAGGTGGCGGTGATGGCGTTCTTGGACGAGAAGAACGACGAGACGTACACCGCCAAGAAGAAAGACGTCATCGAGTTCGCCGAGGACCACGAGTTACGCTTCATCACCGCGAACCGCCCGGCGAACGACAAGGCGAAGTTCGCGCTGCTGAACGCCAACATCGTCGACCCGCTGCTGGACAACGAGTACATCGCGGTCGAGACGGTCGGCCGGCAGAAGCAGCTGACCCTGACCGACACCGGCCGACACGCCCTGCGCGCGTTCGAGCACAAGGTCTCGTAGCGTCGTCCACGCCCTCCGCACACTCCTCGTTCGTCTCACACTCGCGCAGCCTCGTCCTCGCCCGCACCGCGTCGCTTCCCCCTCGTCGGCACGCCCCGACCAGCGACCGCCCCGTCTCGATCGATCGCCCGGCTGCGTCCCCACGCCGTCGCGTGATCGCCACTGTCGTTACTCTCGAAAGAAACGAAACTACCGAGACTATCGACTGTATCGGTACTATCGTTTGTTTCGCAACTATCGATCGTATTCGTACCCAACTAGGTACAGAGAGTACCTGGATGGTACTGAATATCCCCCAGCCCCTACGTGTACGTGTATGCGCCCCGGGTGGCGGTCACTCCGCCTCTGACGGTGTTGGTCCGCCGCCGAGGCGGTCGTCGTCCGGGGCGCATACGTGGCACCGCGACGCCATCCGGCAGCGGGGCACCTGCCCGGTCCCGCCGCCGACGCGTGGGGGTGCCCTGTCCGCCCACCACTCTCGCCCGCCCCGCGACGCTTCGGCCCTCCACCGCACACGTCGCGGCCGATTCTTCCACGTTCTCGCCCCCGCAGCCGGGGGTCTCTCACGGACTGGTGGCGCGGCCAGGCGGCGAGTCTTTTTGTCGCTCGCCGACGCGCGGGGAGACATGTTCGGAACCAGTGGGGTCCGGGGGGCCGTCGGCGAGGCGGTCACCGCGGAACTGGCGCTGTCGGTCGGGCGGGCGCTCGGCGCGGAGACGGGGACCGTCGTCGTCGGGCGAGACCCACGGACGAGCGGCGCGACGCTGGCCGACGCCCTGGCCGCGGGGCTGTGCGAGTGTGGCACCGACGTCGTCGACCTGGGCGTGGCGGCGACGCCGACGGTCGCGCGGGCGGTCCCGCGCCGCGGCGCCGACGCGGGCGTCGTCGTCACCGCCTCGCACAACCCGCCGACGGACAACGGGCTCAAACTGTGGGACGCCGACGGCCGCGCGTTCGGCGCCGCCGACTGCGAGCGGATCGCCGAGCGCGTGCGGGCCGACGACCCGGACCTGGCGGCGTGGGACGGCCAGGGGACCCGCCGGGACCGCAGCGACGGCGGTGCCACCACCGCGCACCGCACGGCGCTGGTCGCGGCGGTCGATCTCCCCGATCCCCCGCGGATCGTCGTCGACGTGGGCAACGGCGCCGGCGGCGTGACCGCGGCGGCGCTGGACGAGGTGGGCTGTCGCGTCGAGACGCTGAACGCCCAGCCCGACGGCTCCTTTCCGGGCCGGCCCAGCGAACCGACCGCGGACAACTGCGAGACGCTCCAGCGCGTGGTCGCGAACACGCCCGCGGACCTCGGGATCGCCCACGACGGCGACGCCGACCGGACGATGGCCGTCGACGCCGAGGGGCGCTTTCGCTCGGGCGACGAACTGCTGGCGCTGTTCGGGCGGGCCGCGGCGACGGCCTCGGGGGTCGCCGACCCGGTCGTCGCCGCGCCGCTGAACACCTCGCTGGCGGTCGACGACGCCCTCGCCGAGGTGGGGGCGACGCTCGCGCGGACGCGTGTCGGAGATACCTACGTCGCCGAGCGCGCGAGCGACCCCGCGGTCGTGTTCGGCGGCGAACCCAGCGGCGCCTGGATATGGCCCGACGCGGTGCCCTGCCCGGACGGCCCGCTGGCGGCCTGCAAGCTCGCCGAACTGGTCGCCCGCGAGGGGCCGCTGGCAGCGCAGGTCGCCGCGGCGGTGCCCGACTACCCCATCCGCCGGGACAGCGTCGAGACCGACGCGAAGGCGGCGGTGATGGAGCGGGTGACCGCAGCCGTCCGCGACCGCTACGACGACGTCGAGACGCTGGACGGCGTCCGGGTCGACCTCGACGACGCGTGGTTCCTGGTGCGGGCCAGCGGCACGCAGCCGCTGGTCCGGGTCACTGCCGAGGCCCGCGACCCGGACCGCGCCGACGAGGTGTTCGACGAGGCCCGATCGCTGGTCGACGACGCCCGGTGAGCGACCCGCGCCCGTCCGCCGGGACGCCCCGAGTTACCACTCCACGTCGAACGTCAGCGTCGCCGTCCCGTCGGTCGCGGCCTCGTACTCCTCGCGGGTGATGGTGTAGCGGTGCTGGTCGGTCACCTCGCCGTTCGGGCGGGCGCTGTGCTGGCGGAGCAACCCCTCGTGACGGCCGCCGTAGCGGTCGACGTACGTCTCGATCATCCGTCGCGACGGCTCGTTCCCGTCGGCGACGGTGGTGTAGAACGCGTCGAGGTCGTACCGTTCGAAGGTCAGTTCGACGAACGCGCTGGCGCGCTCGACGCCGTACCCTCGCCCCCAGAACGGCTTCGCGAGGACGATCCCCGAGCCCGCGCGGCGCTCGTCCCACTCCGGGCCGAACGCGGTCAGCCCGCCCAGCGCGCCATCGTCCGCCACCGAGCGCACGACGTACCGTGCGGTGTCGCCGTCGGCCCACTGTTCCTCCGCACTCTCGACGAACGATGCGACGTCGTCCAGCGTCTCGAAGCGGAACCACGGCATGTGCTCGGTCACCTCGGTCTGCCAGGACTCGGTCGACACCAGCTCGTACAGTTCGAACGGGTCCACGGTGTCGCTCGCGATTCGCTCCAGGCGCAGCCGGTCCGTCTCGATCAGTTCCGGGAACAGCCCACGCGTCATGCACCACTCTCGGACCTCCGGGATGGAGGCGCTGTCGGTGGCGTCCGGTGAGACCCGGGGAGAGACACCGCCCGACCGCCAGGACAGACCGACACGCCGAACCGCGCCCTCCGCTGAGCGTCGCCTTCGTGCGGACCTCCCTCCGCCCGGCCCCGACGACGCGTCACTCCCAGGCCGCCAGCGCCCGCTCCAGCGCCGCCCGGTGGACCGCCACCGACTCCTCGCGGTCCAGCTCCGGGTACCGCGGGTTCGTGACGACGCTGCGGGAGTCGACGGCGCTGTCGGCGATCGCCGCGACGCGGTGGGCGGGGGCCGGGTCGGGGTACGGCCGCTCGCGTTCGTATCCCGCCCGGAACGCCCGCCGCAGGGGCGCGGACTCCGCGACGTACCAGTCGGCGACCAGGTACTCCGCGGTCGCGACCGACAGCGCCGGCGGCGCCGCGAGCGGCGCCTCCCAGTCCAGCACCGCCTGCACGTCGCCGTCCGCGACCAGCGCGTTGCCCGGTCTGAAGTCCCAGGGGTACAGCCGCGCCGGCGGCGAGCCGCCCTCGGGAGCGTCGGCCACGCACGCCGCCAGTCGGCCCCGGAGGTCGTCGAACGCCGCCGGGAGCCGTTCGACCGCGGCGGTGGCGTGCTCCTCGAACCAGCTGGCCCAGTTGTCCCGTTCGGCGACGAGTCCCGCCGTCCGGTCGCCCTCGTCGCGCCACACGTCGGTACCGTCCGCGTCACCGTCGGCGACCGTGAGCGCGCCGTACCCCTCGAACGCGAACGCCTCGTGCAGTTCGGCCAGCCACCCCCCGAACCGCTCGACGAGCGCGCGGCGGGTGGGCCGCGAGAGGTCGACGAACCGCTCGTGGAGGTCCGCGCCGCCGACGTGGGCCGCCAGGAGGTACGCCTCGCCGTCGTGGGTGCCTACTGCGTGGACCGCCGGGACCGGGACCGTGGTCCGCTCGCCGATCGCCCGCAGCAGGCGGGCCTCCGTGCGGATCGCACGGCGGTCGGTGGCGCGCTGGACGACCAGCGGTGATCCCTCGGCGAACCGCACGAGTGCGGTGTCCTTGCGGTTGCCACGTCCGATCGGATCGACGGCGACGACGGTGCGCTCCGGGCACGCGGTCGCGAGCAGGTCACGGACGACGCCGTCCCCGGTCATGCGTCCAGCAGGTCGCGCACCTCCGCGAGCGACGACAGGACGTGGTCCGGGCGGTACGGGTCGGGGTCCTCGCCGCCGGACAGCCACGCTACTCCGAGCCCGGCGTTCTGGGCGCCGGCGACGTCGTGCCCCAGCGAGTCGCCCACGTACAGCGTCCGCTCGGGCGGAGTGCCGAGGCTATCCAGGAGTCGCTCGAACGGGGCGGCGTGGGGTTTGCGCCGCGGGAGATCGCCGGCGTACACCACGGCGTCGACGCGATCGTCCAGGCCCAGCGTCTCGACCTTCGGCGCCTGGTACTCGCGGGGGCCGTTGGTGAGCAGCCCGGTCGGAACCGCCTCGCGGGCGGACGCGAGCGCCGCCTCGGCACCCGGTCGGAACGCGACCTGCGTGTTGTCGACCGCCTCCAGAAACGCCGCGGCCAGCGCGAGCGGATCGACGTCGGTCCGGCCGTGACGGGCCGCCAGCCGCGCGAAGCCCGCGCCGAGGTGGCCGACGCGGTCGTCGGGGTCGGGCGGGCCGTCGAGCAGCGGCCACAGCGCCGACGGCTCCCCGAACGGCTCGACGCCGACGCGCTCGAACGTCTCGGCGTACACCGCCGCCAGGTCCTGTGTGCGTTCGAGCAGCGTCCCGTCGAGGTCGAACGCGACGGCGTCGTAGCTCACCAACTCACTCCTCCAACCGCTCCAGGGTCGCCTCGCGGTCGTAGGACAACGACAGCGATCGCGAACGGCCCCGCCCCTCGACGTCGGCGTACTCGGCCTCGACGATCCCCAGGTCGTCGAGTTTGTTGACGATCTCGGCGTAGCGGGTGTAGCCGAGGTCGGTCTCCTCGTGGAACGCCTCGTACACCTCGCCGGCGCGTTCGCCGTCGTGTTCGGCGACGACCCGGACGAGGTGGGCCTCGACGTCGGACAGCGCGCGGATGCTCCGCGAGAGGTGGACGTACTTGGACTTCTCGTAGGCCTCGTCGACGTCGAGCCGTTCGACGACGCGGCTGGCGCGCATCTCGGCGTTCAGCCCGGCGCGGCGCAGCAGGTCGATACCGACCCGGAGGTCGCCGCTCTCGGCGGTCAGTTCGGCGACGTGGTCGAGCACGTCGTCGTCGACGGCGTCGCTGTGGAACCCGCGCTTGACGCGCTCGGCGAGAATCTCGCGAATCTCGCCCTCGTCGTACACGTTGAAGTAGACGTCCTCGGGGCGGAACACGCTCTGGACGCGCTCGTCCAGTTGCTCGATGACGTCCAGCTCGGGGTCCGAGGAGACGACGAGCACGCCGATGCGGGCCCCGCCCTGCTCCTCGTGGGCCCGCAGCAGCGAGTACAGCGTGTCCGAGGCCTCGTTCTCGTAGAACAGGTAGTTGACGTCGTCGAGTGCGACGACCAGGACGTCGTCGTCCTCGACCAGTTGGTCGGTGATGTCGTCGAACAGGCTCTTGAACGAGATGCCGCTTGCCGGCGGCTCGTAGTCGAACATCGATCGGAACAGCTGCGAGAACACGGCGTAGCGGGTCGCGTTCACCTGGCAGTTGACCCGGACGGTGTGGACCCCCGACTGGGCGGCCAGTTCGTCGAACAGTTTCAGCACCGCCGTCGTCTTGCCGGTGCCGGGCGGGCCGCGCACGACGGCGTTCAGCGGCCGCGACCCACGCACCGCGGGCCGCAACGCGTACTGGAGGCTCCGCATCTGGCTCTCGCGGTGCTTGAACGTCTCCGGGACGTGGTCGATCTCGAACACCCGCTCGTCGCGGAACACGGACTCGTCCCACGACAGCATCCCGTCCGGATCGTCGTCCATCACTTTCACTCTGCTGGTGGAACCACTTAGCGTTTCGGCAGACACTGGTCAGACGGAGCGTGTCGGCAGCTACGCCGCCGACAGCGACACCGTCACGCGGTTGCCACCGTCGCGGCGCTCGAAGCTGACGAACCCCTGGGACAGTTCGACGGTCCAGTGGACCAGCCACAGCCCGAGTCCGGTGGTGTGGTACACGTCGGTCATCTCGCTGTCGCCGGTCAGCACCTGGTACTCTTCGTCGGGGATGGGTGGGCAGTCGTCGTCGACGCGCACCTCGACGCGGTCGCCGACTGTCTCGACGGAGACTCGAACCGTGGGAGCGTCGTCCTCGGCGTGGCGGACGGCGTTGTCGATCAACTCGACCAGCGCCTGGGTGAGCTCGGCCAGGCCGGTGGCGGGGGCCGACGACGGGGCGTCGAACGCGACGGTCGCCGCGGGGAACCGCTCGCGGGCTCGCTTGACGGCGGCGCTCGCGAGGTCGACCACGTCGACGGTGGTGGGGGCCTCGTCGCCCGTGATGAGGTCGATGATGTCCCGCTCCTTGGCGGCGGTCTCGATCAGTTCCTCGCCGACCTCACGGATCACCGACGCGCGGTGGCTGTGCGGTTCCTCGGCCTCGCTGGCGATCAGCGAGGCGTTGCCGATGATGATGCTCACGTCGTTGCGGAGGTTGTGCCGCAGGAGGTTGTCCATCACCGCGAGTTGGCGCTCACGACGCCGCCGGTCGGTCACGTCCCTGGTGAACCCGACGACCCGGACGACCTCGCCGTCCTCGACGATCGGGGTCCCCTGCACCCACACCCACGAGTCGTAGTTCCCGTCGCCGCCGACGCGGTACTCGATGTTGACGGGGTCGCCGGCGGACAGTCGTGCCATTCCCTCCCGGAGGTGCTCGCGGTCCTCGGGGTGGACGTTCTCGACGAATGAGGCGGGGTCCTCCCGCAGCTGGTCGACGTCGCCGCCGTACACCTCCTCGTAGGCGGCGTTGACGAACAGCAGCTGCTCCCAGTCGGCGTCGAACATCCACAGCACGTCACACACCGACCGCGAGAGTTCGGCGAGCCGGGACTCGGACTCCTCGCGGCGGCGCTGCTCGGCGACCTGCTCGGAGATGTCGCGCGAACTGACGACGTACCCCCCGATGGCGTCGTCGGTGACGTTCGAGAAGCGGCTCTCGAACCACACGTACGAGTCGTCTGCGGCCTGGTAGCGGTACCGGATCGTCTCCGTCGTCGACTCGTCCTGCGAGATCACCCACTGGAACTCCGCCCGGACGTCGTCGACGTCGTCGGGGTGGACGAACTGGAAGGCGTCCTCGCCGATCAACGCCTCGCGGTCGTAGCCGAGGATGCGCTCGACGGCGGCGTTGCAGAACACGAACGCGCCGCTCTCGTCGACCACCGCGACCTTGTCCTGCGTGTACTCGAGCAGCAGGGACGAGGCTTCCTCGGTCTGCATCCACTCAACAATCGACAGGCGCAAGCAAAAGGTTGCCGGGCATCAGAACTTCTCCAGCAGGCGCCCGTAGAACGGCCCGCGCGGGTCATCGGGCTCCGAGTCGTCGGCGAGTTTCTCGACGATCAGCTCCGGCGTCGACCGGGCGAGGTGGTCTTTCTTCGGCGAGCGCTCGACGACGAGTTCGCCGTCCTCCAGTCCCACGGCCTCGATGCCGTCGACGGTGACGCCGAACCCGCAGACCTCCCGAATCTCGCCGGCGAGGTGCGAGACGAACACCGCGGTCGCGCCGTCGCCGGCCAGCGCCTCCAGGATGCCCGCGATGATCTTCGCGCTCGCGCCGGGTTCGGTGATGCTCTCCAGTTCGTCGACCAGCACCAGCCCCCCGCCGCCGTCGCCCTCGTCCCCGCCGGCGGCGATGCCGGCGAACTCCCGCACGGTCGCCTCGAAGGCGCCGGCGTCCAGGGTGCCCTGGGTCTTGGCGTGGTAGTGCAGGCGGTCGAACCGCTCCAGGGCGGCGCGCTCGGCGGGCACCGGCAGGCCCATCTGAGCGAGCACGACGACCGTCGCGACCAGGTCCAGCGTCGAGGTCTTGCCGCCGGAGTTGACGCCGGACAGCAGCGCCACGTCGTCGACGGCGTAGTCGACGGGGTCGACCGCCTCGAAGGGGACGTCCAGCAGCGGCGACCGCCCGCCCTCGATGGCGAACCCGTCGCCGTCGAAGGTGGGCATCCGGCAGTCGAAGTCGTCGGCGAACCGTGCGACCGCGAGCTCGACGTCCAGCTCCAGCGCCGCCCGGACAAGGTCGCGGGCGGCCGGCTGGAGGTCCGCGAGGTCGGCGGCGAGTTCGCGCTTCTGGCGGGTCGCCCGTCGGTCCCGAGCGGCGGTCAACTGCTCGCGCAGGCGCGCCACCACGTCCTCGTCGTGCTCGACGGGGAAGGTCGGGTCGTCGGGGAACGCTCGCTGGGCGAGTTCGGCCTCCTCGGGGGCCAGATCGAGCGCGTCGACGACGTGCTCGCGAGCGGCGGCGACGGCGGCGGCGTACTCGTCGGCGAGTTCCCGCGAGAGCAGCGAGTCGACGCCGGCGCCCTGCTCGACCAGCGACAGCAGGTCCGCGCCCTCCACCGTGATGTCTCGCTCGCGAATCTCCTCGCGCAGGCGGTCGGTGGCGACGCTCTCGGCGGTGCTCACCGCGGCGTCGAGGTCGTCGATGGCGACGTTCAGCCGGTCCAGTTCCTCGTCGCCGACGACTGACCCGTCCTCGTCGACCCGTTCCAGGGCCGTCTCCAGGGTGTCGAGGTCCAGCGGCGACGCCAGGTCCGACCGGCGGTGGACCCGGGCGGCGGCCAGCAGCGGCTCGCGGTTCGCGGCGAAGAAGGCCAGCGGCCGCTCGGGGACGACCGTCGCCGGCTCGTCTAGCGCGTTGGGTTCGACGCGGACGTCGCCCTCGACGTCGACGCCGGCGAACGACTCGTCCAGCGCGTACACCGTCGGGTACCCGCGGGCCAGTTCCGCGAGGTCCCGGGCGTCCTCGACGACCTCGACGCTGACCTCCGGTATCGCCGTCCGCGCCGCGGAGTACGTCTCGGCGTCGGTGGTCGCGAGACAGCGATCTCGAACCCGGAGGTCCGAGGGCTCGGCCAGCGGCTCGACGTCGGCGAGTGCGTCCAGCACCGCCTCGTCGGGCTCGCGGTCGGTCGCCTCGCGGGCGAACGACTGTACCTCCTCGATCCGGGAGGCGACACTGCTGGGGTACAGCGTCGCCACGCGCTTCTCGCCGTGGTCGGTGACGGTCCGCTCCCGGAGGAGGTCGAGGATCGACTCGTAGACATCCCGGGCGCGGTCGGTCGCCAGGAACTCCCCGGGGTCGTCGTGGCGCTCTCGGATCGCCGCCCGGGCGATGCGGGCCGCACGCCCCTCCGAGATGCCCGGCGCCTCGGCGATGCGCGCGACGTCGCCGTCCCGCAGCGCCGCCTCGGGGTCGTCCAGTTCCGACAGGGCGGCGGCGGTCTTCTCGCCGACGCCCGGAATCGCCGCCAGTTCCATCACCGCACGCTACCCGTGGCCACCTGAGAAAGCTTTCGGCGCTACGGGTCGAGCATCGACCGCGCCCGCTGGACGTAGCTGTTCGCGTCCCAGCTGCGGGCGGCGGCGATCTCGTCGAGGAGCGTGCGAGCGTCGCCGGGCGACAGCCGGTCGGTTCTGACGAACACCGACAGCAGCGTCGGGGTCGTCACGAGACGCGTGTCGGCCAGCGAGGCGTGAATCAGCCCGAGGTGAGTGAACTCGTTGCACAGCAACAGCGCCGCGTCGCGGTCGTTCGCCAGCGTGACCGCGGCGTTCTCGCCGTCGTCCAGCGGGAACTCGTCGTCGAGGTCGACCGACTGCACGGCGATCGCTCCGTCGTGACTGAGGATGGCCGTCGCCGCCCGTCCGTGGACGTCGTCGTACGCCGCGACCTCTCGGAGTTCGTCCAGAACCGCCGTCGGGACGGCGACGTCGTAGCCGGACAGGCACAGCGCGAGGGGGTCCGGGTCGCCGTCCGCAACGACGCCGAGACTGACGAGTCCGGAGGCGTCCGCGACGAGCGTCGCCATCTACAGATCGGCCGCCTCCTCGACGAACTCCTCGTCGAGCTGGCGTTTCAGCACGCGGAGGTTGGCCGCCTCCTCTGCGCCGACCAGCGAGCGCAGCTGGTCGAAACTGATCTCGTCGTCGTAGTAGGCGGCGGCGATGTCCTGCGTGAGCGCGTCGTCGTGAGCGGCCTCCTGGAGGTACTCGCGCAGCGCGGTCACGAGGACGTCCGTCCGGTCCTCGCCGAGGACGGCGGCGAGCGCGTCGGCCCGGTCGACGAGTCGATGGGGTGCCCGAAACTGGACGCGCTTCTTATCGCTACTCATCGTGTGTCCGTTGTGAGCCAGTTCACTTGAGCGTTGTCGTGTGTACAGCGTGAGCTTCGACTACGTCACCACCCAGCAACTCCTACCGCCGACACTCCAGCAGCTCGCCCTCCCGTGGGTCGGCGTCCTCGCCCTCGGCGCGCCGGACGACGCGGTCGGTGACGTAGTAGCGGGCGGTCCACCAGTAGTCGCCGTGGAAGTTCCCGGCGGTGACGGTCACCGCGACGGTGGTCCCATCGACCTCGACGTACAGCACCTCCTCCTGGCCGCGCTCGGTGATCTCGTCGACATCGGTCGACAGCGCCGGCAGCGCGTCGAGATACCGTTTCACGGCCTCGGTGTCGGGGACGAACTCGTCGGCCGACCCGTTCTCGGCTGCCTCCTCGAGCAGGCTCGTCAGGCGTTCGTCGTCGATCTCGTTCGCCGGGACGACATCGGCCTCCGCGGGTGCGTCTGCAGGCTCGGCCACGAAGCGCAGCGACCCCTGGTAGACGGCGCCCTGCCCGGTGTAGCCGACGATCCAGCCGTCGTCGGTCTCCTGGGGCGATCCCTCGACGCCGCCGTACAGCTGGTAGTCGGCGAGCGGCGTCTCCGGGTCGTAGTCGACGACGACCTCGCGGTAGTAGGCCGCCTCGTATGCCGCGACGAACTCCCGGACCGACTCGGCGTCGGGGTCTGTCGGCCACTCGGGGTCGATGTCGAGGTCCTGTGAAGCCGGGCAGACTTCCGGGAGGTCGGCGTCGTCGGTTGGCGGGTCGGTCGTCGTGGCGCCCTCGCCGCGCTGGCCGGTGGTCGTGCCGTCGTCGGGTGGTGCCGTCGACATCGGGTCGTCCGGTTCCTCCAAGCCGGTCGGGTCCTCCTCGCTCGCACACCCGGCCAGCGCGAGCGCGCCCGCACCGACGGTCGACAGGAGCGTCCGTCGTCGCATGCACGGTCGTTCGTCGGCTGCCGGTAAGTGCTTCCTCCAGACTGAAATCGAGACTGTAGCGAGTCGGACGGCCGAGGCGGCCCCCGAGCCGCAACGCCTAACTCCGCGCCGGACGGCCCTGGGGTCGTGCATCCGGTACCGGCGTCGCTCGGGCTCGTCGACCTGGGGCCGGTCGCGGCCACGCCGACCGACTGGCTCCGCCTGGTGGTCGCCCCGGTGTTCGTGTGGGCCGCCTACCGGGACGTGCAGGTCCGGCGGGTGCCAAACGACACATGGGTGCCGCTGACGCTGCTGGCGCTCGCGCTCCTGGTCGCCGACGGGTACGGTGCCGCGACCGCACCGGGCGACGCCTGGTCGCGGTTCCTCCTGGCGACGACGGTCAGCGTCGGGCTGATCGTCCCGCTGGGGTACGCGTTCTGGTACTTCGGCGCGTTCGGCGGGGCCGACGCCAAGGCGCTGTTCGTGTTCGCGCTGCTGTACCCCACCTACCCGGCGTACCTGTTCGGCGCGGTTCCGTTCGTCCCCGGAGTGCTCCCCGCCGTCGAGACGCCGCTGCCGGTGTTCTCGTTCACCATCCTCACCAACGCGGTGCTCGCGGGGGTGGTGTACCCGGTCGGGGTCGCCGCCGCCAACGCCGCCGACGGCGTCCTCGACCGCCGGATGCTCGTCGCGCGGGTCCACCCGACCGAGCGGCTGCTGGCCGTCCACGGCCGACTGCTCGGGCCCGCCGCCGGCGAGTCCGCGGGCGACGGCGCCGGCGGCCTGGACCTCGACGCGCTGCGGATGTACCTGCGCTGGCGCGGTGCCGACCTCGCCGACCTCCGTGACGACCCTGGCCAGTTCCGCGACCCCGCGACGGTCCCCGACCGGCCGAACGATCCCGGCGACGGCTCCGTCGGGGCGGCCCGGACCGACGGTGGCACCGACACGGCGGTCGACGAGGAGACGACGGGCGAGCGACCGGTCGACCCCGACGCCGACGACGACTGGGGCGCCGCGGCGTTCCTCGACGACGTCGAGGGCAGCGCCTACGGCACCGACCCCCAGACGCTGCGCGACGGCCTCGAACTGCTCGTCGCCGCCGACGCGGTGTGGGTCTCGCCGGGCATCCCGTTCATGGTGCCGCTTGCGCTGGGCGTCGTCTCCGCGCTGACCGTCGGTGACGTCCTGTTCTTCCTGTTCGGCGCGCTCGGTTTGGCGTGAGTTGGTTTCGGGTGGAGCGTCCGTGTGAACTTCGCGTCGAGACGACGCTACGCTCGACGATGGCACCGCGACCGCCCCGGAAGCCCCCTCGGGCTGATGGTCGCTGGCTCGCCGTGGTCCTCGCTCACTCCGTTCGCTGCGGTCCTCACGTCACCAGCGACCGTCACCCCTCACCGGGAGACCGGAGGTCTCCGGAGCAATCGGGCGCTGCGCGCCCGATGACGGCCCATTCCAGTCCCACCCGCGGCGGTTCGTGGCCGCCAGCTCTGAGCGTGTCACAGAAACGTTCGCAGTTCCTCGCTCGGCTTCCCTGATCGTTCAATGCAGGTGAACTACTCGTGGGGGTATTTCTCCCTCCATCTTGGGGTTATGTACGATGTCCAGAGGATGCTGATGAGTATCCAGAACACGCCGCGAAACAGGCGTGAGTCTGATCGAACCTTCAGACCCAACGCAAGAGAAAGCAGGCCAAGGAGGAAACAGAACATGCCTACGCCCACTGGAAACCAGTAGTTGAGCTTCGAGACCTGGCTCATCTCCCTACTCGCCCTACAATGCAGAGCGCAAAAAAATACCACCCCAGAAGCATCTGCCTCAACGATGCTCCCGATCGATTCGCACGTGTGGTGAGTGGCTATCTCATCTCCCGGGGTGAAATGAACGCTGAGAACAGTTCTCTGACAGGTTTCGCCCCAGGTGATCGGTTGCGTCGCTCCGCGCCCACACGGACGGCTTTTACCGCTGCGCCGAGTACGACGGGCCAATGAGCGAGTCCACGGAGCGCGTGCCGGCGACCTGTCCGTCCTGTTCGCCGGACGCCGAGACGGTCCACGAGGTGTTGCGGTCGGGTGGGCAGGCCACCGTCCGCTGCACCGAGTGCGACCACGTCCACAAGACGCGAATCGAGCGCGAGCAGACCGCGACGATCGACGTCGTCGTCTCCCAGGGCGGCGAGTCGACGACCGCCACCGCCGACGTCCCCGTCGAGGAGACGCTGTCGGCCGGCGACGAGTTCGTCCTGGAGACCGACGTCGCGATCATGACCGTGCGGATCACGAGTCTCGAACTCGACGAGGGCGGTCGCAGCGAGTCGGCGACCGCCGAGGATGTCGCGACCATCTGGACGCGCGACGTCGGCAACGTCGAGGTCGACGTGACGCTGCACCCGAAAGAGGGGGTCGACGACGAGACCCGCAGCGTCGCCGTGCCGGTGCCGGGCGACCGCGAGTTCACCGTCGGCGAGACCGCCGAGATCGGCGACGAGGAGTTCACCGTCGAGCAACTGCTGCCCCGCGACGACGCCGGCTACGATCTCGACCAGCTGGAACGGCCCGGCGACGCCCTGCCGGCGAAGGACTGCAAGCGGGTGTACGCCCGCGACGAGACCGGCGACGCCTGGTCGATGTGGTAGGATGGGCGACCAGGGCGCGGACTGGGCGGCCGAGCGCGCGTCGATGGTCGACCGACTCGTCGACGCCGGGCGGATCGACGACGAGCGCGTCGCCGCGGCGCTGCGGGCCGTGCCGCGCCACGAGTTCGTCCCGGAGCCGCGCCGCGAGCACGCCTACGCCGACCGCCCGCTGCCGATCGGCGACGACCAGACGATCAGCGCCCCGCACATGGTCGGCATCATGGCCGAACTGCTCGCCCTCTCGCCCGGCGAGTCGCTGCTGGAGGTCGGCACCGGCTGTGGCTACCACGCCGCGGTGACCGCCGAACTGGTCGGCGCCGAGCACGTCCACTCCGTCGAGTACTCCGAGCCGCTGGCCGAGCGCGCGCGAGACACGCTCGCTCGCCTCGGCTACGGCGATGTCTCCGTCCGCGTCGGCGACGGGCGCGAGGGCTGGCCCGAGCACGCGCCGTACGACGCCGCCTACCTCACCTGTGCGGCGCCCGAGTTCCCGCCGGCGGTCGTCGAGCAGGTCCGTCCCGAGGGGCGACTGCTGGCGCCGATCGGCACCCGCAACCAGACGCTGGTCGCGGCGCGGCGCCGCCCCGACGGCTCGCTGGCGCAGACCGACCACGGCGGGGTGCGGTTCGTCAGGATGCGCGGCGACTGATCGGTCGTCCGACACCCGGCACCAACGCCTTTGACCCCTCCCTCCGTGGCGGCGCACATGCCGACCCGCGACCACCCCCTGGAGGTCCTCGCCCTGTTGCGGGCCGCTCGCGAGACCGGCCTGCTGGAGGTGTTGCTCACCGAGACGGCGTCGCCGGCCGCCGCCGCCGCGGCCGCCGACGTCGACGAGCGCGCCGCCCGCATCACCGTCGATACGCTGGCCGACCGCGGGTACCTCGCCCGCGTCGAGGGGGGCTACGAGCCGACCAACCGCGCGCTCGGGCTGCTGACGAAGACGGACCTCCGCTCGGTCGGGGCGACACCCCACGCAATCGACCTGTTCGACGCGCTGGCTACCCTCCCGGAGACGATGCGGACGGGGACGCCACCCGCCGGCGACGACGAGCAGGCGCGCAACGAACTGGGCGCCCGGCTGACCACCGACGAGGCGATGGTCCGGGCGGTCGTCACCGCGGCGTTGCGGGCGGCCGCCGACGCGACGGACGTGCTGGTGCTGGCCGGCGCGCCGGGGGTCGTCGCCGACGAGTTCGCCGCGCGGGGCTGTTCGGTGACGCTGGTCGACGAGACCGAGGCCGTCGCGGCCACGCGCCCGCTGGTGAGCGAGGCCGTCGAGTGCGTCACCGCGCCGATGACGGAGCTGCCACCCGAGCGGTTCGACCTCACGGTCGCCGTCGACTACGCCCACAAGCTGACGACCGCCGAGAACCGCCACCTCGCGTCGGCGGCACGGGGGTTGCTGTCGACCGGCGGTCACCTGGTGGTGGTCGACCGCCTGCGCGGGCGGTCGGCGGGGGCGACGGCCCTGGACGTCGAGGCGCTGGCGACGACGGTCGGCGGACGGGCCTACGACGAGGCGGACTACCGCTCGTGGTTCGACGGGGCTGGGTTCGTCGGCGTCGACGTCGCGGCCGTCCCGGGAACCGACCGCCAGGTCGTCGCCGGGCGCAGGCCGCGCGATTGATTGATAAGCGTGGCAACCCGAGCACCGTCATGGACCTCGAACTCGTCCGCGAGGACATGGTCGACAGCCTCGAACACGAGGCCAAGGCCGTGGTCCACAGCGACGCGGTCAGCGCCGCGATGCGGACGGTCCCTCGCCACGAGTTCGTCGACGACGAACGAGGCGCGTACAACGACACCGCCCACCGGGTGGCGGGATCGAGAGTGCTCTCGCCAAGCACCGTCGGACGCCTGCTGGAGGCGCTGTCTCCGAGCGACGGCGACGAGACGCTGGTCGTCGGCGCCGGCGTCGGCTACACCGCGGCGGTGCTCGCCGAGATGGTTGGCGCCGCCCGCGTCCACGCCATCGACATCGACCGCGGGCTCGTCCTGGAGGCACGGCGGAACCTCGAACGGGCAGGCTATCCGGCGGTGCTGGTCGACCGCCGCGACGGCGCCCACGGCCTCGCGGAGTACGAGCCGTTCGACCGGATTCTCGTCGAGGCCGCCGCGGTCGACCCGCCCGCGGCGCTGCTCGACCAACTGGCGCCGGACGGGCGGCTGGTGATGCCCAGCGGCACCGCCGGGCAGACGCTGGTCGCGTGTGACGACGACGGCCAGACCCGCGAGCGGTTCGGCCCCGTCTCCTTCGCGCCGCTGTTGGTCGAGGGCGAGCAGGCGACCGCCGTCGAGCGCAACCGAACCGAACGCGAGGACCGCGAGCGCGCCGAGCAGGCCGCAGAGACTCGCGCCTGGCGGGACGGCACCTGGATGGATCGGGACTACTAGGCTTCACTCCTCGACGACGAGAATCTGGGTGTTCTCTCGATCGTCGGCGTACTCGCTGCCGCCCGGCGGCTTGACGTCTATCTCCAGGGTGCCCTCCGCCTGGTCCCGGCCGAGTCGCGGCGCGGCGGTCATCGTCGCGTACCCGCTCTCGTTGGTCGTCGCCGTGTGGACCTGTCCGAGCTGTGCGGTGTCGCCCCGCAGGACGACCGTCGCGCCCGAGACCGGTTCGCCGTCGGCGTCGACGACGCGGATGGTGAACTCGCGTTCGCCGGGCGTGACGACGTCCGGCGACGGCTGGGCGTCGACCTCCGTGACCGCGAGCGTGCCGACCCCGCCCAGGGTGTTCATCATGACGCTGAGGCTGGCGACCCCGACAACCAGCGCGATGACGAGTCGCACCGGCAGTCCTTCGATGGCGCGCGTGTCGCTGTGGAGCGAGCGCATGGCTCCCCTGGCCGCCCCATCGCACTTGAACCGTCGGCGGCGGGCCTCCCCCGAGTTCAAGTGCGGAGCCGCGGCCAGCACCGGCGTGCATACGGTGATCGGTCGCCCGGACGAGGAGCCCGGGCCGGCGATTCGACTGGGCGAGTACCGCGCGGCCGACGGCACCAGCGGCGCGGCGGTCGGGCTCGACTGCGACCGCCCGCACGTCGCGCTGGTCGTCGGCAAGCGCGGCTACGGGAAGTCCTACACGCTGGGGGTGCTCGCTGAGGGACTCGCGCGGGCCGACGGCGTGGCGCCGGTGGTCGTCGACCCCGTCGGCGTGGGAGCAACGCCGACGCGTGACAGCGTAGCCACGCGCCTCGCG
>Ga0207770_100153_pt1 | contig 55357 bp, 53 predicted proteins | sample A23E2SouthBayCA_FD_187729 | JGI IMG/M metagenome (GOLD analysis project Ga0207770, IMG submission 187729) | Aerobic enrichment media microbial communities from Eden Landing Ponds, California, USA - A23 E2 (SPAdes) | ecosystem: Environmental > Aquatic > Marine > Unclassified | place: Emeryville...
GCCCGCCTCTACCTCGACGAGCACGCCAGTTCCGGGCTCGTCCAGGCGGCCGAGGCTCACGGGTTCGAGGTCGTGACGACCAGCGGCGACGTGGACGTGAAACTCGGCGTCGACGCGACGGCGGCAGCCGTCGAGGACGACATCGACGTCCTCGCCGTCGCCTCCCGCGATACGGATTTCAAACCCGTCCTGGAGGCGGCGGCCGCCCGCGGACTCGGCACCGTCGCCATCGCGCCGGGCGAACACGGTCGCTCGGACGCCCTCCGCACCACCGCACAGGACGCGATCACGCTCGAGTAGTGGGTTCGAACCGGTCACGCATCGCCCGAAGAGGCCTGTTGCGGTCGCCTCGGGGTAGGCTTTTGTCCCGGGGCGAGGATTCGGGGGTATGCGCCGCGTCGATCCCCGTCTGCTGGTCGCCGGACTGGTCGTCGTGCTCGTGCTCGGGTTCGTCGTCGGCTTCCTGGTCGGCGGTGGGCTCTGAGAGACCGATCTCGGGTGAGTGAGCCACTCTGGACTGCCGACCTGACTCGACGTGCCCCGACCCGACGGTGATTCGAGTCCCGGTCGCTATTCAGCCGTGATAACTGGGGGCGAGTCTTTACTTTCATCGACGGGAACCGCTCGGTATGCTCAGGGTGGACGGCCGCTTGCTCGCGGCCGCCGTCGCGATCGTGTTTTTCGCCGGAGCCGGCATCGGGTTCGGTGTCGGCGGGAGCGTCGGTGGTGTGTCGGCCGACGACCCGGGTTCGGGGACGCCGACGCCCGAGCCGGCGCCGTCACCGGCATCGACGGCAGTGCCGACCACCGCGACCGTCGACTCGTCGACACCGACGGTGACCGGCACGCGGACGGCGACGCTGACGCGGGTACCGACGGCGTCACCGACTGTCTCGCCCACAGCGGTACCGACGCCTGCCGGGACGGCGACGTCCTCGCCGGACGCCGAGGCGACCCGGACGCCGATGTTGATCCGGCGGTTCGACGTCGCGGTGATCGAATCGGAGATACGGCGACTCGTCAACGAGTGGCGCGAAGAGCGAGGGCTGCCGGCGATAACGCGGGCCGACACGAAACTGGTCGGGGACCTGAACGCGATGGCACGCAGTCACAGCGTCGCGATGGCCGACGCCGGGAAGACGATCCACACTATCGACAGCCGTTCCAGTCTCGACCGCTACCGCGAGTACGACCTCGCGCTGACCTGTCGGTTCAAGCGTGTGAACCACCAGTACATCGTCACGCCCCAGCACGGCGAACTGGAGGTGCTGGCGAAGACCTACGCCGGTCGGACCTACACCGGCGTCGACGGTCCCGACTACAACGCAAACGAGACGGCGGTCGCCCGCGACGTCGTCGACGCCTGGACGACCCGCGAACCGTTCCGCCAGCGCCTCTCCTATCGCAACGCCACGCGCCTGGGCGTCGGTATCGAGACCACTCGCGACAACGAGGTGTACGTCACCGGGAACCTCTGTGGGGTCAACCCGCGGTACCCCGGTGGCGAGTAAGCCGCCTGTGGCATATCGCGTGACCCTGTGAACGCTGGAAAGTTTCTTTACGGACCCACTGGAGGATGGTACGTATGAGCAACGATAACACGGCCCCGGGCGCCGGGGGGGACGACGCCGACGACGCCGCAGTCGACGCGGCCGACGCGAGCGAGGAGTCGCCGACGGGGGACGCGGAGACGGGGGGTGTGGTCGCGACCGGCGAGAGCGACGCTGCGGGCGAGACAGACGAGGACGGGCCCGCCGGCGAGAGCGACGATACGGGGGGTCGAGCGGGCGAGCGACTCGCCGAACGGGAGGCGGCGTTGGCCGACCGGGTCGAGGAACTCGACAGGCACGAGGAGCGGTTGAACCAGCGCGAGGAGGGTCTGGACAAGCGGGCCGACGACCTCGGCGAACGGGCGCGGGAACTCGACGAGCGAGAGGAGCGACTGCGCGAGCGCCGCGACGAACTCGTCGACCGCGAGGACGAACTCGACGGGCGCGAGGCCGAGATCGAGGAAGTCGAACAGGACATCGCCGACCGGCGCGCGGCGATCAAAGAGCGTGAGCAGGACCTCGACGAGCGGGCGGCCGAACTCGACAGACACGAGGCGACGCTCGAACGGTACGTCCAGGACCAGCTCGGCGACGTCGAGGAGTCGCTGTCGGACACGGTTCAGGAGTCGGTGTTCTCGGCCGTCGACGGCATCAGTGTCGGCGACGACGGCAGACGGTTCGGGACCGTCGGGAACGTCCTGCTCGGCCTCGTGGGACTGATCCTGACGGTCGGCGGTATCGCCAACGCGGTGGCGATCCAGTTCGGGTTCAGCGGGGCCTTCGGCGACCCGCTGCTCGACTACGGGCTGAGCGCGTTCGTGATCGTCGTCGGACTGGCGGCCAATCTCGCGGCCGCGGCCGGTCGGGTGTAAGCGGGGCCGGACGGAGGCGCGGCCGGGTTCAGGATTCGAGAGCGCGTTCGCGCGCGACCTCGGCGATTCCAGCGTTCGCGGTACAGCTCGGACAGGCGTGGAGCAACCCCGTCGCGTCCGTGAAGACGCGGGCGAAGCGGTCGGAGACGTGGCCCCCACAGTGGTCACAGGTCGGCATCGGTTGTATCTCTCCGTCGGAGCGGACGCGTGCCGACTCAAAGAGGGTTTTCCGAGATCAGTCCCAATTCCGACAAAGATCGCACTATATTCCGGTGTCTTTGCCTGGATTTCCCGGTGGTTCGTCTGCCGCTTCGGCACTCTCGCGTCCGGATCGCATCTCTCGCGTCCGGATCGCATCTCTCGCGTCCGGATCGCTTTTGCGGAGCGGCCACCGACCGATGGCTATGGACGAGGACCTCGACACGCCGGTACTGGACGACCACATGCACCTCGACCCGCGCTACGGCAGGGGCGTCGAGGCCGCCCGCGAGTTCGCCGACCACGGCGGCACCCACCTCCTCGTCGTCAACAAACCCTCCTGGCACCTCCTCGATGACCTCCCCGAGAGCTCGGGAGATTTCCGCGAGGTGTTCGAACTCACCGTCGGGGCGGTCCACGAGGCCACCGACGTCCTCGACGGGCGCGCCTGGCCCGTCCTGGGCGTCCACCCGGCGCTCGTCAGCCAGCTCGTCGACGACGGGCACAGTCCGGAAGACGCACGCGACCTGATGCAGACCGGTCTCGACGTCGCCGCGGAGTACGTCGAAGACGGCCGGGCGCTCGCGCTCAAGTCCGGGCGGCCCCACTACGAGGTGAGCGACGCCGTCTGGGACGCCTCGAACGCCGTCATGTGCCACGGGTTCGAGCTGGCCGCGGATACCGACTGCGCCATCCAGCTCCACGCTGAGGGCAGCGAGGACCTCACCGAGGTCACCGGGTGGGCCGAGGAGCGGGGGCTGCTCGCCCACCGCGTCGTCAAACACTACGCGGGCGGCCGACTGGCGGGACCGACCAAGAGTGTCATCTCGAACAAGGAGGACCTGGAGGTGGCGGTCGAACTCGCCGAGGACGAGGGCGAACCGTTCATGATGGAGACGGACTTCATCGACGACCCCGACCGGCCGGGGGCGGTGCTGGGCGTCAAGACCGTCCCGCGGCGGGTCCGCTGGCTCCTCCAGGAGGGCCACGAGGAGGCGATCCGCGTCGCCCACGTCGAGACGCCCCGGGACGTCTACGGCATCGACACCGATGAAATATTGGGCGAGTGAACGTTCTTCCTCGCCGACGTCGAAACGCGGGTATGTACCACCGCTGTCCGGACTGTGGGGTGACGATCGAGAAGGTCGACTTCGGCGTCTCGGAAGACTGGAACGTCTCTATCAGGACTGGCGAGAAACGCGAGGGCCTGCTGGGACAACTCGGGATGGACGAGCGCAAGGAACTGACGACCGTGATGTGCCGGGAGTGCGGTCTTGTGCGCCACTACGCCGAGTTCGAGGAGGAGTACTGACCGAACTCAGGGGAGTTCTTCGGTCGCGTCGACGAGGTCGTCTTCGGTGCGCCAGCGGTAGAGTCGTCCTTCCCGGTCGAACAGTTCGAACACGCCGTCCTGCATCCAGCCGAACGGGTGTTCCTCGTCGGCGTACTCCCGTTTGAGGACGTGACTCTTCGCGAAGTATTCGGTCGTCCCGACGAGCAGGCCCTGCTCGACGTCGTCGTCGCGCCGGACGTCACATTCGACGGCGCGTACCCGGTCGGGGTGGTCCTCGGCGACCGCGTCGAGTTCGTCGGTGTTCACGTCGAACCCGGCGATGCGGTAGCCGTCGTCGACGAGCGCGCAGGAGGTGGTGGCCGATCCCCTCGTTCGCGCCGGTGACGACGACCACCTTCGAGTCGGGCGATCCCATGGAACTGTTTACGCGCTGTGAGGTGATGAGTTCGCCGGTGACCCACTCGGCTGGAACGGGCGCCAGCGGAGTTGAGACTGCCCGGTGACGGTACACCTATACGCCGACCGAAGCGAGGCGTTTCACCGCGAACGCGCCCGGAGGGCGCGTCTCGCGGCCTTTTTTGGCCGAGCTTTTTTGTGCGAGTGGTGCCCACAGCGCCGCCGCAGGCGGCGCGAGGACACCCGAGCGGAAAAAAGGTCGTGGCGAAAGTCATATCCCCCGAGGGACGAACCGACGTGTATGAGCACCGACCCGGGGGAGTACTACACGCCCGAACGGTGGCAGAACTGGCTCGACAGGATCGAAGAAGAGGACGTCGACCCCGAGGACGACGACTCCGCACAGCTCCTGTGGAACATGCAGGACGACACCGCCATCGCGGTGGCGAAAGTCATCACCGACTTCGACGACGGTGAACTCGAGGAAGACGACGCACTCGCGGAACTCGAGGACATGCGCGATGTCGTCCTCGCGGAACCCGACTTCGCCGACGAGGAGCGCCTGATGCTCGTCGACAGCGTCCAGACGTCGCTGGTCTGTGTCTTCTACGCGGCCGAGGAGTACATCGTCGGCGGCGTCGTCGAGGAAGGCGCCTTCGAGGAGTACCTGCGCGCGGCGGCTGACGCCGAGGCCGGCGAGGACCTCGATACGGCACTGTCCTACTGCGTGCAGGCCGGCACGCTCGTCATCGACGGCCACCAGTTCGACCCCGCCATCGCCGAGGAACTCGACCCCGGACTCACCGTCCAGTGGGTCAACGGCCTCGACAGCCTCCAGAACGCGATGCGCGACCCCGAAGTCGTCGAAGAAGACGACGCGTAACCTCCCCCGTCCGTTCTCACCGCGCAGTCACGACGCGCCGGTAGCCGTCGGGTCGCCGAGCGAGACACGCGCTCGACCGGAGTGTCACCCTCGAGCGATTATCACGCCGGAAAATGGGGGACACAGGTTTTTGCGCGCCGAGCGGGTAGGTCGGCCAGATGTACCGGGACGACGACCGCGGGCAATCGATCCAGATAGGCGCCGTCTTGCTGTTCGGCGCGCTCATCGTCGCGCTCGCGGGCTATCAGGCCTTCGTCGTCCCACAGCAGAACGAACGGGTGGAGTTCGCTCACAGCCAGACGGTCCAGGACGACATGCAGGACCTGCGCAACGCCCTGGTGTCGGCGACGGGGGAGGCGTCGACGCGGTCGGTGTCGGTGAGGCTGGGGACGCGCTATCCCGACCGGATATTCGCGGTGAATCCCGGGCCGGCGGCGGGGTCGCTTCGGACGGCAGGGACGACGGACTCCTCGGTGGCGATACGGATCGCGAACGCGCGGGCCGACGGGGAGACGGGTGACTTCTGGACGGGGGCGAGCAGGACCTACTCGACGGGGTTCGTGACCTACCGGCCGAACTACAACCGCTACAGTAACGCGCCGACGACGGTGTACGAACACTCGGCGCTGGTCAACGACTTCGACAGGGGGGCACTGGCGCTGGCGGACCCGGCGTTCGTCGAGGGACGGACGGTGACCCTGGTGGCGCTGAACGGGTCCCTCGACGCGACGCGGGTCGGGGCGGCGTCGGTCGACGTGCGGCCGGTGAGCGCCTCGACGCGGACGGTGTCGGTGACGAACACGAGCGGGTCGCGTGTCACGTTCGAACTGCCGACGCGCTATTCGGAGTCGTTCTGGGACGAGGCACTGGCCGACCAGCAAGCACCGGACGGCTACGTCGAGGACGTCTCTGTGACCCCCGGAACGCCGTACAACACGCTCGTGGTCGAACTGACGCCCGGGGAGAACTACACGCTCAGACTGGCGAGAGCGGGCCTCGGGACCGGCGTCGAGGGGACCGACGCGTCGTATCTCACCGAGGTTTCGGGGAACGGCTCGGGGGTACCCGAAGAGGGGAGCCAGCAACTGGTCGTCGAGGTCAGGGACGCGTTCAACAACCCCGTGTCGGGCGTGACGGTGACCGGGAGCGCGGCCGGGGGGTCGCTCGTCGACCGAACGGCGAGCACCGACGAGTCGGGGCGGGCGACGTTCCAGTACGAGGCACCGACGGTGAGCGAGGAGACGCCCGTAGCGCTCAACTTCAGTTACACGGTCGACCCCGCGACGACGCCGACGTTCGACGGAGAGGCCGTCGAGAACGTCGAACTCACGGTGTACGTCCAGAACACACAGACGAGCGGGTCGGGGTCCGGGAGCGGGGGCGCGTCGTACGCGCTGGACTGGGAGTCGCCCACAGTCTCCGAGGGTGGGACGTACCTCACGGACTGTGACGACGATTACTGCACGTGGGACGTCGGGAAAGACAGCGACGACACGCTGGACCTGACGGCGGGGACGGGCCCGGACGTCGAGGGCCTCACGCTGGATTTCGCGTCGAACAACAGCACCGTCGGGACGCTCTCGCCGAGTACGGTGTCGACCGGCTCCAACGGCGAGGGGTCGACGACGCTGACGGCCCTCGACAACGGCACTGTCAAGTTGTACGTCTTCGGGTCGGGTGGCGCGAGCGACGCGATCAATCTGACGGTGGCGAACGTCACGGTCGGCGAGCCCACCGCCGACTTCACGTACTCGCCGTCGTCACCGGAGACGGGGGAGCGGGTGCAGTTCACGGACCAGTCGAGCGACGACGGTTCGATCAGCAGTTACGCGTGGGACTTCGACGGCGACGGGACCGTCGAGTCGACAGCGGAGAATCCGACGTACACCTACTCGAGTAGCGGCACGTACACGGTCGAACTGACTGTGACCGACGACGAGGGCAACACCGACACTGCGACGGACACCGTGACGGTCAGCAGTTCCGATACGACGGCACCGACCTTCGACAGAGCAGAGGCCCAGAGCCGGAGTTCCGACGGCGACAACAAGGACGTCGAACGGGTCGACTTCACCGCGGACGTGAGCGACGATACGGCCGTCGATCGGGTCGAGGTGAAAGTGTTCGACAAGAACGGCAACCTCCGGGGGAGCCGGACGTTCCAGAGCGAACCGTTCTATTCCGAGGGCGTCACGCTCGACCCCGACATCAAGACGAACGGCGGCGGGAACTACCTCACGGTGGAACTGACGGCCCACGACACGAGCGGCAACTCCCTGACCTGCACCGGACGGATCGATACCAGTTCCGAGCGGATCACCGCCTCGGGCGGCGGCCTCTCGTGTTCGCAGACGTCGACTGGGGCCGTCCCGCCGGTCGGTCCCGGTTCCGGACCCGGCGGCTCTGGCGGTGCGGGCGGGGCGGCGCTGGTCGTCGCCGTCCTCGGGGTCGTGCTAGCACTGGCTCGTCGCCGGGAGATCGGGCGACGCCCCGGGGTGGTGGCGTGAGTGGACTGTCCAGCGGTGACGAGCGCGGCCAGTCGGAAGTCGTCGGCGTCGTCTTTCTGACGGGCGTAGTCGCGGCGCTCGCGCTCACGGTCGGTGCGGCAGTCATCGCCGGGTCGACCAGCGGCGAGACGGAACCGACGACCGATTACGTCCTCGAAGTCACGGCCAGCGACGCGTTGCTGTCCCACAACGGTGGCGACGTCCTGGACGTGTCGGCGCTGACCGTGGTCCTCGAACGCGACGGAACTGTCCAGCGATTCACGCCCGCACCTGCCGATACCTCGGACGGCGACGCGCGCCTGACCCCGGGCGACCGTATCGGCTACGCCCACGGCTACTCGGGTGGCGACGTGACCGTCGTGGTCGTCCATCGACCCTCGAACGCTGTCCTCTTCGAGGAGCGTGCATCGGTCCCACCCTGATCCCCACGGTGCTCGCTCGGATCGCGGGCGGACTTCTTTCCCTGCGCAGGTCGACACTCCCCGCGTTCCGCGAACAGCAATTCGACGAACGTCGAACGTCCAGTCGACAGACCCATAAGGGTGGTCGGGGAACACTGGAGACATGACGGTCGGTATCGACGGGATCGAGATCTGGACGGGGAAGTTACGACTCGACCTGGCGGAGACGTTCGCGCCGGCACAGGGCGAAGACCCGGGCAAGTACACGAAGGGCCTGGGGCTGTACGCCAGTTCCTTCCCGGACACCTACGAGGACATCGTGACGATGGGGGCCAACGCGGCCCACCGACTGATGGAGCGGAAGGGGCTGGAACCCGACGACATCGGGCGGATCGACGTCGCCACGGAGTCGGCCTTCGACAACTCCAAGCCCGTCTCCACCTACATCGCGGGCTGTCTGGAACAGGTGTACGACGGCGACTTCCACCACGCCAACAAGGGCGAGCGCAAGTTCGCCTGTATCTCCGGAACCCAGAGTCTGGACGACGCCTACAACTGGATACAGGCCGGGCGGAACCGTGGGCGGGCGGGGCTCGTCATCGCCACCGACACCGCACTCTACGCCCGCGACGACCCCGGTGAGGCCACGCAGGGCGCGGGCGCGGTGGCGATGCTCATCGACGAGGACCCGGACCTGGTGGAGCTCTCCGCGGAGCAGGGCTACGGGAGCGCCGACGAGACGGACTTCCTCAAGCCCCAGCAGCAGTTCCCGAGCGTCGACGGCAAGCGCTCGGTGCAGGTGTACCTGGCGCGGATGCGCGAGGCCATCGAGGACTACGAGGGGCAGGTGGGCAAGATCCACCCCGACGACTACGTGCTCGGTCCGTTCCACACGCCCTTCCCGGGGATGGTCCGCAAGGCCGCCGCGCTGGCCTACCGCCACTTCAGCCGCGACACGGAGATCGAGGTCGCCCTGGCCGAGGAGATCGGTCGCCAGCCCCGTCGCGAGGCGTTCGACAGCGACGAGGCCTTCCGGGACGCCGCCGCCGAGTACACGGACGCGCTCACGGACACCGACACCTACCAGGAGTGGTACGAGGCGGTCATCGAACCGACGCTCGACATCTCCCGCGAGGTCGGCAACTGGTACACGGGGTCGGTCCACGTCGCCCGTATCGCGGGGATGAAACACGCCCTGGAGAACGGGCAGAACCTCACCGGCGAGCGGATGCTCGTCGGGTCGTACGGGTCGGGTGCACAGGCAGAGTTCCACGCCGAGACCATCCAGGCCGGGTGGGCCGAGGAGGTCGGCGCGATGAACATCGACGAGCAACTCGAGGGTCGGTACGAACTCACCTTCGCGGAGTACGAGGACGTCCACGACGCCCACAACCACGATGTCGACTCCGACGTCGACCGCTTTACCGTCCCCGACGCCGAGTTCGCCTTCGACGGCTGGGGTCGCATGGGCGAGCGCAAATACACCTACGTCGAGTAACTCGCGACCGATTCGTTCTTCGACACGTTCCCGTAGGCTGATAGTGTTCAGGCCGGTACGGAGGTGTGTGAGCAACTGGCTGTTCCCGGACCGCGCCGAATCGGCCCAGGCCGACTCGGCGGGCGAGACGAGTTCGGACGCCCCCGACGCCGAACCCGGGGACGTCGACCCGGACGACGCCGACGTCGACCCGCTGGACGCGAGTGCGGTGGCACCGGGGACGAACGTGCTCGTCGTCGGGCCGCCGATGACCGGCAAGCGCCGACTCCTCTTCGACCTCGTGGGCGGGTCGGACTCACACACAGGGGCGTTCGTCACCACGAAAAAGCCCGCCGACAAGATGGCGGCGTGGTTCGCAGCCTCCCGGCCCGACGACGAGGAGTGGGACCTCTCCTTCGTCGACGCGACGGGCAGCGGCGACCGGATCCGCCCCTCCCGAGTCGACGATCTGGCGGACCTCCGGGTGGTCTCCAGTCCGGGCGACCTCACGGGTGTGGGGATCGAACTCTCGGGTATCCTCCGACGGTGGCACCACGCCGACGCCGCGGACCCGCGCGTGGGGTTGCACTCGCTGTCGACGCACCTGATGTACGCGGACGTCCGGCGGGTCTACCAGTTCCTGCACGTCGTCACCACGCGCATCGCGACCGTCGACGGCGTCGGTGTCTTCACGCTGGACGTCACCGGTGGGACCGAGGCCGACGACACCCTGAGGCAGGTCTTCGACGCGCGGGTCGAGGTGCGTGACCGCCCCGAGGGCCCCCAGTTCCGGGTGCGCGGCGCCGCGTTCGGACCGCGTGACTGGACGGAGTTCTGAACGCGTCCGGGTCGGTTCCTGCCATCTCCGCTCTCCGCCCTCCGCCTCGACCGGGCATCTTTCGCCATCGCCTCTCTCGGGTGTTCTGTAGACGCACGGAGACACCGACCAGAGCGCCGTACCTGTCTCCGCGAATCGACCGGACGCGGGGACACCCGCCCGTTCTCACCGGTCAGGAATCATCTCGCTGATTGATACGTACGGGGGCTGTCTGTTCACACGGTGTCCACAGATGTACGAGACCGTCCTCGTCCCGACCGACGGGAGCAGGGCTGCGAGGAACGCCGCCGAGAACGCCATCCGGATCGCCAAACGTCACGACTCGACGATCCACGCGCTCTACGTGATGGACATGGGTGACGCGGGCTACGTCGCGACGCCGAGCGACATCCGGGAGACGCGCCAGCGACTCGAATCGAAGGGACTCGAGTTCACGCGAGAGATCGAAGAACTGGTCGAGGAAGCCGGGGTCGAGTGCGTCTGCGAGGTCCGTGCGGGTATCGCCGAGGAGACGATCGTCGAGTACGCCGACGAGGTGGGCGCCGACCTCGTCGTGATGGGAAAGCGGGGCCGGTCCGACCCGGACAAACCCGCCTTCGGGTCGATCACCAACCGCGTCATCGGGTCGACCGACACGCTCGTCCTCACGGCCTGAGACGCGGTCTCCGGCCGGGCGACGCGGTTCCGCGCACAGCTACAGTCGACTGACCGGGGGACGCGGATCCGCGTACCGCGACGGTCAACCGACACGGGAGAACCCCGTCGGAGGCGGGCGAGCGACGGAAAATCCTCAGAAGTACTCTTCGACGATGGCGTCGAGCGAGTCGGTCTCGCGCTCGAAGGTAAAGACGAGGCCGGACCACTCGCGGACGGGGAAGTGGGCGACGACGACGGCGTCGTACCACCGCACTGTGGCGTCGAGGCGGCCGAAGTCGAAGAGCGCGCCCTCCTCGGCGGGATCGCCCAGCCCCTTCATCACGAGCGTCTCGACGCGTTCTTCGAGTTCCACCTCGCTGAACGCCGCTTCGATGTCGTCGCGGACGTAGACGACTTCGTGGTCGTCGCCACCGTAGCGGAGGGCCAGTCGCAGTTTCCCCTCGTCGGCCCCGCGGATGGTCTCGACAATCGCCTCGACTTCGCCACTGACGTCGTCGAGGTCGTCGTCGAGATCTTCGAGTTCCTCCGCCGGGGTCTCTGTCATGGTCCGAGGATCGGTGTGGACCGGAATAAGCGTTGTCGCAGTCCGGTCGTCCCACCGGCGAGAGAAGTGGGGAGACCGAACCGATTTACGCTCGTCGCCCGAACCGGGACCCACTCATGACTCCCCTGTCACCGTCGACTCGAACCGGGACCGCTCGACCTGACACTACCCAGTCACGCCACCGCCGCGAGACGTTCGAGGTGGATCGCTGATGCGCGCCGCGACGCTGACCGACGTTGGCGAGTTGGACGTACAGGAACGCGACCGTCCCGTCCCCGGCGACGACGAGGTACTCGTCGAAGTCGGGGCCTGTAGCGTCTGTATGACCGACTACCACATCTACCACGGCTCGTTCGCCGTGGAGACGCCCGTGGTGCTGGGTCACGAGAGCGCCGGCACCGTCGCCGAGGTGGGAGCGGACGTGACGACCTTCGAGGTCGGCGACCGCGTGGCGATGAACCCGGTCGTCCCCTGCAACGAGTGCTCGGCGTGCAAGCGCGGCGAGACCAACCTCTGTACGGACAACACCTCCATCGGTGGCGCGGGCCAGACCGTGATCGACGGCGCGTTCGCCGAGTACGTCCGCGTGCCGGCCACGAACCTCGAAGACGTGGGTGACCTGCCCTTCCGGGAGGCGGCGCTGGCCGAACCGCTGGCCTGTTGCGTCCACGGCGTCCGCCGGGCGGGGATCGAACAGGGCGACAGCGTCGCACTCGTCGGCGCCGGCCCCATCGGACTGCTCTTGCTCCAGACGCTGCGGAACGCGGGCGCCGCGCCCATCGCCGTCTCCGAACTCGACGACGACCGGCGGGAACTCGCCGCCGAACTGGGCGCCGACATCGTCGTCGACCCCGCCGAGAGCGACCCGGTCGAGGCCATCCGCGAGGAGATCGGTCTCGTCGACGCCGGCATCGAAGTGGTCGGCAAGGTCGAGACGATCCAGCAGGCCAACGACCTCACCGCTCGCGGCGGGAACACCCTGATATTCGGGGTGCCGGCCCAGGACGCGACGATGGAGATCAGCCCCTTCGACGTCTACTTCGACGAGGTCGACGCCCGGGGGACGTTCGCACTCACACAGGAGTCGTTCGAACGGGCCATCACGCTCCTGCGAACGGGACGGATCGACGCCGACACGATGGTCACAGAGGAGATCGGCCTCGACGACATCCCGTCGGCCTTCGAGCGCATGGCGAACGCGGAGGGACTGAAGAAGGTCGTCCGGCCGGGCGGCGACTGATATCGTCGGTTGGCGGCAACCTGTCGGAACCAGCCACGCGTCGGGAGCCGCGACCGAGAGTCGGTGCCCGCACGAGCGCACGGTCGTCATTACGCCCGTCGTCCGACACAGCATCGATGAGCAAGCCCGCGGGGGTAGCCGTGGGTGGATGTCACGCTCCGGTCGAGATACGGTGTCAGCGACGGCTGCCGGATCAGCGTCCGGTCGTCCGAGGCCAGGGGACCGATCGGCGCAGGGCCGCGAACCCGTCACGGGACTCCGACTCGGGTGCCCCGGTGGACCGGTTTGCTGGCCCGCCGTTTCCGAGAGTGTGGCTCGGGTGCAGTCGACGGAGCTACCCGGCGGTCGAGTCTGTGTGTGTCGATAGCGTGTCCCGTGATACCTCATACGAGCGACGTCGGCGACTTCTGACCGGACGGATGGAAACAGCCGATTTCTGGCCGTACAGACTCTATAACAATAGGGTCGACGGGCAACCGCGGAACGTATGTGGTCGAACGAGTCACAGGGCGGGAACCGACTGGAGTCTGACCGAGCGGCTGTGCGAGCGATCGTCGAGCGATATCGGGACAAGCCCGACCAGTGTACCATGTTCCCCGAAAACGTGGACGACGAGGAACGATCGACGACCTGGATAACGGCAAAGGCGCCGTTCTACCTGAATCCCTGGGAACACCGCTGACGCTGTCTCCCGGTCGCTCTGTCTCCACACCACCGAGCGTCGGTGAGAAATGCTGTGGGGCGCCGCTGTCGCTCCACGGAGCGATACGCGACGCTGCTACCGTCCTGAACCCTCGTCGTCCTCCGATACAAGCTCCTGGAGTATCCTTCGTGCTGGCCGTCGGCGCGGAGATGGACGGCCGCGATCACGGGTACGGTAGCGAGACTGACTCTTCGTGCAATTCGAGATAGTGGAGTACGGTCCGCCGACCCTTGTTTTTCAGGACGCCGAACCAGCGAGTGTGACCGGCTCCGACAGTCCCTGCGGTCCCGCCGTCGGAGATGCCCGTCGCGAGGTCGTCGACGCGTCCCTCGCGTTTCCGGAGGGTGGCCCTGTGTCGACGACGGCAGTCGCCGCCGAGCAGTACCCCGGTATTCCGGGTTCCCGCGTCCGTCGAGTACCCTCGCGATCGTCCCGTCGACACCCACGGACCTGGTGGTGCCACACATCAGTCCACTCCGTCCGGCCTCTCCGTTCGCGTCCCGGACGAGTCGCCCGATAGCCGGTCCTGGGTCGACGATCCGCCGTCGACGTGACGACAGTCGCGACGGCGATGGGATCGGGACCTTACCCGGAAGGATCGGCGGCGTCGGACACCAGTTCGGGACGGGCGATCCGGCTGATCGTCGCCGCGAAATCCCGGACCGTGTACGCGCTGCCCTCGAATCGCGTCGGGAAGACCCCCTGGAGCGACCCGTCGACGTACAGGGCCGCGGTGAATCGTGGCGGGACGACCCCGCGATAGGTTCGTTCGGTCACGGAGGCCGTCAGGCTGGTGTGCTCGAAATACGGCCCCACCGAGGCGTCGTAATCGTCCCCCCAGCGTTCGAACGCCCGGACGGTGTCGAGCCAGTTCCGTCCCACCTCGGTGTCGAGACACGTCTCGCAGAGACAGAGCCGTTCCCCCCAGACGTGTACGGAGAGGTCCGATATCGGACCATCGTCGACGGTCTCTCGCAGGCGAGCGAGCGTCTCGTTCTGTGCCTCCTTCGCGCCGGGCGGAGGCAACAGCGAGCGGACGTAGATGTCGATGCGCGCCGACGTCGCCGCCCGGAGCGCGTCCCTGGTTTCGCGACGCCACCGTTCGAACCCGTCGGTGTTGTCCCGAACGGTCCGTTCTCCTTCTGGCGAGTGTGCCATCGTCCGTCAAGAGGCCCGACCCCGAAATAATCCCACCAGACCGTTCACGCTCAACCAGCGCTGTACGGTACTGATACCGCTCGGTCCGGGCGGCTTACCGTGGTTCGGGTCCGGGCGGCTTACCGTGGTTCGAGACGCAAGTCCACGACTTCGGTCGACCGGACGTTCAGGGACACGCGACCAGTGCTCGCCCGAGCACGGACAGGTTCCAGGTAGAGACCACGCTGCCGACGAGAGTGATCCCGATCGGAACGCCCAGGTCGTGTGGTTCGGGAACGATCCGGTACAGGACGTAACAGGCGCCGAGTGCCGCGGCTTTCAGTGAGAGTATCCCCGGGAGGCCGAACCGCCCGAGGACGGGACCAACCAGCGGCCCCAGTTCGACGATGTGTACCGACTGGAGTCCGACGACGGTCGTCACGGTATCGCCGACACCGAACAGCAGGAGTCCGAGAGCCCAGAGCGTCCACCGGTGTGCTCCCGGCGAACCCAGCGTGGGGCGTCGACTCATGCGACCGGACTACGCCAGCTCGATGGATTAGTAACAGGAGGCACACGGCCCGTAAGGGCACGGTACGCTCTCGTCCACCGCTGTGTATCGGACCTGGTCGGTGGGCTGGATCGGGTGTGGACGGCCGAGCAGTGACCGCCCGGAGGCACGTCCAGTCCCGGGACGAGAGCGGAGAGTAGCTTCCGTGTTACCTTGTCCTCGCTCGGCGTCGGTCGACCGACAGGGCGGTAGGCCAGGAAACCGTCTCTCGAACGCTCGGTCGGACGGCCGACGGCGGGGTTCGCACTGGTAACCCCGGTGACGTGGTGGCTGGTTCTCGTCGTGGCCGCCGCCGTCACTGCTGCAGTCTGGGCCGACCGGCGCTCGGCGTGAGCCGAACGGGTCGGCCGCGCTGTCCACAGGTACCGATTCTCCCGACCGGATCCGGCCGATCTCCGATGGGGGACCGAACCACTCAAGCGGCGTTCGGCCCACCACACGCTCGATGGGTGAGCCACTGTCGACGCGCGAGGCACAGACCGAGGAAGTCATCGAGCGCCTCTGGGCCGAATACCCCGACGCGACTATCTCCCTGAACTACGAGAACCGTCTCGAACTGCTCGTCGCAGTCGTCCTCTCGGCCCAGTGTACGGACGAGCGGGTCAACGAGGTCACGGCCGACCTCTTCGAGAAGTACGGGACGGCCGAGGACTACGCGAACGCGAGCGAGGAGGAACTCGCCGAGGACATCTACGGCATCACTTTCCACAACAACAAGGCGGGCTATCTCACGGAAGCGGGGCGGATTATCGTCGAGGAACACGACGGTGAGGTGCCCGACACGATGTCGGCGCTGACGGACCTGCCGGGCGTCGGGCGCAAGACGGCGAACGTCGTCCTCCAGCACGGCCACGACGTCGTCGAGGGGATCGTCGTCGACACGCACGTCCAGCGCCTCTCGCGTCGACTCGGTATCACCGAAGAAGAGCGCCCCGAGGCGATCGAGGACGATCTCATGCCGGTAGTACCCGAGTCGGAGTGGCGCGATTTCACGCACCTGCTGATCAGTCACGGCCGCGCGGTCTGTACCGCACAGAACCCCAATTGCGGCGAGTGCGTCCTCGCCGACATCTGTCCCTCAGAGCGGGGCGACTCGGACGTCGACCTGGCCAGCGGCGACCCCTGGGCCTGATCGCGAGGGTCTCCCCGGCGCACCTCGACGCTTCTCAGACCGCCGCCTTCAGTTCCGCTCGCAGGTCCTCGACCGCGGCGGTCGCGAGGGTGGCGACGAGGCCGCCGAGGACGCCCGCCGCGAGGAGGACGCCTCCGGTGAGGCTCGCGAACACGAGTTCCTGCCAGAGCGCGAAGGTCCCGGGAGCGGCGGTGTTGACGCCCACGTGGACGACCCCCTCGTGGTAGCCGATGGGGTCGATCGCGCCGGCGCTGGCGAGGTAGACCAGCGTCGCGACCGGGAGCGCGGCGACGAGGCCCGCCACACCACCGGACAGCGCTCCCCCGAGCGGGGAGCCGCTGTGGCGGGCCGTGAGCCACCCCCCCAGGAAGACTCCGATCCCGGTCGGGGCGGTCACGAGCGCGACGATACAGCCGAGCAGTCCGTCGACGAGTCGGTGTCGTACTGCCATGTCTCCACAGACGGGGGGTAGTTCAATAGAGTCCCGAGCAGCGCTTCAGGCGCTGAAGTGCTGGTCCGTCGTCGTCGACGAACCGGCCTGTCGGTGTCGACGAACCGGCCTGTCGGTGTCGACGAACCGGTCCGTCGTCGAAGCACGGCGACGGCGGCGTCTAGTCGTTGACTTCTTCGAGGTACTTGCTGACGACGACGCGGCCCTTGGGTGTGAGCTGTGGGCCCCGGTCGCTGTCGACGACGAGGCCGTCGTTCTGGAGGTCGTTGAGTATCATCGTCACCTGGCTGGCGTCTTCGTCGAGGACGGCGGCCAGGGACACGTCGGGGCCGGTGGAGTAGATGGCGACGAGCGTCTCGATCTCCGTCTCCGAGACCGAGACGTCCTCGAGGTCGGCCATGAGGTCGCTGTACTCCAGGCGGAGGTACCGCCCGAGGATCGACATCTTGCGCGCCGACTGCGTGGCGGCCAGCGTCGTCAGCGAGCGACCGCCGGACGTGTGTTTGACCGCGAGCACCGACTGGGGCGTGCCGTTTATTTCCCGGGAGAGGCGGTCGAAGTCGCTGACCGCCGCGAGGTCGACGTCGACCTCGTCGTCGGTGCGAGTGAACCTGACCGCCTGTGGCTGGAGGAAGAGCTTGGCGGGTTCGAACGACTCGCCGGTGACGCGGCCGCCCACCCTCGCGGGATGTTTGACCGTCATGTCCGTCCCGTTGAGGACGGCCTTGAACAGGACGGTGGTGAACTTCTCGATCTTGTCGTCGTCGGCCTGGACCGCCGCGACCAGTCGCCGGTCGTTCCGGTCGAACGCGAGGGTCACGGTCGAGTTGAAGAACTCGCCGAGTCCGTCGGGAACGGTGCCGACGGCGATGTCGAAGATCGACGAGAGCGGGATGGTTACCCTGCCCTCGTCTGCCGCGAGCACCAGCCGCCGCTCCGAGAGGAGGATCCGACCCCTGACGGGTTCGGCCCGGCCGGACACCTCCGAGTTGAACGACCCGACGAAGTCCGCGACGACTGATTCCGACATTCGGCTGTCGCTCTCACCTTGCGAGGCACAAATATTGAAGCTTCCGCGCCAGTATCAGTGGAGAGAACGACGATTCCCCCGGACGGGGACGGTCTCCCGCGCTCAGTCACCGGGATAGGCCGGCAGGCGTGCCGAGCGGTCCAACCCCTCGACGAACGGGAGCCCTTCGATAGCGGCGCTGACCTCTGTGCCGTCCACGCGCACCGCGAGCGAGTCACGGGTGGCCGCGTCGGCGTCGACGAGCGCGAGCGCGAGCGGTTCCTCGCGGGAGGGGCTCTCGGCGGCCCGGGTCACCTCGCCGACGGCGGCGTCGTCGGCGAACACCGCCGCCCCGGAGTCGGGGACGGTCCCGGGGACGAGGCCGACGAGGCGCTTGCTGGGGGTGCCGCGGTTCTCGACCCGGGAGACGACCTCCTGGCCGACGTAACAGCCCTTCTCGAAGTCCAGCGCGTTCCGGATCCCCAGGTCGTTGGGGAGTCGCTCGTGCAGTTCCGTCTCGAAGAGGGGCGTGCCGGCCTCGAGGGTGAGCGTCCGCCAGGTGCGATGGCCGAAGGGGGCGGCCGCCTGCCCGCGGTTCGCGAGCGTGTCGAACGCCTCGCCGGCGGCGTCGGCGCCACATACCACGAGATAGCCCTCCTCGCCGGTGAGTCCGTCGTCGCGGATCACGGTGACGCCCACGTCACCCATCGAGCCGCGGACGAACGAGAGGTGCTGGTCGGGCGAACTCGCGTTCGTGAGCACGCTGGCGATCTTCTCGGTGGCCTGGGGACCGTAGACGCCGAAGACGCCGAAGTCGTCGGTCGCGTCGGTGATCGTGACGTCCTGGATGAACGTCTTGCCCCGCCAGTCTTCTGCGATCTCCTCGGCCTCGCCGGGCGGGAGGAAGACGAGCAGTCGGTCGCCCGCGGCGGCGTTGAAGACGTACATGTCCGTGCGGATCTTCCCGCTTGGGTCTAACAGGAGGGCGTAACACCCCTCGCCGTCCTCGTCGGGGACGCGGTTCGAGACGGCGTTGTCGACGAACTCGACTCTGTCCTCGCCTTCGACGACGAGGACGCCGAAAACGTGTTCGGTGACGCCGACGACGTTGCGGACGGCGCGGTGGGTTCGTTCGGGCCGGCCGTAATCGGCGACGACGCGTCTGTCGCCAAGCTCCTCGAAGGTCGCCCCGTGGTCCGCGTGGATCCCCTCGATGACGGTCATTGCCGGACGTGGGGCCGTCGGCGTGGTACGTCTTTCGGGAGCGGTCCTGTGGACGGGACCGTCGCGACTTTCCACAGGGCTCATCGGGCCCCTCGACCAAGCGGACGTGTGACCGAGAGATCAGGTATCGTCGGGGCCGTCCGTGCGGTCGACGAGCGGATGCGGGCCCGACCGCGAGTGAGTGCCGCCGTCTACTTCGTCGTCCTCTCGACGGCGTGGGCGGCGCTGGAGGTGTTCCTCGGCGGGCAGTCGGTCACCGTGGGCGTCCTGCTGGGCTGTCTGTTCGGACTCCTCTACGTCGCGCTAGCGTGGTTCTGGGGGGATCTGGGCGACACCGACGCGGCAGAGTAAGTTCCGACCGGTGCGGTTCGGTCGGCGCGCGCCGGCGCGGTGCTCGTCGTGCCCGACGCCCGTGGGGACCACGGCGGCGTGGTGTCTTTGGTCGGCCGCCGGACAGACCCGCTATCTAAACTACTTTGTCTGTCCGGTCCCGAGGACCGGTATGGAATTCGACTTCGCGCGTTCGGTCGGCCCGCTCGTCGTGATCGTCGCCGTCGCGACCGTCGCACTCACGTTCATGATGACCCCCTCGACGGTCTTCATGATGGTCCTGCCCTCGATGATCGTCTTCTCGATCGTCGCGTTCTTCTTCGGGATGAAACACGGCGAGTACAGCGCCAGCCCCTAGCGGTCCGGCCCTATCGCCGACGGCCGCGGACAGAGGGTCACGTTCGCCCCGGTCGGTCCTGATAGACACCGGGTGCTCCCGTTTCCCTGCGTGCGGGAAGACCTCGGTACGAGCGTCGCTGTTGCCCCGCCGGGCCGAACCCGCGACCGGCGGGGTGGACTGACTTCGCGGCCGTCGGGACGACGTGGAAAACTATCCTCGCGGGTGTGCGTCTCGCTCGCCGGCGGGGCTACCGCAACAGCGACCGGAGCTGCTCGCGCGAGAACACCGTGGAGGGGCGGTCCATGTGGACGCCTATCTTCCCCGAAACAGTCCGGAGACCCAGTTTCTGGACGGGTTCGGGCAGCGAGTACGCCCGCCGGACCCAGTGACCCAGTCTGATCTCCCGGGCGAGGTCGTCGCGCCAGGCGCGCTCGTAGTCGGCCAGCGTCGCCGGGTTCTCCGGGTCGATAGTGTCGACGGCGTGGTCGGCGGCGGTCATGCCGTAGCGGATCCCCCCGCCGGTGAACGGTTTCGTCTGGGCGGCGGCGTCGCCGACCAGGAAGGCTCGTTCGCTCGTAACAGTGTCGGGCGGACCGATCGGGATCAGTCCTGAACACCGGCGGTCGGGCTCGACGCCGTAGGACCCGCAGAATGCCTCGAAGCGCTCGCGGACGTCGCCGCCCGGCGGCACGGCGAGGCCGTACTCGACGCCCGCCTCCCCCCGGGGGATCCGCCAGGCGAAGAATCGCGGGACCGTGAGGTGGACGTCGACGAAGTCGCCGGCGTCGGCCTCGTCGGTGAACCCGAGCACACCGTGGAGCAACTCGCCGGGGTCGGGGAGGCCGACGTCGCGGCGGACTCGCGACTTCGGGCCGTCACAGCCGGCGACCATGCGGGCGCGGTGGGTCTCGACGCCGTCGGGGCCTCTGACTTCGACTGCGACGTGGTCGGTCCGCTCGTCGACGTCGAGGACGGTGTGGTGTTCCCGGAGGTCCGCGCCAGCCTCCCGGGCGGCGTCGGCGAGTTCCCGGTCGAGGCCGACTCGGTCGATGACGTTCGACACCTGTTCGTCCTTGTAGAAGTGATAGCCCGGACCGTCGGGCGCTTCCCGGCGACCCGCCGCGAGGTCGGCCGACCCGTTCGCAGCGTCGGCCGCGACCGCCTCGACGCCGCCGTCGCTGGCGGGCGTCCTGTCTCCGGGCGTCGGTGTGTCTCCCCGGTCGGACTGTTCGTCTGGCGCTGTCGCCGCGTCCGGGGGTGTGGGGTCCTCGAGGTGGAAGCGAGCGCCGTAGACGACGTTCTGGAGGAGTCGTTCGCGGGCGCCGTCGGGGGTGAACGCCCAGATGTCGGTCGAGACGTGGCCCGAGCAGGCCAGCGGCTCGCCGACCTCGCCCTGTTCGAAGGCGAGGACGTCGTGACCGACCTCCGCGGCGCGGCGGGCGAACCGCGATCCGGCGGGGCCACAGCCGACGACGACGAAGTCGCGCATACCCGCTGGTGGGGCGCTCTCGGGTAAATAGTTTTCAGTCGCGTCGCCTCGCTGACGGGCGAGTAGGCAGGTATCGTCGGATCTTCAGATGGTGTGGTAGCACGAACCATACCGACGTAGTTTGCTATGCTCCTTATGTCCGAAGCCATACGAGAGAGCGGTATGAGCGAGTATCAACCAGGCGTCTGTAACATCGGGACCGACGAGCGACGCAAGCGGCGGACGCTCGGTGTCGCCTCGGCGGTCGCCGGGGCAGGTATCGCACTGTTCGTCCTCGCGACGGCGCGACCGGAGACGACGCTACTCTGGACGTTCCCGCTCTGGGCGGGAGCGTTCGTCGGGGTCTTCCAGGACCGCATGGGGTTCTGTGTGGGTTTCGGCGTCATGGCGCGGTACGACCTGACCGGGTCGGGCGGCGAAGCTGGGAGCGTCAGCGAACAGGAGGCCGTGCGCCGTGACCGCAGACGGGCCCTCGAAGTTCTCGCCTACGCCCTCGCCGCCGCCGTCCTCACGACTGCTGCCCTCTACGGCGTCGGCGTGGTCGCCTGACGACTCCCCGCTGTACCCTCGTTCTCGTCACCCGTCCGTTTCTCCCGGTCACGTTCCCCGTCACGACCGTCCGTGCCGCGAGTATCACTCCTGAATACAGGGGGGCTACATCTTTGTAGGCGGATAGTCGTCGTGCAAGCAAGGTATGAGCAGGTTCGTCGAGCGGGTCGTTCCGGACGCGATACGGAGTCGGTACGCGGTGAAACTGGGCGTCGGCTTTCTGGCGGTCGTCGTTCTCATCACTGCGATCGGCGGGTACACGTACGCGGAGACGACGGACAGCGTCCGGGCCGAGACCGAAGAGCGACTCGAACAGAGCGCACGGACACAGAGCGGACTGGTCGGCAACTGGATCGGGGCCCTGCGCCAGGAGACGTACCTCCTGTCGAACTCGATGGCGATCCAGACGGGGACGGCGGTCCGGACGGAGGCGTTCCTGCGGACCGAGTTCGAGGCCGGACGGCTTCCCCGGGAGACCGAGGCGATCTACTACGTCGACGTCGACGGCCAGTCGGTCAACGGCGGGACCAACGAGTCTGTCGACGGAAGCGACCTGGCGAACGTCACGCTGGGCTGGGAACCGGCCGCCGAGCGGGTCGCGGGGATCGACGACCGCACGGCGGAAGCGAGCAACACCACCGAGCAGACGGTCGTCTCCAAACCCTTCCGCTCGGCGACGTTCGACACGCCGGCAGTCGCCGTCGCTTCCAAGATTCCCGGCGAGGAGGGGGACGCGCTGGTGGTCGTCGTCAACCTCACCGAGGCCGCGAACCGTATCCCGCGGACGACCGAAACGGGGTTCACGAAGGTCGTCGACGGCAACGGGACGGTCGTCACCAGTCACCGGGCGGGCGAGATCCTGACCCGGAACATGGGCGACGCAGGTGTCGATTCGATGGCCGTCAGGAAGGGGCTCGACGGGCAGTCCGGTTTCGTGGAGATGGAGATGAACGGCGAGCGGATGGCGATGGGATACGCACCGGTCCGGGGGACCGACTGGGTGGTCATGACTCACGAGCCGTCCGGGTCGGCGTTCGCGCTCGCAGACACGGTCTCGACGAGTCTCGCCGCCCTGGTCGGTGCGGCGGTGCTCGGACTCGCGGCGATCGGCCTGACACTCGGTCGCGGGACGAGTCGTGACCTCTCCCGACTCGACGACGCGGCGACCGCGCTCGCCGACGGGGACCTCGACACGACGGTCCCCGAGGTCGACCGAGTCGACGAGCTCGGGCGACTGTTCGACTCGTTCGGGCGGATGCGTGTCTCGCTGCGCGAACGGATCGAGGAATCCGAACAGGCACGCGAGGAGGCAGAGGCCGCCGAACGCGAGGCCCGTGCGGCCAGCGAGGAGGCAGAACAGGCACGCGAGCGCGCCGAGGCGATGGCCGACCGACTGGAGGCACAGGCCCGCGAGTACAGCGACGTCATGGCGGCCGTCGCGGACGGCGACCTCACCCGGCGTCTCGAGACGGACGCCGAGAGCGAGGCCATGGCCGAGATCGCCACCGCCTTCAACGGGATGGTCGCCGACCTGGAGCGGACGGTCGCGACAGTCAGGGACTTCTCCGAACGCGTCGCGGTGTCGAGTCGCGAGGTGACCGCCACCGCCAGCGAGGTCGACGAGACGAGTCGGACGGTAGACCGGTCGGTCAGCGAGATGGCAGACGGTGCCGCCCGGCAGGACGAGACGATCCAGGAGGCCTCGGGCGAACTCGCGGAGATGTCCGCGACCATCGAGGAGATCGCGGCCTCGGCCGACGAGGTGGCCGACGTCACGGCGCGAGCGGCGGACCTGGGCGAGACCGGTCGCGAACGCGCGAGTGAAGCGGTCGAAGAGATGGACGCCATCGAACAGCGGGCCGACACCGCGGTGACGGAGGTCGAGACGCTCGACGACGAGATGGCGGAGATCGAGGAGATCGTCGACCTCATCACCGACATCGCCGACCAGACGAACATGCTGGCGCTCAACGCCTCGATCGAGGCCGCCCGCGCCGGTGAAGCGGGCGAGGGTTTCGCCGTCGTCGCCGACGAGATCAAGGGGCTCGCCGAGGAGACCCGCGAGGCGACCGAGGAGATCGAGTCCCGCGTCGAGACGGTCCAGGAACGCACCGGCACGGCCGTCTCGGACATCCAGGAGATGGATGAGCGGGTGTCCGAAGGGATCGAGACGGTCGACGAGGCGGTCGACTCGCTGGAGGCCATCGTCGCGGCGGTCGAGGAGGCCAACGACGGCGTCCAGTCCATCAGCGACGCGACCGACGACCAGGCGGCCTCGACCGAGGAGGTCGCCTCCATGGTCGAGAACGTGGGCGACGTCAGCCGGGAGACTGTCGAGCGCGCCGAATCGACCTCCGAGACGGTCGCCGACCAGTCCGCGGCCATCTCCGAGGTGACCGGGGAACTCGACAGGCTAGCGTCGGCGTCGACGGAACTGGCCGACACCGTCGACGAGTTCGACGTGTCTGACGACCCCGGGGGGCGACTCGATTCGCCGGTATCGGCCGCCGGTACGTCGTCCGGTTCCGACGCGGCGGCCGACGACGACTGAATCGACCCGGCTCTGCCCACTGCTGTCGGTCAGCTCCGGACGACGACCATGCCGTGTGGCGTTCCAGACTCGTACTCGGTCGGCCACTCGACGCCGAGTCGGTCCCACCGCTCGCCGGCGTCGTCCGAACGGTAGATCCCGTTGTTGTTCAGCGCGTACAGCCTCCCGTCGGGTCCCGCCGCGAGGTCCGACCGAACGGTCCCCTCCGGTTCGGGCAGGCCGTCCATCGCGAGCGACCACTCGACGCCGTCGTCGCGTCCGGCCCCCGCGCGGGCCGCGTCGGTCGTCCGGTAGACCAACGATTCGGCGGCCCCCACGCTGTGGGCGCTCCGTGCACCCGATGCCGCCGAGACCACCACGGTGTCGGGGTCCGAGCGCGGGACGGCGACCCCCCAGACGTAGCGGTGGTCGAGGCCGGTCTGGGGGTGTGCCCAGGTGTCGCCGCCGTCCCCGGACTGGGCGTAGCCGTCGCCGGCCGCCGCGTAGACTCTCCCGGGTGTGTCGGGGTGGGTCGCGAGCGTGTGATTGTCACGTCGCGCGCCCTCGGGTCGGTCGGTCCACGTCTCACCCCCGTCTCCGGTCCGGAGGAGCGCGCCCGCCTCGACGGCGACGTACAGTCGGTCGCGCTCGTGTGGGTCGGGTTCGATCCACCGGACGTGGTGTGTGTCCGGTCGGGGCGGGTACGACCAGTCCGACGCCGACGGCAGGTCGGTCAGCGGCGAGCAGGCCACCCACGAGTCGCCGCCGTCGGTCGACCGGTAGACCACGGAGGGTTCGGTCCCCGCCCAGACGACGTCAGGGTCGTGCGGGCTCACCGCGAGTGCGGTGACGCGGTCGTCGATCCCGGAGACCCGTTCCCAGGTGTCGCCGCCGTCGGTCGTGCGCTGGATCCCCGACTCGACCGTCCCGACGAACGCGCGGTCCGGTCGATCGGGACTCGCCGCGACCGACTGGAGGTCGTGCCCGACGAGTCGTTCCCGTATCGACGGCTCCGTGTGCCCGTCGTCGGTGAGCGAGAGCAGTCTGTCGGAGAGCGCAGCGTAGGCAGTGGTCTCGGGCATACCCGTGGGTAGGAGCACCGGGGGATTAAGCGGTCGCCGACCTCGTGTCGCTACGTCCCCTGTCGGCGACGCCACTCGTCGCGCACCGTCGGGCCCACGCCGCCGACCGCGATCAGGACTCCCCACGCGACGACGTCGGGCGCGTTCAGCGCGTTCGCGCCGAGGAATCCGCCGACGCCCAGGGCGACCAGCAGCGCCGTCTCTCTCGTGTCGCGGGAGACCATGCCCACAACTCGTCGCCCGCGGGGCAAAAACTTCGTGGCGGTGGTCCCCGATCAGTCGCCCTCTCCGGCCCGGAAGCGTGCGACTCGGTCGGGCACGGTCTCGGGGTCGACGAACTCGCGTCGGCCGTCGGCGTACTCGACCTCGACCTCGCCGGTCTCGTCGTAGTGGTTGCCGACCACGACGATTGCGGGGACTCCCAGGAGGTCGCTCTCGGCGAAGCGCTCGCCGATGGACTGGCCGGGGTCGTCGAACAGGAGGACGTCCGAGCGACCGCAGGCCGCGGTGATTTCCTCGGCGACCCGCCCGTGTTCGCCCTCGCAGTCGAGGGGGACGACGGCCACACGATAGGGTGCGACGGTCCCCCAGTCGGTGACGGGCCAGCGACAGCCCGTCACGTCGCCGTCCGACTCGTTCGCCCCGTCGGCGTCCTCCGCGGCCGAACGGACGCGCTCCCGTGTCTGCTGGAGGACCGTCTGGAGCGCCCGGGTCACGCCGAAGCCGTAACTCCCCATCGTGGGGTGGACTCGCTCGCCGTCGCCGCCGTCGACGGTCAGGTCGAGCGCTTCGGTGTAGCGCCGGCCGAGTTTGAAGACGTGGCCGACCTCGACGCCCTCGCCCGCGGCGAGTCGCCCGCCACAGTCGGGACAGTCGTCGTCCGCGTCGTGCGCGTCCACGTCGGCGAGCTCGTCGGTGCGGCCGAACCGACAGTCCTCGGCCGTGCAGTAGACGAGGTCGTCGCTCCCGTTCGCGACGGGCGCGTGGAACTCCTCGGACGCGTGACCGCCCATCACCTCGTCGTCGACGGGAACGACGACGACGTCGAGGCCGAGGTCGTCGAAGGCGTCGAGGTACGCCGCCCGGACGCGCTCGTAGGTGCGGTCGAGACTCGTCCGGTCCGCGTGGACGCTGTAGGCGTCTTTCATCGTGAACGCCTTGCACCGCAGGAGGCCGTTGCGAGCGTGGTCGTCGCGGTATTTCGTCCCGACCTGGGAGACGAGCAGGGGCAGGTCGTCGTGCGAGCGGACGACCCCCTCGAGGAGGTGGACGACCCCCTCCTCGTGGGAGGGTGCGAGACACATCGCCTGCCCGTCGCGGTTCTCGAGGGTGAACATCTCGTCCTCGAAGTTCTCCCAGCGACCGCTCCGTTCCCAGCCGTCACCGTACTGCAGCGCGGGCAGGCTGACACGCTGGGCGTCACAGTCGGTCATCGCCGCCTGGATCCGCCGGGTGACCTTCTTCCGGACGCGCTCGCCCGTGGGCAGGAACCCGTGGAGGCCGCTGCCGAACTCGCGTATCAGTCCTGCCCGTCGCATGAGGGCGACCGTCTCGGTCCCCGCGTCGGGCGTTTCCTTGCTCGTGGCGAGCAACGTCTCGCTACGCCGCACGGCTGTCACCCCCGTGGTCGCGGCGCTGTCGACGGTCCCCGGTTCGAGAGACGCGTCGCTGTCGGCTGTTTCGCGTGCGGACTGCCGAGAACCAGTCGCTATGCGTTCGACACTGCCGGAACCCAGCCGCGAGCCGCTTTCGCGGTCCCGCGGTCCAGTGTGTGGGTCGTCATCGGTGCGTGTCGACGTGTCGGGGGACCGGAGATAAGTGTAGTGTGGGTGTGTTTCGCGTTCTCACGAGTCGCCTCGACGTGTTCGATCGAGAGAGATGAGAGAGTACACCGTTGCGGTGGCGCGCGCTGTCTCGCGTGCCGAACGACAGTGAGGCCGCGAGGCGGAGTCGTGCGAGGGACGAGGAGCGCAGGAGTGAAGCGACGAGCACCGCAGTCGGTCGGGGAGGTGTGTGGGTTGCGGTTGCAGTGTACCCTGGCGGATCGAAAGGGCGAGGTCCGCTCGCGTCCGGTATCGTCGCCTGCGCAGGCGCTATCTGAGCGAGCGAAGTGAGCGAAGATATCCTGCGCAGCGACCGCGAGCGGGCCGAGGGCTTTCATTTCGCTGTGATGACTGCGGAGTCGACCACTCACTCCCCGGTGTACTCTTCAGGGTCGACGTACTCGCGGGCCCACGCGTCCAGTTCGTCGAAGACCGGGCCGAGCGCCTCGCCCTTCTCGGTCAGCGAGTAGTACGTCGCCACGGGCGCGGCCTCCTCCATGCGCTTGTCGACCAGTCCGGCGTCCATGAGCGCGTCCAGCGCCTGCGAGAGCGTCCGCGAACTCGCGCCGCTCTCCGCTTTCAGCTCGTTGAATCGCAACTCCCCGTCCTGGAGGTCGTGGAGGACGTGCAACCGCCACTGCGTGCCGATGACGTCCATCGTCTCCGCCGTGGGACAGGCCTGCGGATCAACCTGCGAGAACGGGTCGTCCGGGTCGCTCGCCTTCATCGGGCCCGAATCGGACCGGACCCGACAAAAATCCCCCGCGACTGTCACGAGCGGTGCAACACTGTCTCTCGGCCGCCACCGCCCGGTGTACCGCGGTATACCCGGTCCACGCGACCGTACCCGGTCCGCCTGACCCAACCCGATACACCGCGGTATGCCTGAGAGTTATACCCGTATCGGCGGAAGTCGAAGATGCGATGGACGGAACGCACGCGACCGGCGTTCGAGGTATCGAGCGAGAGACCGCAGCGGCGAACGAAGACGGGGCCGTCCAGGAGGTGCGGAACTGATGCTCTTCGAGACGGCGCTGGGCGGTGCGGCGCTGCTCGTCGGGCGGGTCGTGTTCGCCGCAGTCCTCGGATTCCTCGCGGTGGGGAACCTGCGCGAACTCGACGAGACGGTGGCCTACGCCGAGAGCAAGGGCGCCCCCGCGGCGCGCCTGACGGTCCCGCTGGCGAGCGTCGCGCTGGTCGGCGGGGCGGCCTCGATCCTGCTCGGCGCCGCGCCGGCGCTGGGCGCGCTCGCGGTGCTGGGCTTTCTCGTCGGCGTCACGCCCGTGATGCACGACTTCTGGACCCAGGAGGGACTGGACAGACAGAACGAGCAGATCCACTTCCTGAAAAACGCCGGGCTCGCCGGGACCGCAGTAGTGTTCCTGGCAGTCGCGGCGACGCCGTGGCCCTACGCTGTCGGGCCGGCACTGCTGTGACGAGAACGGCGACTACACGCCCTCACCACCAGCCACACGATCACCACCACACAATGGGACGACTCATCGACGGCGACTGGCAAACCGACGTATCGAACGCGGTCTGGGCGGACCTGGACCACGAGGAGACCGAGTTCCGAGAGCAGATCGGTACCGACACCCATCCCGCGGACTCCGAGCGCTACCACCTCTACGTCTCCTGGGCCTGCCCGTGGGCCCACGGGACGCTCCTGACCCTGGCACTCCTGGGGCTCGAAGACGCCATCGACGTGAGCGTCGTCGACCCTCACAGGCAGGACGACGGCTGGGAGTTCACTCCCGAGAAGGATGGCTGTACACCCGACAGGATCCACGGGAGCGATCACCTCCACGAGGTCTACACCGAGGCCGACCCCGACTACACGGGACGGGTCTCGGTGCCGGTTCTCTGGGACCGGGAAGCCGAGACGATCGTCAACGGGGAATCGGACGAGATCATGCGGACGCTCGCGGCGAACTTCGGTGACGGTGAAGGAGCGATCGACCTCTACCCAGACGGCCGACGCACTGAGATCGACGAGACCATCGACGACCTCTACAGGCCGGTCAACCGCGGCGTCTACCGCGCGGGGTTCGCCGAGACCCAGGTGGAGTACGAGGCCGCCGTCGCGGACGTCTTCGACGCCCTGGACCACTGGGAGGGGGTGCTGGGCGACCGGCGCTTCCTGCTGGGCGACCTGACGCTGGCGGACCTGCGGCTGTTCGCCACGCTGGTGCGGTTCGACGCGGTCTACTACACCCACTTCAAGGTCAACCGGCGGCGGGTCGTCGACTACCCGAACCTCTGGGGGTTCCTGCGGGACGTCTACGGGCTCTCCGGCGTCGCCGAGACGGTAAATCTCGCCCACGTCAAGGAACACTACTACCGCAGTCACACCGACATCAACCCGACGGGGTTCGTGCCGGTTGGTCCCGACGTGGATTTCGAGGCACCACACGACCGCGAGGAACTGACCGGTGGGGTGTCTGGCGAACCCCTCACGTGATGGTAAGCGGCCCGGACGGAGTCGTCGGTGTCGGGGGTTCTCGGTTCAACGGGCAGAGACCACGCGACAACGCGCGCCGCCGGAGCAGTCAGCCCCTCAATCGTCGTCTGCCCGGGGTGCGGGTTCGAGTTCCCCCTCCGCACCGGCAGTCACGACCCGGTCGCCGCGCGGTCCCTCCAGGTCGACGTCGGGTAGCAGGTCACGGAGGTACCGCCCGGTGTAGGATTCCTCGGTGCGGGCGACCTCCTCCGGAGTCCCGCTGGCGACCAGCTGGCCGCCGGCTTCGCCCCCCTCCGGACCCAGGTCCACGATGTGGTCTGCGTTCTTCACGAGGTCGAGTTCGTGTTCGATCACGACGACCGTGTTCCCGTCGTCGGTCAACCGGTGGAGCACCTCGATGAGTTTCCGCTCGTCGTGGGGGTGTAGCCCCGTCGTCGGCTCGTCGAGCAGGTAGAGCGTCTCTCCCGAGTCTTTCTTCCCCAGTTCCTCGGCCAGCTTGACGCGCTGTGCCTCCCCACCGGAGAGCGTCGTCGAGGGCTGGCCAAGTCGCATGTAGTCGAGGCCGACGTCTTTGAGGAGTTTGAGCCGGCGCCGTATCTGGGAGTGCCCCTCGAAGAAGTCGTAGGCCTCTTCTACGGTCATCTCGAGGACATCCGCGATGGTGGCGTCCTTGTAGGTGACGTCGAGCGTCTCGTCGTTGTAGCGGGCGCCGTGACACTCCTCACAGGGGACCTTCACGTTCGAGAGGAAGTTCATCTCGATGGTGACCGTGCCCTGGCCGCCACACTCCTCGCAGCGCCCGCCCTTGACGTTGAAGGAGAACCGTCCCTGGTCGTAGCCCCGCTGTTTGGCGAGGCTGGTCTCGGCGAACAGTTCGCGGATGTGGTCGAAGACGTTCGTGTACGTCGCGGGGTTCGACCGAGGCGTGCGACCGATGGGTGACTGGTCGATCAGGCGCACCGTCTCGACGTCGTCCAGTCCCGAGATGGCGTCGTGCTCGCCGGGGTCGACGTCGGTGTTGCCGTGCATCTCGCGAGCCAGCGCCTTGTAGAGGACGTCGTGCATCAGCGTCGACTTGCCGGAGCCCGAGACGCCCGTGATCGACGTGAAACAGCCGGTGGGCAGGTCCACGTCCAGATCCTCGAGGTTGTGCTGGCGAGCGCCCTCGATAGTGAGATGGCCCTGGGGGTCGCGGCGCTCTTCGGGCACGGGGATCGCTTTCTCGCCCGAGAGGTAGTCGCCGGTGACCGACGCGTCCGTACTCTTGACGTCCTCGACGCTGCCGTTGACGACGACCTCGCCGCCCCGTTTCCCGGGACCGGGGCCCATGTCGATGACGTTGTCGGCCCGGCGCATCGTCTCCGTGTCGTGTTCGACCACGAGGAGCGTGTTGCCCAGGTCCCGCAGTTCTTCGAGCGTGTCGAGCAGGCGGTCGTTGTCGCGCTGGTGGAGCCCGATGGAGGGTTCGTCGAGGACGTACAGCACCCCCACCAGCCCGCTCCCGATCTGGGTGGCGAGTCTGATCCGCTGGCTCTCCCCGCCGGAGAGGGTTGAAGCCTCGCGGTCGAGTGTGAGATAGTCGAGACCGACCTCGCACATGAACCCGAGGCGGGCGCGGATCTCTTTGAGGATCTCCTCGGCGATCTTGGTCTGGCGCTCGTCGAGGTGCTGCTCCATGGCCTCGAAGTGTTCCAGGGCGTCGCCGATGGAGAGTTCGCTGACCTCGGTGATGGCGACACCGTCGACCAGCACCGCCCGCGATTCGGCCTTGAGACGCGTCCCTTCACACTCGGGGCAGGTCGTGGTCGCCATGTAGTCCTCGATGTGGTCGCGGGCGCGGTCGGAGTCCGTCTCGACGTAGCGCCGCTCGAGGTTGGGGATGACGCCCTCGAAACGCTCGGTCTTCTCGCGGGTCCCGTTCTTGGTCGTCCACTGGAAGTGGACCTGCCGGTCGGTCCCGTAGAGGAACTGCCGCCGGATCTCGGGGTCTAACTCCTCGAAGGGTGTGTCGAGGTCGACACCGAAGTGCTCGGCGACGTTGTCCAGTTGCCGGGAGTAGTACGTCCGGTTGTAACTCCAGGGCTCGAAGACGTGTTTGAGCGGTTTCGACGTGTCGCGGACGACGAGGTCCTCGCTGACCTCCTTGGTCGAGCCGATACCCTCACACTCCGGGCAGGCCCCGTAGGGCGAGTTGAACGAGAACGACCGGGTCTCGATCTCCGAGATGTCGACGTTACAGTGCGTACACGCGAGTGCCTCGGAGAACTCGACGACGAGGCGGTCGTCGTCGGTCTCGGTCTCGTCGTCGCCGTCCTCGCCGTCCGCGTCGCCCTCCTCGCCGGGGCCCGAGAGATCCCCCACTGAGCGGGCGACAGACCCGCCGAGGTCGGTATCGGCGCTCCCGGGTGGGTCCGGAACGATCACCTTGAGGAGGCCGTCGGCCTCTTCGAGGGCGGTCTCGACGGAGTCCGTGATCCTGGAACGAGCGTCCTCGGAGACGGTGACGCGGTCGACGACCACGTCGACGGTGTGGTCGTAGTTCTCGTCCAGGTCGGGGTCGTCCAGCGAGAGGTCGTACGGTTCGCCGTCGACCTCGACGCGGGCGTATCCCTCGCTCAGTAACTCGTCGAACAGGTCCTCGAACATCCCCTTCTGGTCGCGGACGACGGGCGCACAGATCTTGACGCGAGTGCCCTCGGGCAGCGAGAGGATCCGCCGGACCATGTGCTGGGCGGACTGCTCGCCGACCTCGCGACCACACTCCGGGCAGTGTGGCGTGCCGACGCGGGCGTAGAGCAGTCGGAGGTAGTCGTGGAGTTCCGTGACGGTCCCCACGGTCGACCGTGGGTTGTTCGCGGCGTTCTTCTGGTCGATGCTGATCGCCGGCGAGAGCCCCTCGACGTTCTCGACCTGGGGTTTGTCCATCTGGCCCAGGAAGTTGCGCGCGTAGGCCGATAGCGACTCGATGTAGCGTCGCTGGCCCTCGGCGTAGATCGTCTCGAACGCGAGTGAGGATTTCCCCGACCCCGAGAGTCCCGTGACGACCGTCAACTCCTCCCGTGGGATCTCGACGTCGACGTCCTTGAGGTTGTGCTCCTCGGCCCCGCGGACCTCGATGACGTCCTTGCTCATCTATTCGCGTCCAGGGAATGGGACAGGGAAACACTGTCGATCCCGGCGGGCGGGTCCAGCGACGGAACTGACCAGGCGCCCGCCGAAGACAGTGGCGAGGCCAGAGCGGGCCGGCGGACGAACCGGCAGGGCTGTGGCGGCCCGGCGAAGGGACCGGCGAGAGCGGAGCGGGCCGACGACCCGCCCGGTCGCCGCGTCACTCCGAGTAGCCTTCCTGGAGGAACGCGCCCTCGGTCTCGTACATCGAGACGAGTTCCTGGATGAACTCCGCCGTCGTCTCTCCCTCTTCGCAGTGGCTCTCGAGGCGTTCAGCGAGGTCGTCCGGGATTTCGATGGTCGTCGGCATACGTGCTAGTTGGACTGCCCGAGTGAAATAGCTGCCGCGGGTTCCTCGCGAGCGAGAACGCGACCACGTCCGAACTGTACCCGCCACGGCGAACAGCACCGCTCCCGGCGCCCATCGGTTCACTCCTCTGCGCGGCGCTTCCACTCGCGCTCCTGGCGGCGCTCGGCGACGTGACTCCGGCCGTCCGCGACGTCCCGCCGTGCGCGCTCGGACAGGTCGGTCACGTCTTGCATGAACCCGGTCTCGAAGGACTCCAGCACGTCGTAGGACCACCGGTCCTCGTCGATGACGCCGCGGGGCAGGTAGGCGTCGCGCACCGCGTTCGCCACGTCCTCGTGACCGCTCTCGCGAAGCAACTCCTCGGCCGTCGCCAGATGTTCCATCGCGTGGCCCGTGTTGTGGTGGAAGGCGACGAGTTTCCCGTGGGCCCGGTGGAGCCACTCGACGCCCAGTTCGACCTCGTGGAGCGCCTCGATCTCGGTCTCTGTCAGGTCCGTCTCGCCAGTGCGGTCGTCCGTGGACATGTGTACTGATACCACGCCCCAGGATTTAGCGGTGTCGACGGTCGAGTCCGCGGGTGGTCAGTGCCGACGGCGGGCTAGCACGGCGACCAGCGCCAGCGCCAGCAGCACGCTCATGACCCCCGGTCCAGGGCCGCTGGCGGTGGTCGGTGAGTCGGTCGGTGTCGGCGAGTCGGTCGGTGTCTCGTCGGGGGCGGGCTGGACACCCTCGACGACGGCGCTCGCTTCGAGTCCCGCCGCCGTCGCGCGGAGCGTGTGGTTGCCGGCGCTCTCGATGGTGACGCTCGCGACGCCGCTGTCGTCGGTCTCGGTGACGCTCGACCCGTCGAGGCTGATAGAGGCGCTTTCGACCGGGTCGCCGTACTCGTCGGTGACGGTCACGCGGACGGGTTCACCGACGACGATGCGCTGGTTGTCTGTCCGGACCGAGATGGCTGGCGTGCGCCGGATGCTGACGTTCAGCGAGACGTCGGACTCGTCGACTTCGAGGGTTCGCGTGACAGTCCCGTAGCCGGGTTTGGTGATCTCGACCTCGTAGCGGTCGTTGACGGGGACGCTGACGGTGACGCGACCGCTGCTCTGGGTCGTGACGTCGGCCAGGTCCCCGACAGTCACGTTGGCGTTCGTCAGCGCCTGCGGCGGGTCGAAGTGGTCGTCGGTCACGCGGAAGGACGCGAGCGCCGACGACTGTTCGATACGCATCGCCTGTGAGACCTGCCCGTCGACCGTGACCGAGGTCTTGTTCCGGAGGTAACCCTCCCTGAAGACGATGAGCGTGTACTCGTCCTGCTCGATATCGGGCGTGGTGAACGTCCCGTCGGAGCCGGTTCGCTCGTTGATCACCGGTCGGCCGTCCTGGAACATCCGGACGATGGCGTCCTCGACGCGCCCGTTCTCGTCGCGGACGGTGACGGTCGTCTGTCCGCGCTGGGCCATCTCGACGGTCACCTCTCGCTCGCTGGCGTTCTCGACGACGTAGGGCCTGTTGCGGATGTAAAAGGAGCGGTCCGTCCGGATCGTGACGTCGGCACCCTCCGGGACGTCGACGAACGCCTTCCCGTTGCCGGCGGTGGTCGCGTTGACCGGGCCGCCGCCGTCCCAGCTGGCGGACAACTCGACGTCGTCGAGCGGGTTGCCGCTCCTGTCGACGACGGTGACCGTCAGCGTAACCTCCTCCTGTGTCACTGGTGCGTCCCCCGCAACCCCGACGGTCGCCGCACCGGCTCCCCCGGCGGAGACGACGATCACGACCAGCAACAGCAGAGAGGTCCCGACTCGCGTGCGTGACATCGACATACACGAGTGGTCGGCTGGCCGTCCCATATCTCTGTCGGCCGTTCAGTCGTTTCAGTTCCCGGATCTCGCCCGTCGAAACCCTGGTATAGAACGCCTATCGGCCGTTCCCGAGGTCCGAGACGAGCGCGTCGATCTCGGCGCGGGTGGCGGTGGTCATCGGCCCGGGGAGCGTCCGACAGAAGGTCGCGCTCGCGACGCCGTATCTGAGCGCCTCGTCGGTGCCGGCGTCGTCGAGGACCCGGCCGAGGAACCCGCCGACGAAGGCCGCGTGCTGACCCGACGGGTCGACCGTCTCCGCCTCGAGGCCGTCCTGCTCGTGGATGACGCTGTCGTGCCAGGCCAGCGCACCCCGCTCACTGCGAGTGATCACGACTGTCTCGAAGTCGTGTTCGGAGGCGATAGCGTGGGCGACCTGTCGGGAGTTCCCCGAGCGCTCGAACAGCCGTTCGGCCTCCCCTTCTCTGACGAAGAGGACGTCCACGGCGTCGAAGACGTCCTCGAGCGTCTCGCGAGCGTCCGCCGTCGGGACGAGTCCCGGCCGGTAGTCGACGTCCAGCGCGACCAGTCCGTCGCCGGCGGCACGCATGACCGCCTCGGCCGTCTCGACGATGTCGCCCGGGAGCGCGAGCGTGCTGCCGGCGACGAACGTCGCGTCGGCGGCCTGGACGCGGTCCATCGGCAACTCGCCGGGCGTGACTGTCGCCGCCGCACAGGCCGAGCGGTCCTCGTAGCGTCGACTCTCACGGGGATGTGACCCGCGTTCCTCGAAGATCAGACTCTGTCGACCGCTCTCGCCCCAGGCGACCTCCGTCCCGACACCGTGCTGGTGGAGCGCCCGCTCGACGCGGTGGCCCAGCGCCGTATCCGGCAGTTTCGACAGCCACGTCGCGTCCGTGCCGACGCTGTTCGCGGCGACTGCGACGTTGCTCTCCGTGCCCGAGACGCGCAGTCGCACGTCTTCCACCGTCTCGAACCGTTCCCCGTCCGCCGGCGACAGTCGCAGCGCCGTCTCCCCAAACGTGACCAGCTGCGTCATACCCCCCGATCGGAGTCCGGGGGTTTAGTTTGCCGGGTCGGTTTCCCGTGCAACGCTACCCTGTGTCGATCCACTCCGGGCCTGTCGACGGATTCCCGGCGGTCGTCGACACTCCGTCTGTCCGTCAGTCCCGGCGGCCGCCGTGGCCCGGATAGTCGCGCTCGAAGCGAGCCTCGATCTCCGCTGTGTCGAACTCGACGATCACGGGACGGCCGTGCGGGCAGGCCCACGGGTTCTCGCACCCGTCGAGCGCTGCGAGCAACTCCCGAATCGTGCCCTCCCTCAGCGAGGTGTTGCCCGTAACCGACGGGTAGCAGGCGAGGTCGGCGAGCAACTCGTCGGCGGCCGCCTCGACGGTGTCGGCGGCGGCGTCGTCGCCGCGGACGAACGCGCCGAGGACGTCCCGCAGGAGGTCGGGGTCGGCCGCTTCCGCGACGAGCGAGGGGACCGTCCGCACGGTGACGGCCCGCTCGTCCGTTCGCTCGGCGCTGAACCCGAGCGTCGCCAGCGCGTCCGCGTAGCTCTCGAACAGTTCGGCCTCGCGGGCGGTCAGCGAGACGGTGACCGGTTCGGCCAGTGCCTGGGTCGTCACGTCGCCCGCGAACTGCTCCTGCAGGCGCTCGTAGTTGACCCGTTCGTCCGCGGCGTGCTGGTCTAGCAGGACGAGGCCGTCGTCGGTCTCGGCCACGACGTACGTCTCCTGGAACTGTCCGAGTATCCGCATCGACGGCAGCGACTCGAACGATTCACTACTCACGTCGGCGGCTTCCCTACCCCCGAGTCGCGCCTGGTCGTGAGCGCCCCCGAACTTGCGGTCGGTGCCGGAGTCGTCGCTCGCCCCGTGGCCGTGTCGACCGCGCCTCGTGGACGACTCGGTCACCCGTTCGTCGGGAATCTCGTCAGTCACGTCACTCGTCGTGTCCGTCGTCGCTGTCCCGTTCTCGGCGGTGTCTGCGCTGGAACTTCCTGCGCCACGCTCGTCGGTCCCCACACCGGATCGTGGCACACTGCTCTCGCCCGACTCGGTGTCTGTCACGCCCGCGTTCGACGCGTTCGTGCTGTGTTCGCCCGTCTCGGCGGTCGATGCCGCGTCCGTCGGATTGGTCGCCGACTGCGACGCCGACACGTCACCGGAACCGCTGGATTCCGTCGGGGTCCCATCGCCGGAACCGCTGGATTCCGTCGGGGTCCCATCGCCGGACTCGTCGAGTCCTCCTGTCTGATTCGATCCGCCTCTCTCGGGCGAGATCTCGGTCTGCTCCGGCGCGGACTTCCCGCGCGGGGCGCCGCTCCGGAGCAGGCCGGCATCCAGCAGCGCCGACTCGACGGCGGTCCGGATCTGCTCTCGGACGCCCTCCTCGTCGACGAAACGGACGTCTAACTTGCGGGGGTGGACGTTGACGTCGACGTCGCCGGCGGGGACGTCGAGAAAGAGCACGGCGAAGGGGTAGCGGTCAGGCGCGAGTTGCGTCCCGTAGGCGTCGACGACGGCGTCTCTGACGGCGCTGGCGGTGACGTACCGGCCGTTGACGTACGTCGAGACGTACTCGCGACTCGCCCGCGTCGTCTCCGGGTGGCTCACGAGTCCCGAGACGCCGTCGAGCGGGCCGTCGGGGAACTCGTCCGCGGTCGCCCCGTCTCCGTCCCCGTCCGACCCATCTCCGTCCTCCGCCGCCACGTCGACGCCGGCGTCGACCTCTACCATCGACCCTGCGACCTCGCGGCCGTAGACGGCCATGACGGCTTCCTGGCGGTTCCCGGTGCCGGTCGTGGCGAACGTCTCGCGGCCGTCGTGGGAAAGGGAGACGGCGACGTCGGGATTCGCGAGTGCGTAACTCGTCACGACGGTGTTGACGTGGGCGAACTCCGTCGCGTCCTGTTTGAGGTACTTGCGGCGGGCGGGCACGTTATAAAAGAGGTCGGAGACTTCGATGGTCGTCCCTTCCGGACAGCCCGCGGGGCCGACGCTCGTCACCTCGCCGCCCTCGAGGACGAGTTCGGTGCCCCGCCCGTCTACGTCACGGTCACTCCGCGGCCGGGTGCGGATAGTCACGCGGGAGACGGCGCCGATGGCGTGCAGCGCCTCCCCGCGGAAGCCCAGGGTTGCGACACCGGCCTCCAGGTCGTCGATGTCGCGGATCTTGGAGGTGGTGTGTTCCTCCACGGCGCGACGGACCTCAGATCCGGTCATACCGACGCCGTCGTCGGCGACGCGGATCCCCTCCCGGCCTCCCGAGTCGACGGCGACCTCGACGCGGGAGGCGTCGGCGTCGAGGCTGTTCTCGACGAGTTCTTTCACCACGGAGGCGGGGCGCTCGACCACTTCGCCCGCCGCGATGCGCTCGACGGTCGCCTCGTCGAGTCTGCGGATGTCGGTCATCGACTACCGGTGGGGTCGACTGGGTGAAAACACTCCCGGACGCGTGGCCGGGTCGGACTCGCGGGTCACCCGCCGGGGGCCAACCCCGGGGCTGGCCGACCGGGGGTCAGCCCCGGCGCTGCCCCACGGAAGGGTCGGTTTCGCGGTCGGCGATGGCTCGTTCGATGGCCTGTTCGAGCGCGCGGAAGTGCATCTCCTCGATGGCGCCCTCGGGCGTGTACCAGCAGAACTCGTCGCGCTCGTCGCTCAGGTCGACGTTTCGGCTCCGTGCCTCGACCCTGTAGAGCACGGCATAGACCGGCTTGCTGCCGCTGCCCCAGATGTCGGTGACCGTCTTGACCGGCCGCTTGACGGTCGTCTGGAGTCCGACGTCGTCGTAGAGGCGTCGCCGGAGCGCGGGCTCGGGGTCCGTGTCGGCCTCGATACGGCCGCCCGGGAACGTCCACGGGCGCAAGCCGCTCGTGACGAGGAGGATGTCGCCGTCCGGACCGAAGACGATCCCCCGCTGTGTGACGTTCCCCTCGAAGTACTCCTCGTCCATCGTCCCGCCTTTTCGCTCGTACGGACTTGAACGTTACCCGCGACGGATACCCCGTGAAACCGTACTTTCATTACATTTTCGCCAGATACGTCGGATGTTGCGAGGCTGACTCGCACACGCACAGTGGAGACTCTCTATGTCCGAAGACACGACGAACGGACGGGCGGACAGGGGCACCGTACTGAACCGCAGAACGCTACTGCGGTCGACCGCACTCGGGAGCGTGGTCGCCGGCGTGGCCGGCGTCGCAGGCGCGGACCCGGGTGAGGAGGACGACAACGGACCTGGCCGGGGGAACGGCAACGGACGCGGCGGCGGTGACGACGGTGAGGGGTTTCCGCCCTCGGGTATCACCGAGTACGGTCGGTCCGCGTCGCTGGGGAACGGCGAGGTGCGGACCTTCACCACCGAGACGCCGTCCGGGGGCCCCAGGTACCAGGGCGTGGAGTTCGACCGGGCGGCGCTGGAAGGGTTGCCGAGCGCGAGCGACCTGGCAGCGGCCGACAACCGCGGCGAGACGGACAAGTACAGACCCGGCGGACAGGCGGCGACGGTCCACTTCAAGGAGTCGCTGGCGTTTTTCCTGCCGTTCCCGGACGCCGAGGCGACGCCGTTCACGTTGCTGGGGCTCAACTGGAATCCCGGGGGCCACTTCGGCGGCGCGGGCGCGTGGCTGAAACCGCACTTCGACGTCCACTTCCACATGCTCGACCCGGCGACGGTCGACAGCATCGAGGGGCCGAAACTGCCGCCGTACGACACCGGCAACGGGGAGTACACCGGCGGCAGTCCCGCGCCCGACCCGGACGGCGCAGTCGAGTCGACGACCTTCGACTTCGACCAGTTGCCCGAGGGCTACGCCCGCGCGCCGGACCCCGTCGCCGACCAGCGCTACATCAGGGACATGGGCGAACACGCCGCGCCGAGCGACGCGCCGGAACTCCCCGACGGCCCCGGCCAACAGGGTGACCCCGACGCGTTCACGAACACGCTCATCCAGGGGTTCGTCGGCGACGAGGACGGGTCGCGACTGGCGTTCGTCGAACCGATGGTCACGCGCGAGTTCCTGCGGGGGTTCAGCGGTCGCGAGGCGTACGACGTCCCACAGCCCGCGGCGTACCCCCACGACACGCACCATCCCCAGTCCTACAGCGTCCGGGACGTCCCGGCCAGCGACACGATAACCATCGTGCTCCGGGACTTCGAACAGGTCTGACCCGGATGTCGGGCCGGAGTCCGGGTGCCCACCCCAGGTGTCCCGGACCCGTCCGGCAGTCCGGGCCACCGGACGCCCGCGGGACTTTTGACCGGATCGCCGCTAGAGACGTGCATGACCGACGACGACGTGGCCGCGACGCGGCGATTCACCTTCGACTACCGACCGGGCGAACTGCGCTGTGGCCGCGGCTGCGTCGCGGACCTCGCCGACGTACTCGCGGACCGAGACCTCGACAGCGCCCTCGTGGTGACCGGAACGAACGTCGGCGCGAATCGTGACGTGATGGACCCCGTCGAGGCCGGTCTCGGCGACCGACTCGCCGGCGTCTTCGACGAGACGACGCCCGAGAAGTACCTCGCGACCGGACTTGCCGCGGCCCAGCGGGTACGCGCGGAGGATATCGACGCGATGGTCGCCGTCGGCAGCGGCAGCAGCCTCGACGTGGCGAAAGTCGCCAGCGCGCTCGGGAGTCACGACGACCCGGCGGCCGCCGCGCGGCGAGCGGTCGAGGCGGGGTCCGTCCCGGTCGCCGACGACGGAGTCCCGACACCCGTCGTCGCCGTCCCGACGACGCTCGCGGGCGCCGACCTGTCGGTAATGGGGGGCGTCGGTCTCTCGCTCGACCCCGAGGGCACGCCCGATTCGGAGATTCCGGGGGGCGGCGTCGGCGACGAGCGACTGATGCCCGTCGCGCTCTGCTACGACCTGGCGCTGTTCGAGACCACCCCGAAAGGAGTGCTCTGTGCCTCGGCGATGAACGGCTTCGACAAGGCCGTCGAGTGTTGTTACTCCCCCTACGCGACGCCGATCACCGACGGGACGGCGACCCGGGCGCTCTCGCTTATGCAGTCGGGCTTCGAGACGCTCCCGGAGGGGGAGATGGACGAGGGGAACCTCTACGACTCCGTCGCTGGCGTCGTCCTCGCGCAGTACGGCATCTCGACGCCCGACGCCTACCGCCTGTCGGTGATCCACGCCTTCGGCCACGGCTTCAGCGACTACGGTATCCACCAGGGGACCGCCCACGCCATCCTCGCACCGCACGTTCTCGAATACGTCTTCGAGGAGGTGGACGGCCGGCGTGCACTGCTCGCCGAGGGATTCGGGGTGTCCGACGAGAGCGCGACCGACGGGGAACTCGCAGCGCGCGTCGTCGACGCCGTCGCCGGTGTCAGGGACGACCTGGGGTTGCCGTCGCGACTCCGGGAGGTAGACGGACTCGAACGCGACGATTTCCCGGACATCGTCGAGGTGATCGTCGACGACGGGTTGCTCGACGACGCTCCCGTCGGAATCGATCCCGGACCCGACGAGGTCGAACGGGTACTCGAAGCGGCGTGGTGAGGCGCCGCGCCGCTTCGCCGGCGTCCCGAAACCACACACCGTCCCGCCGGTGGATTGACGTAGGACACGGCGGTAGACGAGTCATGGTCGGACACACGACGTACGACTACGCGGACGAGACAGCGGTCGTGACCGGCTCGACCAAGGGTATCGGTCGCGGCATCGCCGAGGGGCTGGCCGCGGCCGACGCGAACGTCGTCGTCAATTCCCGGACAGTCGAGGACGTCGAGCGCGTCGCAGACGAACTCGCCGACGTCGGCGTCGGCGAGGCCATCGGCGTCCCGGCGGACATGGCCGACCCCGAGGACGTCGAATATCTGGTCGACGTGGCCATCGAGGAGTTCGGCGAGATCGACCTGCTGGTCAACAACGCGGCCGTCTGGCCCCGCGAGGAATCGCTCGTCGAGGCTTCCCTCGAAGACTGGGACCACACTATGGGCGTGAACGCCCGCGCCCAGTACTACGCCGCGAAACTCGTCGCGACTCACATGATCGAGGAAGGCATCGAGGGCAACATCGTCAACCACACCAGCCAGACCGCGGACCGACGCTCGGGTCCCCGGGGGCTGTACGGCATCTCGAAGACGACTGTGACCGGTCTCACCTGGCGACTCGCTATCGAACTCGCCGAACACGGTATCAGAGTGAACGCCGTCTCGACGGACTTGACCGAGACCTATCAGGTCCGCGAGGAGGCCCGGATGGCCGTCGAGGGTACCGACCGCACCGTCGACGAGGTTCTCGCCGAGTGGGGGGCGGAACGGCCGATCGGTCGCCTCGGCCGGCCCGAGGACCTCGCCGACGCGGTGCTGTACCTCGCGAGCGACCGCGCGAGTTACGTCGTCGGCACGGTCCTCCGGGTCAGCGGCGGGGGGAACCTCCAGTGAGGTGGGGCCGATGAAGACCGTCGACACGCACACCCACGCCTGGGGTGCCGACACCGCCGAACTCCCGTGGAGCGGCGAGGTCCTCCCGCCGGGCTGGGACGGTCCCTACACCCACGGCGACCTCGTGGCGGACATGGACGCGGCGAGTGTCGACGAGGCCGTCGTCGTCACGACGCCACTGTACGGTCGTGGTCCCCGGGCCAACGAGTACACGATGCGGGCCATCGAGGCCCACCCCGACAGACTCCGGGGTGTCGGTCTCTGCGAGTACTTCGGTGACCCCGAGACCGTTCGCGAGTCCGTCCGGCGCGTGCTCGGTCACGAGCGGCTGCTCGGGATCCGCTTCCACGCCTGTCTCGCATACGCGGAACAGCCGACGGCACTCGACCGCCACGCGGACTGGATACTCGACGAGGACCTCGCCCCTGTCTGGGAGGTCGCAGCCGCCACCGACTCGGCGGTGTTCGTCTTCCCGAAGGCCGAGCAACTGGGGATGGTCGCGACGCTGGCCGACCGCCATCCCGACGTCACGATCGTCGTCGACCACATGGCCTTCCCCGACGAGACGACCGCGCCCGACGAGGCCCCGTGGACCGACTTCGAGGCCCTCGCCGGACGCTCGAACGTCGCCGTCAAGGTGAGTTCGCTCCCGCGCTCTGCAGGGAGTGAGTGGCCTTACCCCGACCTGCACGGCTACGTCCGCCGCCTCTTCGAGTGGTTCGGACCCGAGCGGTGTATGCTGGGCTCCGACTACCCCTGGATGGACGACCGGGCAGGGTACGAGCGCTGTCTCTCCTGGGTCGAGGAACTGGAGTTCCTCTCCGCGCGGGACCTGTCGTATCTCTCCGGGCGGGCCTTCGAGTCCGTTCACAGCGTCTGACGGGCACTATCCGGTTGAGATCCGACCGGCCGGTCGGACGCCGCTTCCCATCTCCTCCGGTGGACGTCTCTCGTGGCGGCGGACTCGCCGCGTCTGATACCTGTATCCGAAAATAAACTAACACATGTTTTTAGAAACGAGTGAATGCGGTCTGGGTGTGGGACGTCTCGCTGTTTCCGTGCGTCGTCGACGAGGAGGTTCTCCGAACAGCCGGTCTCCGTCGTATACCGCCAGAACACGCCCTGTCAATGTGGCAGCGGCAGGACTACCGTCCCGGGTCGCACCGGACTCGGTCGACAGTGCACTTTCGCCGAGAGGCCTGCGACCGGAACAGCCCAAAATTCCTCCGTTGGACCGTGAAACGGAAACTTCCTGCGCGTAACTCGTCTCCTGAACTATCCACACGCCGGACGTTCTCCGACCGCTTTCGGAAAAACTCACATCGAAAAACTTGTGAATAATTTATTGTGGCGGCCGATCCGACGGCAGTCGGGAGGAACTACGACGGCACTGGTCGATTACACTTTTAGGTATGTAATCCCAGGCGATGGGTTCACTCGTCCGCCGAGAGTTTCAGGTCGAGTCTGAACTCGTTGGTGAGTGCCTGGAGCGTTTTCGAGAGGTTCTCCTCGACGTCCTGGTCCGCGAGTCTGTGTGCGGGACCGTTCGCACTCAGAGCCCCCACGCCTTCGATAGACGGGTCGTCGACCGGTGCGCTCACGGCCCGGATCCCCTCGATCTGCTCTTCGTGGTTGTACGCGACGCCCCGGTCCCGAACAGCTTCGAGTTGCCGGTCGAGTTCTTCGCGGGTCGTGATCGTGTTCTCGGTCAGCGCCGGGAGTCCCCATCTGTCGATTATCTCGTCGACTCGTTGTTCGGGCAGGTGTGCCAGCAGGACCTTGCCGGCTGCGGTGGCGTGGAGGTAGAACCGCTCTCCCGTCTGTTCGTGGCGCCACTTACTGTGGTCGCCGGCGTTTCGCGATAGATAGACGCCACGACCGTGCTCCTCGACAGCGAAGATAGACCGAAAATCGGTTTCTTCGACGACTCGCTGTGTGTAGCGGTCCGAGAGGGTGTAGAGTTGCTTCCGGTTGCGGACGGCTTTGCCCAGCGTGATGAACCGCAGGCTGAGGTCGTAGGTGTCGCCGTTCTGGATGACGAACTCCTGTTCTTTGAGCGTCGTGAGGTGCCCGTGGACGGTACTCGGGGGTTTATCCAGCGCCTCCGCGACCTCCGAGACCGTCGCTCCGTCCCGTTCGTTGAGGAGTTTGACGATCTCGAGTGACGTCTCGGTCGTCTGGAGGGTCCGGTTCGTGTCTGAGTCCATGTCTCGACTGTCGGCGGCGACTCGTATATTTGTTATGGCCGAATAGATCTTGTCGTCGACGTTCGTCGGATATTCTCTCTCTCTGGGCCGCATCCGGAGATGTGCGTCCAATATCCCGAACTGTCGGTGTGTTTGTAACGATCAAAAACAGAGCACATTATATCCCGTATTCCCCCGTACGATCGTCGCTAACTGCATTTCAGTGTCTGGTATCGATACCATCGAGAAAGTTTCGACTATATCGAACTGATCGACCTCGGCTGACCTCCCGGACGCGGGGGCCGGTCCGCTGGCTACTGGAATATCGGGGGTGTTCAGGTGACGTCTGATTCGATACGTTCGAACGGATTCGGTTCCGACTCATCGGTGGTAATGCTGCACACGACACGCGTTGTCTCAGTCTCCGTACCGTCGCGTCTCCCGGTTTCGGATGTTCGAACATACTGAATGGGGCCCATCGATCGGACGATACACGGGTCGTCGTGAGTGTCGACCCGTCACGGGACAGGCAGTCGGCAGTGGGTCGAACGCTCGTGCGGGACATCACTGTCCGCGACCGGCGGATTCGACAATATTATTACCGCCGATCACGACCCGGGAGACAGGGTATCACGCTAATGGCTCACACATCTGGTTCTCGTAGCGAGAGTGTCGTGCGTATACGAAGCGACGAGGGCGTTGTGGTCGACGGTCGCGGACCAGTCCGTCCGCGATGCACCGGGTCCGACTCAGCCGTCGACCGCACCGTTCCGCCAGTCTGCGGTGGTCGGCGATGACGACGGACGAGGGGTCCACGGAGTATCACGTCTCGGTAGACGGGTCGGACGACGGCGACGGCAGCCCGGACTCTCCGTTCGAGACGGTCTCGGCCGCCGCGGAGGTCGCTCGTCCGGGAGACGTCGTCACGGTCCACGAAGGGACGTACCGCGAGTGGGTCGACCCGCCCCGTGGCGGGGAGTCCGACGACCGACGTATCGTCTACCGGGCCGCCGAAGGCGCAGACGTGACCCTCAAAGGGTCCGAGCGAGTCACCGGCTGGGACCACGTCCGTGACGACGCCTGGCGAGTCACGCTCCCGAACGACTTCTTCGGCGAGTACAATCCGTACGACGAACTCGTTCGCGGCGACTGGTTCATCGACCGCGGGCGAGACCATCACACTGGCGACGTCTACGTCGACGGGACTTCGCTGCCTGAGGCGGGCACACGTGGGGAGGTGCTGTTTGCGCTGGACGAACCCTGCTGGTACAGTGAAGTCGACGACGACGAGACGACGATATGGATCAAGGTCGGCGACGACCCAGGCGACGTCGAAGTCGAGATCAACGTCCGGCCGGCGGTGTTCTATCCGACTTCGCCTGGTCGAGACTACCTCACTGTCCGCGGGTTCACCATGCGACACGCGGCGACCCAGTGGGCGCCGCCCACGACCGAACAGGTCGGACTGGTCGGCACCCACTGGAGCAAGGGCTGGATCATCGAGGACAACGTCGTCAGTCACTCGCGGTGTACGGGGATCACACTGGGGAAGTACGGCCCGACTGTCGACGACACCGGAGCGACGGCCGAGCGGTACAACGACACGATCCGCGAAGCGCTCGACAACGGGTGGGAGAAGGGAACGATCGGCCACCACACGGTCAGGAACAACGAGGTTCACCGTTGCGAGCAGGCGGGGATCGTCGGCAGCATGGGCGCGGCGTTCAGCGAGGTCACGGGGAACCACGTCCACGACATCAACGTCGAGCGGCAGTTCACGGGAGCGGAGATAGCCGGGATCAAGTTCCACGGGCCGATCGATTCGACTGTCGCGAACAACAGGATCCACCGTGCCCGTCGCGGTATCTGGCTGGACTGGATGACACAGGGGACACGCGTCACCGGCAACCTGCTGTACGGAAACACCACGGAAGACCTGTTCGTGGAGGTCAACCACGGCCCCTTCGTGGTCGACAACAACGTCCTGTTCTCGTCGCTCTCGCTGCGGGACTGGTCTCAGGGTGGGGCGTATGCCCACAACCTGTTCGCAGGCGACGTCGAACAGCAGCCCGAACTGGACCGCGAGACGCCGTATCACGACCCGCACTCGACGACTGTCGCCGGCATCACCGAAATCGAGGGCGGCGACGACCGGTTTTACAACAACCTGTTCGTCGGCGGGAACGGACTGGTCACCTACGACGACGCGGAGCGCCCGGTGTGGATGGCGGGGAACGTCTTCCTCGACGGCGCCGCACCGTCGGAACAAGAACCGTCGGCCGTCCACGAGGCTGGACAGGTGCCGACGGTCGAACTGTTCGAGGAAGGTGACGCCGTGTTTCTGCATACCGACGTCGACCGCGGGCCACTCGAGAGCGCGAATACCGAACTCGTGACGACGGGTCTGCTGGGCGACGCCGCAGTTCCAGGCGTGCCGTACGTCGCTCCCGACGACACGCCGATCCGGGTCGATACCGACTACTTCGGGTCGGAGCGAGCGACGGAGCGACCGGTCCCCGGACCGTTCGCCGATCCCCGGGACGGGCCCCAGTACGTCGCCCTCTGGCCGCGCTGATCCGCGATCCGGTCGCACCGATTCGTGACCCGGTCGCGTCGAACTCGTTGCCGTCGCTCCGCGAGGAGAGGTGACCTGCCGGAGTCACCGATGCAACTATGCGATACCCTCTCGTAGGTCCCTCCGCGATGGGATCAGCGATCACCGACGGGATCCACCGCATCTCGTTCACGATAGACGGTAAGTTGCACGCGTTCCACGCGGCCGAGACGCCGCGAGGGGTCGTCCTCTTCGACACCGGCGTTCCGGACACGCCCGAGACGGAATTCGAACCGTTCCTCGCGGACCTGGGGTATGAACTCGCCGACGTACACACGGTCGTGTTCACACACGCCGATGCCGACCACATGGGCGGGAACGTCGCGCTCCGGGAGGCGAATCCGGACGTGACCTACGCGGCACACGTCGACGACCTCCCGCTTATCGCGTCGGTCGACGCGATCTGGGACCAGCGCTACAGGGCGTTTGAGCCCTACGGTATCGAGTACGGGTCTGACGTCGTCGACTGGCTCGACGAGATGCTCCCTCCCACGGACGAACCGGTCGACGTCGGTCTGCGAGGCGGCGAGCAGATCCCGATGGCCGACGGCCGGACGCTCGAACTCCACCACGCGCCGGGTCACACGGACGGACATCTCGTCGCCCACGAACCCGAGTCGGACGTCGTCATTGGCGGCGACGTCGTCTATCCGGAGGGAGCGTTCGACGTCGAGGGCAACGCGCTCCAGCCGCCGCCCTACGTTGACGCCGACGCGTATCTCCAGACGATCGAGTTACTGCGGGGGCTCGCGCCGGAGACGCTCTCGCTGACCCACTTCGAACCGCTCCACGGAGACGAGGTACCCGAGTTCCTCGACCGGGCGTACGACTGGGCCGTCGGATTCGAATCGACGCTGGTCTCGGTCCTCGAAGACGCCGACGCCCCCCTCACAGTGCCAGAACTGATAGACCGGATCACCGAGCGACGGGGGTCGTTCGGACTCGACCTCGACCTGGCGTTCCCGATTACGTCTCACCTCGAACGGCTCGCGGAACGCGGTCGCGTCGCGGAGACGACCAGCGACGACCTGCCAGCGTTCACTCTGGGGTAGCGCCGTCACTCTCGGACGGACGCAACTCGCAGCGTGTCCGGGGCCACAGCCACGACCACGGCCACGGGGCGGTCGAGTTCGAACCACCGCAACGTATTTGATCCGGGGAGACGCAGATGCGTGCGATGAAGCCTCACAGAAGAGCCGACAGTACCTCACTCGCCGGGAAGTGGTCGTCCCTCCCGGATCCGGATGGGACGTTCACCGCAGAAGACGTCGACGACCGGGAGTGGTCCGAGATGGAGTTGCCGGCGAACTGGGAGTTCGGCGGCCTCGAAAACTACGACGGGGTCGTGTGGTTCCGGCGCTCGTTCGAGTGGGACGCCTCGTCGTCGCCGACCTGGCTCCGGTTCGGCGGGGTCGACTACTTCGCCGACGTCTGGCTCGACGGCACTCATCTGGGCGACCACGAGGGCTACTTCGAGCCCTTCGAGTTCGACGTCTCCGATACGCTGAACGACGGCCCCGAGCACGAACTGCTCGTCCGCGTCGATTCGCCTCGCGAGGACCCGGAGACAGTCTGGCCGGACGAGAAGCGACTCATCAAGGGCATCCTCCAGCACTGGGACGGGCGCCCGGGGTCCTGGGACCCGGAGTACGGCCAGGACATGAACACGGGCGGCATCTGGAACGACGTCGCCGTCTACGAGACGGAGTCGGTCCGCGTCCGGGACGCCAGTTTCGCGCCGGTTCTCCTCGACGACGGTACCGCGGTCGTCCGCACGACGGTGACGGTACAGAATCTCACGGGCGAACCGGTCGACGCGTCGCTCTCGGCGCGCGTCGAACCGACCGAGGAGGGACACGGCGAGGAGTCGTCCGCGGAGCGCGAGGACACCGTCCGGCTCGAACCGGGCACCGCTGAGGTGGAACTCGCGCTCCACGTCGCCGACCCGAAGCTGTGGTGGACCTGGGACATGGGCGAACAGCACCTCTACGACGGGACCGTCGCGGTGACCGTCGACGACGTCGCGGACTCTGCGTGGGCAGATAGGTTCGGCATCAGGGAACTCACGGTCGAGGACCCGGGAGAGGAGTGGCTGCTGAACGGGGAGCCGTTCTATCCGCGCGGGTCGAACCACATCCCGACCCTGTGGCTTTCCGAGTACACCGACGACCTCATCGCGGAGGACATCTCGCTCATGCGGGAGGCGAACCTCAATGCGATGCGGGTCTGTGTCCACGTCACGCATCCCGACTTCTACCGGGCGGCCGACGAGGCGGGTATCATCCTCTGGCAAGATTTCCCGCTGCAGTGGAGCTACGGCGAGTCTCCGACGTTCTACGAGGAGGCTGGGCGCCAACTCGAGGAGATGATCGACCTCCTGTACAACCACCCCTCGGTGGGGGTGTGGTGCTGTCACAACGAACCGTCGGTCAACACCGGGACGCTCGACCACGTCCTGTACCAGCGCGCCCGGGAAGCCGACGCGACGCGGTACGTCGAACATCACTCTGATTTCCACGACCACACCTATCCCGGGTGGTACTACGACCACTACCGGGAGTACTCGTCACTGCCGGGCGCGCCGTTCGTCAACGAGTTCGGCGCGCAGGCGCTGCCCGACGCCGACTACCTTCGGATGTTCCTCGGCGAGGCGGCCTGGCCGCCCGACTGGGACCGGTGGACCTACCACGACTTCCAGTACGACCAGACGTTCAACGTCGCCGGTATCGAGATGGGAGGTTCCCTGGAGGAGTTCGTCGAGAACTCACAGCGCTACCAGTACGAGCTCGTGAAGTTCGCCATCGAGCGCTACCGGCGAGCCCGGGAGGAGACGACCGGACTCTTCCATTTCATGTTCACCGACTGCTGGCCGGCGATCACCTGGTCCGTGATCGACGACCGGCGCGAACCGAAAGAAGGGTTCCACGCGCTCCGAAAGGCCTGCCAGCCCGTCCTGCCGACGTTCGACGTCGGTCGACACACGCACGTCGCCGCCGACGACGGGCGGTCACTATTTCGCGACGTCGTCGTCGTGAACGACCGCCCCGAGGACATCGAGGATGCGACCGTCCGACTGCGACTGCGGGGCGACGACGGACCGGTCATCGAAGAGGAGTACGGGGCAGATCTGCCAGCCAACGAGGCGACGACGGTGCTCGAACTGGGCCACAGCGACGCGGTGTGGGAAGTGACCGGGGACGTCGAACCGGGTGAGTACGAACTCGTCGCTGACGTGGTCGTCGACGGCGAACGGGTCGCCAGGAACGACGAGCGAATCACGGTCGTCGAGAGAGTCGCTGCACAGAAGATCGAACTATAGCGACCCGTCCCGTGTCGAGTCGAACTACCGGGCCGAGCGCTCTCTTCACCTATCGAGATCGACTCGAAGGTCCCGTCGGTCGGCGCGGACGACCGCGAGGTCGTGGGCGTCGACGGTAGAACCGCCGTGGATCCACTCGGCGTCCTCCGGCGCGTCGACCGACAGGGGCGTCGAACGGAAGTTCGTCACCCAGGTATACCCGTCACGCTCGGTGACGTGGACGCGCCGGGGCAGCGCAGCCGTCGTCTCGACTCCCGCTCTGTCGAGTGTATCGTCGACGACGGCGTTCGCGAGTTCGTCTTCGGGCCAGACCCCGACGTAGGTGACGCCACCGGACCCGAACTCGTTGTAGGTGATCGCCGGTTCGCCGGTGGCAGGGCCGGACGCGTGCTCGCCGACCACCGCCGCCCCGTCCGGGAGGAGCCACTCACCCCACGTCCGGTAGTCGTAGGTCTCGTCGCGATAGGTGACGCTCGTTTCGAGCACGGGCGGGAGGCTCTCGTGTTGGCCGACCTCCGCTCCCACGGCCTCGCTGAGCGGGCCCGGGAAGAGCGCGTCGTACCACTGGTTGGCTGTGTCGGCGACGCCCGACCGGATCGTCACGAGGAGTTCGCCGCCCGCCTCCGCGTAGGCCGTCAGGTGGTCCGCGAGGTCCCGGGAGAGAACGTACAGCGTCGGCGCGACGACGGCCGCGTACTCGTCGAGGTCGCTTTCCGGCGGGACAATGTCGACCTGGACGCCCCGACGACGAAGTGCCCGGTAGTAGGTTCGCAGGTGCTCCCAGTAATCGAACTCGTCGGTGTGTGGGTAGGCTTCGATGGCCCAGCAGTTGTCGTAATCGTGCAGGAGCGCGACCTCCGCACTCGGAGTTGGCAGGTCGTTCAAATCGGCGAGTTCGTCAGCCGCCTGGTCGGCCTCCCGAAAGCCGCGGTCGGGGGATCCGTCGTGCCGGCGGAGGCCACCCCAGTACTGTTCCTGACCCTCACGACAGCGTCGCCACCGGAAGAAATTGACGTTGTCGGCCCCGTGAGCGTGGGCGTGATGCGCCCACAATCGCATCATTCCGTCGGCTGGTTCCGGTGAGAACGGGAATGCGACCGTGTCCCCGGACTGCTGTTCCATGATCCAGAACGGCTGGTCGAGCACGTTCCGGTAGAGGTCGTGGTTCAGGGCGATCTGGGCGGGGTCGCCGGTGCGGAGCGTCTCACCGGATCCGCGTTCGAGGTCGTCCGCCGTCCGCTGGGCGTACAGCGTCGGATAGGAGTTCCACGTGACGAGATCGAGGAGGTCGCCGAGCGCGTAGGGGTCCAGGTCGGAGAAGTCGCCCATGAAGTTCGTCAGAACGGTCCATTCCGAGTCGACGTCTCGGACGATATCGGCCTGCAGACGGGCATAATCGACCACGCTGTCGCTGGAGAATCGATAGAAATCCAGGAGTCGCGACGGGTGGTGCCGCGTCGGCGTCGGTCCCGGCGGGTCGACCTCCGCGAAGGAGTCGTGGCGCTGGCTCCAGAAGTCGGTGCCCCACGCGTCGTTGAGCGACTCGATATCGCCGTACCGCCGGGTGAGCCACTCGCGGAACGCCCCGGCGCAGTCGTCGCAGTAACACCGGGTCGTGTCGTGACAGCCGAACTCGTTGTCCAGTTGCCACCCGATCACGGCCGGGTGGTCGGCGAACCGTTCCGTGACCCGCTGGACGATCCGCTCTGTCTCGTCGCGGTACGTCGGGGAGTTGAAACAGTAGTGGCGGCGACTGCCCCACTCCCGGACGGTCCCGTCGGGGTCTTCCTGAAGGATGTCAGGATGTTCATCAACGAGCCACTTCGGCGGTGCGCCCGTGGGTGTTCCGAGGACTACGTCGATGTCGTAGGACTCGAAAATATCGAGTGCAGTGGCGAGCCATTCGACATCAAACTCCCCACGACGCGGTTCGACGCTCGACCAGTAGAACACGCCCATCCGGACGTGCTCGAATCCCGCATCCGCGATGCTCTCGATGTCTTCTTCCCACTCCGAGCGCGGCCAGTTCTTCGGATAGTACCAGGTACCGATCGTCATGTGAGGGACCGCTTCTCGACCGCAGTATTTTAGTATATTTATAATAGTGCCGACATCCGAGTCTCGACTCCGAGAACGTCGGTGGCTCGGGCTCTCTTACCGGATTTAGTGCGCCCAGGCTCTGTCGTTGGTCGCAAAAGGATCAGCGTGGATCAGGGTGGTACACATCAGTGAAGGGTGCGGCAACTCCGAGAATGACCTACAATGTCGTCTCGTGGACGATGGTCTCAGGGTGATCGATCAGTGACTCGTCGAGTCTCGTCCCGAGACCCGGGCCTGCCGGCAGTTCGAGCGTCCCATCGGTGACCGAGAGCGGGTCGGTGACGAGGTTACGGTGCCAGCCGTCGTAGCGGTCCCGGATAGCCTCCATCACGTAGAGATTCGGAATCGTCGCGCTCAGGTGGGCGTTCGCGCGGTGGAGAACCGGCCCGCCGGAGTTGTGCGGTGCGACCGGGAGGTGGTTCGCCTCGGCCATCGCGGCGATAGCCTTGCCCTCGCTGAGCCCGCCTGTCCAGCACAGGTCCGGCATCACGACGTCGACCGCACCGGTCCGCAGCGCCTGCTGGAACTCGTACCGGCCGACGAGGCGTTCACTGATGCAGAGTGGCACATCCACAGCCTCGGCGAGCTGGTGATACGCCTCGTAGTCGCCCTTCCGGACGACGTCTTCCACCCAGAGCGGGTCGTACTCGGCGACTGCCCGGACGAGGCGCTTTCCGGCAGTCAGCGACCACAACCCGTGGAACTCGACCGCGATATCCATCGTATCGCCGACCGCCTCGCGGATGCGGCGGATCGGCTCCAGGCCGGTTTCCAGATCTTCTGTGGCGATCCGCTGACCGCGCGTTCGTTCGGCAAACCGGTCGAACGGCCAGATCTTCATCGACGTGATCCCCTGGTCGAGCAGCGATTCCGCGAGTGCGACCGGTTCCTCGTTGAAATCGTACTCGGTGTCGTAGCAGGTATTGTACGTCGGGATCCGCTCGCGGGCTCTCCCACCGAGTAGCTGGTAGACCGGTTCACCGGCGAGTCGCCCCTTGACGTCCCAGAGCGCGATGTCGAGCGCGCTGGTCGCGCGCATCTCCGCCCCGGCGTGTCCGTAGTAGTTGAAGTACGTGTTCAGGTCGTCGCGGATCCCCTCGATGTCCCGCGGGTCGGCACCGAGGACCTGGTCCGCGATGGGACCGTGTAACGCCTCTCGTTCCATGCCGGCCTGTGGAAACGTTTCACCCAGTCCGACGACGCCCTCGTCGGTGTGAACGCGCACCAGCGTGAGGTCGATGTCCCGTTCCGTGTCGGTGAGCGCCGACCCTTCGGAGAACTGGATAGTCTGGAGACTGGTGATTCGCATAGGAGATACTCTCCGTGATCGATTAAAAATCTACCTGTCGCGGTGAGAGTGCGGAGACCTGGAATCGGTGGATCGACCGGAATGGGGCGGAACGGCCCCGGTCAGTCGACCACGCTGTCACCAGTCTGCGACGCTTCCGTCGTCGTGGATGCGCGTGGGGATGTACTGGTCGTGTCCTTGGTTGTCCGCCGCCCGTAGTTCGTCCTCGTCGATGTCGACTCCGAGCCCCGACTCGCCGGAAAGATGGAGCGACCCGTCCTCGATGGTGAACCCGTCGGACGTATACTGGTCGACGGAGCCGCCGTAGAAACCGGGCGTCTCCTGGATCACGAAGTTCGGGATCGCACAGTCGACGTGTGCAGCCGCGGCGACCGCGACCGGTCCCAGCGGACAGTGAGGCGCCATCGAGATCCCGTGGGTCTCCGCGAGGGTGGCGATACGACGGACTTCGCTGATCCCGCCGGCGTGACTCGGGTCCGGCTGGAACACGTCGACCCCGCTGGAACAGATCTCGCGAAAGTCCCAGCGCGAGAAGCGCCGTTCGCCGGTCGCCAGCGGAATATCGGTGGCCGTTCGAAGTTCGCTCAGGCGATGGTCGTGCTCTGGGCGCACTGGCTCTTCGACGAACATTGGTTCGTAGGGTTCGAGGCGTGTGAGTACCCGTCGGGCCATCGCGGGAGAGAGCTTCCCGTGAGCGTCGACCGCGACGTCGACATCGGGACCGACTGCTTCCCGGACCGCTCGAACTCGGGCCTCGATCTGGTCCAGAACGTCGGGCGATGCCACGGGCCACGTCTCCGCGAACGGGATCACCTTGATCGCGTCGTATCCCTCGGTGATGCGCTCGCTCGCTCGTTCGGCTAGCAGTTCCGGCGTGCCGTCGAGTCGCTCCGGAGACTCGTCACCCACGACCGGAGCGTACACGCGAATCGACTCTCTCGTCGGCCCGCCAAGCAGTTCGTAGACAGGAACGTCTAGGTGCTTGCCCTTGATATCCCAGAGTGCCTGGTCGACGCCCGCGAGAGCGCTGTTCAACACTGCACCCCGGTGGTAGAAGCTTCCGCGATACACTGCCTGCCAGTGGTGTTCGATCCGGCGGGGGTCTTCGCCGAGGAAGTACTCCTCGAGTTCCGCGATGGCACCGAGCACTGCGTCTGCTTTTCCTTCGAGATTGGGTTCACCCCAGCCGACGACACCGACGTCTGTTTCCACTTTGAGGAACACCCATCGCGGCCGAACGACGAACGTTTCGAATCCGGTTATCTCCATGTCTCCTCACCTCGGGAACTGATACGGCCCGTTTCGAACGGGCACATATAAATTTTGGCCGGACACGGTGGTGGTGTTCAGAGTAGGACGTGAGTGAGACCGCCGCGACCAGCGTGAAAGCCCCCGTCCTCTGCGGTCCCGCGACTCGCTGCGCTCCTCACTGCGTTGCG
>Ga0207770_100156_pt1 | contig 54962 bp, 55 predicted proteins | sample A23E2SouthBayCA_FD_187729 | JGI IMG/M metagenome (GOLD analysis project Ga0207770, IMG submission 187729) | Aerobic enrichment media microbial communities from Eden Landing Ponds, California, USA - A23 E2 (SPAdes) | ecosystem: Environmental > Aquatic > Marine > Unclassified | place: Emeryville...
TGCCGTAGCGACCCACCAGCGAGGTGAGCTCCTGGGGCATGACGAACGTCGTCGACTCGCCCTGACCGATGTTTTCGAGCGTCTCCATCCCCTTGTCGATGATGGCCCGCTCGCCCATCGACTCGGCGGATTTCGCTCGCAGCACGGTCGAGATGGCGTCACCCTGCGCCTCGAGGATCTGCGACTGCTTTTTCCCCTGTGCGCGCACGATGTCGGATTGCTTCTCACCCTGGGCCTGCTCGATGGCGGAGCGGCGTTCACCCTGCGCTTCGAGGATCATCGCGCGGCGTTTGCGCTCCGCGGAGGTCTGCTGTTCCATGGCCTGCTGGACGTCCTTCGAGGGGTTGACCTCGCGGACCTCGACGCTCTCGACGCGGATCCCCCACTCGTCGGTGGGTTCGTCCAGTTCCTTGCGGATCTTCGCGTTGATCTCCTGGCGCTTGTTGAGGGTGTCGTCGAGTTCCATGTCGCCCAGCACCGCCCGCAGCGTCGTCTGGGCGAGGTTCGAGACGGCCTTCTTGTACTCGTCAACTTCGAGGAACGCCTTCTTCGCGTCCATCACCTTGATGTAGACGACGGCGTCGGCGGTCACCGGCGAGTTGTCGCGGGTGATCGCCTCCTGCCGGGGCACGTCCAGCGTCTGGGTCCGCATGTCGAAGGCGTAGGTCTTCGACACCAGCGGCGGGACGAAGTTGATACCGGGTTCGAGCAGCTTGCGGTACTCGCCGAAGACCGTCAGCGCCCGCTTCTCGTAGGCGTTGACGATCTCCACTGACTGATAGACCAGCACGACGGCCAGCAACACGAGCACCAGCACCACGATGCCCACTGGACCGCCGAGTGACTGCAGTACGATTGCGGGGATCATGCGTTCGAACTTCGGCCGGCCCGCTCAAAAGTGTTGGGTCACGAACCACAGATAATCGGCCGAAATCGCCGCCTGAGCGGGGGCGACGCGCGCGGACTGCTCCACGTTCGGGTCCGGTCAGGCGGTGTCGGGTTCGAACTCGCGGTCGCGTTCGGCGACGCCGCCCTCGTTCGCCTCCATCTCGCCATCGCCCGTCTCGACTTCGCCATCGGCCCCGTCGCTCCGGCGGTCCTCGTCGGTCCCGTCGACGTCGCCCTCGCTCGCGTCTCCACCGTCGTCGCCGTCGCGCTGGCGGTCACGGCCGCGGGCGAGCTGGCGGTCGATCTCGTCGATCTCGTCGGCGATCGACTCGACGGTGACGACGTTCCCGCCGCCGGGGTCGACGACGATAACTTCGCTCCCCTCGGCGATCTCGCCGTCGACGCTCTTGGCGCGGTAGTAGGGGTTGAACCCGCCGTCTTCGATCTTGACTTCGCCGCCGGTGGGGGTGACCCGTTCGGTGACGCGAGCGGTCGCGCCGCGCAGCGAGTCGGAGTCGCTGGTCTGCTCGCCGCCTTTCCCGCCGTAGAAGTCGAACTGCCGGTAGACGTAGAACGTGATCGCGCCGGCACCCAGCACCAGAGCGGCGAGGAAAAGCGGCGCGAGGATGCCGAGACCCGACGGGAGGGCGAGTCCGACCAGTCCGGCAACCAGCAGCGCGACACCGAGGACGACGAAGTGCGCGCCGGGAGCGAACGCTTCCGCCACGATCAGCGCCGTGCCGGCCAGTGTCAGAAACAGCGGCAGATTGTCGCCGATCCAGCCGATCCACGATACCATATGTATCATTCGGTCGCCTGACCGAAAACACTTCTGCTCGGCCGAGTCCGATTGGGCGGTCACCCGGCGTCCCCGAGACGTCAACCCGCCGTCCGCCTGCCGGTCAAACGCGCGTGAAAAACACGTAGAGGGCGGCCATCGCGACGGCAGCGGAGGCCGCGACGCCCCCGAGTACGACGGGGTCGTCCTGGATGAGACTGACGAAGACGACGATCGTCACGAGCGCGCCGACCGCGACGAAGAGGGCGTTCTCGAACTCCGGCGTGCCGCGCTCGACCGGCGTCTCCGGCGCCAGGCTCCCGGCCACGTTCCCGTCCTCTTCGTTCAGTTCCTCGGCGGCCCGTTCGGGGCCGCCCACCGTGACCGTCGGGCTGTCGTCGCCCTCGCCGACTGTCATCCCCCACGCGTCGCTCTCTTCGGCGTCCGTCTCGGTGTCCCCGTCGGCCCCCACTGACGCCGTTTCCTCCTCGTCGTCGGGGCCCACCTCGTCGACGGAAAAGCGCCACTCGTCGTCGTCGGCCATGCCCGTCCGTTACGGACCGCCGGCAAAAGGGCTTGCCGTCGCGTCCGACGGGAACGCCCCCGAGACTCGGCGACGACTGCCCGCCGGTCGCCGAGCGCGGACGACTCGCTTCAGTTCCCATTTTCTGAAAATCACGCATCCCTTTTACTCGGTGTGCCGGTCCAATTCGAATCTACCGATGGCGATCCTGGACCGCTACGAAGCCCTCCTCTGGAGGTCGATGCGTACACTCGGCGTCGACCGGTCGATCGAGCGGAAGATACTCGCGGCCGTCTCGATTCAGTTTCTGATATCGATCGGGCAGACGGTGGTCCCATTCGTTGCGACCGGATCCCTCCGACTGGTGCTCGTCGCTGGCCTGTTCGCGACGGCCGCGGTCGCGTTCGCCAACACCGTGCTCGTCACGCGCCGTGATCTGGTCGCTCCCGTCTCCCGACTCGAAGCGACGGCCAGGGAGATCGCGAGTGGTGAGACGGACGTCGCGGTCGATCCGCCGGACCAGGCCGACGAGGTGGGCGGCCTCTCCCGATCGTTCGCGGCGATGGTGGACTACCTCGACACCGTCTCGGCACAGGCTGACGCGCTGGCGCGCCAGCGGTTCGACGCCGACGTCCTCGACGAGGACGTCCCCGGCGAGTTCGGCGAGTCGCTGTCGCGGATGGCCGACAGTCTCCGGTCGTACACCGCGGAACTGGAGTCGACGACCGCCGATCTGGAGCGCCGTTCGGAGCGACTTGAGCGACTCGTCGACGCCTTCGCCGACGCGGCCGGTCGAGCCCGTGACGGCGACCTGACCGCAACTATCGACGTCGACGCCGTGGTCGACGAGTCGGACGCGGACGGCGCGGACGTCGACCGCTATCGCGAGGTCTGCGAGAACTACAACGACCTCGTCCGCACGCTCGGGAACACGGTCGGCGAGGTCGACGCCTTCGCCGACGAGGTCGCGACTGCCAGCGCCGACGTCTCGGCGAACGTCGACGAGATCGACCGCGCGAGCGACGAGGTCGCCGCCTCGGTTCAGGAGATCTCCGACGGCGCCGCCCGGCAGACCGAGCGCCTCCAGACCGTCGCCGGCGAGGTGAACGACCTCTCCGCGACCGTAGAGCAGATCGCCGCCTCGGCCGACACGGTCGCCGAAACCGCCGAGACCGCGGCCGAGCGCGGCCGGTCCGGCCGGGAGGCGGCGGTCGACGCCGGCGAGGCACTCGGCGCGCTCGACGACCGGATCGGCGAGACGGCCGCCGCGGTCGAGGGGTTGGCCGACCGCATCGAGGAGATCGACGAGATCGTGGCGTTCATCGACGAGATCGCCGAGGAAACCAATATGCTCGCGCTGAACGCCTCGATCGAGGCCGCCCGCGCCGGCGAGGCCGGCGACGGGTTCGCCGTCGTCGCCGACGAGGTCAAGCGTCTCGCCGAGGAGACCCGCGCCTCCGCCGAGGAGGTCCGGGAGCTGATCGCCGACGTCCAGACCGAGTCCGAGCGGACCGCCGCGACGGTCCGCGAGATGGACACGCAGGTCGGCGACAGCATCGACACGATCGAGGCGGCGCTGGCCGACTTCGAGGACATCGTCGGCGTCGTCGACGACCTCCACGCGAGCGTGCGGGAGATAAGCGACGCGACCGACACCCAGGCCGAGACCACACAGGACGTCGTCGCGGCGGTCGACGAGGTGGCCGGGATCGGCGAGGAGACCGCGGCCGAAGCCGAGACCGCGGCCGCCGCCGCCCAGCAACAGACCGCGAGCGTCTCCGCGGTCTCCGAGGACGTCGGGACGCTCGCCGAGCGCGCCGCGACGCTCCAGGTTGCCCTCGGCGAGTTCCGCCTGCCCGACGAGACAGCGGGCGTCGACGGTTCCGCCGCTGTCGCGGCCGCGACCGACCGCCGCGAGGTGGTCGACCGCCGCGAGGCGACCGATCCCGTCTCGACGAGCGGCGACGACTGACAGCTATCCGCCGTCGTCGGCTGTCTCCACGTCGGCGACCGTCTGCACGTCGGCCGTCTCCACGTCGGCGGCCCGGCCGACGCAAACGCTTTGTCGCGCCGGTACCCGAGGCGAGGTATGCGCCTCGTCCACGAGTCGGCCGATGGGTCCCAGCGCGTGCTCGCGACCGACGTGGAGACGGCCGACTCCCTGGTCGCGAAGACGAAGGGACTGATGGGGCGCTCGTCGGTGCCCGACGACTACGCGCTCGTCTTCCGGTTCGAACCCGGGCCGCTCGAACGCCTCCACGAGCGAGTGCCCGCCCCTCTCTCGCGACTCACCGCCGGCGCGAACCGGCGGTCGATCCACATGCTGTTCGTCCGCACGCCGCTGGACGTGCTCTGGATTCGGGACGGCGAGGTGGTCCAGACCCGGACGCTCGCACCCTGGCGCGGGACCGGGTCCGCCCCCGGAGACACCGTCGTCGAGATGGCCGGCGGCGCCGCCGACGGCGTCGACGTCGGTGACCGGGTCCGCGTGGTCGAGGACGATTCCGGCGCGTCCGGACGCGAGCGGTAGGTTCCCGTCCGGGCCCGGACGCGCCGAAACCCAACAGTTTAATGCCGAGGCTGTCCTGAGTCACGCTCACGATGTCGGACCATACCGACACGGAGGATAGAGGAAGTCGCCTCACGGCGGCTGGCCGAGAAATTCTCCGTCATGTGTGACGGCTCCGGTGAGCGCGAAGGGACCACGCTATTCGGCGACCATCCCGAGACGACTCACCTCTCAGACGTCGGCGACGTACAGTTTCTCGATACGACCCTGCGCGACGGCGAGCAAGCGCCGGGTGTGTCGCTCACGCCCGACCAGAAAGCGCGCATCGCCCGAGCCCTGGACCGCGCCGATATCGCGTACATCGAGGCCGGCAGCGCCTGTACCGGCCCCGGCGAGCGCGAGACTATCTCCCGGGTCGCCGAACTCGACCTGGACGCGACGGTCACGAGCTTCTGCCGTGGGATCCAGCGCGACATCGACCTCGCGCTGGAGTGCGACGTCGACGGGATCAACCTCGTCGTCCCCGCCAGCGACCGCCACGTCGAGGAGAAAGTCGACACCAGCCGCGCCGCGAACGTCCACAACACCCAGGAACTCGTCGAGTACGCGAAAGACCACGGCCTCTGGGTCGAGGTCATCGGCGAGGACGGCTCGCGGGCGGACCTGAACTACCTCGAAGAACTCCTCGGCGGCGCGCTCGAAGCCGGCGCCGACCGGATCTGCTGGGCCGACACCGTCGGCCACGCCACGCCCGATAACGCCGTCGAGGCCGTCTCGCGGCTCTCGCAGCTCGGCCCCGTCAGCGCCCACACCCACGACGACCTCGGGCTCGCGGTGATGAACGCCCTCACCGCCGTCGCGGCCGGCGCCGACGTGGTCCACGGGACCATCAACGGCATCGGCGAGCGCGCCGGCAACGTCGCCATCGAGGAGGTCGCTATCGCGCTCGACCACGGCTACGGCGTCGAGACGCTGGACCTCACCCAGATCTACGACCTCGCGGATCTCGTCGCCAACACGACGGGCATCCAGCTCCCCCCGAACAAGGCCGTCGTCGGCCAGAACGCCTTCACCCACGAGTCGGGCATCCACACCGACGGCACGCTCAAAGACGAGGCGATGTACGAGCCCTACCCGCCCGAGAAGGTGGGCCGCTCGCGGCGTCTCGCGCTCGGCAAACACGCCGGCCGAGCCGGCGTCGAGGCCGCCCTGGCCGAACACGACGTCGAGGTCAGCGACGACGACCTGAACGAGGTGGTCAGCCGCGTCAAGGAGATCGGCGACCGCGGCAAGCGCGTCACCGACGCCGATCTGCTCACCATCGCCGAGGAAGTGACGGGGCGTGAACGCGACCGCCGCGTCGAGATCACCGAACTCACCACCGTCGCCGGCGGCGCCACCCCCACCGCCACGGTGACCCTCGTCGTCGACGGCGAGGAACGCACCGAAGCCGAGATCGGGTCCGGACCTGTCGACGCCGCGATCAACGCCGTCCAGGCCGCGCTCAGTCACTCGTTCGACACGCGACTGGACTCCTACCACGTCGACGCCATCACCGGCGGCACGGACGCCGTCGTCACCGTCGAAGTCGAGATGTCCCGCGGCGACCAGACCGTGACCGTCTCCGCAAGCGACTCGGACATCACCCGCGCCTCCGTCGAAGCGATGGTCGACGCGATGGACCGACTCGTCTCCGACGACTCCGACCGGGTTATCGCTGACGACTAGCCACTTTTTACTGCGGGGGGTTTCCTTGGTCGCTTCGCGACCTGCGGGAACCCCCGCTTGCAAAAACATGGGGAAAAACCGCCGGACGTCTCGGTCGCTCCGCTCCCGCGCGTCCGGTGAACCGCGCCTGCGGCGCGGATGCTCGTAGCACCGCCTCCGGCACAAATGCTCGTGGCCGACCAGCCTTTCCCCGAGTCGCGCGACCGGCGCATTCGCGCCGGCACGCGCTCCCGGCCACCGCCCCGCACCGCCACCGCCACGCCCCGCACCGCCACCGCCCCGCCCCGCCCCGCCCCGCACCGCCACCTCCCCGCCCCGCACCCGCTTTGCTACCGCACACAAACCCACCGCGAATGCCCCGTTCACCGCACTGAAATGGCTATTTGACCCAACGGCGCGGCTTTATATACACGAAGTGATGGGAGGGTATGGACCGGAAACTGATCGCATTCGCGGCCGTGCTCGTCGTCGGCGCGGCCGCGCTGGTGGCCGTCGGCGGCGCCCTCTCGCTCGGCGACGCCGACCCCGGAACCGAGACAGACACGCCCGTCGACGACCCCGGCGGAAGCGACGGCGAACTCAGAACCTTCGACAATTCGGAAGCGTTCGCGGCCTACGTCGCGGCCGGCCGGACGAGCGCTGGCGCCGGCGGAATGGGCGGAGCGCCCGAACCGGCCGTCTCCCGGGAGGCCGGCGGTGACGGCGCCGTCGCGACCGACAGCGCCTCGGGCGGCGTCCCCGGGTCCGACTCCTCGGTGCGCGTCGGCACGACCAACGTGCAAGAGCGCGGTATCGACGAACCGGACATCGTCAAGACCGACGGCCGGAACTTCTACGTCAGTTCCCCCAGGCCCCGGTACGCCGTCGAACCGATGCCCCGACGGGCCGACGGCGCCGAACCAGCGCCCGACGAGAAGCGCCGCGGACTGACCCACGTCGTCGACGCCTCCGAACCGGCTGACCCCCAGCGCATCGCGGGCATCAACGCCTCCGGACGGATGCTCGTCGTGAACGACACTCTCGTCGTCCTGGAGGGCGACCGACTCGTCGGGTACGACGTGAGCGCGGCCGACGACCCCGAGCAGCGCTGGACGCGCTCGCTGGAAGGAGGAGTCGTCTCCGCACGCGCGATGGACGGCCAGGTCTACCTCGTGGTCTCCTCGGGGCTGGGCTCGTCGCCGCGCTGCCCGGTCGAACCGCTCGGCGGCCTGACGGTCGACTGCGGCGACATCCACCGGCCCGCGACGCAGGTGCCGGTCGACGCCACCTACACGGCGCTGTCGCTCGACCCCGCGAGCGGCGACGTCGACGATTCGGTCGGCTTCGTCGGCACCTACGACACGACCGTCTACGCCTCCGAGAACGCCCTGTACGTGACCTACACGGACCCGATGGACCGGGCCGAACTGATGGTCGACGCCCTGCTCGTCTCCCCTGTGGTCCCCGGTGACGTCAAAGACCGGATCCGCGAAGTGCGGGGCTACAACCTCTCGGCTCGCGCCGAGCAGGCGGAAGTGAGCCACACCGTCGAGGAGTGGCTCGCCTCCCTTTCCGAGTCCGAACGCGAGTCCACCCGCGAAGCGCTCTCGGCGGACCTGGAAGCCTACGCGAGCGAGCACGCTCGCGAGTACGTCACGACAGGGGTCGTCCGCGTCGCGCTCGACGGCACCTCGCTGTCGGTCGCCGCGCAGGGCACCGTTCCGGGTCGCCCGCTGAACCAGTTCTCGATCGACGAACACGACGGCACCCTCCGGATCGCGACGACCGTCTCCGGGGCCGGCGCCGAGAGCGTCAACGACCTCTACACGCTGAACGCCACCCGCCTCGACCGCGTCGGCGCCGTCCAGGACATGGCGCCGGGCCAGCGAATCTACGCCGTGCGCTACGTCGGCGACCGCGGCTACCTCGTCACCTTCCGCCAGATCGACCCGTTCCACGTCGTCGACCTCTCGGATCCCAGTGATCCGGTCGAGCGCGGCATCCGCGAACTGCCGGGCTTCTCGCGGTACCTCCATCCCATCTCCGAGGACCTGATCCTCGGCGTCGGCCAGGAGGACGGGCGGGTCAAGACCGTGCTGTTCGACGTCTCCGACCCGGAGAACCCGACCATCGCCGACTCGAAGATATACGACCGCCACTGGTCGGGCGTCGCCCAGTCACACCACGCGTTCACCATCGACCGCCGCCACGGCGTGTTCTTCCTGCCGGCCGACGGCGACGGCCTCGTGGTGAGCTACGAGAACCGGTCCCTGTCGGTTGAGACCACCGTCGAGACCGACGGCGCGACCAGGGCGCGCTACGTCGGTGACTACCTCTACGTCTTCGGCCACAGCGAGATCGTCGTCGTCGACGAGACCACCTGGGAGCGCGAGACGACGCTCGAACTCGCGGGAGAATCGAGCGACCGGGACCGCTAGAAGTCGAAGTCCTCGTCGTCGTCTTCGCCGAAGCCAAAGTCGGATTCTTCTTCGCGCCCCGCGCCCGGGTCCTCGCCGAGGCCGCCGCGCTCGCGGCGGACGTCCTCCTCGTCGGCGAAGCCGATCTCGTCGGGGTCGCGGCCGGCGGCGTCGACGACCTCGTCGGAGACGATGATCGGGCAGTCGACCCGGAGCGCGAGCGCGATGCCGTCGCTGGGGCGGGCGTCGAAGACCATGTCGGAGCGTTCGCCGCCGTGGTACTGCTCGGTGTCGATCTTCGCGTAGAAAGTGCCGTCGGCCAGGTCGTCGATGCGGACGCGGTCGATCGCGGCGCCGAACTCCGCGACCATGTCGACGAACAGGTCGTGGGTGAGTGGGCGATCGAAGGGTGTCCCGTCGAGCGCGTGTTGCATCGACTGGGCCTGGTCGGCGCTGACGAAGATGGGGATGAGTTGCCCGCGAGCGCGCAGGAGCACGACGGGGTTGCCGCGGCCGCCATCGTCGCCGACTCCCACCCCGACGCCCTCGACGGTCGCTTCGTGAGTTGCCATGCACGACGTTAGAACAGGAACACGAAAAAGGGTGGTCCCGCCCCGCTCCCGTCGCCGGCCCCGCGCCGATCGCAGTTCATACGTCGTGCGCGGCCGCGGGCACTCGCATGGGATACCACGTCATCGACCCGGACGAACTCGACCCGGAACCGGACCGCCCGTCGGAGATGCGCTACGTCAGCGAGGCCGCGAACCTCGACCACCTCGGCCTGCGCGTCTACCGCGTCGCCCCCGGCGAGGAGATCCCGCTGTCGGGCCTGCACTACCACGACGAACAGGAGGAGGTGTTCTACGTCCTCGACGGGACGCTCCACGTCGAGACGCCCGAGGAGACGCTCGCGGTGCCGACGGGCCACTTCTTCGCGGCCGAACCGGGCAGCCCTCACCGCGCGCACAACGCCGCCGACGCCGACGACCCGGTCCGCGTCATCGGCATGGGCGCCCCACCTCAGAGCGACGGCCACGCCGTCGAACGCTGAGTCGGCCGGAACGCTGAGTCGGCCGGAACGCTGAGTCGGTCCGGGGCCACCGCGCGCGACCGCCCACCCGCCCCCGAGCGCTCGACGACCGCGGTCGGTCCGGTTCGGCGGCGACCAATCCCGATTAAACGGCATTAACGGTCGGTTCAAATCGGTTAAAACGGCCGAAACCGGACGAATCAGGCGTTACTGCCTGGCCTCTTGAAGTGGCTTCCTCGCTCAGGGTCGAGCGGAGTCAAACATGAAAGGCAAACTCGCTGCGGTCGCGGTCGCACTGTTGCTGTTCGCGACCGGCGCCGCGATGGCGATGCCGGGCGACGCGCCCGACGCCGCACAGGCCGACGAACACGCGCAGGCTGACGACCACCGCCCGGACGACGCGGGCGAGAACGCGTCCGACGCTGACGAAGCCGACGGCGAGAGCGACGCCGAGGAGAGCGACGAAGAGATGAGCCCGAACGCGTCCGCGGGCGACGGCGAGCAGGGTCCGCCGATGGACGTGCCCGCGCAGGCGGCCGACGAGGCCAGCGGCAGTCAAGGTCCGCCCGTCGACCTGCCCGACGCGGTCCCGGACTTCGTGAGCGCGATTCACGAAGCCATCAACGACCACGCGGGCGGGAGCGGCCTGGGCGAGTTGATCAGCGACCTGACGCCCGACGACTCGGAGAGCGGTGACGAGGGCGACGACGCCGGCAACGCGACCGCTGCGATTCCCGTCGGCGTTCCCGCCGGGCTGTGACGCGGTGACGTACCGAGGCAACTGACCCACGTGCGTCCTGGCACGGTCCGCACGTGCGCGGTGCGACGGTCTCCCCCGATTCGGACGGCGCGATTCGCTCTTTCTCGACGGTGCAGTGGTGCTGTGTGACGAGCGAGTCGGATAGTTAGTGTCGCGTGGAAAACGGTCTCCTCTCGACGAACCGCTGGAACCGCGACCGCAAACAGCGTGAAAGTCCCCGCAGCAACGACTGGAACCGCGACCTCACACAGCGTGAAAATCCCCGCAGCAACGACTGGAACCGCGACCTCACACAGCGTGAAAGTCCCCGCAGCAACGACTGGAACCGCGACCGCAAACAGCGTGAAAGCCCCCGGTCGCTCGTACCGCCGCGCCTCGCTGCGCGCTTCGCTCCCGTCGGTCGCTGCAGTGCTTGCGTCGTCGGGGCGGCGACGAGCGACCGGCCCCTTTCATTCCCGCCCGCTCAGACCGTCGAACCAGCCGACGCGGGTGGGAATGAAAGGGGCGACGCGTTCGACCCGTCCCGGACGACGTAAGCACCGCAGACGCTCCCCCAGTGAGCGAAGCGAACGAAGGGAGTGGCGAGGAGCGCAGCGAGGCCCGGACGGTCGAACGCGTCGGGGCTTTCAGGCTGTCTACGGTCGCGGTCGTGATCACTCCTGCGGGGGCTTTCAGGCTGTCTGCGGTGGCTGTGCAGGTCGTTCGAGTAACGAATCTCGCGCTGTTCGTGGTGGATGGCCCGGCAGTACGTCGTGGCGCTCACTCGTCCACCACTACCCATCGTCCGTCAGCGTCAGAAGAAACCGCCGATGACCGCAGAGTAGAGGATGACGGTGGCGGCGTAGGTGACGCCGAGGCCGACGACGGCCTTGGCGTGGAAAAACCAGAGGTCGTCGCGCTCCTGTTCGAGCGCTGCCTCGTAGCGCTCGCCCTCGTGATCGGTCGGGTCGTGCTGCTCGCCGACGTGCAGGTCGCGGGCGTGTTCCGAGCGGAACGGCCGCTCGCAATAGGGGCAGGTCCCGGCGGGCGTCTCGCCTGTCGGGACCGAGACGTCGGGATCGGGGAGCGCGGGGTCTTTGCGTGGCATGGCGACGTGGCTGGCGCGGGCGCCGTCGCGCGGCCGCCGACGGTCACACGAACGGCGGCGGCCCGTACGGCTGCGTGATAACCCATAGGCTCGTCATCGTGTAAAAAACCATCACCGCCACCGAGGGGTACTGACTCCGGATGGCGGCGACGACGCCGGGGAAGAGTTCGAACGCGAGCGAGTGGGCCACCCAGATGGCGAAGACGTGCCCGCCGAGCACACAGAGGAGTTTGACGCTCCCGAACCAGCCGGGCAGGACGGCGACGGCGGTGTTGAGCGGCGGGCTGAGCGGCGCGGCGGTCACGGCCACCAGCGCGGGCGAGAGGCCGAGGAAGTAGCCCAGAAAGTGCGCGAGGTGGTAGCCCGCGGCGATGGGGAGGAGCGCGGGCGCGAACCACCGCTCGATGGCGCGGGCGGTGACGTAGGTGTCGGCCGCTCGGCGGATCCGCCGGGCCGCCAGTCGATAGACGCCGACGAACAGCCCGAACCCGGCGAGCAGGACGACTGCGTAGACGAACAGGGCAGGAACGCCCGCGTCGACGAGCGGTTCGACCGCCGTCTCCCACCCCGGCGTCGCGACGAGGCCGTCGTAGGTGGTCACCCACAGCAACGCGACGACGAACGCGATCTCGCCGGGCCGGTCGGGCAACGGCTTCTCGGTCAGCGCGGTGGCCGGCAGTCGGACCGCGAGCCCCTCGTCGGTCCGCTGGAGCGGCGCGACGCGGCCGTAGGCGGCGAAGACTCGACTCACGGGATCGACGCGGTCGAACCACGCCGACCCGAACGCCAACCCGCCCGCGACCGTCGCGAGCGTGTAGGCGACGACCACGCCGGCGAGCAGCTGTGGGTCCTCGCCGACCGGGCTCACGACTTCGACCCACACCAGCGCGAGCAGTCCGACCACGGCCGGCCAGACCCCCCACGAGTCGGGGAGGTCGGCCGCGCGGTCGCCGGGCAGTCGGTCGGTCGCACCGAGAGCTCGCCGGTCGGCCACGTCGAGAACCCGCTGGCCGACTGCGACGAGCGCGCGCCAGGGGTTGACGAGCGGCCAGGTGTTCCCGACGAGGTACGTCGTCGCGGTGTAGCCGGCCCACCACCCCGCCCAGACGAACAGGACGGCGAAGTCCCGCGTCGGGTCGTCGGTCCCGGTGACGCCGGTCCAGACCACGAGCGCGAGGACGACGACCGACCCCGCACCGGCCGCGATCCGGACCGTGCGGCGGAGCGCAACAGGGGTCGACAGGGAGACGCGCCACCAGTTCACCCCGCGCATCGCCTCGTGGTCGGTCAACAGCGTCGTGAAGAGGAAAGTGCCGCCGACGACGATCCCCCCTGTCAGGACGACCAGCCACGTCGGAACCGTCGCGGAGGCGACGGACCCGCCGAGCGACCCGGCGTGGGCGCTGGCCCGTCCCGTGAGCGCCCCCAGTACGAGCGTGGCTGTCGCCGCGAGCCCGGCGGTTCGGACCGCGCGCTCGCCCACCGGCCCGCGGTCGCGGCTCATTGCCCGCGAGTATCGTGGCCACCCCCATAACTGACCGTGGTCTCGGGAGCGCGGTCGCGGGTCGGGCTGTCGTCGCCGCGGTGGAACCCGGCCGGCACGACTCGACGCATCGACCGGTGGACTGTCAACGGAATAGAACTGCTACTCCGGGGTAAGAAACGATTATACTGCTCCGGCGTCTACGGAATCTATCGCTACTCCGACGCCGCCCGCCGACGCGGGCGACGACACCGCTGCCGCCGCGCGAGCGTTCGAGTCGGTCGACGACCCGCGGCTCTCGACCGCGACCTATCGCGTCGTCAGCGGCGGCGCCGGGTCGGACGAGAGCGGGGTCGCCGTCCTCGTCGGCGTCGTCCACGACCACCCGGCGAGCGTCTTCCGCGCCCGCCGCGCCGTCGAGGCGGTCGACCCGGCGGTCGTCGCCGTCGAACTCCCCAACCTCGCGCTCCCGCTGTTCGAGTCCGCAGCGAGAGCGGCCGCTGACAACGGGCGCGCAGCCGAGACTGACAGCGCTGGCGCGGTCGAAACCGACGGCGGCGAGCGCGCGTTCGGAAACGAGATGAGCGCGGCGCTGTCGGCCGCGAGGGGCGAGACGGTCGGCGTCGACGGAATCGACGCGGGCTTTCTCCGCCGGCTCGCCACTACCCTCCGCGCGGAGGACGCCTCGTCGACGACCGTCCGGCGGACCGCGCGCTCGGTCGCCGGGATCGGTCGCCGGGCGGTGGCATGCCGGTTCGCGGCAGTCACCGGCCGCGAGGGTCCCGGACCGAACGGCGGGTCCGCGAACTACGACTGTACCGCCGCCGACGACCCGGCGACACAGGCCGCCGACGAGCAACGGCACCGCTCGCGGAGCCGGTCGCTGCTGGCGGCGGTCGAGCGGCCACACGCCGACCGGGTCCTCGATTCGACGCGGGAAGCCGCGATGGCGCGCCGGCTCGTGTCGCTCCGGCGCGAGGGGAGCGTGGTCGCCGTCGTCGGCTTCGACCACCTCGACGCGGTGGCCGACCGACTCCGCGACGGGGCCGACCGACTCCGCGACGGGGCCGACCGACTCCGCGACGGAGCCGAGTGAAAATATCGGTTCGGACGGGACCGCAACGCAGGAGCTGAATCGGACGGGTCGGCGTCCGCTCGGTGGAAGCGGACGGGCCGGGCTCAGAGGTTCGACTTGAGGTGGATTTCGTCGCCGGAGATGTCCTTGACCGAGGAGTGTTTCAGCCGGTAGGTGTCTTCGCCCTGTTTGGTCCAGCCGAGTCGCTCTCGGGTGTTCTTCGAGAGGCCCGCGTCCGGTTTCACGTGGGCGTCGTTGCCGCTGATCTGTTCGACTGTGCCGACCATGTCGCCGTCGGCGGTCATGACTTGCTTCCCTTCGTCGCTGTCTTTGAATCTACGTACCATCGGTATCACGCCACTGTCCGTGGACGAGCGACGGACGCGCCGTCGCTGTCCCGGCGTGGCACTGCACCCTACGACCGACCGACCCATTGCTATACACCTGCTATCCGTCAGCGCAGTTGACACCGGACGGCGTAAGTCCGGCCGCCGAACGCCGGGGCGACGGTAAGCCGACCCAGCGGACGCTCGCCGGTCGCGTAGGCCCGACCCAGCGACGAGTAAGCGCGCCGGAGTCTCCGAGCGAGAACCGACAACGCGACCGAGCGGGGTCGGCCCGAAGCTTACTTCGGATAATGGGCGGACACTGGCGAGACCGGCACGAGTAAGCAGACCGTGTCCGGCGGTTCCGAGGGCGAGACGGGGTCAGCGTCGCTGCCAGACTGTCGCTGGACAGCGAATCGCCGCCGAGCGCGTGGATTAAGCCCGTCGAGTCCGAGGGTGGCGCATGGCGAAGACGCCCTCGGGCACGTCCGTCGGGGTCGCGGACCCCTACGCCCACGTCGACCGCTGTGACCACTGCACCGACGAGGGCCGGTGTCGGTTCGCCGTCGAACACGGCGAGCGCGACCCCGAGTTCGCGAACGCCCGCAGTCGCGAGGAGTTTCGCTGCCCGGTCGTCGGCGGTCTGGACGAGGAGGGACTGACCGGCCCGTGGGCGTGGGCCGACTGCCCGCACTTCCGCTCGCGGGACCACGACCGCGAGTGCGCCCGCTGTGGCCTCGACGAACACCGCCTGGCCCACGACGACGAGCGGCCGCTGCTGGAGGAGCACCACCTCTCGTACGCGGGCGGCGACGCGGACGGTGGGACGGCCGGGGATCCGAGCCACGAGATCACGGTGTATCTCTGCCGGTGGTGTCACGCGAAGGTCCACGACTCGTGGGCGCGGATCGACGACGACGCGAGCCCGGACCCAGAGGCGATCGCCGAGCGCGAGGGGCGGCGCTCGCGCGAGCAGGACGAACTCGCCTTCGAGTCGGCGGCCGAGCGGTACCGGTCCGACGACGAGTGACCGTCGCCGCAGGGTCCGCGCCGGTCCGACCGCGGTCAGGACGCCCGCGAGTCGGGGTCGACGAGGTCGCCCTCCTCGCCGTCCAGCACCGGCGGCGGGTCGTCGATGTCGACCGACAGCGCCGCCGAGGAGACGCCCCCGAGCAGGACGACGAACCAGTAGTTCGACAGCCGATAGAGAAAGAGCGCCGCCGCGGCGGTCGGCAGGGAGATGTCGCCGAAGTGCGTGAGGAGTGCGGCGACGGCGACGTCGAACCCGCCGAACCCGCCCGGCAGCGGCACGACGTTGACCAGCAACACCAGCGGGACGACGAAGGCCACGAGCGCGTAGGGGACGTGTTCGCCGAGCGCGAGGACGCTCGTGTAGATAGGTGTCAGGAACAGCGCCCACCCGACGACCGAGAGCGCCCCGGCGAGCACGACCCCCTGCCAGTTCGCGAAGACGACGTCGACCGACGCCGAGAGGTCGTCGACGGCCTCGCGGATCCGCTCGGGCGCCAGCGCCCCGCGGACCCGCCCCGACAGTCGCCCGACGGTCCCGCGCACGCCCCCGGCGAGACGGTTGGCGAGCCGTTCGAGAACGGTGCGACGAACCCGGACGAGGACGAACACGGTGACGACGACGGTCGCGGACACGACGAGCACCGCGAGCAGTCCCGCGAACACCGGTCCGCCGAGGTCGGCGCCGCTGGCGACCAGCGCCGCGAGTGCGAGCGTCGCCAGCACGATCGAGGTTGCGACGTTGAGCAGGGCGAACACCGACGTCGCCGCCAGCGCCCGCTCGTAGGACGCCTCGGTCTCCCGACTGACCAGATAGGCGAGAAAGAGCGGCGCGGCGACCTGTCCCATCGGGAGGATCTTCTTCACGAACTCGGCGGTCATATACGCCGCCCGGTAGCGGAGGTCCCCGATCTGCCCGTCGACGCCGAGCAACTGCGCCAGCGCCGTCGACCAGCACCACAGCGCCCCCAGCACCGCGAGAAAACCCAGCGAGAACACCGCCGGGTCCGTCCGCGAGAGCCGGTCGGCGACCCGCTCGGGCCCGACCGCGAGGAGGAGGACCACGAGCAGGGCGCCAGCCGCCCCGAACCCGACGACCAGCTGTCGACGCCGCCCAGTCACGTCCGTCCGGACACCGCCGGCGGAAATAAACGCCGTGGTGGGTGCTCGCTACTCACCCGCGGGGCCGACGCGGGAAAGCACCGGTCGCCGCGCCGTGCGGGCATCCGGCCCAGTCGCCGCGCCGGGCGGACGTCCGGCCCAGTCGCCGCGCCGGGCGGACGTCCGGCCCAGTCGCCGCGCCGAGCGAGCGTCCGAGCCCGCCGTTCCGCGGCCCTTTTATCGCCGGGAGCGCTACCGGAGCGTAATGACTCGCGTCGACGTGATCGACAACCACGGCCAGTTCACCCACCTGGAGCAGCGCGCGCTCCGGGACATGGGCGTCGACGTCGAACTGGTCGACAACACCACCCCGCCCGAGGAAATCGACGCCGACGGCCTCGTCCTCTCGGGCGGCCCCTCGATCGACCGCATCGGCAACTGCCCCGACTACCTCAACCTCGACATCCCCGTCCTCGGTATCTGTCTCGGCCACCAGATCATCGCCCGCGAACTCGGCGGCGAGGTCGGCGAGGGCGACTACGGCGGCTACGCCGATGTCACCGTCCGCATCGTTGACGAGGCCGACCCGCTCGTCGGCTCGCTCGCGCCCGAAACGCGGGTGTGGGCCAGCCACGCCGACGAAGTGAAACGTGTCCCCGACGGCTTCGTCCGCACCGCCGAGAGCGACGTCTGCGGCGTCGAAGCCATGAGCGACGCCGACCGCGACCTCTACGGCGTCCAGTGGCATCCCGAAGTCGCCCACACCGAAGAGGGCGAGGAAGTGTTCGAGAATTTCCTCGCGCGGTGTGAGTGAGCGTATCAACGAGATAGGCAGTCTCGTCGTCCAGACCCGCGGATAGGTCCGGGGGCGAAACTACCAGCTTTAAAGTAATCGTACGGATATTGAGAGGTAAGAGAACCGATGACGGCGACGCAGGGGAACCTCGCGAGTCTGTCACGGTTCGTGTTCCGCGCGCCGAGCTGGTACTCGAGCGTGGCGTTCGCGCTGATAATCGCGGGACTCACCGGACTCGCGGCGTTCGATTCGCGGTTCGTGCTCGAAGACGTCTGGGAGGGGGTGTTCTACATCGGCCTGCCGACGGTGGCGGCCAGCGTGCTCACCCCCTACGTCGACCGGAAACTCGGGGGGAAACTCTCCCGGAACCAGGGGTCGCTGCTCGCGTTAGCCTGCGAACTGGTCGTCATCGCGGTGCTGACGTGTGCGGGCCTGGTCGCGGCGCTGACCGCGCTCGGACAGGCATTCGTCGTTGACGCGCTGCTGGTCGCGCTGGCGTCGATCTTCGCCCTGCGCCTGTTCATCATCATGGCCGTCTCGCGCCAGTCGCTCCCGGTCGCGTCGGCGGCCGCGAGCATCCAGACCGCCGTCGCCGCGCTCCTGTTGTTCGTCTACAGCGGGACGATGCGCTACCTGGAGTTCGGCGGCGGGCCGATCACGCGCGCGTTCCTCTACCGGCCCCACGAGGCGCCCGAGCGCATCCAGGAGATGCAGTACATCGACCCCGGAAAGTTCGCCGTCCTCGCCGCGCTGTGTGTCATCTACGCCGGGTCGGTCTGGCTGTTCTTGCGGATCATCGACCAGCCCTGGAAGCGCAGTCTCGGCGTGAGCATGCTCGATTTCGTCGGCGGGTTCATCGGCCACGTCGCCGAGGGGAGCCGCGAACTCGAGAACTTCTTCGAGGAGATCGGCGAGGAGGCCGTCGTCCCGGTGACGGTGCTCTCGATTCGCCGACCCGGCGGGAGCGAGAAGGCGCGCTTTGTCCTCCCGATGATCCACCCCGGACCGATGGGCGACATCGGCGGCGGGAACCTCCCGCGACGGATCGCCGAGGAGGCCGACGGGATCGGGTTCCCGCCCCACGCCACCGCCGGCCACGACTTCAACCTCGTCACCGAACGGGAGGTCGACACCGTCATCGAGACCGCCGAGACGGCCTACCAGCGCATCGAGTACGACGACACCGGGACCCGTTCGGTCAGAGTGACCGAAGGTGAGGCGACGCTGACGGGCCAGGCCTTCGGCGGCGACGCGTTCGTCGTCTCGACGTTCGCCCCGGAGTTCGCCGACGACGTCGAGTACGCGGTCGGTCTCTCCGCCGTCTCCGAAGCGCGGTCGGGCCGACTCGAAGACGTGATGCTCGCCGACGCGCACAACTCCAACAACGGCCTCGAGGGCGAGGACCTGGGCCATGTCGTCCCCGGCAGCAAGCGCTCGTTCGACCTGATCGGGGGCGCCGGCGACGTGGGCGAGCGACTCGCGCGCGCCTCGCAGGGCGATCTCGGGTTCGGCGTCGCCTGGGACGAGACCGACTGGCGCCCCGAGGACGGGATCGGCCCGCTGGGGATCCGCGTCGCCGTCTTCGAGGTCGACGGTCAGCGGACCGCCTACGTCCTCGTCGACGGGAACAACATGGTACCGGGGCTTCGCGACCGGGTCGTCGAGGCCGTCGAGGCCCGCGACGTCGACTGCGCGGAGGTCATGACCAGCGACACGCACGTCGTCAACACGATGGAGGCCGAAAACCAGGTCGGCGACGCCGTCGACGAGGACGAACTGATCGACGCGATAACCGACCTCGTCGACGAGGCCGTCGACGACGTGGAACCGGTCGAGGCCGGCATGGCCAGCGAGACGGCCGAGGTGACGGTGTTCGGCAACGACCGCACCGAGATGCTCGCCTCGACGGCCAACGCAGCCGTCTCGCTCGGCGCGCCGCTGGCCGGCGCCATCATCGTCGCCGCCTTCGCCGTCTCCGTGCTCGTCTTCCTCGCCGCCGGGCTGTGACCGTCTGTCGCACGCCTATCCGGCCCGGAGTACCCCAAACCTGAGGGCGCGTCCGGCCGACACGGACACCGTGCAACGACGCCTGACAGACGTCGGTCCCGGACTGCTCGTCCCCGCGGCGTGGGCCGTCACCGCCGGCGCGCACGCCGGTGCAGTCGGCCGCCACCCCGTGTTCGTCGCGCTCTGTGTGATGGACGTGTTGCTGGTCGCGTTCTACGTCGTCGGCCGGTCGGCGATGGACGGGCCGGTCCTGCGGGTCTGGCGGCGCGTCATCCTCGCGGGGTTCGTCGCGACGCTCGCCGGCACGGTCGACCTGGCCGTCGGCGCCGGCAGCGACCCGGTTGCCCCGCTGACGGTCCTCGCGTGGATCCTGTTGCCCGGCGTGGCCTACCTCGCCACCGGCCGCGCCGTCACACAGCGACCCTACCGGCAGGTGTACCTGCTGGCCGGTGTCGCCTCGCTGGCCGGCGCCGGCGGCTACGCGCTCGCGTGGACGGTCGGGGACACCGGCGCCCTCGACGACCCCGTCGCGCTCTGGAGTCTCGCCCTCGTCGGCGTCGGCCAGACGGCGGGCATCCTCGCCGCCGTCGCGCAGAACCCGGGCACCGCGGGCGGTGGGTCGGCCGACGGGCACGCGTGACCGACGGCGAGCGCGCGTGCCACTATCGAACCGCGAGCGCTGCGCTCACTCCCGTTCCTGGCGCTCGGCCCGCGCCCGCAATCGCGCGATCCGGTCGGTCGTCTCCGGGTGCGTGCCGAGCGCGCCGCGATAGATGAGTCTGCGCGTTCGGTCGAAAAAGCGGTGTTCCTCCCACGGCGGCGGGACGATAGAAAAGGCGGCCGCGGCCCGCAGGTCGGCCGGCGGGCGGCGGGCGACCGTCTCGTCGAGCGTCGCGAGCGCGCTCGCCAGCGCCGCCGGGTCGCCGGTGATCGCGACCGCGCCGTCGTCGGCCGCGTACTCGCGCGCTCTCGCGACGACCGCAGTACAGAACCGCCCGACGAGCGACGCGACGCCGGCGAGGAGCGCGACGACGGGATTGAACCCGTACCGCTCGAATGCGCGGCGAGCGCCGACCCGCGGGACCGACAGCGCTGTCAGCACCGCCGCGTCGCGGTTGGCGACGTGCGCGAGTTCGTGCGCGAGGACCGCGTCCAGTTCGTCGTCGTCGAGCGCCTCGACCAGTCCGGTCGAGACGACTACCGTCGACGTGGCCGGCCGGTAGCCGACGGCGGCCGCCACCGGCGCCCGCGAGCGGACGACCCGCACCGCGGGCGCCGGCAGGTTCGCCCCCGCCGCGAGACGGGTCACGCGCTCGCGAACCCGGTCGGCGGTCGCGTCGTCGGGCGCGTCGGCGATGGTGTCACCAGCCGACTCCGCAAGGTGGTCGTCGAGTTCGCGCAGGACGACCGTCTCGGCGAGTTCCGCGCGGAGTTCGCTCCCGAGGTGGGCCGCCGTCACTGCACAGCCGACCGCCGCCGCGAGTCCGACGAACAGCGTCGCCCGGGAGTCCGTGAGGACGAACGGCGCCGCGAACAGACTGACGGCGACCAGCGCGACGGCGGCGACGCCCGGCAGGCCGCGGCTGCGATAGGGGAGTGTCACTGCCCGTCGCAGTTCGGCGGCGACTGCCACGACCAGCGCCCAGCGCTCGGCCCACCGGGCGCGCCATTCCGCGATGTTCTCGCGTCTGTTTTCGCGTAACCGGCGGCGGGTTCGCCCGAGCCACCCCGAGGCCTCGGCCGTCGTCTGGTCTGCTGTCGTCTCCTCGTCGCCCGCGTCGGACGGTAGCTCGTTCGCATCGGTCGTCGCGTCCTCGGCGTTGCCCCCACTGTCGGTCTGCCAGCTTCGCTGGTCGTCGGTCGCTGACTCTGTCTTCTCCTTCGAAACCTTGTACAGGACCATCGGGTAAAACAGCGCGATCAGCGTGACGAGGACGACCGCGAGGACCCATCGCGGGAAGCCGAGCCATCGGATCGCCCAGTCGGTGAGGACGATGGACGCGCCGATGAGCGCGACGTACGCGCCCGCGAGTATCTGATAACCGGTGTCGATATCTTCGCCAGGATCGGTCTCGACGCGGTAGACACCGCCGACGATACCGAACAGCGCGACCGTCGCGAGGAGCGCGCCGACCGGCGCGACGCCGACGGGGGACAGGATGCCGACCGGCGGGGCGACCACGCGGACCGCGCCGTCGAACAGGACCAGCGCGCCGTAGGCGACGACGCCGAACAGCGCCGCCTCGAAGACGAGCAGGGCGGCCGTGACGAGGGCGACGACGGCACACGCTGCGACGACGCGAGCCCAGAGGCTCACCCGGTGGGCGCCGGTGGGGGGCATCGCTCGGCGATTGCGAGCGCGGTCGTGTAACTGTTGTGGAGCAGTCGGATCGCGGCGCTCGGCGCGGGTCAGTTCCGGCGCGGGTCAGTTCTGGCGCGGGTCAGTTCTGGCGCGGGTCCGCCCCACCGGAATCGGGCGGCGAGGTTTCGACCCAGTTCGACTCGTCGAGGACGAACCGGGAGACGAGCGCGGCGACGTCGCGCGCGGTCTCCTCGCGGGCGAGCAGCGAGACGCTCCCGAGGGACTCGCCGACCGTCTTCGAGACCTCCGCGGTCGGCGACCCTGCGTCGGTGACGACGGCTTCGATCTTCTGTGAGAGTTGCTCGGTCAGTTCCTTCCGGGCGGGCCTGGCGAGTTCGCACCCGGCGGGAAGGAGGTCGTAGGTGATGGCGTAGCCGCCCTCGTAGCGCTCGACGGCGAGAAACGGTGTCTCCTCGCGCTCGGCGCGATAGTAGGCCTCGTCGCGAGCGGCCGTGTCCTCGTAGACGGGGACGTCAGACGGATCGTAACCCACTGGCACGCCCGGCGATACGCGCGGCGCAGTCATAAATCTCCGCAGTGCCGTCCGCGACCGGCCGGAACTCGTCGGTCGGCCGGAACTCGTCGGTCGGCCGGAACTCGTCGGGCGGGCGGTGCCGACCGCCGCCGTGGTTCAACTGTTTCCGCTTCCGACCACGTCCGCGTCGGTCGGCCCCTGTCCGTCGTATCGTGCGACGAACTCGTCGAGTCGTCCCGGGTCGTCGGCGCCGAGGAGTCGGCGCTCGCCGGTCTCGCAGTCGGCCTCGACACCCAGTCGCTCGCACACCAGGTCGGCGGTCGCCGCGGCCATCTGGCGGTACGTCGTCAGCTTGCCGCCGACGATGCTCGCGACGTTTTCGACGCCGTCGTCGGCGTGGTCGAGCAGGAAAAAGCCCCGCGAGATACCCCGTCGGTCGCCCCCCGACTCGTCGGGTTCGTACAGCGGCCGCACGCCCCACCACGTCCGCTCGACCGCGGCGTCCGCGACCGCCGGCACCATCGCCGCACACTCCTCGATCGATCGTTCGATTTCCCAGTCGGCTCGCTCGTACTCGTCCGGGTCGCTCACCGGCACGCTCGTCGTCCCCAGCACCGCTTCGCGCTCGTGGGGAACCACGATGTCGCCATCGTCGGGGTCGCGACAGCGGTTGAGCACCGGCTCGACGCCGTCGAAATCGACGGAGACCATCACGCCGCGGGCGGGCGCCATCGACACGTCGAGGGCCGCCATCGCCGCCACCTCTTCTGCCCACGCGCCCGCCGCGTTGACGACGTAGTCGGGGTCGACGCGGTCGGGACCCCCGCCGCCGAGTGTGGCCGCCGTCACGCGTCCGTCGTCGAGGGTCAGACTCTCCAGCGGGGCGTGCGGATAGACCGTCGCGCCGTTGGCCTCGGCGTCGGCGGCGTTGGCGGCGACCAGTCGCGAGGGGTAGATAACCGCATCGGGGACTCGCATCGCTCGCTCGACGGTCGGGGCGAGGTCGGGGACCTGTTCGCGCGCGGCGTCGCCGTCTATCACCTCGGTGTCGATACCGATCGACTCGCAGGCCGCGCGCTTCTCGTCGAAGTAGTCCGGGTCGTCGCCGTCGAGTTGGACGAAGAGTCCGCCCGTGTCACGGATGCATTCGCCGGCGATCGACCGGAGGGTTTCGTTCTCGTCGATGCACTCTTGGGCGCCGACGCGGTCGGCCTCCGCGTAGCGCGCGCCGCTGTGGAGCAGGCCGTGCGAGCGCCCGGAGGTGCCGCTGGCGAGGCCGCCCCGTTCGACCAGCGTCACATCGACCCCCCGAAGCGCGAGGTCCCGTGCCACACCGACGCCCGTCGCACCGCCGCCCACTACCAGGACTGTCGTCTCGCGTGTCATACCGGAACACGGGCCCACAGCGACATACATCCACGGACCCGCGCCGTCGCGATACCGGTCCCCGTCAGTTCACGGGAGGCGGTCGCTCGGGACAGCGACTTCGTGAAAAGCGCCGAGGGAGAGATTTGAACCACGCCGAGACGGTCGCCCTCGTTTCACTCGGCCGCTGCGACTCGTCTGGTTCAAATCTCTGGACGGGTTCGCAGTCGCGCCGTCGAGCGACACGCGAGGCGGTCGCTCTCGGATTCGCGCCCGCAGAACGCCGAGGGAGAGATTTGAACTCTCGAGTCCGTGAGGACACCTGCTCTCGAGGCAGGCGCCTTGGCCAGGCTAGGCTACCTCGGCTCACTTCCCGATACTGGGATGCCGGCTTTATCGGTTACGATCCGTCGGGCGGCTCTCAGTTCCGGTCGTCGGACGCGTCGTCGACTTCCTCCCCGGCCGCCGCGAGGCGGTTGAGTTCCCGCTCCGCGGAGTATCGCCCGTTGTACGCGGGGTCGAGATACGCCTCGCCCGGCCCGTCGATACGCTCTTCGGGGTCCTCGACGGCCCACCACTCGCGCAATCGGGTCACCAGCTGCCCGACGGTCGTTCGGACCATATCGGAGTTCGTGTCGCCAGAGTAATAAAATTGGTCGGCGCGGCGCCGCGGCCGGTCGGTCTCAGTACCAGTCCGGAGCGGTGATCTCGACCGGGCCGTAGTCGTAGGTCATCGTCTGGGAGATCTCGAAGGTGCTCCCGTCGGTGGTCATCGTCGCGTTGTACTGCATCTGGTAGACCAGTTCCGTCTCGGGGTTGTAGAGGATCACCATCTCGATGGTGTCGTAGGTCACGCCGTCGGAGGTGTCGGTGAGCTGCGAGAGGTCGTCGACGACGTAGCGGCGCATCTCGCCCGCGTCGGTCTCGACGAGACCCTCGTCGCGGAACGCGGGAACGCCGGTCACGTTCGTCTGGCCGGTCACCGGCGATTTGACGTCGGTGAGTCGATTGGAGTCCCGGAGCGCGAGCGAGTCTTTCTGCATGCAACCCGTGCCGGCGATCCGGGTACAGAGGTTCATCGTGTCCGCGCCCGGGGGCACGTAAATCTCCGTGATGACCGAGACCGACGTCCCGTCCTCGAAGAACGTCGTCGTGTTCTGGGTCTGGCGGATCGCGTCGGTCTCGTAGTCAAGCAGGATCGATCCCGCCCCGCTCGTGACGACGCCGTCGATCGACGAGCGGGTCGTGTAGCTGACGTTGAGCCCGGCCACGGTCTCGACGTTGGCCTCGTGGCGGTCGAGGAAGGCCCCGCTGTCACCGGGCGTCGGCGTGGGCGTCGCAGTCGCCGGAATCGGCGTCGCGGTCGGCGCGGGGGTCGGCGAGGGCGTCGCGGTCGGTGCAGGCGTCGCAGTGGCTGTCGGTGCGGGCGTCGCGCCGGGTGCAGGCGTGGCCGTCGCAGTGGCGCCGGGGACGGGCGTGGCCGTCGCAGTGGCGCCCGGCGGTCGCTCGGTCGATGCGGGCGTGGCCGTCTCGGTCGATCCGGCAGGGCTCGGCGTGTCGGTCGCGCCACTCGGTGGGTTCGGCGTGGCCGTCGGCGTGTCTGCGCCGCCGCCGTCCGTGGTCGGTCCGCCGGAGCCGTCGCCCGATCCGCCACCGCTGCAGCCGGCCAGCACCACGAGGGCCGCGACCAGCACGAGGGAAAACCGTCGGTTCATCTCGACGGTACAGTCGCGGCCAGATGCTATAAACTAGACGTATCAGGCACTGATTCGGCAATTTCGCTGTCTGGGGCGGGCGGCGTGTGCGACCGGGCGAGCGCGTCGAGTGTTTCCAAACGACTAACTATTCGGGGGGCTATCCCGCCAGCATGGACGTCACCGAAGCCAGCGAGGCGTGTGACACGGTCCTCGACGAGATCGGGTCGGCCGTCATCGCCGACCGCGAGTTCCTCGAAACGGTCCTCCTCGGGTTCGTCGGTCGCGGCCACGTGCTCATGGAAGACGTGCCCGGCACCGGCAAGACCCTCACCGCCCGGAGCATGGCCACCGCCCTCGGGCTCGACTTCTCGCGAGTCCAGTTCACGCCCGACCTGTTGCCCGCCGACATCACCGGCACGCACGTGTTCAACGAGCGCGAGCGCGAGTTCGAGTTCAACAGCGGCCCCCTCTTCGCCAACGTCGTCCTCGCCGACGAGATCAACCGCGCCCCGCCCAAGACCCAGTCCGCGCTCCTGGAGGCGATGGAAGAAGAGCAGGTCACCGTCGACGGCGACACCTACGAACTGCCCTCCCCGTTTTTCGTCCTCGCGACGCAGAACCCCGTGGAGATGGAGGGGACGTTCGAACTGCCCGAGGCGCAGGTCGACCGCTTCCTCGTCAAGTCCTCCATCGGCTACCCCGACGAGGCCGGCGAGGAGGAACTGCTTCACCGCCGACTCGCCCGCGACGAGCAGAGCCCGTCGGTCGAGGCGGTCCTCTCGGGTGAGGAAGTGACGGGGATCCGGGACGCCCCGGAGTCGGTCCGCGTCGAGGACGACCTGGTGACCTACGTCGCGGCCATCGCGCGAGCGACTCGCGAGGACCGCCGCGTCGAAGTCGGTGTTTCCCCGCGTGGCACCCAGCGCCTGCTGGAAGCGGCCCGGGCCCGCGCCGCGATGGTCGGCCGCGAGTTCGTCACCCCCGACGACGTCAAGCGCGTCGCCCAGCCCGTCCTCGCTCACCGCGTCGTCCTCACTCCCGACGCCCGCGTCGACGAGGTCCAGAAGTCCACCGTCGTCGACGCCGTCCTCGAAGAGGTCCCCGTTCCGACGGTGTGAGGCCTGGGAGTGCGGGGAGCTCGTCGCGCTCGAACCAACTCTCTCGCTTTCGACCCGTTCACGGTACGCCGTTCGCTTCGAGACACGGTCTCACCGGCAGATCCCGAACATCGTCGGGTGCGCGGGTCGTAGCTTTATAACAGTGGGCCGCTATGACTCGCCCGGAGGTTTACACGTTGGAGATCTCAGATCAACTCCTGTGTCTGTTCAGTGCGGAAGTTTCGGACGACGGCGACAGGTACGTCGTCGAGGTTCCACGGCGAGAGATCGACACCGGGTCGATCGAGGCCGGTGACACGTACCGCGTCGCACTCATCTCTTCGGAAGCGGAATCGACGCCCGAGCAGCGGGACGAAGACAACGTCCCCTCGGAGCCCCAACCGCCGGTCGAGGCGGGCGAGATCCGCTACGTCGAGATCGAAGACATCGGCAAACAGGGGGACGGCATCGCCCGCGTCGAGCGCGGCTACGTCATCATCGTCCCGGGCGCCGACGTCGGCGAACGCGTCAAGGTCGAAGTGACCGAGGTCAAGTCTAACTTCGCCGTCGGCGAGATCATCGAAGAAGACGTCTGATTCTCGTCCGCCGTCGGTGGCGCCCGGCCGACCCGCCAGTCTCGCCCCGGAGTCGCCACTGCGGATCCCGTCCCGGAATCGCCTCCGTCGATTAGCCGACGGGACCAACCACCCCTGCCCAGGCCGTGTCTCGGACCATCTCCACCGCCCGGTTCGAGTCTAATCGCAAGACAGCAGCGGGTTTACTGACTGTACCAAACCCCCTATAGGTGTACCGCGGAAAGGGTGTGATATGAGCGCGACCCCCGCGAGTGTGAGTGCGGACGCACCGACCCTGTCGGAGAAACAGCGGCGCATCCTCGGCTACCTCCGTGAGCGCGTCGACGAGCAGACCTACTTCAAGTCCCGGCTCATCGGCGACGAACTCGACCTCTCGGCAAAGGAAGTCGGGACGAACATGAGCGCCATCCAGACCAGCGACGTCGACGTCGACGTCGAGAAGTGGGGCTACTCCTCCTCGACGACCTGGAAAGTCACTGCCTGAATCTCCCCTCGCTGACCGACCCACCAGCCCGAACCGGCCAGTTCCGGCCGGCCCACCAGCCCGAACCGGCCGGTCCACCACCGTGCCGACTTGCCCCGCGTTCTCTCGTCCGTTCCCGCCCCCGTACAGGCTCCCTACCGGCGGGACGATCCCCCGGTACGCACGGCCGGGTCCGGACTATCACCCCCAATTATACCGCTCACGCGAGTAGGTCTGCGGTATGCCTGGCTACGACCAGACACTGCGACCGTTCCTGTGGCGCGCCGAAAACCTCTACCCCGACCGCGAGGTCGTCTCGCGGACCCACGAGGGGCTGACGCGGACGACCTACGGCGAGTACGCCGACCGCGTCCGCAGGCTGGCGAACGCCCTCGACGCCGCGGGGGTCGAAGCGGGCAACCGCGTCGGCACGGTCTGCTGGAACCACGACCGCCACTTCGAGACGTACTTCGCCGTCCCGTCGGTCGGCGCGCAACTGCACACCATCAATCCCCTCCTGCCCGACGAGCACGTCCAGTACATCGTCGAAAACGCCGCCGACAGACTCCTGTTCGTCGACCCCTCCCTCGCCGAGAAGGTCGCGAGCGCCTACGACCCCGACGCGTTCGCCACTGTCGAGCGGGTCGTCGTCGTCGGTTCCGAAGTGCCCGAGGTCGGACTGGGCGAGGCCGACCTGACCGTCGAGTCCTACGAGGCCTTCGTCGGCGGCCACGACGCCGACTACGAGTGGCCGGAACTCTCCGGCGAGGACCCGGCAGGGATGTGTTACACCTCTGGGACGACGGGCAAGCCGAAAGGCGTCGAGTACACCCAGCGGATGCTCTGGAGTCACACGATGGCCGTGCTCACGCCGCAGGGGCTCGGCATCGAGGACTCGGACGTGGTGATGCCGGTCGTGCCGATGTTCCACGTCAACGCCTGGGGACTGCCCTTCGCCGCGACGGCCGCCGGCGCGAAACACGTCTACCCCGGCCCCGCGCCCGAACCCGCCGACCTCGCACAACTCATCGAAGAGGAGGGCGTCACCATCGCCGCGGGCGTCCCGACGGTGTGGCTCGGTCTGCTCGAGTATCTCGAGGACAACCCGGTCGACCTCTCCGCGCTCGACCGGATCGTCGTCGGCGGCGCCGCGGTGCCCGAGGCCGTGATCCGTCAGTTCGACGACCTCGGCGTCGAGGTGCTTCACGCCTGGGGCATGACCGAAACCTCGCCAATCGGCTCGGCCGCCCATCTCACCCCCGGCCTCGAAGACCGAAGCTACGACGACCAGGTCGCCGCCCGGAAGACACAGGGGCTGATCGTCCCCGGCCTCGAGTTCGAGGTGCTCGGCGACGGCGACGAGCCGATCGACTGGGACGGCGAGGACTTCGGGGAACTGTTGATCCGCGGCCCGTGGGTCACCGACGAGTACTACGAGCGCCCCGACGCCAACCAGACCGACTTCGAGGGGTCGTGGCTCCGAACCGGCGACATCGTCACCGTCGACCCCGAGGGGTACATCGAGATCGTCGACCGCGCCGACGACGTGATCAAATCCGGCGGTGAGTGGATCTCCTCGCAGGAACTCGAAAACGCGATCATGGCCCACGACGAGGTGAGCGAGGCCGCCGTCATCGGCGTCCCACACGAGAAGTGGGGCGAACGCCCCGTCGCCTTTGTCGTCCCGGTCGACGGTGCCGACCGCGAGGCACTGGTCGACGAGGTCGCGGCGCTCGTGCGCGAGGACTACCCCGACTGGTGGGTGCCCGACGCCGTCGAGTTCATCGACGCCGTCCCGAAGACCGCCACCGGTAAGTTCTCCAAGAAGGACCTCCGCGAGGAGTTCGCCGACGAATCGCTGATCGAAGGCGCGGCGCCAGAGTCGCGGGAGTGAGTGACTGGACTCGGTTCTTGGCGTCTCTTTTCGGCCGGATCGGTTGCTGAATGGTCTCTCGTGACCGCTCTCGCAATCCTGTGCGCTGAAAGCCCTCGCCCCGCTCGCGAGCTGTGCTATCGGTCGCAGACGCTACTGCGACAGCAACCACCGGTGCTCCTGAGAGCTGAAAGCCCTCGCCCCGCTCGCTAGCTGTTGACTTGACCGCGACCGCAGACGATCCTCAGCGGTGAAAGCCCTCGCCCCGCTCGCGGTCGCTGAGCGGGATATCCGCGCTCTCCGCACCGCCCGCGCGGATAGGGCCTGCTCAGACGACTATATGAACGCGAGCGAGCCTCGCCCTTTCAGTCCACCAGGGACCGCCCCGCTCCGCCCCGCGACAGCAGACGACCTCACACCTCCCCAGCCTCTTCGCTCAGACCGCCTTCGCTCATCCCTCGCACGATTTGTCGCGCCACGGAGGGCGCGAAAGCGCGCGCCACCGCGACCGCACCGCAACCCAACACGGTCGATCGATCCCGTCACGACAGCTCGGCCACGCCGTGCTCGGGGTCCCACCGCAGGTCGCCCTCGACGGCGAGCTTTTCGAGATGGGCCCACACGGTGGCCTCGGCGAGGTCACGAACGCCCGTCAGGTCCTTCTCGTAGGCGGCGTTGCAGACCTCGGCGACGGTGTGAGCCCCCGCTTCGACCGCCGCGCGGACGCGCCGCTCGCGGTCGAGTCGATGGCCGACGAGTCGCGCGACCGTCTCGCGGACGGCGCGCCCCTCGACTGCGGGGCCGTGGCCGGGACAGAGCCGGTCGGGGTCCATCGCGTGGGCCCGCCGGAGCGCGGTCAGATAGGCGCGCATATCCCCTTCCGGCGCGCCGACGACGACGCTCCCCTCGGCGACCGCCAGGTCGCCACAGCACAGCGCGCCGTCGGCCGCGAACGCGACGTGTTCGGGCGCGTGGCCGGACGTATCGCGCACACGGACGACTCCCGTCCCGGTCGGAATTGCCGTCCCCTCGGCGAAGACGCGGTCGGGCGCCACGCCGGTCGCGCGCTCGAACGACCCCGCTCGACCGACCCGCGCCCACACCGTCGCGTCGTGGCGCTCGGCGTAGCGGTCGACCGCGCCCACGTGGTCGGGGTGGTGGTGGGTCACCGCGACGCCCCCGACGCCGCGCTCGGCGGCCAGCGCGTCGAGGCGGTCGGTGACGCCGGCGGGGTCGACCAGGAGGGCCGGATCGTTGCCGACGACGTAAGCGTTGGTCTGACCCGTCGGCGCGCGCGTCTCGACGGGGACGCTGACTCGGGTGACCTGCATGGGTGGACACGACGCCTGCGGTTCACCTGACGGTTTCGGCCGCCCGCCGCCTGCCCGCCGCCTCCGCGGGGTCGACAGGTCTATGCGCGCGGCGGGGCGACCCATCGACGATGCGCGAGGCACACCCGGTCGAGCGGGCCGTCGGGATGGACCACTACGTCAGCGACGCCGACGGCACTGGCGGGCGCCTCCGCCGGAATCCCGAGGACTTCCGCGTCCGCGAACTCGAGGCGTTCGACCGCGAACCGCTCGACGCCGACCCCGCGGGCTACCCGCACGTCCTCGCTCGCGTCACGCTGCGGGGCTGGGACACCAACGACTTCGCCAGCGAACTCTCCGACCGCCTCGGGATCTCCCGCGAGCGCGTCTCCTGGGCCGGCACCAAGGACAAACACGCCGTCACGACCCAGCTGTTCTCGGTCGCGAAGGTCGACCCCGAGGACCTCCGCGCCGCCGAGGTCCGCGACGCCGAGATCGAACTCCTCGCCCGGACCGGCCGGCCGATCCTGTTCGGCGACCTGGCCGGCAACGCCTTCGAGATCACCGTCCGCGACGCCGCTGCCCCCGACGCCGCCGAGGCGGTCACCGCCGAACTCCGGGCGTTCGCGACCGGGGACGGCGGAGACGGCGACGAGGACGGCGGCGGTTCGACCGGAAACGGACCGGCGACCGTCGGCGTCCCCAACTACTTCGGCCAGCAGCGCTTCGGCAGCGAGCGCCCGGTCACCCACGAGGTCGGCCTCGAGATCGTCCGCGGGAACTGGAAGGGCGCGGTCCTCACCTACGTCGGGAACCCCCACGAGCGCGAGCGCGAGTCGACCCGCGAGGCCCGCGCGTACGTCGACGAGACCGAGGACTGGGCGGGGGCGCTCGACCGACTCCCGCGCCGACTCGGCTACGAGCGCTCGATGTGTCATCGGCTCGTCGAGCGCGGCCCCGATCTCGAGAGTGCGGATTTCCGCGCCGCCCTCGAAGCGGTACCCGCCAATCTCCAGCGACTGTTCGTCAACGCCGCCCAGTCGTTCGTCTTCAACCGGATCCTCTCGGCGCGACTAGAGCGGGGACTGCCGTTCCACGAACCCGTCGCCGGCGACGTGGTCTGTTTCAGCCAGAGCGACGCACCCGAGGGGCTCGCGCTCCCCGACACCGACCGCATCCAACGGGTCACCGAATCACGCCTGCGGACGGTGCGGCGCCACTGCGAGCGCGGGCGGGCCTTCGTCACCGCGCCGCTGGTCGGCACCGAGACCGACCTCGCCGACGGCGAACCCGGCGAGATCGAGCGCGCGGTCCTCGACGACCTCGACCTCGGTCCGGGGGATTTCGACCTGCCAGGCGAGTTCGACTCGACCGGGACGCGTCGGGCGATCCTGCTGCGGACCGATATCGACGTGGGCCGCCCGCCGGAAGCGGACGACGCGGACGACGCGGACGACGCGGACGCACTCACGTACGAGTTCGCGCTCCCGAAGGGGAGCTACGCGACGGTCGTCCTCCGGGAGTACCTCAAGAGCGACCCGGGCGACCTCTGATGGGCCGATGTCGGCGGCCTCAAGCGGGCGGCGGCGGCGCAAGCGTTCCGCGCCCCTTTTGCCCGTCGCTGGGCTACCCACAGGTATGGAGTGTCGGCGCTGTGGCTCGTCGCTGGACCGGCCGGGCGATTACTGCCTGGTCTGTCGCTCGGCCAACGCCGACGCCGTCGTCCTCGAACTCGACCGCGACCGGGCGCGCGTGACGACCATCGACGACGAGGCGGTCGTCGGCGCCCGCGAGGTGACGACGACGCCCGAAGACGGCGGCGAGACCGGCGTCGTCGAACTGCGCAACTTCGCCGGTCAGGTCGCCGACGAAGTCCGCCGCAAGCGCCCCGAAGAGGTGTACGCCACCGGCGACCGCGAGGTACTCAGGTGTGTGCGCGGACAACTGCACTACGAGTTCTACCGCGTCGACGCCGAGGACCCCGTCGAACGGGTCCGCACCGGCCGCGGCGACGCGCCGCTGGAAGTCGTCGACGCCGCGCCGCGCGAGAAGATCGGCGGCTCGCACTCGACGCTCGTCGGCGGCCGCGCCGGCCAGCGCGCCGTTCAGACCGTCGCCGGCCACCCGCACGTCAAGAAGGTCATCCCCGGCCCCATCGACGCCGGCGGGAGCGGCTCCCGCTCGGGCGTCCGGGCGAAGGCCACCCGCGCCGGCGAGAACGGTAACGTCCGGCTCCTGATCCGCGACGGCTCGAGCGTCCAGGAAAACAGGGTCGTCACGACCGCGCGCGAGCGCCGACTCGGCGAGACTGTTCGCGAAGACCTCAACGAAGCGCTCCGCGAGGCCGACCTGCAGGAGTGACGCGGAAACGCGAGCGACCGCTCACCGCTTCCGCCGCTCGTCCGATCCCGTCCGGTCGCCGGGCCCACCGTCGGACCGGTCGGTCCGGGGGAGTCGAGTGCCGCTCTCGCCCGACGAGTCGCCACCGGATGTCCGAGTAGTCCCGCCGGACGAGTCGCTGGTCCCACTCGTCGCCCCCTCTCGGGACGGTCGGCTGTTCCCGCCGGCCGACCCCTCGCGGGACGGTCGGGTGCTTTCGCCCGTCGACCCGCGCTGGGGCCGCCGCGTCCGGCCGTCGTCGGGCGGACCGCCCGACTGCGTCCCCGGCGGCGACCCTTCGGGGACGTCGCCCTCCGTTCCGCTCCGGGAGCGGTACCACAGCGCGAGAGCACCGCCGCCGCCGAGGACGCCGGCGGCGACCAGCGGGAGCGGGAGGTCCTCGGCGACGCTGACGAGGGAGGAACTCGAGCCACCGGACCCGAGCGTCGACAGGTCGGCCGTCGCGTCGACGCCGCTCTCGGTGTTGTCGACCGACATCGAAAACGAGTGTGTCGTCGACGAGTCGACCGACACGTCCTCGGTCGTATCGAGAGTCTCGGTGGTCACGCCGTCGCCGGTCACGGTCGCCGCCGCGATCTCCAGGTCGTAGGTACCGCTGTCCCGTCCGACGACCTCGACGTCGAAGTCGCCGCCCCCGTCGACGATCGCGAACGTCTCGGGTTCGGCGTCCGGGCCGGTGTAGAGGAACTCCGCGTCCATCGACATCGCGATACCGTCGACGCTGTCGCCGTCGTACACCGCCCCGAGTTCGCCCGTCTCGTCGGCGACCCGCAGGTCGACGGGACTGAACGCCGACACCACGGCCATCCGCCGGGGCGACAGCAGGCGTTTTTCGGCCTCGAAGAAAGCGATCGCGGCGTCGAGGTGACGGCTGGCGGTCTCCCTCGCCAGCCGTCGCCGCTCGGGACCCAGGTCCGCGAACCCCCCCTCCCGCTCGAGCGTCGCGACCGGCTGGTAGCTGTGCGTGAGACTCGCCGACAGATCGACCGCCGACGTCTCCGAGAGCGCGTCCGGCGCGGCCGAGACCGGCGGGTCCGACACGCGGAACGTCACCGAGACGGGGTCGCCCGCCGAGGCGGCCGGGAGGTCGCCGCTCCCGTCGAGTCGGAGGACGCCGCCGCGGCCCTCGGTTGTCACCGTTCCCGTCCGTCCGGCGACGTCGACGGTAATCTCGTAGGCCCCCGCGAGCGGGACGAACCCGTTCTCGACGACCGTCCAGGTGAGCGTGCGGGTCCGGTCGGCGGCCGTGAACTCGGCCGTGGCCGACTCTCCCTCGCGCGCTTTGATCGTCGCCGTCGTCCCCTCGCGCTCGAAGGCGCCCCGGTAGGCGCCGGCGACCTGGAGGGTCTCGACCTGATTGCGCCACGACCGCAGGTAGGTGAGCAGCGATTCGATCTCGGAGAGGGCGATCTGGCGCTTCGACGGGCCGCTCGACGCCGACGGCCCGTCGTCCGATGCACCCCCGCCCGGCGTCGCGCCGTCGCCGCCCGCCGACCCGTCGGGCCCGGACGCCGGCCGGTCGGTCGGGGTCGCTGTCGCCGCCGCGTCGCCGCTCGGGCCCGGCGACGTGCGCTCGCGGCCGGGCGTCGTCGTCCCCTCCGGGTCCGACCCGCCGTCGTCGGGCCGGCGCATCGTCTCCAGGAGCGATTTCAACATTCCGACCTGCACCGAGGGGTCGGTGACGCCCGAGCGTTCGACCGTCCGGTCGGTGACGTTCTCGGCCGCGCGGTTCTCGACGACGCCGGTCCCCCAGACCGAGTCGTCCGACGAGATTCGCACGTTCTCAGCGGCGTCGGCGGCCGAGCGATAGCCGTCGCCCGCGTCAGGGCGGTCGGTCAGACTCGCCCCGAGATCTGTCAGTTGCGGGCCGACGCTCTCGGCGAGATATCCCAGCTTCTCGCGGCCGCCGCCGAGCCAGAAGTCCGCCCGGAACGAGCGCTGGAACCACTCGTAGAGGGCGAACCGGGCGTCGACCGCCGGCCCGGCGCCCCGGAGTTTCGCGACGGGGATCGACGCCCCCGTGTCGCCGTAGACGTCGGCCTCGACGGCGACCGTCTTGACGCGGGACCCGTCGGCGAGTCCGTACAGTTCGAGCGTCCGCGTCCCGACCGTGGCGTCGACGGGCGGCGCGACGGTCACCTCGAAGGTCCGCGTCTCGCCGGTCGAGACGTCCTCGAACGACGCCGGCGACGGCTCGACCCAGCTCTCGTATCCCGCCTCCGCCCGCAGCGTCAGCGTCGCCGTGTCCGACTCCGCGCCCACGAGGGCGACGACTTCGGAGGCGATCTCCGAGGCGTTGCCGAGCTGGTAATACGCGCCGTTGGTCTCCTCGGCGATGTACCGCCAGTGAGCGTCGTAGCTGCCCGAATCGACACAGATGACCGGCATCGGGACGTTCCCGACGACGTTCTGGAAGTCCAGGTCGTCGCCGGTGAACATCTCGCCGTCCGGGCCGGGGTCGCCCCCGGTCGACCTGTTCGGGTAGTCGCCCCACTCGTCGGCCATCTCGTGGAAGTCGTCGTCGTGGGGGACGTTGTCCCCGAACATGACGACGATCCTGACAGACCCCGGCCGCCAGCCGAGGTCGCCGCCGGTCAGTTCGTAGAGCGCGCGCGTCACCGACTCCGGGCCGTCCTCGCCGTGGCCCAGTTCCACCGCGCTGATGGCCTCGTCGACCGCCGCCGTGTCGGCCGTGACCTGCTGGTGGATTTCCCACGGTCGGTCCTCCTCTGTGTTGCCGTACTGGGCGGAGTAGTCGTAGGAATCGTAGCTCCCCGGATAGTCCATGAAGCCCGCGAGCCCGAACGCGGTGTTTTCGGCCGACTCGCTGATGTCGGACATGATCCGCGTGGCCTGCTCTTTGACCTCGGCGATCTCCTCGTCCATACTGCTGGTCATGTCGAAACAGAACACCACGTCGAGCCTGTCGACCGTCTCGTCGTCGCCGACCGAGACGTCGACGTCGAGGCTCGCAGACCCGCCCGGACTCACCTCGACCGCGTGGTCGGTCGAGACCTGTCGCAGTCCCGCGTCTCCCTCGCGGGTCCGACCGGCGGCCCCGCCCGAGGCCGCGGCCAGCGCGCCCGTCCCCGTGATCCCGGCGAGAAAGGAGCGGCGGTGGATACGTCGATCCATAGTCAGGATGGCTTGCTGATTTACTTCAAGCTTCGGTCCGTCGTCGGTTCGACCGGTTCTCGCCACCGAGACGCCGTGGGGGCGTGTCGACCGGTGTGACTCGCAGGGTTTATACGGCCCACTGCCGGACGGTACGGTACTATGGCCCCAAAGAGAGGAGAGACCGGCAGTGCGGGGCGGTTCGGCGCGCGCTACGGGCGCGTCGCTCGCCGTCGCGTCGCCGAGATCGAGGGCGAGATGCGTCAGGAACACGACTGTCCCGACTGCGGTGCCGAGCGCGTCGAGCGCCAGGGCACCGGCATCTGGGAGTGTGGCAACTGCGGACACACCTTCACGGGCGGCGCCTACACCCCCCAGACCCCCGGCGGCCGGACGGTCACCCGCTCGATCCGCGCCGCTCTCGCCGACGACGAATGAGCTACAAGTGCTCTCGCTGCAAGCGCGACGTCGAACTCGACGAGTACGGCGGCGTCCGCTGTCCGTACTGCGGTCACCGCGTCCTCCTCAAGGAACGCAGCCGCGACGTGAAAGAAGTCGACGTCGAGTAGCCCGACAGCACGCCCGTCGCCCCCAGCCGTGGACCACGAAGCCCTTCTCGAATTCGAGTACTCCTCCTCCGAGAGCGCCCGCACCGTCGCCCGCAGCGTCGCCGTCGAGGCCGGCGACATCGAAGGGGACCGCTCGCGTGCGACCGTCGACCGCGCGGGTGCGACGGTGACGGTGACCGTCGCCGCCGCCGACCTGGTGGCGCTGCGGGCCGGACTGAACACCTGGCTCTCGCTCGTGGCGGTCGCCGAGTCCTGTGCCGGCGCGACGTCGCTCGCGTAGTCCCGGTCATCGACTCACCCGAACCTGTTCCCGGAAGCGGGCCGCTCCGGGCCGTGCGTGCCGTGTGAGTTATGAGTCTCGGGCCAGTACGTGTCCCAGTATCATGGGCCGAGGCGTTCGAGGGGATGGGGATGAGCGACCCGAGTGACCAGGGGGCGCGGGGATGAGCGACCCGGTCGAAGACCGAGCGAGCGCCGGTCCGATCGTCGAGCGGTTGCTCGACGCGGTCGAGGACCCGGCGTTCGTCTGCGATGCCTCCGGGGGGATCGTGACCGGCAACGAGGAGTTCGCGGCCGCGATCGGCGCGTCGGCCGACGGCGTCGCGGACCGGTCGTTCGCAGACGTCGTCGCCTGCGACGACGATCCGATCGCGAACGCGGTTCGGACCGGCGAGGTGGCCCGTGCGTCCGGCCGGCTGGTCGGCGGGCCGGCCTGTACCGTCGTCTGTCGGCCGGTCGAGCGCGACGGCGCGGTCGGCCGGGTCGTCGTCGAGTGTCCCGTCGCCGTCGACGACCCCGAGACCGAAGACTGGGAGGAGGTCCACCTCGCGGGGTTGCTCTCGGACCTCCCGGTCGTCGTGGTCGGCGTCGACGCCGACGGTGTCGTCGAGTACTGTCGCGGGCTGGAGTTCGACTCGCTCGATTGCGAGCGCGCGGACGTGGTCGGCGCGCCGGTCGAGCGGTTCGCCGGGGTCTCCGGGGAACTGGTCGGGTGGACCGACAGCGCCCTCGACGGGGAGACGGTCGGTGGGCGGGCGACGCTCGGTGACCGGTCGTTCCAGGTGCGACTGGCGCCGCTGGAGTCGGACGGGACGGTCGTCGGCGCGGTCGCCGTCGCCGTCGAGATCACCGACCGCGAGCGCCGCGAACGGGAACTGGAGGCCACCCAGGTTCGACTCGACCTCGCGCTCGAAGCGACCGGGGCCGGCGTCTACGAGTGGGAGATCGGCGAGAATCGCGTCTACTGGCACGAGACCACCTCCGAACTGTTCGGACTCGACACCGACACCACCTATCGGACGCGCGAAACCTTCGGCGAGCGAGTCCACTCCGACGACCGCGACCGGGTCCGCGAGTACCTCGTCTCCGCCGTCGAGGACGGCGAGCGCGAAGTGCGCACGGAGTACCGGGTCGTCCGCCCGGACGGCGAACTCCGCTGGATGGTCACCGAGGGGAAAGTGCAGTACGCCGACGGCGAACCCGACCGACTCACCGGCCTGGTTCGGGACGTGACTGAGCGCAAGGAGCGCGAGCGGGACCTCGAGACCCGCGAGGGGAAACTCCGCGCGGTCATCGAGAGCAGCCCCGACCCCATCTCGATGCAGGACCCCGACGGGCGCTATCAGCTCATCAACGAGGCGATGGTCGAACGAACCGAAACCGACAGGGCAACGCTCCACGGCGCCACGCCGGCGGACGTCTTCGCCGCTCCCGTCGCGAGACGACTCGAACACCACCGCGAGGCGGTCCTCGAGACCGAGCGGGCGATGGTCGCCGAGGAGCAGTTCCCGAGCACCGACGGCGACAGCACCGTCCAGTTGACGATGGCGCCCTACTACGGCCCGGAGGGCGACGTGCGAGGCACGGTCACCATCGCACGGGACGTGACCGAACTGGAGCGCCAGCGCGACGAACTGGAGACGCTCACCGAGATCCAGGCGCTCGTCCAGGAGAGCGTCCGCGCGCTCGCGGCGGCGACGACTCGCGAGGAGATCAAACGGACCGTCTGCGAGCGCCTCGCCGACTCGCAGTTCTACGAACTCGCGTGGATCGGCGAGCGGGCGCCCTCGAGCCGCGAGGTCGAACCGAGCTGCGTCGCCGGCGACGCTGACGACTATCTCGAGGCGGTGACCGTCACCGTCGACCCCGCCGACAGCGGTCGGGGCCCCGGCGGAACGGCCTATCGCAGCGGCGACGTCCAGGTGGTCCACGACGTGGCCGAGGACCCCGACTTCGAACCCTGGCGGGACGCGGCGCTCGACCGGGGGTTCCGGTCGCTCGCGGCGATCCCGCTGACCCACGGCTCGACGACCCACGGCATCCTCTCGGTGTACGCGAACGAGGCCAACGCCTTCAGCAAGCGCGAACTCGCCGGGTTCAAGGCGCTGGGCGACGTCGTCGGCTTCGCCCTCTCGGCCGCGCAGTACCGCCGACTGCTCGAGGCCGAGACCGTCCTCGAACTCGAGTTCGAGGTGCGTAGCGATCGAGCGCCCTTCATCGTCGCCTCCGGCGAACACGACTGTCGGTTCGTCATCGACCACGCCGCCCACACCACCGAAGACTGCGTCATCGACTACCTGACTGTCGAGGACGCCGACCCGGAACTCGGTCGGACGGTTGCGAACCGACTGTCGGCGGTCGAAGAGATCCGCGAACTCGGGCACGAGGACGGCCCCCACTACGAGATGACCGTCAGGGACTCGGTGTTCCAGTACCTCGCGAACGCCGGCGCTCGCGGTGACCGCGGCGTCATCGAGGACGGCGTCGGCCACCTCTACGTCGAAGCGCCCGGCGACATCGACGTGCGGACCGTCACCAAAGCCGTCGAGCGCCGGTTCAGCCGGGTCGACCTGAGCGCCAAACGCGAGAAACACCGGACCGACAGCCCGTGGTGGCACCCCTCGGGCGACCTCGGTGCGCAGTTGACCGACCGCCAGCGGTCGGTCCTCCGGACCGCCTTCTACAGCGGCTACTACGAGTGGCCCCGGGAGACCGACGCCGAAACGCTCGCCGACTCGCTCGACGTCGCCTCCTCGACCGTCCTCCAGCACCTCCGCAAGGGGCATCACCACGTCCTCGAGACGCTGTTCGAGTCCTAACAGCGACCGCGACGACCATCGCCGCGCAGTCACTCGAATCCGTTCCGGAGCGACGACGACGTACTGTACCCGCGCAAATTAATTCGGGCAGACAGGTGAATACGTCTACACGAACCCTAGGCTACTAGGGCGAGTACTCTTGATGGACAGTGCAGAACATATGGGTACCCTGGGCATGAGTGACCGAAGCGGATCCAACGGCGAAGAGGGTGGCCCGATGCCGGAGTCGGTCGAGGAGGGGCCGGACGAGGCGCGGCCGTTCATCGACAGCGTCTTCGACGCACTCGCGGACTGGCGTCGCCGGGAGGTGTGCCAGTACTTCATCGAGACGGGTGCCGAGAGCGCGACAGTCGACCAGCTAGCGATGCTGTTGCTCGCCTGCGAGCAACCGGGCGTCGAGGAGCGTCCCGACCCGACGCTCGACGAACTGGCGATCCAGCTCGAGCATCAGCACCTGCCGCGACTCGACGAGGCGGGGGTCGTCGACTTCGACGACCGCTCGAACACGGTCCGGTACTGGGGGCAGCCGACCGTCGAGAAGTGGCTCGAACACGTCCTCGCGGTGGACGAAAAGCAACACTGACCGTCCCGAAACGGGCGGTGTCGCCGGACGAGCACCGCCGTGGTGGGTGGACCGGAACGCGCGGGTCCGCCGCGCGGAACCGGAAAGCGGGGGTTTTTCACCACGGGTCTCACACGTCCGGGTATGCAGGGAAATCTGCCGCCTGAAGCACAGGAGAAACTCGAGGAACTGCAGGACCTTCAGGAGAAGGCCCAGCAGGTCGCGGCCCAGAAACAGCAGGCCGAGACCCAGCTCCAGGAGTCCGAGACGGCTCTCGAGGCCCTCGACGACATCGAGGGCGACACCACGATGTATCGCAAGGTCGGCGAGCTCCTCGTCGAGACGGACTACGACGAGGCCAACGAGGACCTCGAAGAGAAAGTCGAGAGTCTCGAGCTTCGCGTCGAGACCCTCGAGAAACAGGAAGAGCGCGTCCAGGAGCAGTTCGAGGAGCTCCAGACCGAACTCCAGAACATGCTCGCCGGCGGCGGCGCGGGCGGCCCTGGCGGCATGGGCCCCGGCGCTGGCGGCGCGTAAGGCGATGCCAACCGACGCGAACGGTCCGAGCGAATCCGGTAACGCGACCGCCGATCCGAGCGAACCCGCCGACGCGGCCGGTCCCGCCGACGACGACGTCGTGCAGGCGGCTGCCGAGGCCGCCGAATCGGTCGTCTTCTCGCGGTTCGACCGCGGCGCCGTCGACGACCTCGACGTGACGGTCACCTTCGAGGACGGGATCCTCGAAGTCGACGTCTATCTCAACGCGCCCGACGGGCGCGCAGACGCCGACCGCGTCGCCGACGACGCGGCGCTGGCGGCGCGCGGCGCTGTCGACGACCTCTTCGCGGACGAGTGATCTCCGGCCGTCCGCACCGCGGTGGCGGCGGCCGACTGCATTCGCTGTCGAGCCACTGCTGTTACCCGACCGGCAGGTCTGTGCGATTCGCGACAGGACGGGAGCGCCCGGTCACTCCGGGTCCGTCAGCGGCGCGTCCTCGTCGCCCGTCCGGTCGCCGACGAAGCCGGTCCGGAACCCGAGCCACGCGAGCACGCTCATAAAGAGGATCGGCGGGAGGATCATGAAGCCCCACAGCGGGTCCAGTCCCCACCCGAGCAGGAGGACGACGTCGGCGAGACCGAGCAACAGGAACGGCGCGACTGCCAGCGCGGCTTGCCGCCGGTCGTACCCGCCTTCCTCGGACGCGTCGGCCATACCCCGACTTGGACGGCGAGCGTGAAAAACGGCGCGTTCCCCGCGCCGACCCTGGTCAGCGGGTCGCCGCGGCAGCGTCCACTCCCGGCGCCCGGCCACCGACCGAACCCTTGCGCTTATCAATGAGCGGTCGTGTACCGGCGGTATGGAGTTTTGCGACGACTGCGGATCGATGATGAAGACCGAGGGGGACGCCTGGGTCTGTGGTAGCTGTGGCTACGAGAAATCGCGCAACGAGGAACAGGAAGCGAAGACAGCGGTCACCACCCAGGGCCAGGAGGAGACGGAGATAATCGACACCTCCGAGGTCGACGCCGAGGACATGGGGCCGACGACTGGGGCCCGCTGTCCCGAGTGTGGCAACGACCGCGCCCACTGGGAGATGAAACAGATCCGCGCCGCCGACGAGAGCGAGACGCGCTTTTTCACCTGCACCGAGTGCGACCACAAGTGGCGCGAAGACGACCACTGACCGACACCGCCACTTCGCTCCAGGCCGGCCGCGCCCGCCGAACCGATGACCGACGACACACCCGACGTTCCCGCGCCGACCGTTCGCACCGACCGTCTCGGTGACGGCTGGGAGCGCGTCGAGGCGTCAGTCGAGCGACTCTTCGACGCCGGCGGCGCCGACGTGTGGGGCCACACGCTCGTCTTCGAAGACCGGGCGCTTCGGGAGGCCGTCCGCGACGCGACCGACGGCGCCGTCGACCAGTCCTGGCGCTTTTTCTTCGCGACGCGACTCCGCTTTCGCCCGCCGCTGGCCCCGGGTGTCGGCACAGCGATGGTCCTCCCGACCGTCAAGAGCGAGGGCGTCCGCTCGTTCGTCGCGGACCTGCGCGACCGCGGTATCGCCGACGTCGAGCGCGGCCGGCGCGAGCGCGTCCGGACCGCCAGCGGCCAGCGCGTCCGCATGCGCCAGGTGACCGGCCGCGTCCCCCTCCCCGAAACCGCCGCCGATAGCGCCGACGCCGTCCCCATCGAGGGCTGGGTCGGCGCCTGGACGGACGATGCGATCCACCTCGCCGGCGGCGCCTATCCGGCGACGCGACTCGACGCGGTGTTCGGCGTCGAAGCCGACGACTCGGCGCTGGCGGGGTCGCGCGAGCGCTACCGCTCGGCGTTTTTCGACCTCGTGAGAGCGGTCGGCGAGGAGTGAACAGGACCGACGCGCGCCTTCCGCTCACACCCGCCGCGCGAAGGTGAGATAGCCGGTGTGGCCGACGCCCGCCGTCGAGGGTCGCGAGCCCCGCTCGTCGAAGTCCATCTCGCGCTGGATCGTCTCCAGCGTCTCGATCCCGCCCAGTTCCGCCCCGCGAGCGGCGTCGACGACCTCCCGGGTGTGCTCGACGAACGGCGAGTAGACCGCGAGAAAACCGCCGTCGACCAGCAGGTTCGGCGCGCGCTCGACGACCGTCGGTGCGTCCGCGGTATCGAGCGTCAGCACGTCGTACCGGTCGAGTTCGTTCAGGTCGTCGGTCACGTCGCCGGCCCGCACCTCGACCCGGTCGGCGACCCCCGCCAGATCCATGTTCTCCCGGGCCACGTCGGCGAACTCGGGGTCCTGTTCGTAGGTCGTCACCGTCGCGCCACAGCGCGCCAGCGACGCCGAGAGCACGCCCGTCCCCGTCCCGGCGTCGAGGATTGTGTCACCCTCTGCGACGCCGGTGTGGCCGATCACCAGCCCAACGTCTCTGGGCATCATCGGCGCCCCCGTCCGCTCGAAGTGATTGAAGAGATCCGGCCCGCGCAGTTTCCGCGCCCGGAAGGTCTCGCCGAGATGCGTCTGGACCACGTCGCCCGGCGCCACGTCTTCGGGAACCTCCAGCACCCCGAGGTCGCTCTCCAGGGTCTCGCCGGGTTCGAGGAGGTACTCGCGGTCCTCGCGGACGAACAGGAGGCTCACTTCAGCCGACTGATCGCCGCGGCCAGGTCGCCGTCGGTCGCCTCGAGCGCCTCGCGGGCCTCGTCCTCGCTCGCCCCCGCGCGCTGGGCGACGAGTTCCACGTCCCCCTGCTCGACGCCCCCGTCGTCGCTCGACTCCTCCGCGTCGTCCCCAGCGCCTGCCTCGCTCGCATCGCCTTCGCCGAGCGCTCGGGACTCGGGTTCGCCCACGATGGTGTAGGTCTGTTGCCCCTGGGCGTCCATTCGCTGGACGTCGGCGTCCGTGAAGACGAGCTCCTCGTCGGGCGTCCGAATGATCACTTCCTGGGCGTCGAGTTCCTGCATGTCGATGCCCATCTGTTTCATCATCTGCTGCATCTTGCGGTCGTTCATACCGCCGCCGCCACCGGGTAGCATACCTGCCGGTCGTTGCTCCGGCGCAAAAAGGGTTCCCAACCACCTTTTTGCCGCCCGGGTTTCCTCGGCGCGCGGAGCGCGCCTGCGGGAACCCGGGCGGCAAAAACGTGGGCGAAAAAGGCCGCGAGTCGCGCCGTCGGCGCGCTCGCGGTGAACCGCGCCTGCGGCGCGGACAGGAACGCCACCCCGCCTCCGCCACTGCATCGCCCTGCACCGCCTCCGCCACCGCCCCGCTACCGCCCCTGCACCGCCTCCGCCACCGCCCCGCTACCGCTCCGCCATTGCATCGCCCCCGCCGCACCACTACTCAGTCGTCCCCGTCGTTCCCGTCTCTCACGAAGACGGCCATCCCGGTCTCGAACTCGCCCATCCCCTCCCCGCTCAACTCCGCGCGGCCGACCGCGAGCAGGTCACCCTCCTCGTGGACCACGAGCACCTCGTCGCCCGGCCGGATGGCCGGGTCGGCCTCGTCGACGAACTTCGCGAACGCGTTGCGCCCGTCGCGGACGAACGGCTCGCTTTCGTCTCCCACCACGACGCGATACGCCCCGTCGCCGAGTGCGTCGTGCAGCCGCGCGCCACCGGCGACGCCGAGCGTGAAGCGCCCGTCCGTCGCGTAGGTGACGAGTCTCCCCTCCGGACCGTGGACCTGCCGCGGCCGACCGGAACTCGTGTGCGTCACCGCGACGTCGTCGCCCGAAAAGAGTGCTTCGCCCGCGGGCGGTCCCCACTGATAGTCGGCGACGCGAGTCAGCATCCGCCGGTCGTCCGCGCCCAGCGCGACGCCGCCCGCCCCCGCCGCCATGACAGCTGTGTCGTCGGCGCCCTCCGCGCCCTCCGCACCGTCTACACCGCCGCTACCCTCGGAGTCGTCCATTATCCCCTCGTTGCCCGCGCCGCGTCTTGTATCTGTCTTCGCTCCCACTCTGTGTGTCGTGATAACGTGACCCTACCTGATCGGAATTCATCACGATCTATTGTACCACTGTCTGGCGATTACAGGTGGATTTATACGATACGATATCTAAAGCTCAGGCGTTATGACAGACACAGACACCACGAAAGTCGGTCTCGGGCTGGTGCTGCTCGCCGTCAGCACGATTCTCATCTTCGGACCGGGCACGGTCAGCGTTTCGCTCCCGGTCGCGCTCATCACGGTCGGCACCCTCGGCCTCGCCGCCGGCGCGTTGCTCGTCGGCACCTCCGAGTCCGGTCGCCCGGTCTAACTCCGGTTTCTCTGTCGTTCTCGACGTCGCGATACCGAGGAGCTCCCACGCTCCCAGTCGTTCACCCTCGCTCTCCCAGCCGTTTTCAGCGCCGCCGCCCAACGTTCGGCCATGACTCGCGACTCTCGACTCGGTCGGTCGGCGCTGCGACTCGCCGCGACAGCGACGGCGATTGCCGACCGGTCACCGCCGCCCGCGACGCTCGCGAGGGTCGGCCTCGGCGCGATGGCCTTTCTCGCGGGCGTCCACAAACTCGCCGCGCCGGCCGCCTGGACCCAGTACGTCACCGACTGGTTGGCGCCCGTGCTCGTCGTCTCGCCGACGACGTTCATGCTCGTCAACGGCGTCCTCGAGATCGGGTTCGGGGCGGCGATCGTCGCCGACCGCTGGACAGCCCTGGCGGCCGGCGTCGCGGCCGTCTCGCTGTCGGCGACGGTCGTCTACCTCGCCGTCGTCGCCGCGCTCGAGGGGGGACGCTTTCTCGACGTGCTCGTCAGGGACGTGGGACTGGCGGCGCTGGCGTGGGCGGTGACGGTCGACGCGTTGCGACCGTAGTGAGCCGTCGGGGGCGGTTCAGAGAAGGTAGCGGTCGGTGTCGGCGCTCATGTCGGTGAAGTCGTCGGCGGCGGCGACGAGTTCCTCGGCGGTCGACTCCTCGAAGGCGAGTACCTCTGTCCGGACGCCCTCGTGGCGCAGGTGCGAACACAGCCGCGAGAAGTCGCCGTCGCCGGTACAGAGGACGACGGTGTCGACGTGGTTGGCGAGCGTCACCGCGTCGAGGCTCATCCCCACGTCCCAGTCGGCCTTCTTCGAGCCGTCGCCGAACGTCTTGATGTCCTTGATGCGGGTCTCGAAGCCGATGTCGACCAGCGCCTCGAAAAACGACTCTTCCTCGGGCGAGTCGGCGCGGATGACGTAGGCGATGGCGCGGGTGATCTGACGGTCGTGGACGGCCTCCTCCAGGAGAGCAGCGTAGTCGATGTTGCGCGAGTAGAGGCTCTGGGCCGTGTGATAGAGGTTCTGCGCGTCGGCGAGCACCGCCACGCGCTGGCCCGAGTGAACGTTCTCCATGTGGCTCCGTGGTGGGGCCGCCCAGATAGCTCTTTGGCTCGGGCGCCGCTGTTGCCGGCCCCCACGGCTCGTTCGACTGGATCTACCCGTCACCCCGTTCAGGTCCACTCCCGGAGACAGTCGAACGAACAGAACCGCAGGTCGACGACCGGGCTCTCGCCGCCGTCGGTCGCGGTCTCGCGGTCGTCTGTCCCTCCCTCTTGCTCGACGTGGGCCCGCAGGGTGTACGCCGGGTCGTCCTCCCGTCGACAGTTCGCACAGCGCATACTCCCACTCCACACCGGATCACCGTTGTTATGGGCTCTATACGGCCGCGAAACCGGACGGACCGAAGGGCTGTTCAGACGCCCGGTGAGGACTGATTCGAACCCCAGTCCGACGCTGGGTCACGGCCATTTATCGGGTCGAGGACCGAACCCCGACTCATGACTCGAGATGTGCTGTTCGTCGGCGGGGGACGATTCATCGGCCGCCACGCGGTCGAACGGTTCCGCGACGCCGGCTACGACGTGACGATACTCACCCGCGGCGAGCACGAGAACCCGTTCGCCGCCGACGACGGAGTCTCCAGGATTCAGGGCGACCGCACCGACGAGGACGCCCTCGCGGAGGCCGCCGAGGCGGTCGACCCCGACGTGGTCGTCGACCTCGTGGCGTATCACCCCGACGAGGTGCGGACGGCGACGCGGGTCTTCGCGGACGTCGAGGCCTACGTCTACGTCTCCAGCGGCGCCGCCTACGGCGTCGAGGAGGTGCCAAAGCGCGAGGGCGAGACGGGACTTCACCCCTGCTCGGACGAGCAGGCGACCGACGACTCAAGGGAGACCTACGGCCCGCGCAAGGCCGAGGGGGACCGCGCCGTTTTCGACGCGGCCGAACGCGGCGTGAACGCGATGAGCGTCCGGCCGACCGTGGTGTACGGCCCCCACGACTACACCCGTCGGTTCGACTACTGGGTCCAGCGCGTCGCCAACTACGACCGCGTGCTCGTCCCCGGCGACGGCTCGTCGCTGTGGCACCTCGTCGCCGTCGAGAACGTCGCCCGCGCGCTCCTGACCGTCGCCGAGGAAGGGAGTCCCGGCGAGGCCTACAACGCCGGCGACTGGACGCTCCTCCCGCTGGCCGAGATCGTCGAGACGATCGCGGACGCGCTCGACACCGAGGTCGAGATCGTCACCGCGGGCGAGCGCGAACTCGCCGCGGGCGACCTCGAACCGACGGACGTCCCGCTCTATCGCGAGCGGCCGCACGTCCTCGACACGCACAAACTCCGTTCGCTGGGCTGGCACCCCGTCGCGCCCGCCGAGGCCATCGCCGAGACGGTCGCCCACTCGCCGGCGACGGACGCGAGCGCGGCCGACCGGGGCCCCGACCGCGAGCGCGAAGAGAGCGTCCTGCGTGTCCTCGACACGCTCTGACGCTTCGAGGGGAAACCGTTTCAATCGGGACGGCGAACCCGACAGTATGTTCGAGAAGTCGACGTGGATCCGGCTCCCGCGGAACGTGGTGGTGGGCCACGGGGTCCTGGCCGAAACTGCGGAGGCGGTCGCGGAGTTGCGCCTCGCGGGCGACCCGCTTGTCGTCACGAGTCCGACGCCGGCCGAGGTAGCCGGCGACCAGGTGCGCGCGGCCTTCGCTGCCGACGGCGCCGAGCCCCGCGAGATTCGGATCGACGAGGCCAGCTTCGGCGCGGTCGAGGAAGTCATCGAGGTCGCCGCCGACGAGTCGGTGGGCTACCTCGTCGGCGTCGGCGGCGGGAAGGTCATCGACGTGACGAAGATGGCCGCCGAGGACGTGGGCAAGGGCTTCGTCTCCGTCCCGACCGCCGCGAGCCACGACGGCATCGTCTCCGGGCGCGCGTCGATCCCCGAGGGCGACACGCGCCACAGCGTCGCCGCCGACCCGCCGCTCGCGGTGGTGGCCGACACGGAAGTCCTCGCCGACGCGCCCTGGGAACTGACGACGGCGGGCTGTGCGGACATCATCTCCAACTACACCGCGGTGCGGGACTGGCAGCTGGCCAACCGGCTGAAAAACGTCTACTACTCCGAGTACGCCGGCGCGCTCTCGCAGATGACCGCCGAGATGCTCGTCGAGAACGCCGACTCCATCCGCCCGGAACTCGAGGAGTCGGCCTGGATCGTCACGAAGGCGCTGGTCTCCTCGGGCGTCGCGATGTCGATCGCCGGCTCCTCGCGACCGGCCTCGGGCGCCGAACACCTCATCTCCCACCAGTTAGACCGCATCGCGCCCGAACCCGCGCTCCACGGCCACCAGGTCGGCGTCGGCTCGATCGTGACCGAGTACCTCCACTCGGGCCCGAAGGGGCGGTGGCGCGACATCCGCGACGCGCTCGCGAGCATCGACGCGCCGACGACGGCCGACGAACTGGGCATCGGCGACGACGTGATGATCGAGGCGCTGACGACCGCCCACGAGATCCGCGACCGCTACACCATCCTCGGTGACGGCGTGAGCGAGGCCGCCGCCCGCGAGGCCGCGTCGGTGACCGGCGTTATCTGACCGCGGTTGCGGGTGTGGTCTGATCGTCATTCCCCGTCTCGCCACAGTCGGGGGACGACGCGCTCGAAGCCGACCGCGGTGAGCGCGCCGAGCGCGAGCCCCCAGACGAGGTGACTCGCCAGGAGCGGCCACGTGAGGTTCGGGATCGACGCGGGGATATCGAGCAGGCGCAGCCACACCGGCGCGACGAGTCCGGCCGCGACGAACCAGAGCGCCACTCCCCAGGCGGCGCCGATGCCCACGTAGGTACCGGCCTCGCCGCGGTAGCGCTCGGGCGCCAGCGAGAGCAGGCTCACGAAGACGAAGCCGAAGACGACGCTGTGGAACTCGTGTGTGAGCCAGCCGATCACGGGGTCGGCGGTCCCGTAGAAGACGCCGATCCCCGCGACGGAACCGCCGAGCGCGATCGAGACCGCGCCGTAGACGACCCCCGCGAGGACGGCGGCGACGAGCGTGACGACCAGATGCGGCGTGGCGGGGCGAACGCCCGCGAGGTCCGACCGTCGCTGCAGTTGCAGGGGTTCGGGCGACGCCCGGGGGAGCGTGACCGTGACCGTCGAGCCGTCGTCGACGGCCGTCTCGACCCCGCCGCCGTAGTCCTCGACCAGCAGGCGGACGACGTTCAGGCCGAAGCCCGTGCCGGGGTTGTCGAAGCTCCCGATGTCCCCCTCCTCGAGCAGCGCCCGCTCGCTCTCGGGGAGACCCGGCCCCTCGTCGCGGACGCTGATCCGGACCGTCGTCGCCGTCGCTTCGACCGACACCTCGACAGCGGACTCGTCGCCCGCGTGGACGACGGCGTTCTCGACCAGGTTCCCGACGACCTGGTCGAGGCGGTCGTTGGCCCGCACCGCCGGCGTCTCCGGGTCGACGGCGACCGATATCTCGGCCTCGGGGTATTCCTCGCGCACGCGCGAGACACACGATTCGATGACGGCGGCGACGTCGACCGGGCCGGTCGCGACCCGCTCGGTGCCGGCGCTGCGCGTGAGGTACTTCACCTCCTCGATGGTCTGCTCGATGTCGGTCGAGCGGCGTTCGATGACCGCCGTGGCCTCGCTCCCCCGGTCCTCGAGGGTGGCGTAGCCGCGGATGGCCGTCAGGGCGTTGAGCACCTCGTGGCGGAGCTTTCGGTTGAGGACGGCGAGGCGGTTGGCCTGCTGGCGGAGTTCGCCGCGCTGGCGGCGGGTGCGCGCGGCGTAGAGCCCGGTGAGCGTGCCGCCGACGCTCCCGCCGATCAGGAAGTTCGCGAGGTACGTCTCCGACCGGGCCGCCGCCATCCCCATGTCGGCGGTCGAGCCCAGCAGCGTGAGGACGACGAGGACGAGCATCGCGCCGGCGCCGGCGACACACCACGCCGCCGTCGTGCGGACGAGCGCCCGTTCGACGTCGGCGACGGCCAGCGCCACGCCGAAGGCAGCGAGGCCGAGGCCGAGCGCCAGCGGGACGACCCCGGCGAGGTAGAAGCGCACGGGGTCGTCGTAGATGGCGAGCGTGACGGTGAACCTCGTGAGGAAGAAACCGACGCCGGCGATGACGAACCCGCTGTAGTTGAGACGTGTGTCCATCGTCGAGCGATACAGACGGAATGCGACGGCGGACAATAAGCGTGCGGGGCGGTGACAGTCGAGACGGGACGCCGCCAACCGTCAGTGACTCCGTGGGCCAGTCGTCGGAAGGCCCGACTGCGAGGCGATAACAGTTTCTCGAACGCGAGCGACTAGTCCGTCAGAGTCGTCTCGGTGGTCCCGCCCTCTCGGACTCGTACTTCGAGCGTCGCGTCGCTCCCGTCGAGCCCGAACGTTCGCTGGATCCGATAGTTCGTCCTCGCGTTGACAGTGGCCTCCAGAACGACGGACTCGCTGATCCCGGAGTCGGTGATGACGTCCTCGAATCGCCGTTCGTTCGGTCCCACGATTGTGACCGTGTCCTCGAAGTACGTCTCCAGAACGTCTCCGCTCTCGTACGTGTTGTCGGTTCCGACGTTCACCTCGCTGGGCCGGAACAGTCGGACATCGAGAAGTACCCGTGTCTCCATTTCGGTCGCGAATTTCAGATCCAGCGACGGCTGGCTGTCTCCGGAGAAACACCCCGAGAACGGGATAGCGATGAGCGGGAGACCGGTTTTGACGAACTTCCGTCTGCTGACGGTCATGTCGTGATATTTTTTTTTAATTGTCATAGGTGCAACGGTCTCTCGCTCCGTTGCGACGGGACGAGCGGTTCATTCCCGTCCGCTCTGCTGCTGAACCCGCTCACTCCACGGAGTAGCCGTCGAACTTCCCGACGGCGTGGCGATAGGAGACCAGCGAGAGCGCGAGCGCGAGACAGACGGTGACGGTGACCCCGGAGACGAGCGCGGGGGCGTTCAGCGTCCCCGAGTGTGCGTACTCGGCGAGCGCGCCGAACCCCGGCACCGAGACGGCGACCATTCCGGCCGTGTAGACCGCCGAGGCCGACTTGTTCGGCACCTTGACGCTCCCGCCGAGCAGCCCCTCCGAATCGGGCGGATAGTGGACGCCGAGCGCGAGCGAGAGCGTCGGCGCCAGCACGCAGAGCGAGAGCGCGAACGCGACCGACGCGAGGACGACCAGCGGCGGCGCGGCCCCGAGGGCGACCCCGACGCCGAGCGCCCCGCCGGCGACTATCGGGACGCCGGGGAGCACGACCGCCAGTGCCTTCGAGCGGACGATCGTCTCACTGGAGGGCCCCGACGTGAGCACTGCGGGGAGCGCGTCGCCCTCGGTGCCGAGCGGGTTGAGCGTGAAGCCGCTCCCGATGGCGATGGCGCCGGTGAACGCGACGATGGCGGGGTAGAGCGCGGCCGAGAAGGGGCCGTGGTAGACGAGCTGTTCGGCCATGATCAGGCCGAGAACGGCGCCGGGGTAGACGTAAAACAGCGTCTTCGGGGTGCGCTTGGTTCGGCGCCAGGTCACCTCGACGAGCGTGGCCGTCGGGCGCGGGAGGACCGTCGCGAGCGCGTCGCGGACCGCGTTGGGTTCGTCGGCGGGCGCCTCGACCGCCGCGTTGGGAGTTCCGAGCGCGCGGTCGTCGTACCAGACGGCGTCGGCCAGTCGGACCGCCGCGGCGATCGCGACGACGATCAACCCCGCAGTGAACAGGACGAACGCGCCCGCACGGGCGGGCGAGGCGGCGCCGCCCGGCACCGTGAGCAAGAGGAGGTCGCCCGCCCAGGCCAGCGGGGTCGGCCGCAGCGCCGCCGTGACCTGCTCGCGGGTAAAGAGGACGAGGTAGAACACGCCCATCAGCGCGACGCCGAGGCCGACGCGGGCGTTGCCCGAGAGGTCGTACCCCTCCAGGACCCAGCGGGCGGCGAAGCCGACCGGGATGGTCAGGACGCTCGTGACGACGAAGATCCAGAAGCTCCCGACCGCGAGCGAGACGGCGGCGACCGGCGACCCCGAGCCGATGGCGAAGGCGAGCGCGGCGGCGAGTGCGGCCGGCCACAGCATCGCCGTCCAGATGAACGTCTGGCGGGCGGCGTTGCCGACGACCACCGCGCCCGTCGTCGTCGCTGTCAGGAACGCGACGTAGCGGTCCTTGAACTCGCTGTTGCCCGCCGCGGCGCCGAGCACGCCCAGCAAGGTCAGGAGGACGAATCCCGACAGCGCCGCCCGGCGGATCCGGTCGGCGACGACGCCCACTTCGCCGCCGGCCAGTCGGATCCCGTACTGGTAGGCGCCCGTCGTTCCGACGCCAGCGAGTTGCAGGCCGAAAAAGACCGGGAGCGCGACGAAGACGGCGGTCATCCGCGTCGAGTCGGTCACCCGCCGGTAGGTCTGTCGCAGCGTCGTGCGCGCGACGACCGTCACCGGTCGCCAGGACGAGCGTTGCATGGCTGTCAGCTCCGGTCGGCCGGGGCGTTCGGGCCGGCGGAAACCCCATCCAGCGTCTCGACGCCGCCCGCGTCGTCCGTCGTCAGTTCGAGGAAGGCCTCTTCCAGCGTCTCGCTGTCGCGGCTGGCTTTCAGCGCCTCCGGGGCGTCTTCGGCGAGCAGTTCCCCGTCGTAGAGCAGGCCGACGGTGTCGGCGAGTTCGTCGACCACGGGGAGCATGTGCGTCGAGAGGAAGACGGTCGTCCCGCCGGCGCGCAACTCGGAGAGGACGGCCTTGGTCGTCCGCGCCGCCGCCGGGTCGAGGCCGCTGGTCGGTTCGTCGAGAAAGACCACTGCGGGGTCGTGGACCACTGCCTGGACGATGCTCGTCTTCTGTTTCATCCCCGTGGAGTAGGTTTCGATGCGGTCGTCGACCGCGTCGAGGTCGAACCGGTCGAACAGGTCGGGGACGCGCTCGCGTTTGACCGTCGGGTCGAGTCCGCGCACGTCGGCCATCGCCGAGAGCTGTTCGCGGGCGGTGAGTTTCTCGTAGAGCGGCGGCGTGTCGGGCGCGTAGCCGATCTGTGCGCCCAGGCGGTCGCGCTCGCGGACGTCGACGCCGGCGACCGTCGCCGACCCGTCGCTGGGGCGGGTCAGCCCGGTCAGCATCCGCATCGTCGTCGTCTTGCCGGCACCGTTGGGGCCGAGAAAGCCGTAGATCCGTCCCTGCTCGACCGAGAGGTCCAGCCCGCTGACGGCCGCGACGTCCCCGTAGCGCTTGGTCAGCCCCGATGCCTCGATGACCGCCACGATAGACACAGTAGGGACGAACGGAGTGCTAAAGGTTGCGGTGGCCGCGACGGGCTGTTTCCGCCTGTGACCGCGCTTTCCTCACCTTCCACGCTGGTACGCTTCCCTCACCTTCCACGGTGGCGCGCGCCGTCGCGCCCTCCGTGGCGCGACGTATTCGCGCGAGGGACGAGCACCGAGGAGGAACGACGAGGCGCGCAGGAGGCTGGGGAGGCGTGAGGCTCGCGCCCACCCGAACAACCGCCGTTCACAACACGTCTCGGCAGAATCATCCTGGTGGACTGAAAGGGCGAGGCGCGCTCGCGTCCAGTTCAGTCGCCTGAGCGTGGCCCTATTCTCGCGGGCGGTGCGGAGAGCGAGAATATCCCGCTCAGCGACCGCGAGCGCGGCGAGGGCTTTCAGCTCTCACGGTCACCTGCGGTCGCGGTTGCGGTGGTGTCTGCGGTCGCGGTTGCGGTGGTGTCTGCGGTCGCGGTTCCGTCTGTGGTCTTGGTTCCAGCTAGCGAGCGGGGCGAGGGCTTTCGACTCTCAGAATGCCTTGCGGTTGCGGTGGCGCCTGTGTTGGCGGTGCGGTCTGCGGTGGCGGTGACGGTATTTCGGGGCGACCGGGGCGAGGGCTTTCACCACTCGGGATCATCAGTGGTCGCGAGAGCACCGGCAGCAAGTCAGGTGCGGACCCGATTCGACACACTCCCGGAGAGTATTGCCAGCTTCGGGGCTGAACGAACGCCCACGTTTATCCGGGAGCACTCGAACGTCGGGACGAATGTCGGTCGGTGAGGTGTCACGGGAGCGGGTGGAGCAACGGCTGGTATCGCTTGACGAGGCCTTCGAGTCGTTCCCGGTCAATCAGACGACGCTGACGGTCGCACCGGAAACCTACCGACAGGTCCGCGAGCAAGCTCAACAGGGACTGGTCGACGCCTACGTCCAACTGTCCAACGACGCCGGCCAGGTCCTCCTGGGCGAGGGCGACGGCGGCGCCGTCCCGAACGTCGAACCGAGTCCCGGCGAGACGCTCGTCGACGGCGTCTGTCGCGCCATCGACGACCTGACCGGTGTGGAGTGTACTCTCACCGGCCTCGAACGGGTGACGATACTCGGCGTCTGTCGCGAGGACGCTGACGAACCCGATCCGGTCTACCGCCTGGTCGTCGTTTTCGCCGGCGACGCCGTCGGCGGCACCGCTGGCACCGACTTCGAATGGGTCGACGCCGTCCCCGAATCCGCCCTCCCCGCCCACTGAACCGGCGTCGTGCTGTCTGTATCTCTGACCGCCTGTGATGGACGTCCCCCAGCGCTCGCTGCCGTACCTGCGACCGGCGGCGACTCAGCGACCGCAGACCACACCGCGACCGCATTCGATCCCGAGAGATGGAAGCCCTCGCCGCGCTCGCGGTCGCTGTCTCCGGAAATCGAAGATTTCCGGGATCGAGACGGAGCAAAGCTCCGTCGGACTCGTCGGAAGAGCTTCGCTCTTCCGAGATGA
>Ga0207770_100157_pt1 | contig 54361 bp, 50 predicted proteins | sample A23E2SouthBayCA_FD_187729 | JGI IMG/M metagenome (GOLD analysis project Ga0207770, IMG submission 187729) | Aerobic enrichment media microbial communities from Eden Landing Ponds, California, USA - A23 E2 (SPAdes) | ecosystem: Environmental > Aquatic > Marine > Unclassified | place: Emeryville...
CAAGGTCGAGTGAAACGCGTGTACTATCCGGATAATCCGAAGATCAAATTCGGGTTCATCCTGGAGGATGATTCCGGCTGGGCGTACGTCGCGATCTGGACCCCCAGCGAGAGAGAAATCACTCGCTCGACCTCGGATCCAAACGACGTCGACGGTGAGGTCATACTCTCGCGGAAGGTCTTCATGGAACCCAGGGAAGGCGATCTAGTTCGTCTGACTGACTTCCGGAAGACCTCCTTCCAGAACCGACCGTCGCTGAACTCACGCTGGGGAAGTGAAATTCAGATCCTCGAATCTGCTGAATCGTCGACGGAGACCGATTCCCGTTCTACCACGCCACAGCGTGTTGGACGGTCGAGCAGCACTGTGGAGGATGGGACGCCCATTCCCCGGAGTCCAGCTGCGAATTACTCGGGAGACATTTCGACTCGCTGGCCTGCCCCCTCACAGATGGAGCAGATCATCGCGACCGAACTCTCGGACGTCGCCGATCAGAACGGAACTCGAGGGATCACGGAATCAAGCAATCTCAACCACGCCCGCGACAGCGAGCCACTGGAGCTGATTCGCACGTGACCGTGATCGCATCGGCCGCGTCGACGGTACTTCCCGTACTGTCACCCCCGAACAATACCGAACCCTAACACCCCCCGAGTTCACCGCGAACTCAGAATCCTATCCTTTCGTTTCTGCTCCACAAGCGAAGCGGATCTTCGGCCAGAGATCCACGACTCACAACTCTTGCATGTGCTTCAATTCTGGAACAACCATATCCTCCTTCGACGTACTGAGAATACGGAACCAGGGAGGGAATCACCCTCGTCTGTTCCGGATGGTAGAGCACGAAACGCCTCTCCATGTACGCCGCATCCATCTGCCCTGTAGTTGCACTGGTCAGTCTACAATCGAATGAATACGAATCTGAATCCGGTGAGAAGCCCCTGTGAGACCGCCCCTCATCCGAAGAGCGGAGGTGTAGATCGAAGTGAACCCTGATGCAACGAACTCGAAGGAGTGGTATCAGGTCCGACTGACGCTCCCGTGGGTCGTCCCAGGCGCACCGGGAGTCCAGGACGCGATCAACATTAGCGTCGCCGAGGTGGGAAAGCGAGTGTCGGCCTCGAAGGCGCGCTCGTGCGATATCGAAGTTCAGGACCTTTCCTGTCCGGAATGTGAACACGAGATGGAAGCATCTCTCTGTACGCCTGGATACGGCATGGTCGTCCTGGACGTCACTGTGGAAGTCACGGCTCGGTCACTCGAGCATAGTCGAAAGGTTGCGAAACGTGAGCTGGGGTCGCGAATGAAGGATATTCCGCTGACCGTAATTGACGCTGCTCCGGTGGGGAATCATAGCAGAATATGAATAGATACCGGCTGGGATCTGCTTCTGGACGGCGGCAGGACTCGGATATCTTCGCGGCAAAACAGTGTCCCGATCCGCACCTTCTTTGTGAACAGGTTTCACACGGTGAATGCCTGCCCCATTCAGGTACTCTCCCGAACCCTACTGAGCTGGGGTAGGCAATCCGCTCAGCAGTCCCGTCGATGGAGTCCAGTTTCGATCACCTGGTCGGCCTTCATCGTCCACACGGTCATCTTTCGAACTGATGGCACCGTTCCACCCGTGTTGCAACTCGATGAGTGTAGCACCTTCTATTTTTCCGGACGCTGATTTTCGGTTTACAACCATCTCATGGAGAAACGAGTGAAACGAAGGAAACGAGAGAAACGAATTACCTGGGTGTGCTGCTAATGATTTCTCTGACGGGTGAAATACTACATCTCAGAAAGTCCAACGGAGTCCCGGCAAATCCTACGCTACACCAAAATCGCCTTCAGTCTACTATGTAGCGTAGGAACTCTGATATCGAATTTCCGGCAAACGGCCGAGCGAAGCGAGACCGGCCATCGACCTAAGATCAACGATAGACGAGAGATGGCTCCTCGCCTACTGGGCAGCCATCTCCGGGTCTTCTGCGGGGACGTGGCCCTCGGGGACCAGGTCGAGTGCGGCTTCATCGACTGCCTCCTCGATGGCCGAGACATCACCGCCGTAGAGCGACGTCGCGGCGTCGCCACCGTGAGCCTCGTCGGCTTCGAGCGCACCCAGACGTTCCTGGGAATGGGCGATGGTTTCGGCGACCCACGAGTTGCGAACCTCCTCGTCGACGACCGAGATATGCTCGGGCTGGACGGAGACGTTGACGCCGTAGTCGGTCTCGTAGCTGTGGATCTTCCCGACCACGGCGACGTAGCAGGGTGTTTCCGCACTCCGCAGCACGTTCATCGCATCCGGCTGGTACTCCCCGGCGTAGACGTTGACGGCCTCAGACGCAGCCATCACGCGGCCCCGCCAGTACTCCGAGTCGTTGCCCACGTTGGCCGTCTCGTAGAGCGCACCGACCACGAGGACGCGGTTGGCCGCCTCACCCGATGGGAGGAGATGGAACTTGGGCGCTCGCTCGTCACCCGAATCTTCCTCGCGAGTGAACGAGTGCGTGGCGTCGTTGAGCTCCTGAGCGAACACCCGCTTGGCGGGTTGGCGCTGGGTCCGCGCCGGGTCGAGAGCCGCCGCGCCCAGACCAGGGTTCTCTTCAGAGTAGGCCGTCGCGACGACCGTATCGACGAGGAAGTAGTCGCCGACCACGGGACCACGAACGTCGAACGTGCGCCCGATGAGCTGTTCGCGGAACGCGCTGAGAACGACGCTCGCGTCGAGAGCATCGGCGGCCATCTGTGTGGCATCTTCGAGGCTCGTCCCGGTGACGCGCTCGGTCATCTCGGCGTTGAACAGAGCACGGACGGACGACTGCCCGTCGTCGAGGATGGCCTTCAGCCGCAGGTCGAACTCGCCGTCGACTTCACCGTGTTCGGAGCACCGGCCGTTTTGCACTACGCGGGTGCAGTCCTCGTGCGGGCAGCGCTTGATGAGGCCCGACCCATCCTCGAGAGCGACGAGCGTCCCACTCGCCCGAACCGTCCCGTCGGCGGGTTCCACGGGACTGACCGCTTCGGAGACCTCGCTGGCCTTGTTGAGGGAGATCGAATACTTCCCCTCGTACTCGTTCGTGATGACCGAGGCGAAGTCGTAGGTCACGCCCTCTTCCAGAACCGGAAGGGACTCGGTGTTTTTCGCCCACTTCACGAACTTCATCTGGGCGCTTTCATCGGCAATGAGGCCCACCTGGGCCATCGAGTCGTGTTTGACCTCCCAGAGGTCGACGACCTGAGCTCGGATGTCCACCCACGCTTCGTCGCCGGCCTCTTCGATATCTGCGAGCAGCGTTCGCTCGAACCCCTGCGATCCGCCGCTCCCGGCGAATCCGACGAGGTCGCTCACGCCTTCCGGCAACTCGCCGTTGTCGAGGTCGTGCTCGTCGATGATCTGGCGAACGACCGTTGCCTGTGCATCGTCCTCGGGAACCCTGAACTCGATGAGGGCTTCCATCTTCTCCTCGATGCTGCTGGACGGGACCGTTACGCCCATCTCGCCGAACTCGCCGCTGATGTTCTCCGCACGCTGCGCCACGCTGGTGTTGGCAGTTTTGCTCATTGCTGAACTCTCTGGGGGGGTATTGAGGTACGATCTGGATCGAGTACGAGAACGCCAGTAGCTCAATCACTACCATCTCTCGCACCTCGCCCCGCTCGCAACCCCCTCACCCCCTTGGGGGGCAAATACACGGGGCGGCGATCGGGGACATCCGTGAGAGTGACTGATAGGACAACCCGCCTCGCAACGAGGCGTCGAGGTGTCTATCTCGGCACTCCAGGACTCGACCGTCCGAGAACCGCACCGGAATATTCGGAAGCAGCGCGATCGCTGCCGCGCCACTCCGCCTCCGATTCCCTCGCCCCCTTGGGGGACTAATACAGACGTCGCGAGGACCTCGAGAAGACCGGATCTCGGAGTTCTGTCCGACTGGTCGATAGCGCTCCGAAGGAAGGCCGCTCTACGGACGGTGGATGTGGTCAGATTCCGCACAGACTGTACAGATAATGTCGAACGGGGGAAGGCCGGTTAGACCAGCGGAGTCTTCGAGAATATCGGTCGCGACAAGACCGGTTGTCGTACATCCGGGTACGTCACACGAGGTGGAAGAGTACGCAGCCATCGCAGACATCTCGCCATGCGGGTCGTGGTCGGGCTTCCGGAACATCGGTTCGTCACCGGTCTTGAACTCGGCGACGTACGGGCGACGCTCCCAGTCTGAATCCTGGTCTGAGAACTCGTTCTGCTGTTCGATACTGTGCTCGCCGGAGTGGATGTTGTTCATCTCGACTCCCTCACCCCATTCGGGGACCAATACCACTCGCGGCACTCAACGAAGTGTGCGCTATGGCAGCGAACTACCCTTCGACCGCTCGCCCACTGGGATCATCGAACGATTGCTTCCAAGAGAGTTCTGTGGGGAACAGACGCAAAATCGCTGTTCAGTGAGAAGGCGATGTCATTCTGCTTCTTCGTCGAGTCGGAACGTCGCACGGACCGCATCAGGGAGAGGCGGCCGTGGAGCCGTCTCGTGGCGCTCGATCTTCTCGGGCTTTCGCGTTTTCTGGTGGACCGCTCGCGCCATCGGGACACCTTTGAGATAGTTGAAATCCCCGAGGATCTCGGCACCATACTCGGTGAATCCGTAGAATTTCCACGGCAAGCCGCGCTTTTCCTGGTTCGGCGGATACTCGTAGACTGCAAGGATCTCCGCTCCGACGAGTACTTCCAACTGCTCCTCGACCGTCTTTTTCGATTTGCTCGGGACGAAATGATTGAGTTCATCTGCCGATGCGAGCACTTCCGGATGCCCCAGAAGCGCCTGAATAATGCTGTGCCGGGTTTCCTGCGACAGCAACTCCATCAGCTCTCGCTGCCGTTCCAGGGGGTTTTCCTCCTCGTCAGATCTGGAGTGCGCGGAGATGTCGGCCATGTTATCTGGGTGTACGATGCCGGCCTACAAAAACACACGGGATAGATCTCCCTAAGTACAACCAGTATGGTTATTAGGCTACATTCCCTCATCAGTCATTATGACGAAGATACCGGAGAACACCGACGAACTCACGGATTTTATCCTAGACGACATTCTCTACGGGTTGGACCTCGATCCAGTAGATAGTGAACACCTCCTCTCGTATATGCGGGAACGACACGACCACCTCTTCGGGCCACATTCGACGTATTTTGTTCTGGGGAGCTACGAATCCCCGTTCAAGTACCGGCTCGATGAAGCGCTCGACGTGCTGAACCACCGGTACGATGCCTACGCGTATCTACTCGCAACGCAACCCGATCTCGATGTATCGGATGACATTCCGGCTCTCAAGGTGAAATTCTATCTTCACGCTCTCTACGCAGATTGGATTCCACTCATCTTGGAACACGACACTGGTGGCGCGGTCGCCGAATTCGGACGCATTGAACGCCCGACACTGCTCGACCGTACGTATCTCTTCCCTCGGGCGCAGGAGGAACACTACGACGACGAGTCCCTGCTCACTACGCGAGACGCGGTCCGTGCCCGGGCAATCGAACTGGCATATCACGCCGACGACGTCGACGAAGAACTCGCTACGCTCGCTGACCGCGCTCGTGACCACGGTCTGGACCTCTCAGTGCAGGACCTCGAAGCGTATGTCGACTCCGAACTCGGCGGTCGCACGCCGTCGTATAGTGGTGTGATAACCGATTCGCTCGTCCACCTCGAATCACTGAATCAGTGCTTTTCCTGGACAACAACGGAGGAACTCGAGGAACGACTGTCACACGTTCCGTAACTGGGTTTTGATTGGATGCTAGTCTCTTTCCCTCTCCTATCCAGGAGCCAACTCCCGTGTATCATGACCGGTCATTTGAATAATCGCGAGAGTGCCTTACGGACACTGCCACGACCCTCGCGATCGGCGGACTGAATGCGTTCGTTCACTTCCTCGTATTCTTGAAGGACGGCGTCGAGTCCCGCGAGCGTCTCCTTCGCCGTCGAGGTATCTTCCCGTCGCACCATTGGACGCAGGATTTGTTTGAGGTGCTTGACCGGGTCGTTGGGTAGTTGCTCGTCTTCGCGAGAGAGTAACCCGGCGGCCCGAAGCTGGTTCCGATGGCGATTGCGCTCGCCCATCAACTCGTCGATGGCACGGAGGTAGACCTCGGCAGTGAACTCAAGGTGGTCGCGTTCGGCTTCGACATCGCGATAATCTTCGATGCGCTGGGCTTCGCGTCGGAGCCTCCTGGCCAGGATGCGGTTATCCTCACGAGCCAGGGTGAGTGCCTGCTCCGTCGGCGTTCGACCGTTCCGGGGAACCGTCCAATCGTTCGGATGCTTTTCGCTCTCGTCGAGCGTCGGATCGGTTCGCTCCCATTCGAGACCGGCCGCTGCAACAGTTTCTTCCATCGCCCGTTGCGTACTTTCCGCGATCTCTTCGTCCGTATCGACACCGCTGGGCGATGCGGGCGCCTGAGTCGTCTCATTTGGAGTGCCATCACGATTTCTACGCTCTGTCGGTCTCTCTTGGAGAGAGCGAGTCTTTCCAGTATCTCCATCAGCATCGAAATTCGAGACGATCTCTGGTTCGTTGAACGACGGGGGCCCCTTCGAATCTCTCTGTCCGTTCTCTTGGGAGTCGTCTCGGTCCCCAACCGCTCCTGTAGCGGCTTCTTTTCTTTCTGTGGGCGATGTATTGTCTTCATCCCCGCCTGCTCCAGCGCCGCCCTGTGGACTCTGGGGGGACGCAGAAGTATCGCCGTCTCTCACCGTCGACGTCGAACCCGTTCCCGTCCGACTTCTTGCGGGGTCGTCCCTCGATTCGGATAGAGAGGCGGCGCCGTTCTGTCTGTCGTCGATTGGATCTGGAGAACCCTCTCGATCTTCTCCGTCCGCTTGTGGTTGTAAGGACGACTTTGACCTTCCTGAGGACCACCTCCGGTTTCTGGACGGCGGTTCGTAGTAGTCCTCGACACGGAGCAATGCGCGAGCGATGGCCACTTCACCGTAGGTCGCACCGGAGCTGTAGTGCTTTCGTCCCCACTTTTCCCGGTACAGTCCTGAACCCCTGAAGAGCGAATCCATCTGGTGGGGATCTTTCCCGGTCCAGAAGGCGAGGTTGTGGACGAGCGCCATATCCGCCTCGGACTGGGACGGATAATCCGCCTGTGGCGATCCCCACATGGCTGTATCGCCCTCGTAGAGTCGGCGCTTCCGCTCCCCGCCGTTGGAGTCGAACATTCGGGTGAGCACTTCTTCGTCGGAGAGTTCTACACCCGGGCCAGCGAGATCGTCGAACGTCCGGGGAAGTTCTCGCGGGAGATATTTCGTGGCAACTCGTTCGAGCGCCTCGCGAACAGCAGCGTCTTCGATAGATCCGAGAGCGTCGCCATACCGCTCTCGAAGCGCGTTCGCACTCTGTCGAACCGATGGCTCGGTGTCTCGATGTCCGCCTTTCTCTCTGCCTCCTGACTCGTTCGACTCGGCCGATACGTCGAGGCTCATCTGCCCCTCGGAATCGATCCCACCCCGGATGTAGTCCCGGTGAACTTCCGCTAATTCCACCTGACACTTCCGGATATCAGTGGGCGTTCCTTCGACGTGCTCGCCGGTCACGGTAAAGTATCGGTCGGTGTCGTACATCTCGATTCGACCCTTCCGATTGCCGCCTGGTGGCAGCTCCCCACCGACGAGAATATGCACACCAGTCCCGGATGGGGAAACCTCCGTATACGAGTCCAAGCGCTCGACGATCGCTGCGGCCCATTCCTCGAGTTCGCCTGTTTCGGGGTTCCGACACTTGTCGAGGTCGACGCCGGCGATACTGACTTCCTCGGTGAACACGAAGCCGAGTCCATCGGCATCTACTCGCGAGTCGTTGAGCGACTTCCAGGCTGTCTCGAAATCCCGTCGTTGGCTCGGGTCCGTGACGTCGAGATTGGGACTTCCATTGGTCCGATACGGTTTTGTCGGGATCTTGGTTGGTTTGCCATCTCGCTCGCCTTCGCGCCAGCAAATCCAGTGCTCGATCGGCCGGAGTTCAGACGGGATCGATTCTTCGGTGACGTTGATTGTGACCATCAGAGAGACCTCGATTGTAGAGAAGGAACTGCCTCACTGCCAGGGGCGAGACAAACGTTCCGACCGTCAGACCCGCTTCGAATACCGCTAATCGAGCGCCGTCTCTCGATTCGCGCAAACCGCGCAGACTGCCCCTCTCCAACACTATGTAATGTGGCTTCGGGAGGGGTGAATGAAGGCTGGAGAAATCTCGATAGTCCCTCTAAGCTGATTTGCACACGTGCGCAAAGTCCCGACGGGGTGGAGACTACTTCAGGCACGAATTCTGGGGGTACAGAGCGTATACTACCTGCGCACAGCGTGCGCGGATTTTGCGCGAATCTGCGCGGTATCGAAAACCCTCCGAACTCGGCTATTTTGAACGGGGCGTTGAGAGTGGCTTTTAGCGCTCCTACGCCGGTTTGCACACGTGCGCTAAGTCCCGACGGGGGTAGGGCGAATTCAATACTGGATTCCGGGGCTACGAGTCTCCTGGAGTCCGCGCACGGCGTGCGCGCGGTCCGTCCAGCTTCCCCCGTGGGCCTACTCCAGATCATCGAGGAGGTTGGGCGCACTCACGAATCTCCACTCGCTGTCTTCACCCCAGACAGCATGGGACAGATCCCCGTGCGACTTGCCCCGACGCTTCGCCGGGATCCCGTCGATCCGGCCGGCGTTCCCGAGCGCTCGTACGATATTCCACGCTTCTGAGAGATTCGGAACGATCCAGACTTTTTCATCCGCGTCGATAGCGACGTAGTCGTCGTAGTGTTTGACGATGATCTCGTGGTCGATGTTCGAGACTGCCTCTGCGATAACGGCGGGTCGATCGCCATCGAATCCGACGACGTCAGGCTTCACATCGGACCCGAACAGCGACACGTACCTCTTGACAAAGTAATTGGTGTTCGGGTCGATGTCCAGTGTACGTGCGAAGGCTTCGACCATCACCTTGTGGTAGGTCTTCTCGTTGATGTCTCCCTGATCTTCGCCGGTCGCGACCATCGCTCCACACGCCTTCTGACCAGCACGAGTCACAGTGTAGTAGACGCGGAGATTCTCGATCTGTTCTTCGAGGTATCCGAGATCGATGAGCCTCTCAGTGTCTATATCAGAAAACCGATTCTTGATCTGTTCCATCGAGTCGATGAGGTCGAACGACGGGTGCCGCTGGTTGACTGTCGTCACCACGGCAGAAAGGAAGTGGCGCTCTTCAGGTGTCAGGTTCTCGTCTATGCCGGTATCAGCCTCCTCGTCGTCTCGATGGGATGGCGAATCCTTGCCGAGACTCTCGTCGCTGCTGTCTGCGGTGGGCGATTTTCTGACGGTGTCTTTCTCGACTCCAGCGACGTCAGCATCACCGTTCGTGTCCGGATCGCGGTCGTCCCGATCAACCGCATCAAGGCTTGTTCCGAGATCGTCGACGAGGTCGTCAACCGGGGGTGGACCATCTTGTTGTTCACTATCCGCTTCCTCTCTTTCTTTGGTCTTTCCGGGAGCGTCCTCTGTACTGTTGGCGGGGGTCTGGTTGTTTCTGTCTTCGGAGGCTGTCGATCGGGAATTCCTGTTTCCGGTCCCCAGTTGAGTCCCTAGGTCGTTGCGTGCCCCTCCCGGCTCGGTGTGCTGGCCAGACTCGCGGCGGGCGTTTGAGTGGTCGTTCGCTTCCGTGGATGAACTGCTTTTCCTACCGCTGTTGTCGAGTTTTTGCTGTTCTCTGTAGACCTGCTCTGGAGACGTTGACCCGTTGCTCGCGGGGATGAGACAGTAGTCGTCTCTAGCTACCCGAACCATCTCGGCTTCGGCGTCGCTGAAGAACACGCCGTAGGGAGAGACGTCCTCGCCAGTCACCGGGTCGTCGGAGGCAGAATGCCCGTCTGGAATGGCGACTGGCAAGAGCGTCACGAGTTCGGGAATATCCGTCATGAAGCCGGTGTCGGGTAGCTGGGCGACCCACTCACCACGGGGCAGTGACGTAATCCGGTCGACGAGCTCGTCCGCTTCAAGCCCCTCGTGGAACAGCGTCATGATGAGTTCGTCGTCGACGGCGAGTTTCCCGATGAGTTTCGTATTGATATTCCGGAGAATTTCCTTGTAACTCGAAACGTCCAGCGCATCGGCTTTGACCTGCTCTGCGAAGTGAACGATGACTTCGAGCGAGAGCCCGAACTCACGGCCGTCGGGAATCATGTCGTCTCTGACCAGTTCGGACTGGAGCATCGGGGCGGCCTCGTCGATGATCAGGTTGATCACGTAGCCCTCGCTGACGCTGGGCGTCTCTCCGAGGCGATGGCGGAGTTGCGCGCCGCTCCAGATGTAATCGAGCAACATGAACGTGAACAGGTTGCTCGAAGCGGGGCGAAGGTCGCCGGTATCGATGAGGACGACAGTCTTGGAGTCGAGGATTTCCTGGATATCAAACATCGGCGACTGCTCGGCGTAGCACCCCGCTTCGTCGTCCCACTCGGGTACGAAGTTGAGAATCTCCCAGATGAAGTCCCGCTCGGCTAACTTCGTGATCCGGTTCAGGACAGCATCGATCGACGTCTGGAACCGCTGGGGGTCTGCTTTGTGATGCCGTTTGAGAATCTCCTTGAGTGTCTCGTCACTCACCGACGGTCTCTCACCTTCTTGGAAATCCTTCGCGTCGTCGAACAGGTCCTCTATTTTCCAGGCATCGGCACCTGTCTCCGGATCGAACTTGGCCTTGACGAGGCTATTCAGGATCTCCTGTGCCACGAACGCTTGCTGGGTCAACTCTCCTCCCAAGACGTACACAAGGAGTTCGTTGTAGCGGTCGATCTTCTCCTGGACGGCCACAGTCCGGCTCATACCAGCTGCGAGCTGGGGTCGAATGTCGAAATACGGGAACGCTAACACCTCGTCCTCGGGGCCGGGTACTTTGATATGGACGACGTTATCCAGTGATCCGAATCTCCTGAAGTGTGCCCGCTTGTATTCCTTGCTCATCGACCCGCCCTTCTTGTCGAAGATGAACGTCGGGCCGTCGAACTCATCGTGAGCGCTGAGAGCATCGTTGATCATGGCGGTCGTCTTCCCGCCACCGGTAGTAGCCGCCCTGAGGACGTGATGCGTGAGTTGCTCCGCCGAGAGATGGATCGGAATGTCGGGTCGGTTATCGACCGCAGTTTCAGCGTAGCCAATGTGCATCCCCTGATTATACTGTGAGAGGAGGTCCTCGTCGGTAGCTGTGAGAGGCGACCGTGCATCAGGGGAGCCACCGGAGGACCCTCGACTCGCTCGGGGGAGCGCATCAGTGTGGGGAACCACCACGAAGTTCGCGAGTTCGTCCGGCGACGCACAGAGTATCGGATCACCCTTCTTGAATCGTTCAGAGAGTCCGTTCTGATTCGGGAACCGCGAGTGACAGAGTCGTGCAAACTCCTTGTCGTTCCGGTCCAGAATGTCTCCCTCGATACCGTAGTAGGGCCCACTCAGGGCTGTGAATGCGTTCGAGATGCTCTGGACGGTTGCTTCGTTACACGCTGCCCGGAGCGACAGGTCGAACGTCGTCGTGGGTTGTTTGTGGTCGATCTGGGACATCCTCGACCCGGTGATCTTGTTCGACTCATTATCGCCCACACTGCCACCGACTTGTTCCGAGATATCCCCCCGGTGGATGTTCCGACGTTCCTGCTCGCTCGTCCCGAACGCTTGCCGTGCCAGTTCGTTTTTGAACGCGGAGAAGGTACCGTGATTCCCCATCTTGAGGTTCCGCTTGTGGACCTCCGCTTCTTTGGTCCAGTCCTTCCTGGGTTTGAAGATCGCCTGAAACACAAACGGGTCATCCGTATGGACGGCCTGTTCCAGCAGTACGCTGAGGGGTGAGCGATATTGGTCGTCCTCGTCGACGGTGATATCGCTGAACGGACGCAACAGTGTCATCCAGTCGTTGTTCTTCATCGAGAGGCCGTTCCATCGGACGATTGCGGGCCGCCTCTCTGGTGGAACCTCTTCTGGGCGAAGAGTCACACCTTCCGTTTCCAACTCGCTGCTGGCCTCCTCTGGTGTGGGCGCTGTCCCGCTGCCGATGTCGTGGTCGTGGAATACTTCTGGATCTTCGAAGCCGTTGAGATGCTTGAGATCGGTGATATCATCCAGCGCCGCGATCCGGCGGCCCCCGACCTGAGCTTGCCCCGAGTCCGAGGCGAACGCCGCTACCGGATTGAACGGGACGATCTCGAACTCGAACGACTCGGGATACATCGCCCTGATGTTCGCTGCGAGTGTTTTGAAGGAAGTCGCGTCGTAGGGCGTCGCGCTCAGGTAGAAATCGAATCGCTTCGTGTCCTTCGGCTTGTGAATGATGAACTCGAAAGTTTTGTCGTAGTCCTTCAATCCGAGTCGGCTCTTGAGATTGAAGCGGGAGGTCTTGGTAACTCCAGCCCGATACAATCCGAACAGTCCGCTAATGACGTTCCCTGGCGTGGTTCGTTCGCGAGCAGGCGAGATATGAATGTACGGTCGGGCTTCAACAGGGTCTCCAAGGCGCTTCCCGGGCCCTGAATTCCCCCGGGGTTCGGTCGGGATCATCCCGGCTTCATCGCTTCCTTCGTCGACGTCCTCCTCAATGGATGCAGGAAAGAGCCCCTCACTGTCTGGTCCCCTCGTTGCCGACTCCTGCCTGTCATCATGGTCTTCGATTTTTCTGGACCCACTTTCGCTGAGTGGGTCTTCTTTGGGATTTGCGCGGTCCCTACTTCCAGTCGGTGCATCCCGGGAAACCTTCGTTGCTCTACGAACGTCTATTCCATCTCCGAAAATGCTCCTTGTAGGGAACTCGTCAGTTGATTTTGACTTGTCTCCCCCATCAGTGTCATCCCCGGAGGATACTTTCGTCATCTCCACCTCTCTTCCAGGGTGGACACTGTACCGACCTTTCCGTGTGGACCGGTCGATCTGGAGTTATCTTGGAAGACGATTCGTGGGTTCGTAGGATTGTGATTGTATCTCATGATGTCTATCTCGGTGAGGTACTCTGGAAGTGATCGCTCTCCGGGTATTGTATTTGCCTGGGAAAATCGCATCCAGTCGGAGTGCTGGATTCCCGTGGGATGGTGATAGCACGTGACTCGAACTGCAGCCAGTGACCAATTCGTTCGGTCATACCGTGCGTCGACGACACTGCTGACTGTCGTCAGTGACTCCCGACCGTCACGGGGGAGTCCCGATCCACTCGAGCATCGAGACGAAGGCCGTGACACCAAAGTAGAACACGGTCATCGCTCCGCCACCGATTAGGAGCTTCATGCCGTTCTCAGCCCGGTCGCTGTTCTTCCGGGCTGTGAACCAGATAATCGCTCCGAGTCCGAGCGCGACCAGCCCCGCGTACTTCAGGACGAGCAGGACCACGTCGTAGAGGTTGCTCATGATCCCCTCGAATTCAGCTGTACTTCCTTGAGCTGCAGCAGGTCCAGTGAAGACTGTGAGCACGAGGAGTGCGGTAAGCAGCGCCGCGCTGTTCTTGTTGAGGTACTTTCCGAGTGTGTTACCGTTCATCGGTTTCTCCGCCCGCAGGTACGCGTGATTTGAGTATAAATGAAAACATATTTCAAGGCTTTCAACTGTTTCAATTTGGGTAGTATAAGTTCTGTATGTGTGGATTTTCGGGGGAAATAGTTATATCTAAACGGGGCGTATCACCTGTCGGACACCAATACACATCAGTTGGATGTTCACAGGGGGAAACAATGTCGGAAGACATATCAAGCCAATCTCAACCGGAAGACCATACTTCCGCTACGACGTACAAGAACGTCGCACTCCACGAGTGTACCTATGCGCGACTGACCGCGTTCAAAAACCAGAACCCACTCGTCGACAAATCGTTCGATGCAGCAATAAATGAGGTGCTCGACGCCATCGATTTTCCTCAATCGGGGGAGATCGAAAACATGTATCTGCCGAATATCGAGCTCGACTCGAATGACACTGGAGAAATCGAAGAGTAAAATACCCCGCTCACGGTAGCATCAGGGTCCGTGTTCAGGTTTTAAAACAGATTTGAAGTCTTCTTCGCTACCTTCCACTCAGCGATGTCCCTGACACCGCGGAGAATTCCTTCAGGGATCTCTCGGCGGTCTCTGTATGCGATGTCGTCTGCGGAAAGATCTGTTTCTCGACTGCTTCTGGTCATTGACCGATGCATTTCCGCCGTGTGGCTCCCGCGAAATCGGTCGATCTCGCTGCTGACTACAGGAGAACTGCGGCGAAGACGGTGAACAGATTCCCGCCGATGCTCGCGCCGACGAGCACGATTCCAATCGTCGTAGCACGCCGTCCACTGATTCCAGCGGAAGAGCCGGGCGTTGCGAAGACCCAGAGCGTAATCCCGGTGATGAACACCGCGAGGCCGAGGCTGTGGAGAACACCACTCAGAGCGGTTGCTAACTGGGTGAGATCGGATAGTCCAGTCCCACTCACGGCCCCATATGGCCAGCCCGGAGGCAGGAATTGATCTCCGAGGATGAACCGTAGGACGTCGTACAGGATGTCCACGCTAATGATGAGGATGTACCCCAGAGCTCCGCCGAGAGCCATTCCTCGGAATCGTGCGAGCCGCTGTGGATCCCTTGCAGATGTCGCCCAGCCAATGACCCCGATGACCAGTGCGATGAGCATTCCGTACCGCCCGAGGATATCGGCTATGGCATAGAGGGCAAGCGCCGGTTCCACGAGTGCTGTAGTACTAGACATGGCTGTGATGGATGGGACCGTTCGAGTCGAGGGAGTTCACCGTCTCGCTCATACCGGTCTCCGCGTTTTCCTCTGGTAACGAATATACCAGACCGCGAAGAGACCGAGCGCGATCCACTCGAGGATCAGTAGCGTGTTGCTGATCGAGGCCTGGATGTATTCTCCAACAGTACCCGCGACCTCGAAGATCGCGCCTGATACAGGCGGGATATAGAAAATCCTGTCAGGGCCGTAGAATGGTCGTCCGACTGAATACCAGACATCTCCTTCGAACAAGACGCGAACCATTCGACCAGCGTAGGTGAAGGTGGCCTCACCGTTTGCATCCGTCGTGACGGTCTGCTCGGTGCGAGCGACGACCCTGATAGGACGGCCAGCGATGGGATCACCGCCAGCATCTGTTAGTTGTACCGTCATCTCGTGGCTCGAGCCGGACTCTGAGGGGAGGGATTCGACGATACTGAGAGTCGCAGGTTCCATGGGGACGACAGTGAGTCTCGTAGCGCCAACACCGAGCCCGAATGAGCTGGTCGCATCCATCGACACCGACTCCCCGGTATAAAGGTCGCTACTGTGGATGTCGCCGACGAGTCCCCCGTAGACGGTTGTCGGGTACTCATTATCTGGGTCATTCACACCCTCGGGGAGACTTGTTCCCGGGATCACCGTCGCTGGCGACGAGTCTATCTCCTCCCAGTAGAGATACTCCTGATCCGGGTTCGTCTCGGGGTACTCGATGCTCACGTTCGCTACTGCCGCGACCGAGTGGTGTATCGCTGGCCAGCGATCTCCGTACGAATGTGTTACTGGATAACTCTCTAACTCGTCCGGGTCGTCAGTCCGAACCTGCACTGCGGTGTTTCGCGAGACATCGTAGAATCGCCACGGCGACCTCACGACGACGGTCTTTTCTCCGACGTTCAGCGTGATGTCCTGCCACGGATTCGCGTCGAATTCCTGGTTTCCGCTCCAGAAGATATTGACGCGGTCGCGGCCCTGGCTGTCAGCAACGACGACGTCGATACGAAGGTTCTCCGCGTCCGAGTGGGTCACCGTCACCGGAATAGTGTGATTCCGTGAGACGGTATAGTTGCCAACGTGTGTCCGATTCCACTCGTTACACCGATTGCTCGTGATTCCCCAGTCTCTCCGGATCTCGTTTCGAACGGTGTACTGTGCGGTTAGGTTGTAATCGCCCGGCGGGAACTCGAGTACTCGACTCGAATATGGTTCGATGTTGGTCCAGACTCCATTACCCCCGACGGAACTGAAATTCGAATTGCCATCGAACCATGGCGCATCCAGAGTGACGTTCGTCACCTGAGCTTCCGAATCGAGAAGTTCGAATTCCGCCCACTGCGTCTGCGGGTACTGGTGGGTTTCGTTGTATTCCTCTTCATCGTATTCTCCGCTGGTAGCATTGTACACCAGTCTGGTGTGCGTGTGGGTGATCGTACACTGTCGCTGCCGAGAGAAGTCATCGGGGACCACCGCCCGGTAATCGTAGGGGACGTATGCAGCGATGATTCCATTCCCAACGACGTACCGTCCCCGATACTGTGCACCATCGACCATATTCGTGACTCCGACCCAGGCGTCTTCGACAGTATCAGCTCTTCCCCGACCGAATTTGAGTGGTATCTCCGCTCCACTGAACGTCGGGAAGAGTTCAGTCCCATCGTACATCGGAACGGCGGCGCGGTCGGGATTGTCGGCGTATGCGAGATATTGCGATGTAACGTGGTTTGTACGAGTGACGGTATCTTCGCTATCGACACTGTGGACGAGTGCAGTATCTGGATTGGCGAGTTCCGGTTTTTCTCGCTCTTCGTTCCACCGCACTTCGGCGTTGTAGACCGGTCGCCACTCGCCGTACTGATTCGTTGTCTGAACGAACCATTCCCCGGAATTGTCCGGGGGTCCATCGTAGCTGTTGAGGTCGTGGACGCGCCAGAACTGGATTTTCGTGTACCAGTAGGCCCAGTTCGAGTACGGCACCCAGTTGTCCCCGTAGGGAATCGTCTCGTAACTTGAGGCTTCAGTCCTGTAGACGTCTGCCGTTGCTGCATAGCGGAGGACCTGTGACGGGTCGTGAGCGTTCTCTCCGAGTCGGACGGGGCCGGTCGGATAATCGTTCTCGAAGTAGCCCTGATACGTGACTTGCGACGGGTCGAGGTCCTCGTCGTTGTTCGCGAGCACTCGATACGTTTCTTCGTAGCTCCGGTCGGTTCCCACACTCGGTGAGGGGACGGTATAGAGCGGGCCAATGGCACCTGCTGAAACGACTGTCGAGAGCGGAGCGATCACGAGTAGCGCCGCGAGCACTGAGAGGACGAAGACGTTGATAAAACGTGAGTGTCCGCCGAATTTGCGGATACTCATTCTTCTACAGAGGGGAACACAGATCTCGCGAAGCTGTGATGAGAGAGCCTGTGCGTATTCACTGATCTTGGCCACCTGCGCTCTCGCTACTGCGCTCGCTCTACGCCCGAGTGAATCACCCGTTGAGGACATACGTAATCAGCTTCTGGAAGGGGACGAAGGCGATCCCCAGAACGGTAAGGAACAATCCGCTGACGGCGAACTGAAACCCGCGACGTCGTCCACGCATACTCGGACTCAGTACCCACCCGATCATTCCGAGGATGAGAACGCAGAGCCCGAGCATCTTCATCGCCTGTCCGAACCACGCCGGCACCTGTACGGCGTCGATGAGCTCACTTGGAAGTCCGCTCTGGAGCGGCTCAGTGGTGAGTATCCCACTAACTCCGTCTGGTACCCACGTGATATCGAATCCAGGAGTGGATGTCGGTACACCAACTGCGGTGAGTATCTGAATACAGATCTCGCCTGTGTCTGCTGTGATCATGGGGTAGTGTTTCCATCACCAGTCTCTGCTGGAGATGGCTGGAGTATCTGGAAAATCGCCGTCTGAGGCTATATACACTCCAAGACTGAAACAGTTGAAACCGTTTCAATTGTTCCAAATCTGAAAAGTGCTTATCTATCACCTTCGTATCGAAGCGTGATGGAAAGCCCCGAGCAAAACCACCGGTTCGCTCTCGCGGATCGGACCCCTCTCCAAGTCGAACTCACGGATCGACTCGCACATCTGCGTGCAGGTTTACCCGTCGTGTCCGTCTGGCGAGGCTTGCTCTCGCTCTTTCCTCCTCACAATCAGAGAGGACACCTTCCTATGCCCGAAATCCAAATTGACTGGCACTCCAGAGAGGAGTACGAACGCCTGCGTGACCTCCGAGACCGACACGGTCTGCTGTGGCGTGGGGTACTCCTCGAAGGCGCAAAGAACGCCGAGAGTATCGATCTCATCCAAGCGCTGTTTGAGCTCAACCCGGAACTCTCTACCCGGCGAATTCCGGGTCAGTGCGACGGAATTGCCGCCGAACGAGCGTCCCTCCGGACTGAGTTGCGCGAGCAGGCCAAACAGGAACGTCGAATCGAGACCGAAGACGAGTCTTCGACATCACAGGGCGAGAAATCTGGCTCGCAGACCTCGACCCCCGAGTCCCGGTCGGGATCAACCTGCGAAGCGACCGAGGGCTCGACCCGAGATACGGAACCAAGCCACTTCTCGCAGCGCGAGCGGCTATACCGGCAGTGGGACGAAGCAAACCCTGCAGATATCGAAGACACGTCCCCCTCTCCTACTGATCCGCATACGCGTGAGTTCGATAGGCTCGCCGACGGCTCAGAAGGTCCCGACGACGGCGACTCCGTCGATCCATACTGCGACTACGACCAGTATGAACTTGACCCGAATGAGGCTGATCTGGCGTGAGTGGAGACACGCAACGGACCCGAATCAACGTCTCGGATGCCGACCAGTATGCGTGGCTCGATGCCGTCAGAGAGGAACTCGGTCTCACCTGGCGTGGCCTGATGCTCAAAGCCGAACACCGCTTGCTCGCATCTGAACGGGCCTGGACCGATCCTTCAGTGCATTCTCGAGGGCCACAGACGGATTCGACGACGGATGGTGGGGCCCAGAAACAATCAGAGGAGAACTGATGTCACAGGACATCCCGATGGCTTCCCATCTGCTGGCCTCGAAGGTGCTGGGTGTTTCGGCACGGAAACTCGCCGAGTCGATGGGGCCACCCGTCGTCCCCTGCCTGATCCTGTATGCCATTGGCCTCCCGCTGATCGTCACCCTCCCGTTGGTGCTGGTCGGGGTCATCGTCGGCACCGTGATCTATACGCGGACTCCGCCGGGACAGCAACCGCTCCGGTTCGCCGCGGCCATAGTTCGCCATTACCGAGGACAGACTCACTACGTCTGGAAGCCCTCGTTGGAAGGGAAAGACGGTCTCGTCACCAGCTCTCCCGAAGACGTCTGGCTCACGATCTCTACAGACGAGAACGAATCAGCCGATTCCGACACTGACACCGGAGGTTCCTCTCCCGACTCTGACCCGTTCGGGTTGGGGATGCAAACTGCGCAAAACGGGGGGCATTCCTCGGACGGTGACGCATAGATGAGCGAGTATCTCTCCGCTGGGTCGACGCTCGACCTCATGGATTTCAAAAACGTTCGCGATGGGGGGATCGTCGAAACCCCGACGAGCTATGCGATGCTGATCAAAGTCGACCCACGGGATTGGCTGATACTCTCTGCAGAGCGCCGTGAAAGTCTCTACATCTCGTTCATGACCTATCTCCGTGGTCTGAAATTCCCGACGCAGATCCTCTCGATGACGACCGTCTATGATCCAGAACCGTACCTCGGCCGCTTCGAGATGCAGGATACTCCTGTCATCGGGCCGAACGACAGACTCGACAGCAGCGGTGATTCACTCGAAGAATCCCCATTGCTGGACTATGGACGTCAGTATCACGCTCAGTGGCTTCGGAATATCGTCGACGTCGCGGAGATTCGCGACCGGAATTTCTACGTTGCCGTCTCAGTCCCGAAGGACGACGACGACGAGGCCGACGGATTCATGGAGGCTGTCCGGTCGATCTTCCCTGGCGCGGAAGAGACTGTTGTCGAGAACGAATCGGAGTTTCTCGACGAAGTCCGGGCACGTGCCCAGCGCGTCGCTTCAAAACTTCCCCAGACCCAGGTCAAAACGACCGTTCTCGATACGAGACCAGCTGTGCTGGAAGTTCTCTATGAGGTCTACCACGGAGAGAGACCCCCCATCTCATTTACTCAGGGTACCTTCACTGGACCCGACGAGACAATCGACAACCTCGCTGTGGGTGAGGTTGATTCTGAGTCTGAGAAGGGGACAGACGAGGCCGCTGACGACGAAGAGGCGTTCGAGCGCATCTCCGATACGCATCCAGGACTAGAACCGGATCCGGATGCACACCCGCTCGTGCAGGTCGAGGACGGGGGGTACGCACACCCAGACCTCGCTGACCGTGTCTCGAAAGATCGTATCCTCCGGTGGTACGCTCGCAACATCGGTCCTATCGGACACGGCCCTCGTCCGGTCGTTCCAGCTTCGATATACGCTGGCGTATTCCTGTCGCTCCTGAGTGTCGCCATTGGCCTGGGCGCTCTCGGCGCGTTCGTCTGGACCATGGAAGGCGCAACCCGAGGGAGTGATACCTATTGGCTGGTTCGTACAACAGCGTTCGCTGGGGGAATGGTGAGTCTCCCTACGTTCATTCTGAGTCTTGTCATCCTCCTCCCGACAGGAAGAGGTGCGAAAGTGCTCGGAGGAGTTGGCCTGGTAGTGACCGGCGTCGCGACGAAACTCTTCGTCGACGCTTACCCTGGCGAGTGGAATTTCTCCAATCCCGAACTCACGACGTTCGTCGTCGAAGTGTACGCTGCAGGAGTAATCCTGCTGGTTGTTGGGATCGGGCTGGCGATTCGCTCACGGCGGCAGGTGGATCTCTCACATCTCGTCTCGGCTGACGTCGCAGCAGATGGCGGCCAAGAGACACAGACCGACGATGACGAAACAGCAACAGCACTCAGAGACCCGCCGGCCCCGAGTGATGACGACGGTGCCCCGGACCGGGACACCACCGACGCGGATACCGAACACGAGATTCCGGAGACCACGGACCCGACCGGTGTCGAGTCTGATCCGGACGAGGAACGGACCTGAACGCGCAAAATGAACTCCTTAGACAAACTATTCGGCACGAATTCCCCTGATGGGGAGTCCGAACGGATCCCCATCGATGATCTCTCCGGTGAAGAGACACAGACAGCGATCGACTATCTGGAACTGCTAGATAGAGAGGCGACGCGACGGAATATCGAGTGGGCTGCGTACCAACTACAGTCCGACGAACTTCCGCTCGTCTCTGCGGTCGAATCACTCGATGAACGCGAACAGCTGGACAAGAAACTGGTCGCACCTCACGCGATGGACCGCCATCCCGAGTTTCAGGTCCGTGATGAGAAACTCAGCCAGATACTCACGGTCACCGCGTTTCCCCGGAAAGTCGGGCTCGGCTGGCTCGTTCCGCTGACCTTGGCCGACGTCAATCTTCGTCTCTCGCTGCACATCAACCCGCGAGACCCGGGAAAGGTTCGAAAGCAACTGCAGCGGCGATACACCCAGACGACGACCGCACTCACGCTCAAGTCGCGCAAGGGCCGGACTGACACTCATCAGGACGAACTCGAACGCGACGACCTCCTGCGAATCCTCCAGGACGTGATCAGAGGGACGACCAAGGTCTACGATATCGCCATCTACATCGAACTCGTCGCTGACTCACGCGAAGAACTGGACGAGATGCGTGACCGTATCGATAGCATCCTGGCCGAGCAAGACGTCGAGACGACCGTCCTGCGCCACCAGCAGATCGACGCGAACGGGAGCATCGTCCCGCTGGCGACGGACACTATCAAGAACGTTCACCCTATCCAGCTCGAAGCTCTGGGGACGTTGTTCAATCTCGTCGAGCCGCCGATTTACGATGAAGAGGGTATCCTTCTCGGTTTCGACGATACCTCCCGTCCCGTCATCCTGGACCGCTATGCACACTCTGGATTCGGCGCGGTCATCTCGGGAAAGACGGGGTCGGGGAAGAGCTACGCCCGGAAACTGGAAATTTACCGCCGGTTGCTCGCCGAACCGGATGTGCAGTGTGTACTGTTCGACCCGGCGGGCGACGACTACCCGTTCTTCGCGAAGAAACTGGGTGGAGAAGTAATCCGGTTCGGTGGGGCCCAGAAGGTCAATCCGATGGATATCGAACCCCCAGCCGAGGGGGTTGGAGCAAGCGAGGACACCTATCCCCTCACGGTCCGGTCCGTCGTCGAAATGCTCAACACCCACTACGAAGACCGCGGGGGCCTCCCAGCAGCACAGGAGGGGATGGCGATCCAGGCCTCCCACTACGCGTACCTCTCGAAGGGGATCGTCCTCGGTGACTACGAGACGTACGCGAACGAGTCACCGATCATCGACGACCTGATCCGCGGTGTCCAGATCATCTCCGCTGGTGGGCTGTACGCGGCTGTCGAGAACGGCATAGCTAGCCCCGCTGAGATCGGCCACTTCCAGGAGCTCGGTATTCTCTCGGAAGACGGCGACCCGATCACCGACACACACATCTCCGTGCCCAAGGCGGTCTTCACGCCCTCCGAGACCCATCGAGAGGTTGCACAGGCACTCGAACCGAAATTCGAGTCGTTCAAACCCGGCGGTATCAATCACAATCTGAACGGCCAGACGAATCTGGACCTCAACTCCCGTCTCGTCGTGATGGATATGAGTTCCTTCGCGGACACGGGTGAGATGCCGCTCATTCTCCACTCGATGCTTCAGTGGGCCTATCTGGAGGCAAAGCGCTCACCGAATCGCTTCGACGTGACCTTCGACGAGGCGCACTACCTGCTAGGCCGGGCCTCGACTCGCGACCTGATCAACCTCTTCATCCGCCACGCCCGCCACTACGATGCGGGCCTGACACTGATGAGCCAGACGGCACACGAGTTCCTTCGAACCGAGGAGCGTCGCGAGGTCTACGAAAACTGCGATATCAAGATGCTCTTCTACGCACAGTCCGTGGCGGATGTGACGAAGGAGTATTTCGACCTCTCCGGTGCAGAGGTGAAGTTCCTCCAGAGCGCACCTCGTGGTCAGGAATCCGGCTACTCTGCGTGTCTCCTTTCGACGACAAAGCACGGACGACGTCGTCTCGAAGTCCACTCCGGCGATTTCGAACACCACGTAATTGACAACAATCTCGACCCGTGGGACCTTATTGAGGAGACCGAGAACATACTCCGCCCTGACGATAGAGAGGAATCAGCTCTAGGACTGACCGATATGCCTGAGGTGGTGAATCGAGAACTCGACATGGAACTCTCTGGGAAGTTTGCACAGGAACACGGCGACTTCGGTTCCACACCGACGGGTGCAGAGTCTCCCGTCTCAGGTGACCGCTGATGGGGTTTGCCGACGCGGTGGCAGAAGCGATCTTCGGGTTCTTTGGAGATCTCATGGAGGGGATCGCCGAGGAGCTTTCTACCTCGATGACTGATGAGCTCATCAAGCCCTTACTCTGGGTGCCGAATCCATATGATTCGGTGAGTGCAGGGAACGCATGGACTGGTGTCTTCGAGATATCGATGGTCTTGCTCCCAATCGCGATCGCACTCAGTCTCATCGCCTGGCCTTTCAGCGAAAACCGGGACGGGGGGCTAATGGAGATTGCAGTCCGGACCGTTATGGTGATCTTCTTCGTGGGGATCTCTCAGCCCGCGTGGGGATTCGCGGTCGATGCAACGAATGCCGTCACCCTCGCAATTCTGGACCTTGATCCCGGTGCTGGCGGCGTTAACTACGGGTTCGGAAGCGATCCCCTCGGAACTTCTGTTACGATCAGCGTCTGGCCCCTGAAGTTCGCAGTGTCAGTTCTAGCCGCGATTCTCTCGGCTGTTTCCATCTTCCTGTCAATCTTCTTCTTGCTTCTCCGATGGTTCATGGTCTGGATGACCTACATCGGCACACCACTCTACGCCGTGATCTGGTTTCTGGGTGGCCGTGGCCCTCTCAAGACCATTGGAGATGTGGGTGCGACCTACATGCGAATGGGTGTGTTCGCACTGTTAGGCGGCCCTATCATCGCAATCTTGGTGCTGACCTTCCAGGTCTTCGAACACGGTGGTATTCTCCAGACGATGGGGAACAGGGTCTTCGGGAACATTGGATTGCTCTTTGCAGAACTCGCGCTCATGATTTTGTTCCCGGTGGTGTTGATCTTCGCTGTCTGGAAACTCACCGGCTGGGCCGGTCGCCCTCTCGGTGTTGGTGATGCGGCCTCGGCTGCTGCACTCACGGTGACTGCGTTGGCCGGCGGAGCCGTTGTTGGAGCTGTCGGGACTGGTAGTTCGGTCGCCAGTAGTGCGGCGGGCAGTACTGGTGGTGGTGCAGCTGCCGGCAGAAGTGCGGGTAGAACCGCCGGTAGAGCAGCGGGTTCGACATCGAAGAGTGCCACCTCTGGTGCCACTGGTGCAGCCAGTGTATCCCCTGGATCTGGTGGCTCTGGTTTGGCTGCTCGAGTCGGACCGGGGGCGAAAAATTGGACCCAGCGGCAGTCACAAAGAGTTGGACGTGCAGTCGGTGGCTTCGATCAGCGGATCACCGCTGCCAGCGAGAATCTATCGGCCGCAAAAGCTGATGCAGAGTACGCGACTGCAAAAACCAACTTCATCAATAAGTCGGTGAACTCCCAGACTCTCGACCTCGACGAAGCGAATGAATTCGAGGTCATCCCGGAGGCCCCAGCAGAAGGTGCTGAGGCAACTGTCTACACCGATGAAGAGACGGGGGCGACGAAGGCCTCTTATCAAGGGGAAAGCGGTGAGGATCACACTGTAAACATCTCAGAGCAGGCGAGAGTGACTGGGGACGAGAAGCAGCGTGCAGATGAGCGGACTCAGGCCAGTGAAGCATCGGTCAAGAGACTTGAACGCGCCAAAACCGTTGCAGGATACGGCAAATCCGGCACGAAAGCAACCGCGAAAACTGGTGTCAAAGTGGCTGCGACCACTGCGAAACTGGGCGGCCCTGCTCTGGTCGCTGGTGCCGGGGGGAATTCGTACTATGCCTATTCGGCAGCTAAGAAGGCCAGTGAACCATTGATCAATCCGAATGGGGGAAGCGAATCACAGAATCCCAATCGCTCACTCGATGAGTTCCGGTAAGACTGCGAATAACGGGCCGTCTCCAGTAAATGATATTAAAAAAATTCGCCCATCGAATATTTCGGCAACGTATCAGGGCGGTATTTTGTAGATGTGTTTATGTATAAGCAAGAGGTATAGTACGTGATCAAGTCGCGGTTTACGACGGTCTAATAGCCAAAATCGACGGTAGCAAGAATCGACAACTCAAACACTAGATCATCCTCGACACGTAATGACAGTATTCGCTGCTACGGTAATATACCTCCTCGTCGACTTCGCGTACGCTCTACTTCGCAAGTCGAGAGTTTTCCCAAAACTGGGTCGCCCTGGACGTCTTCTCGAGTCGATCGGCATTACAGCTGTTACCATGATGTGGGTGTGGCAACTCTCTCCCGGCCTGTTCGACTCGCCTCCTTCGGCAGGGATCGCGATCTTCGCTTACGCACCGGTATTTGTCGTTTGCGCGGGATTACTCTGGTATATTAGGAAACCCATCACGAGTCCGCTCGGAGTTAGCAGTATTCTGCTTGTAGTCGTCTTCTTAGTGATGTCACTCTTCGAATTTCTGTTTGCGAATCCGACTAATGGCGTATCTACTTACTTCAGCACCAGCTTGCCCTATGCAATGGGCGGATCGCTGTTCGCAGGGTCGTACGTGGCGGGTTGGGCGGTCGACGACGCGAAACGGATTGCACGTTCAGGGCGATCTGAACTGATCGAATCCAGGGTCTCGAACGGCCTCACCGACATCAGGAGTGAACGCGGTCTGGAAGAAACGACCGTATCGACCGCGTCGGCCAACAGCGACGGGACCTCCTCATCGGTGAAGGCGAAACCAGAGAGAGACCGTCGACAGTCTACTCCGGCATTCCAGCAGTATTCGTACGATTGGCGACGCTCACCTATCAAGTTCGAGGACATTGGTGGCTACTACAACGTCAAAAACGACCTTTACACTCGGGTGATCGAACCGATCGCCGCAGCTGACGAAAGTGACGACCGATTCTCGCGGTTTGGTATCGAACCAACCAACGGCATCATGTTCTACGGACCTCCCGGTACTGGGAAGACGATGTTCGCCCGTGCCCTCGCTGGAGAGTTGGATGTTCCGTTCGTCGAACTCTCTCCAGGTGACATCACAAGTCGCTGGATCAACGCGAGCAGTGAGCAAATCAAGATACTGTTCGACGAGGCGACATCTATGGGACAGTGTGTCATCTTTCTCGACGAAGCTGAACATCTTTTCGGCGCTCGGGAAGTCTCTGACCTCAGTTCTCACGTCGAGGACCGGAAGGTGACCTCGGAATTCCTCGCTCAGCTAAGTCGGGAAGACCGTGAGGCGATCGTGGTATCGGCGACGAATCGACCGGGAGACATCGACCCCGCGATTCTCCGCCCTGGACGACTCTCCACTCACTTCGAGATTGGACTGCCAGACGAGGAGGCTCGCCATGCGATCCTGAACGTCCACCTCGCTGACGTGCCGTCGTCGCTCTCGGAGGAGGGACTCGCCGCCCTTGCGACCCAGACTGACAGGTTGACCGGCGCAGAACTGGAAGCACTCGTCGACGACGCCAGACGAAGGGCGGCTGAGCGTGATGCCGAAGCGATCGTCCGTTCTGATTTCCCGTCGGTCGAAGAACTCACGGAACGCACTGAATCTGTGGAACCAGACCCGGTGGACCTACCTGGCGGTCCTGAAGATATGGATGGTGACCGGACGGCTGATTCTGACCCGCCTGACCCAGACGATCGACGCCTCGGATACCAATAGCTGCTAACTATGATCCTACGGGTATTCTGGATGATTTGGATTAGCCAACTTCGGGGCGCAGGGGTGGGTCTTGAGTAGGTAACTCCTACGCTACAACATCGAACTTGCTGAGTAAAACGTAGCGTAGGAAACTCAAATTCCTCGTGCAGCAGGCGGTACAGTTGCCCATCGACTTTGTTTGCCAATATTTAGCCATCTCCAGGCGAGTGAGTCGCTGCTTCACTTCGATAAGAGGTGTTGTAGAACTGTCGACTGATGTGTGGATTTTCTGTGGCTGGGAACGTCTAGATCGTCGACCTACACAGCAAATCGTGTTCGTGTCCAGATGACCCATCCTTGGGGAGTTGTAAGCACTATCGTCGAGTACGGACAGACCTCCGGGCCGGTCTCGTCCCACGTCCGGACGGAAAACTCCCGACTCTGAGGTCCGATGCTAATGAGCGAACAGACACAGGTGGAGACAGGGAGCCTGACTCAACCACCACCCCTAACATCTCGAATGCTGATCGATCCACGCAATTCGGTCAACGGAAGCGGCGCTCGTCAAGCAACAGCTCCTCACCGAGCTTCTTGCTCGCGATGTAAAACCCGCCCATCTCGACTGGGAAATCCACGACCTCGAATTCCTTGTGGAAATCCTCGGAGACATCGCTACCGAGAACGACTATGTAGAGGGCATCCTCAAGGATTCCACAGAAGACTGAATCCGTCCTCCTCCCACACATTCGCACTTCCGGTGTGTGCGACGGAATACGATCCCGACTGCGACACATTCTAGGGAGCGCCTGTAGTGGGGGGACTCTCAGACCGCGTGAGAGGACCCACAGGAACACCCTCCTAAAAGTGTCAGCATGACGGTAACGAAGTTAATTCCCTATTGGGGCAAACTTGTTGCGTCAGCTGTCGTACAGACGCTCCTGACTGGGTGTCGCAGTCTTGGGGTTGAAAAATACGGGCTCGGCGCTTATATCGTTTCGGCCGGTAGAAGAACGAAATGGGCACGCTTGATCATCTCCGTTTGTCCAGTCTACAGGTTGTGAGGGTGGTGAACGGCCTGAGACACTCGCCAATCAGAGTTCGGGGCCCTACTCGGAAGAAGACACCACAGGAGCGACAGATGCGTCGATCGGTTTCGCCCTCCCCGTCCGAGACTCTCTGGGAGCTAATCCGCTAAAGGTTTACTTACCAGAGCGCCCCAGATTCGGGTAGGCAGACATCAGACGCTTTCATTCCCCTTCACATGAACAGTGATGCGTCGGAATTGGGTCGGTGTCCAAATTGCGGCGAGAGTATCTCATCTGCATGGCTGTTGATCAGATACGAGACCGAAGACGGCGAGACCGGAATCTGGGCGGAATGTCCGGCGTGTGAGACGGTCGTGAGTCCAGAGTGACGAACGAATAGTTCTGCCCGCGTACCGATACTCACGCTCTGTTGGACCCCGATACTGCGCGAATCGAGGACGTGAACAGCGGGTCTGTGGATCTTGTATGGTGCCCGTTGTATCGTTCCTATCAATCGAGACTGGGAAACCCACTTGCGACGTGCCTACAGTTCTCTGTCTGGCGACTCTCCACTCTGACCCATTAGCTCCGAAAGCGGGGCTGTTTCGAGGTCTTGGAGCGTCCAGTCACTGGGGAGGGTCTCTGCGACGCCGGTCTCATGCGCCAGTTCTCGAATTCGCTGTTTCACCTCCGGGTCAACATCGATGACGCGGGCGAGTTCATCGTCTTCGTCCCAGTAGGGCGGAGCATGCGGGCCGAGTAGTTCCGCCGTTTCGAGGTCAGCCACAGCTTGGAAATAGAACTCCGTGAGGTCGGTCTCCATGCCGAGCGTGCTGCGTGTGCCGGAGACGATGTCTTCGTCGGTGACGATATCTTCGAAAGCGTCGAGTGCGGCGTGCTGGTCAACGTAGAAAGTAGTGTTGAGCGTGATTTTGACGAACTTCGGCTCATCTTCGGCGAGGGCGAGCAGTTGGTCGGCGACGGAGTGCTCGGGATGACCGATACCCCACCCGTAGGTGTACGATTCCTCGTAGGCGACGTGGAATTCGTTGACGTACGTGGGGATCGCACCGAGAAACGCCAGTGCGTCCGCCGGAATCGTGTCCACGCTGTCATCCTGGCGGGTACGAATAACCGCGCGGCCGATCGCGTTGGCGATGACGTGGCCGACTTCGGGGAATTCGTCTTGCTCACGTGGGTCGTAGGCGGTCGCGAACTCGACGAGTACGTCCCACCCATCGGTCTGTGCGGCGGTGTCGAGCCCAGCAGCGAAGGGTTCGTAGTAAGCAAATCGCAGGTCGTGCAGCAGGTCCTCACCGCCCGGGGCGTCACCTCGGGCCACGTTCGACAACACCCGTTCGTATTCCGCCATTGCCCGGGACAGTGCTGATACGTCGCCCTCACAAGCGGCATCATAGCGGTCTGGAAGGTCACCGACGACCTCGGGATACTCCTGTTCGAGTGTCTGCCGGTCAAGGTTTGACTCTTCGACCGGAGCCTCCTCCGAGAGACCGTCATCATGTGAGACCGACGCATCGCCGGGCTGGTCGGGGGGACAGTCGTGGAGCCTGAGACGCGAGAGGGTGTCGAACGACGCCCCACAGTCCTCACACTCGTAACTCATCAGCCGGGTGTACGATGCCCTGGAAGTAAGAGTTGTTGAGCACGGATTCCATCCGATTGTTCGTCACCGTTCAAGCCAATAGTGCCAGTCCGACACGGCCTGCTCAGTGGCATCACTGGCGTCAATCGGCTCCAGCTGGCTCAACGGCACACCGAACTCTCGGCCCTTCCACTCGATGGTGACGAACTGCTGGCGGAGCGACGGTTCCGACGATGGTTTGCCGACCACACGAACCGTCTCCCCTTCCTCCAGCGGTGAGATTTCCTGTTCTTCGAGACAGCGTGCTTCGAAGGGAACGTCCATCGTCTCTTCCAGATAGATGTGCCAGCCCATGGCCTGCTCGTCCTGGGTGTAGGCATCGACGATGATCTCCATCTCGATGCGCTCGTCCCGTTCCTCGTCTCGCTCGGTCATGGCTCCCCTCCGGCGCGGGTGTGAAACGATGTCCCTGATTTGAACTCGGTTAGCTCCTCGATCCGGTCTTCGAGGTCCTCGATCTCCTCGCGGAGGTCCTCGGCCTCGTCACCATCAGCAGCGGCAAGCTGGTCTTTGAGTCCCTGGAGTCGTGTCTCCTTGCGCTCTTCGTCCACCTCGGCCTTGCGGACGTACTCGGACTCCTCGATCTCGTACACGTCGCTTTCAGACAGGTCCGTTACGTCGAGAGCGTCGTCTACCTTGTCGCGGTCCACTCCCATGACGCGGTCGCGGTCGATTCCGGCGTCTTCGAGCACCGTCAGTACCTCGTCGTCGGCCTTGAGTGAGCGGTTCCGGCGTGTCGTCCGCTGGACGGACCCGAACGGCCCGCGTACCGGCCGGTCGTGGTGAAGGCGGTTCAAGAGCACGTCGGCTACATCCTGGCGGAAATCGTTCGCGTTACGTTGTACATCTGAGAGGAGCGTGTAGAGGTTCACCAAGGCGTCCGTGTCCATGTCTTCGAGGATTTCCACGTCATGGCGTTCGAGCGCGTCAACGAGCAGGAGAGCGTCCGCGTACACGTCAAGATCTGGCTCGGTTCGTTCCTCTTCACCGCCCCTGGAGGGACTCTCGACATCGAGCAACTGGCTCGTGGTCGGGCCGTCCGTCTCGACGATTACGCCTCGGTCCTCGTCAATCTCGAATCTCGGATGGACGCTCAACACCGCCGGATATGGATCGGCGTCGGGTGGCAGTCTGTCGAGGTCGAAACTGTCCTGCGCATCGGTGATCCGGCGATACAACGTCTCGAATTGGTCACGTTGGAGCGGCCGTGTCTCGTCGATATCGCGGTCGAGAAACTCGATGATGACCCGTTGCTCCTGTACGTCACTGATCCGGAATCGGTTGTGCGACAATGGCGTGATGAGCGTCGCTTCGTCGGGAAGGTCATCGAGTTCGTCTAAAAGTGTGTGCCAGGAAACGCTGAAGGGCATATTTGGTGTGTCGGTGGCGACAACAAAAGTGGTATGGGGTGGGTCAAGAGGCAGTAGGTGCTGTCAGTGACGATTGTGGACTACCATCTCCCGAAACCAATAGACGGCCATGCGAGTGAACTATTCGACATAGGTCGGAAGGATGCCATAGGTTCTGGCGACCGAGACGATCTCTTCGCGGAACTCTTCGGAGTCCTCACCGTGTGAGTCCGCGAGTGTTTCCACTTCGTCGGAGTATGCCTCGCGGATCGCTCTGGCTTCGGCTCGTCCCTCGACGGTGGGTTTCCAGACAGCTGTTGTGCCAAAATCACCTGATTCGAACGGCGGACCGGATCGTTCGCGTTCCCCAACACGCTCGACCAGTCCCAGTTCCTGTAGCGTTTGCAGGGCGGCTTTGACCTCGGGTTCGAACTCTGCATCCTTCGATAGAAGCTGCTCGAGTGACGGCCATTCGGATCTACCTTCTGTCATGATGGTGTCGAGTTGCGTACAGGCGGCGACGAGATCGTCAGTCGTCTGTTCGACGCCAGCGTAATCGTGTTTGTATCGTCTGTCGTGGGTGGTGAGTTGGTCGATGAGTAGTCGCTCGATCCACGTCTCGGTTTCCATGTCTGTACTTTTCAATCGGAGCCAACAAAGCGTATCGCACGAGGCTGCATATTGAGAAGAACAGCAGCCATCGCTCAGTCGAGTTCCGCCCGCTCTTTCAGCTCACCGACCAAGAGATCGAGGATCGCTTCTTTGTCTTCCTCGGGGACAGGTCTCCCGTCGAGTTCGTCGAATTTCTCTTCCCAGTGGCGGATCCACGACCCGAACACGTCCTCGAATGTTGCTTCCGGATCGTCTGCAGCCCTGACGTCCTTAATCCCCTTCTGGATCATCTCGTGGGGCCCTCCGGCTCCGAGCTCGGCTTCGACCACCATCTTTGGCTCGTACTCGAAGGTCGAAGAGAGTTCGTGGATATGCCACGTCTCGGCGGCCAGGTCGAACTGATACTCCGCCAGCAAATGAAACCTGGCGGGCGAGGTATCGAGGCCTGGTACACCCATGTCCGAGAGATACATCGTCGGGTGGCGCTCGATACGGAACGAGAGGGACTCCTCCGGTTCGAATCAGAAGGCAAACGCTCGCTCTCGAATCTTCTCTCGTGTCAGACTGTCTTCGGGCAAGTCGATGTCGCACTCTTCGAGGGTGGCGAGAACCTCCTTCCGTGGTTCTCCAACCATCGGTCGGTCACACAGCGAGATCCTGGAACGTCCAGTCGGCTGGGAGATCCTCGTCAATTCCGGTATCGCGTACGAGGTCGCGGATCCGCTCTTTCACGTCGGGATCCCACTCGAATGCGAACGCGTCGTGGTCGTGCCAATCCCAGTAGCGGGGAATCTGTGGCCAGTACTCGTCACTGTCGGGACCGACGACGCAATCCAGAAAGAACCGGGAACCACCGGCCGTTCCTGTTACGTACGATACTGAGACGTCGACAGGGTCATCCCGAACCAGCCGTTCAAGGAGTTCGACAGCGGCGTGCTGGTCTGCGTAGAAGGCCTGTTCCAAGCTCGCCTTCGCCCAGAACCTGTGTTCAGCCCCCATCGCATGGATATGCTCGGCGGTAGGGTGCTCGGGATGGCCGATCCCCCAGCCATACGTTTGGGCTTCCTCGAATGCAACATCGGCGCCCTCTGGTGCGTTGAGCGGGACCGACCGGAGGAATGAGAGCGCCTCCTCAGGGATGTAGCGGACTGGCTGCGTGAGTCGAGTCCGAATGATGTGCCGTCCGACTGCGTTCTCGATGACTGGGATTGCGAACGGGAGTTCCTCGTTTCTCTGTGGGTGATAAGCCTCGACAAACTCCTGAAGTACTGTCCATCCATCGGCACGCGTGTATCGATCGACGGCGTCGGCCAGCGGTTCGTAGTACTCCCAGAACACCTCTCGATACTGGTCGCCACTCTCCTCGTGGGCTGACTGTAAGGCCGACTCATACATGGCGAGGGCTTCGGGGAGCACGTCGAGTTGGCCATGCTCCGCCCGCTCAAGAAGATCGTCTAGGTCGGCGTTCCCGGCCGCACTCTCTTCGTCTGCTGACGCTCGACCATCGCTATCCGGAGCCGGTGTCCCGTCTGATTCGTCCCGTGCGGAGCCAGGACAGTCGTGCAACCGGTGTCTTGTTAGCGTCTCAAAGGTATTACCGCAGTCCGAACATTCATGGCTCATACGCGACGGTTGGACCGAAGTCAACAAGGAATTTCCGCCGTCCAGCGTCTGTATGGATGGACAGTGCTTCAGGATTTGAGAGTGGGACAATGCCACGGGCCCGGAATCCGTGACTGACTTCGGGGGGAAGCGTCAGTCACGGTGTTGTGTCGGGCAGGCCGGGCCATGGATTCGATGTGCATCCATCGGGGGTGGCCGGGATGTCGGTGGCCCACGAGACCACTCACGAAGGGGTTCGGGAGCGGTATCGTTGACGGATCAGGGGAGACGTACCGACGGGGGTGGTCCACCCACGATGGACGCGCCTTTCTCTCGGCTACTCACGTATTTAATGATTATGACCACTGCAACCCAGTGCAACAAGGAGACTTTGGACACTGGCGCCTGGATCAGGTCAGAGATCTCGTGGCATCACTGTCGTTCGGTCATTTGCCTGAGCGCGAGAGGCGGCCTCTGCCACCATTTCTTCGACTTCGTCATCGAGGGCGTCGTAGAACTCCGCCGATACTTGCATTTCGTCCAGTACGTCTTGCACGTTTGATTTGACAATCAGGTCTGCCATACAGACCGCAGTGTGACGCGACATAAGTAAATGGTGTCGAATACGGATTTTAGCCCCTCTATCGGCTTCACATCGGGATATTATGGTGAGCACCCCTGAGAAGATATCTGGTGTCGGTCATCGAGTGGACGGCAGAGTCAAGTGGTCTGGGATACGTCTCTCGTGTACAGGTTTACGAATGGAAATCTCGGATCGCCTTCGCTGTCTGTATTCCGCGGACGTTGAGGAACGAGATGGCGAGTACGTTGTCGACGTTCCAGCACATGAAATCCAGCTCGGTGATATCGAAGCAGGCGAGACCTACCGAATTGCACTCTTGCCGGCGCCGTCCACGTCAGAGACTGAACCGAATACTCCAGATGCTTCGGCCAGCCCAGGCCGGAGTCCCCCGGGGCCGCCAGTCGAGGAGGGTGACCAACGCGATGTCGAGATCGAGGACATCGGCGAACAGGGTGACGGTATCACCCGTGTTGAGCGGGGATTCGTCGTTATCGTTCCGGACACGAACATCGGCGAGCGGGTTGCCATCGAGATTACGGATGTCCGAGAGAACGTCGCGTTCGCCGACGTTGTCAGCCGGGAAACCTACTTCGAGTAGAGTCTGACGCAATCCAGTCACCTCGAATCGGTTGCACACTCGCCGTCTCTTTGCCTATCGCGACAGTATTATTTGGATACAGATAGTACCACTCTTTGGACTGATGTACGACCTGACAGGCTTCCAGCGCGACCTCCTGTACGCGATCGTCGGCAAGGACGAACCCCACGGCCTCGCGATCAAGGAAGAACTCGAAGCGTACTACGAGAAAGAGATTCACCACGGCAGGCTCTACCCGAACCTGGACACGCTCGTCGACAAGGGCCTCGTCGAGAAAGGAGAACAGGACCGCCGGACGAATTTCTACAGTCTCACTCGGCGCGGACGCCGCGAGATCGAAGCCCGACGAGAGTGGGAATCGCGGTACGTCAGCCTTGAAGGAGAAGCTTCCTGAGCGGTTCATCACGAACTGTCTCTCTCTCTGTCATTTGGAGAAACCACTCATCATCGCTCGCTGATTTCCGATAGTCGGAACTACTATACTGGTGACTGATGACATACAGTCGGGAGAGGCCGATGCCTGAGATCAAGCCACAGATACACGCTGATATTGACGTTGGGGAGAACGTCTTGCTGCTGTGTCCAGCATTCGAGCCAGCGGGAACGAGCGCTTGTATGGACCTGTTGACGCCTGCGAACCCGGCTGAAGAGAATATTCTATGTGTCTCATTCATGCGCTCACGTGATAAGCTTCGGACCGAGTGGGACCAGCACGTCGGGACTGCGCCCGGTGACGCCGCAGTTGTCGACGTCGCCGCTGATACACGCTCGGCTGGAGCTGCCGAAACAGTATCTGGTAAACCGCTAGCCGACACGACATTTACGCCCAGAGTCGAGGAGGTCACGACGCCGAGTGACCTGACAACCCTCGGTGTTCGGATTACGGACTGTCTCAACGACTGGGATGTACAGGCGACTACCAGACAGACAGTGGCGTGTTTCGAGTCGATAACGACGCTACTCCAGTATGCCGACCGGGAACGCACGTTCAAATTCCTGCATGTCCTGACCGACCACTTCGCGAGTGCTGACGCCACTGCACACTACCATCTTGATCCAACGGTTCCTGACGAAGAGACCCTAGAGATGCTCATCACTCTGTTTGACGTGGTCTGTGAATACGACCAGGGTGAGTGGAGTGTCCAAAGGCAATAGTCGGTCTGAATGTCGTAATGTTTAGGAATGTGCCTAAGTGACACGGATCTACATCCATCGGCGGTGGGTGTCTGCCGTCGCCCCCCAGATTGCCAGCGACACCGCTCCCAATCCCAACTGAGCGTTGTCCGCTTGTGACGGCAGTACTCTCACCCACTTCGGTGGGTGTATCCCACGAGTCTAGAGTGTTACAGTCCGCCTAGCTATTCGGGAAGTTGACTTGAACAGTTGCTGCAGTACTGAAATTGCGGGTCGTTTTGTGTGCCGCACTCGGGACACTGTATGTACAGTTTGCCATCTTCGTATGTTGTGGTCGAATCAGCAGTGTCTGTCTCCTCGGGCGGCATCTGATACCCCAATTCTTCGAGCGTCGACTGCTCTGGTTTCTGGTGACGAATTCCCTGGATAGTAGTACCGACAGTGTTTACTTCCCCGCCATACTTCCAGCCGATCACTCTCCCGGCGACGATGAGGAGCAGACTCACGCCAATCACAACCATATCACCGGTCGTGAGGTTCGCCACTGAATTTGCAGGCGGAGACAGAAACACGCTGACAGCCACAACGAGAAAGAGCACCATCCCCGCGAGATAGAGCAGGAGAGCGACACCCTGCCACAGTAGTGTCTTCCGAAGCGACTGGCGCATTTTGTGAACAGACGCCTCTGAGATATATGAATGTGTACCTCTTCCAGCAATTTTTTGAACGCTTTCTTTACTGGTCCAGGGGCGAATACAGTATTGACGACTATTAGTGAATGACTTATTTTTCAGTCGCATAATCGGAAAAATAGTTACAATAATCCACATTAATAGCGGAAATAATCCATTTTGACATCGAAATGGGGTTGTATTTCGGCATAGTATGCAGTATGTTCCACAAAAAAGATTTAATTATCGCTAATATGGATTTATAACTCGGAAAACGGAGGATATAGGCTGAAACGAGAGGTAAATGGGATGGCTATTCAGAATGTATCTGTGAATATATCACCATCACCATTACACAGGCTCCAGGCACATCCCATTGTACGAATCTCGCCACAAAGACACATTTCCAGCTGGCCTGCACCTACGTCACTACACCGTTGACTGCCCCACGGAGTCGGGTGACAGCGGTCAATACTGGATACGTCCAAGCACACTCCGCGTACAAGTACGCACAGAGGTCGTGGCCGTCAGTCCGCGGTGACCCGGTTCGGCTTGCGACTGTTTCCTGTCGCTGACCCGCGATCTCATCGAGTGCGTCCGTGAACTCGGCCCTGGTTCCCGCTGGAACACGTGTCCCGTCGAGTTCATCCAGAACCGCGCGTAGCCCGTCCCGACTTCGGGCAAGGGAGTCGCGTTCGTTGTCGAGTATCGCACAGACCGACTCGCGCTGCTCGATCGCGGACTCAACCGCAGTCAGAAGCGTCTGCTTGTAGAGATGGGTGAACTGGAGGTGGGCATCGCGTCGCAGCCCTGCAGCGATATCGGCGGATAGTTCCGCCTCGGTGTGCTTGATAAGCGATTCCCCGTATACCTCGTCGTAATGGTCGACATCCATGACCGTCTCGCGGAACGCGCTCCGGACGCGCTCGGCGCCACGTGACCGCTTTCCACCCAGGTGGTGATGCGTCGTCGCCATGACCTCCGTGTCGGGGCAGGTCTCGATACCGCCAACCCGGTTTTTGAATTGCTCGAAGGCACGTCGTTCGGCAGCGATTTCTTCGTACTCTTTATCAAGGACTGACTCGGCTGTTGCCAGCGGGTCCAGCACGTGGCCTCGGAGCGACTCCTCCAGTGGCAAGCCCACCTGCTCCGTGTCGCTCATTAGGGTGTGCCACGACGTCACAATGTATAGGCTTTGTCCCCGGGACGCAGCGATCTCTCGGTAGCTCGAAACGACTTCAGCGAGAAAACAAGACGGGAACATCGCACGGGGCGCAGCGATTCTGGCGATGGTCGACACCGATTATTCATCGCGGGTGACGGTCCCCGTTTAATGTGGCGAGGTCGGAAGCCCGACAGGCAGTCGCGCTCACAGCCGTGTATCCGGAATCGACGTCCAGCTCGCCGGTTTCGGTCTTTCGGGTAAGCGACAACTCTTGACGGCAGAGTACACTCCCGAGAGTCGTACTCGGGAGCGAAAGAGCCGGTCAGTTCACCTGCTGGGACCAGACGGTTTCGAAGACAGTCCCGACGAACAGACTGGCGAGTAGTAGCGCTGCAACTCTCGCAAGTAGCGTTGCTACTATGATGCTCAACAGTGTCTCGGTGACCAGTCCGAGGATGACCGCGACGATAGCAGTGACAATGACGAACGCGTATCTCATTCCGGGCTTACCCCGGGACGTGTCCACGGGAGTAATAAATCCGGGGCATTTGCGACCGCCAGGGACCGAGCCTACTACTTCTCCCAGTGATTCTCGGTGCTATCGACGACACAGCGAAAGCCGATATTGCCGGTCGAACTGTCGGGCGTGTTTTTCGAGCGGGCGGCCACACGATACCGATTGCACCACGATTCGTGACAGAGATACGATCCCCCGCGCATCACGCGCTGGTCACTGTCCTTAGGGCCGGTTGGATTGTTGTGGTCGTAGGCGTCGGTGGTGTGATAGTCAGCACTGAACCAGTCGGCACACCACTCCCAGACGTTCCCCGAGACGTTGTAGAGCCCGTGGCCGTTTGGCTCGAACTCGTTGACCGGCGCCGGCCCGAGATACCCGTCGTCCTCTGTATTGTGCTCGGGGAAGTCACCCTGCCAGATATTGCAACGGTGCTCGCCGTCTGGTGTGAGTTTATCCCCCCACGGGTAGGTCCGCTGATGGAGGCCGCCACGAGCCGCGTACTCCCACTCGGCCTCGGTGGGGAGCCGCTTGCCTGCCCACTTGGCATACGCCTGTGCGTCTCTCCAGGAGACCTGGGTCACCGGCTCCCTCAGTCGGTCATCTTCGAGCACATTCGAGTTCGGTCCTTCGGGGCGGAGCCAGGTCGCTCCCTCGACAGCGACCCACCACGGCGCTGCCTGGACTCGCTCCATGACATACTCACAATCGGCCTCATCGACGAAGTCCTCGAAGACGAACGACCACCCAAAGCGCTCGGCGTCGGTCGTATATCCCGTCTCCTGAACGAATTCGGCGAACTGAGCGTTCGTCACGGCGAACTTGTCGATATAGAACGGGTCGACGGTCACCTCGCGGGCAGGCCCCTCACCGTCCTGTGGGAAGCCAACGTCTGAATCAGTCCCCATCGTGAATTCCCCACCCTCAAGCCGGACCATCCCGGTGGTCCGCTCGTCCTGTGGCGTTGCCGGTTCAGTCCGTCTCCAGTTCGTGGCCTCCGTTGGATCTGTTCTATCTTGTGTCCGTGAGGGGCGCTGCTCTGGTTCTGTCCGGGTTGGTCCACAGCAAGTCTGGTCGTTCTCGCTCATCGGTTGCCCTCTGCTCTGAGTACCAGCGGATGTGTCATACACGCGTTTGAGTGGAGCATCGATATTGAATTATCGGTCCCGCCACCGAAGCAACCCCTAGTATTGGTGCACCACTGGGATAGCATCTTCAGCACCGGTTGTATGATAGGAATTATTCATTAATTTTATATATGTCTGGCTTGAGAGTGGAGATGTCCCGATCACCAGCGGGACACGTATCGACCGCCACAACCAACCCACCAGTCGACAAGAGCCCCTGGCATCCCAGTTCCGTCACCATCTGTCATGGATCCCCTGATCGCCAGCGGGGGCTTGAAACCCGACGGACATCGTCTCAAAAAACGGGCCCCCCACGTCTCCCGGGTGGGCCCGCATCGTTGTTACAGACTGGTGCTCAGATCTCAGTAATACGGTGATAGTCGTCGTCGAGCGCCTGCGCGTCCTCGGGGAGTAGTGCGACGACGACGTACTCGGCGTAGTCGGCAACGTAGTCGACGAGACGGGCGATCCGGTCGGAATCGATCGCTTCGATCGAGTCGAGCAAGAGGACCGGACAGGCCTCGTAGACGTCGTGGGTGAGATAGCCCGCCAGCGCGAACACGAGCCCGGTCACTTCGCGCTCGCTTTCTGAGAGATGGTCGATGGTATCCTCGTAGGTGGCCCCGTCGGCAGTACTGCGGACGACGTGCAGATCGAAGATGGACTGTTGGACTTTGCGACGACCCTGTGTGACAGTCTGTTCTTTGCGTTCGATCCAGATCCGTTCCAGGTTGTCGTAATCGAGGATTTCTAGCACTGTCTCCATGTGGTCGTTGAACTGCTCGACCGCCTCGCGTTCGGTCCGCTCGATACGCGTCCGCAGATCTTCGATCTCGTCGCTGATCTCGTCACGGCGCGCTTTCAGGTTGTCGCGCTCGTCAATTGCTTCGTCGGCTTGCTCGATTTCGGTGGTGACGCTCTCGAGTTCGTCTTCGAGTTGACCGAGTTCGAACTCAAGTTCGTTTGCCTCACGGTGCAGGTCGAGCAGTTCGTTCTGGGTTTCGTCCTGTTGACTTTCCACCTCGGTTTCGAGTTCTTCGAGGCGCTCTTGGAGTCGCTCGCGTTCGTCGGACAATTCCGCGACACGGTCGCGTCGCTGGTCGAGTTCGCTTCTCACGCGGTCGAGTTGGGTCTGGATCTGCGAACGCTGGCGTTTGCGCTCCTGGTGGGTTGCCTTCTCAGTTTTCAGGTCGTCGATGTCTGACTGGAGATCACGCCGTTTCTGGAGTTTCTTCTGACGGAGGCTACGCAAGCGGTCGAGCGTCTCTTCGATCGAATCGCTGTCGACCTCGCTCCCACAGGTCCAGCAGACCACCTGGTCGTCGACGAGTTTGTCGGTCACCGAGTTCTGACTATCGTCGCGCAGTGCGGCGGCGATTTCGGTGCTCGTTCCCTCGAGCATCTCTTCGTTGAACTCAATGACCGTCTGGAGGTCGTTGACCGTCTCGTCCAGCCTGTCCCGTTGGGAGCGCAGTTCGCTAATCTCCGCCTTGACGTCGTCGACGTCCGTTGCCGGGATTTCAGGCAACTCTTTGAGGTCGCTTTCGAGTGAGTCGACTTCCTCTTCGAGTGCAGCGACGCTTTCGCGTTCACTTTCGAGGTTGTACCGAACGTCTTCTAGGTCCGAGCGCGTGTCACGGAACTGTTCAAGTGTGTCGTCGAGTTCGTCCTGCTGGTCGGGCGGCCCGGAAATTTCCTGATCTGCGTCCTCGATGGCTTGTTTGGCTGCTTCGAGTTCGGATTCCTTTTCGGCGATTTCGTCTTCGAGGTCCTGGCGGCGCTGTTCCAGTTGCGGGAGTTGGGCCTGGATCGACTGGAGGTTGTCGAGTTGGCGTTCGATGTCGTCACGTTCCTCCTGTAGTTCCTCGATTTCGGCTTCGATGGTGTCGGTGTCGACTGGCCGCATGATCACCTCCCGGAGGTCTTCGGTTAATTCGACCGCCCGGCGCGCGTCGTTGGATTCCAGCAAGAACGCGAAGAGATCGGCGAGTTCCGCGTCGTCGAGATACGCATCACCTTCGGTGTGGACACCACCATTAGTTCGAGTCAGCGTCCGACTATACGTATCGTCTCCGACGGTCAACTCGACGGTAGCGTTGTCGGCATCGCCTTTGATCGAGATGTCTGTACTTCCCAATCCGGCCATCAATCCCTGGAGAAGCGAGGTACGGTTCGTCGCGTTCCGACCGGTGAGTATCGTTACGCCCGGCGAAAACGAGACTGATGTATCGTCGATGCCACCGATCTTTTCGACGTGTGTATCGACCATTGCATTCGTCGCTTTGAGCGTAGCCATATGCCGTCGTTCATCGTCTAGGTTTAAATATTGGCTGTTTCGCACAAATCGCGTCTCCGAGGTGTCCTACTGACCACCTCGTACCATCAATACTACCAGATTGAGTGATACCAGAAATTATATATTATTCCTATATCTAACTCACCACTTGGAATAGTTTTATATATTTGTAATTAGTGGGCACACATGTTGACGCCCGAGCAAGTCGTCCTCGTCGCGAGCGCCGACTCAGACAGGTGTGACTGGGTGACAACTGCACTCACAGATAGCTATACTATCCAAATGGTGAGTGAAACGGGACAAATGTCACGTTCTATCAGTTCAGATACAGATGTCGTACTCGTTGATGGGGTGAGTAAATCCAATGCCGTGCCGGTGCTCACGCGAGCACAGAAAAACGAGGAATACAAGTTTCAGGTGGGAGTGCTTACCCCAACCGAACGAGTTGAGCATGGGGACGTAGATGCGGTACTTCCCTGGTCACTCTCTGTTGATGCCCTTCACGAACGTGTCGAGTTGCTTGCAGCCCAGGCACAGTACCGACAAACGCTTTCAGACTACTACGAGGTCACGGTAGCACTTGTCGACCGACAGACAGCCGATTGCACTGAGCGGACCTCCACTGAGCTTCGTGCCCGACGTGAGCGACTTGAAACTCAACTCGATGAAATCGCCGAAGCACTCGACACTCGAACACTGTACGATGCAGTTCTTGATTGAGGTATCTTCGTCACATTTCTCGGCCAGTGAGTCCCGGAAGTTGCTCGCCTGCACGCTAATTTCTCGTTCTTCTCGTGCTCAGAATCCCCAACCGAACAAAAGCACGTAGTCATGAATGCTTCATACGGGTCAATTTTCATGGTAGGAGCCTACAAGATCAGGCAGTCGGCTATGAAAAGTCACAGGTCCACAAATATATTTCGGCTATACCGGAAACAGGCTCATGCGACGAGCTGTACCGGGTGTTTCGTCGGACGGTCGAGCAGGTCGTCGAGCTGGTCCAGACAGGAGGTCCCGCTGGCGACGATGGTCCGTTCGGCCGTGTCGGGGGTCGTGAACTGGTCGCGCAGTTCGTCCCCGACGGCCATACTCACCTCGTAGTACGCCGATTTGTAACCGAAGCTTCCGGCCATACCGCAACACTCGACGTCCGACGTGACCACGTCGAACCCGCATTGCTCCAGGACGGCGACGGTGTGTTCTTCCAGGCCGAGCGTGCGCTGCTGACAGTGGCTGTGGTAGGCCACGCGCTCGCCGTCGCCACGCGCGAGGGCAGTCTCGGCGGCCCCGTTCTCGAGGAGTCCGTAGACGTACTCCATGACCTCGTAGCTGCCGTCAGCGAGTCGCTCGTGCTCGGATTCGGAGAGGAGCCGACCGTACTCGCGCTGGAACATCGCCAGGTCGCTGGGCTCGACCACCACGACGTCCCGCCCGTCCCGCACGTACTCGCCGAGCGTGTCGCTCACGCGCCGGGCGTGGTCGTGTGCGGTCGCGACCATCCCCTGGGAGAGCGGCGCGCGACCGCTCGACGGCGCCGGCGGGACGACCACGTCGACGCCAAGCGCTTCGAGCGCTCTGACGGCGGCTTTCCCGCGCTCGACCTGGACGTGGTTCGTATAGAGGTCGGGATAGACGACGACGCGACGGCTGGGATCCTCGACGGTGACCTCGCGGTCGGTGAACCAGTCCACGAGCGTCTCCCGCTCGAACGTCGGCAGGTCGCGCCGGGCGTCGATGCCGAGGACGCGCTCCATCGCCGCCCGCGAGAGCGAGGTGTCGGCCAGCCAGTTCGAGAGCGGGGCGAACGTCGACCCCGCCTTCGCGACGGTCTCGAAGTTCCCAAAAAAGCGCTTCCCGAGCGGCGGCGCGCCCGCTTCCTCGTCGGGGGTGAGCCCATCGACGAGGAACTCGAACTCCGACGGCGGGGTGTCCCGATTGATCCGGTCGCGGACGACGGTGTTGATCCACGGGATGTCGATCTTTACCGGGCAGGCGTCGACGCAGCGCGAACAGCCGGTACAGAGGTCGTTGAACTCGGCCGCGGTGTCGAGTCCCTCGATGCCGGCTTCCCAGCCGGTCGCGATGCCCCCCGAGTACGTCTCACCGCCGAAGGCGTGGCCGCCGACCTGCTGGAAGTTCGCACACGAGTTCGAGCAGGCCGAACACCGGATGCAGTACAGCGTCTCGCGCAGATCGTCGTCCTCGCGCATCGCCATGCGACCGTTGTCGATGAGGACGAGATGGAACTCCCGGTCCGCATCGAGTTCGGAGAGCGGCGTCTCGTCGTCATCGAAGTCGACGACCGGGGTTTTGACGGGTGGGGTCAGAAGCGAGACGTACGAGGTGATATCCTGCCCGGTCCCGGAGCGGCCGATGAGTTCGACGAACGGATGGAGGTCATCGACGGACGGGACGATCTTCTCGACACCCGCGATGGCGATCTGTGTGTCGGTGGCAGCGACTGTTTTGCGAGCGTTCCCCTCGCTGGTCACCAGCGCGATCGTCCCCGTGTCCGCAGTAACGAAGTTCGCGCCGGTTATCCCGACCTCCGCATCCTCGATGAGCTCGCCCAGGTGGTCGCGAGCGAATGCGGTGAGTTCCTCGGCCGTCTCCAGCGGTTCGTCGGAGGCGAAGCGCTCGTTAAACAGGTCGGCGATGGCCGCTCTGGATTTGTGGATGGCCGGGGCGACGATGTGTGACGGGCTCTCGTCTGCGACCTGCAGGACCCACTCGCCTAGGTCCGTCTCCACGACCTCGGCGCCGGACGCTTCCAGTGCCTCGTTGACCTCGATCTCCTCGGAAGTCATCGACTTGCTCTTGACGATCCGCTCTGCGTCGCGGTCGTCAACGACCGACCGGATGTACTCGTTCGCATCCGTGGCGTCTTCGGCGACGTAGACGGTCCCGCCGTTTGCCTCGACGGTGTCGCGGACCCGTTCGACCAGTTCGGGGAGCCGTTCGATGGCGTCTTCCTTGATCGTCCGCGCTTCTGTCTTGAGGGACTCGTAGCCGCGGAGCCGCGACACCGACTCGTACCGCCCGCGATTGAACCCACGGGTGTTCTCGCTGACAGCTGCCCCTTCGCTGTCCATCAACGCCCGCAGTTCGTCTGCGTCACTCATCGGAACCCTCCAGGAGAACGACCTGCACGTCGCTGGGTCCGTGTGCGCCCCGGACGAGTTCGCCCATGTCCGCCGTCGCGCTCGGACCGGTGGCGATGATGCTGCTTCGCTTACCCTCCGGGAACGTCTCCCCGAACCGGTCGAAGGCCGCGTCCATGGTCGGGAGGACGTCCGACCCGTCGAGGACGGCGACGTGCCGGTCGACGAAGAGACTCACCAGCTCACAGCCATCTGGCGTCGAGGGAATGACGACCGAACCGTAGTCGGCGACTGCGAACTCGGCCGGTGTGACGCCAGTGTAAGCGGCTTTCAGCGCCGCCGGCGTCGGATCGATGTCGACCCCGGTTCCCTTGAGCGAGACGTCAAAGTCGTCGAGAGCGACGCCGACGGCGGGGTCACCGACGCGAGTGCGTATCGTTTCCGCGAACCCCTCTCGTGTGGTTCGTTCAAACGGGATATCCAGCGAATCGAGGGAAGATATCAGAGACTCCACTGGGGCTCCGGACATGTACGAATTCATTATCACTCCGAATATGTAGCTTGCGTCTCGATTGTATCAGTGGAAGGTACGGCGACATCTTCCAGTCCGTCTTTGTGCGTCGCGAGGTTGATCAGCAGCGGCATGAGCGCTTCGACTTCGGATGCATTAGTAAGCGGTCCGGCCGAATACGCACGGAGGACGTCGATTGCCTCCGTGAGCCCAACGATAGTCGAAACAGCGTCACTGTCTTCGCCGACGACTGGCGTGTATACGTCGAAGTCACGGAAGAACTCAAATATGTTTACAAACGGATTTTTAAATTCACTCATCTACCGCTCCGGGATTGAACAGCTCACACCAACTCAATTCGGCTTCCGAATCCTCGATTGGGAAGTACCGAAGGCTCTTGCCCAATCCAGTGAAACAGCGTGAGAATCACGGCATCCCGCCGGTAATGCGTGAGTATGCCATCTCAAACCGCATTCGGCGGGATGCTTCGGGATATTGTTGATCTCGGGTCAATAGTCTTGCGTCCAGAGCCGCTCGATGACGAAATCGAGCGGCGCTGTAAGCAAGCCTGGGAACAAGCTCCCTGTCCAGAGTGTGGCGACACCGCCGTCCAGTCCGGGGACGCCAGTCCCCGCGTCTGGTGCCGCAACTGCCGCTATACCTTCACGTACACACGCAACACGCCCTTCGAAGGCCGCACTCTCTCCCCTGGCGAGATCGTTCTGATCTTCGTCCTCTACGCGGACACTCTCCTCAGCATTCACCAGATCGCACAGCTGTTCGACCCTGTGTACAACACCATCCACACCACGCTGCGAGAGGGAGAAGCCGCCTTTGAGCGCGGCTTCTCCCTCGTCTGGGAACGCATCCAGCACTCCGTCGATGGCCCCACCCAGATCGACGAAACCGGCCACAAATGCTCCGGGTTCAAAGGCCAGACGCCGCCGCGGGACGGCCTCTCCCGCGGCGGCTCCGGTGATCGTGGCCGAGGACGCTGGGAGGGAGCGCCCGGTGACACGATGACGATCATCGGCGCCTGTCGTGACACCCTTCGCGTACTTCGAGCTGAACGAGGCGCGAACCCAGAGGAACTCAAGCCAGCACTCGACGAGGTCGAGATCCTCTCGGAGAACCTAGGGGAAGTCTGGCATGACGGATGGCGCGGGTACGCGCCATTCGTCTACGAGAACGAACAAACCGTGGTTCACTCCGAAGAATTTGTCACCGATGACGGCGTTCACATCAACCAAATCGAATGCCTCTGGTCACTGTTGAATCCGTGGCTGGCGAAATTCCGCGGTCTCTCCAAACCAGGACTGGAGCAGTCCGTCCGAACCTACGGGTTCGTCCGGACGCTCAATCTCGCTGGAGCACCGCTACACGGCCTTCTTGATTGCTTCGTCGTCAACGTGTTTCGCTAAATTGAGCAAGAGCCAAAAATTATTCACAGTGTCACTCCTATAGTGAGACAGTGACAGAACAAAACCACACGACAGCGGACGCCGAAGTCTCCTCGAACAGTAAACTCGCGAAATTGCTCGTTGAGTACGAATTACCAGAGCTGGGAGTCGAGTTGGAAGCACGATGGACCGCAGACAACGACGAACGGATGAGTCTCCGCAAACTCGCCGACTACGTCAACAAAGAATTGCTCATCGCCACGATCGACGACCCCACTGTCCTGGACGAGGACATCGAAACGTACTACCAGCTACTAACTGGAGACGATGTGAGTTCTGGCACACGTATCCAGGTCAAAAACCGGCTTGCCGAAACCGGCGCCGACGTCGAAAATCTTCTAGACGATTTCGTCTCACGACAGGCTGTTCACACCTATCTCACCAAAGAGCGCGACGCAACCTACGAACCGGACCACCCCGACGAGAGCGAACGCATCGAAGCCAGAGTCCAGGCCGTCCAGCGGCTGCAACACCGTCTCCAACAAGTTGCGGAGGCCGTTATTTCCGAGCTTGATAGTGCAGGCCTTCTTTCAGCCGGGACGCCACACGTCTCTGTGTTCGTTCGCGTAGACTGTCACGTGTGCGGACAAGAGTATACCCTGGCTGAATTTCTCACAGAGGGTGGCTGTGACTGCGCATCTGAGTAATAGACTGAATCACTGACGCGACCTACTGTGACGACACCAATAGCGTCATAGCCTTCTCTGGCATGGCTTTCACTGTCCATCTACTCTTCGTCGAATTCTATTCAAATGCTATGACAGCAATAGTGATGTCATACTATCACTCACGTCGGACGACATGATCCTGACCCACGATCCCATCTCCCAAAGCATACCGGCCCCTATGACTGGAATAACGCGGTAGAGCCTTGGGGTCTATACTCCTAAGAATTATAATATAAACCCCTACGGGGCACTGTCTAGTGTTGCTTCAAGCATGATCTGATAGCGTTAAGCCGGTGAACGAGCTATAGAATCTCCTCATGAGTGGGAAGCTAAATGTGTTAATTTTCATATATGGCATGCATGATTCGAAGCGCTGGTTTCAGCCGGCAACCACAGTTCTCAAAAACTCACCCGAGCACGTATTTTGAGAAATCCGACACGATCTGGAGTGAGCCGAAAATCGCTGACGCATTGAATTGTGGCTTCGCCGCCGTCCAGCGCACGCGTAAGTGCTTTTGCCGACAGTGACTCGGAGCCATCGACCGCAAGAGCCCTGATCGCACCTACTCGTGCAAACTCGACGACAACGCAAAGGCTCACTTGATTGCGTTGGCGTGCAACGACCCGTCAAATGGGCCCGCTCGCTGGACGCTTCATCTCCTCGCAAACGTTGCTATCACATATCTATCGTCACGGCTCTCACGATGGCCGGTGGGTAATATGCTCTCCCGCGAAATGATGGGTCTCAGTGTGAACGTGAATCGCCAACGACAACGTTTATAATAGCAACCCTATTGACTCTAAGTAATGTCTCAGTCAAAAGTAGACCAACGCGTATCCATCGAAGTGGATAATATCGGCGGAATTAGCCGTTCAACCGCCGAATTCGAACCGGGCGTCACTATCCTCACTGGCCGAAACGCAACTAACCGGACCTCATTCTTACAAGCGATTATGGCCGCCCTTGGGAGCGATACGGCCACACTCAAAGCAGACGCTGACGAAGGTGCTGTTAAACTCGAAATCAACGGCGGAACCTATACTCGGACTCTCTCCAAGCAGGGTGACACGGTCACCATGACTGGTGACCCGTATCTTGACGACGCTGCCATCGCTGACCGCTTCGCGTTCCTGCTCGAAAACAACGACTGTCGGCGGGCTATCGCTCGCGGTGACGACCTCCGCGAGCTGATCATGGAACCCGTCGACACCGCCGAGATCGAGCGACAAATAAGGTCTCTTGAAAACGAACGAGACGGACTTGACTCAAAAATACGCACGATTGAAGATAAAAAACGGAATATACCCAATCTAGAACAAGAAAAGGCAGATATCAAGTCAGATTTAGTCGAAAAAGAAGGGCAGATTGAAAATAAAAAGAGGAAAATAGAGAATATAGACAGAAATATAGACGAAACTCGGGAAGGAAAGGAAAAATTAGAGTCCAAAATAGATGATCTCGGCTCACTCCGTAATGATCTGAGTCGAGTTCGTAGCCAGATATCCTCTGAAGAAGAAAGTATCACCGCGCTCGAAGATGAAATCGAGGATCTACATGCTAAACGTGACGAGTTGTCTCCAGTCCCGGAGAAAAAACTGAGCGAAATCGACCAGGAGATCCAGCGTCTTCGCGGACAGATCGACGCCATCGATCAGACCGTCAATGAATTGCGCTCCGTTGTCGACTTCAACGAGGATGTCCTCGATGACGGCCACTCTCATGTCCTCGATCATCTCGATGACGACGACAGCGGGAACGTCACGGACCAACTGCTCGATGAGTCACAGACGGTGACCTGCTGGACCTGTGGGTCCGAAGTCGACACTGACCAGATCGACCAAACCCTCGAAGAACTCCGGACACTCCGGTCGGACAAGATGGACCAGCGACAGGACCTCAAACAGGAAATCGAGGACCTCCAGTCCGAAAAGCGTGAACTTGAACAACGACGGGACCACTACCAGACCCTCAAGCAGAAACTCGACGACGCCGAACGAGAACTGGAAGACCGCGAGGAAACCCTCAAAGAGCTTCGCGACCGCGAAACTGAACTCGAAGAGGAAATCGAAACCCTCGAGGCTGAAGTCGAACAGCTCCAGGAACAGGAGTACAGCGAGATTCTCGAACTCAACGAGGAACTCAATACACTCGAATTCGAGCGGGAACAACTGGAATCCGACCTCGAGGACATCGAAGACGAGATCGACCGAATCGAAGCGAAAGTCGAGGAACTCGATGCACTCCAAGCCCAGCGTGAGGAACTGCAACGCGAACTCGAGGACCTCCGCTCGCGCGTCGAGACGCTGCAGGAACAGGCCGTCGAGGAGTTCAACGACCGCATGGAGACCGTGCTCGACTTACTCGAATACGAGAATCTCGAGCGAATCTGGATCGAGCGCACACGCGAGACGGTCCGTGACGGCCGCCGCAAGGTCGAACAGGACCGGTTCGACCTCCACGTCGTTCGGAGTGGTGACTCCGGAGCAGTGTTCGAAGACACCGTCGAACACCTCTCGGAAAGCGAACGCGAGGTAACCGGACTCGTCTTCGCACTGGCGGGCTACCTCGTCCACGAACTCTACGAGATGGTCCCGTTCATGCTGTTGGATTCAGTCGAAGCGATCGATCCCGAGCGGATCGCTCACCTCATCGACTACTTCGGCGGGCATGCCGACTATCTCGTCGTTGCGCTACTCGAAGACGACGCAGCAGCCCTCGATGACGACTACACGAGGATCACGGACATCTAACACTAACAGAAACTCTGACAGCCGTTCCGGCGCTTGTTCAAACGACCTCGGAGATCACGAAGGAGGTACGTCATGTGACGTTCTCGTCCAGTCACATGTGGTGGCATTCTCTCGCGAGCCGATAGAGTAAATATCCAGCCCTCCACACGTGAACCAGAACTGATGACGCGTCCAAATATCCTTGTGTTGAGTACCGACCAGCAGCGATGGGATGCGATAGGTGCGAATGGTAATGAAGAAATCCATACTCCGAATTTGAACAGGTTGGCCACAGAGGGTATCAACTTCGACCGAACGTTCGTCCAGAGTCCTGTATGTATGCCCAGCAGAGCGAGTTACATGACGGGACGCTATCCATCGCAACTCCGGATCTATTCGAACGGGATTTCACTCCCGGAGCACTTCCGGACACTGCCTGAATATTTCACTAATTACGGGTACGAAACTGCAAACATCGGTAAACTACACTTCCTCCCACACGCGAACAGGGACCACACGGAGCCACATCCAACGTACGGGTTCGACCATCTCGAGATATCGGATGAACCCGGTCCCTATGAGGATGCGTATCGGGCCTGGGTCGGGAAACACGCTCCGGACGCTCTCGACGACATCAGCATCGGACTACCGCCCGCGGCGAAAACCTGGCAGTCTGTGATGGGAGAAGATGATATCTTTCATCCCGACCAAAGGTTCAGCGGTGAGCCCGAACCGTTCCCCGCTGCCGATGACTTGACACACACGGCCTTCGTGGGCAGGCGAACTATCGAGTATCTCGAACAGGATCACGAGACACCGTTTCTCTGCGTCTCCGGGTTCTACTCCCCCCACCAGCCGTGGGTCGTTCCTCAACGGTATCTCGACCTTTATGACCGAGACAACCTGTCCATTCCGGAGCTCCCCTCAGACCTAGTCGAGGAACGCGAAGCGATCGACGGGGCAAGCGACCATGACGGCGGCGTCACATTCTCTGAAGCCGAGCGTCGTGGTGCACGCCACGGATACTACGCGATGGTCAGTGAAGTCGACCACTGGGTCGGGAAAATCCTTGACGCCCTTGAAAGACAGGGCGTCCTCAAAAATACCATCGTCGTCTTCATGTCGGATCACGGTGACGACCTAGGTGATCACCTCCGGTACGGGAAGGGGTTCCCCGGGTGGGACCCCATCACCCGGGTGCCCTTAATCATCCGTTGGCCGGATGGGATTGCGAACCCTGGGCGAACGGTGTCAGGAATTACCGAACTAGTCGACCTCTTGCCGACGCTCCTCGACGCTTCAGGGATTCCGGTTCCATCGAGTCTGCAGGGTGAGTCGCTGATTAATGTTCTCGGCAGCGAGTCGGATACGCCGAAGAACTGTGCACTGACAGAGAGCGGATCCGGCAAAGTCCTCAGAACGGACCGATACCGATATGCCATCGAACCAAACGGTAACGAGCGTCTTTATGACCTAGAAGACGACCCGAAAGAGTATCACAATAGGATCAACGACAGTGCATATGACTCAGTTGTTTCCGACTTGCGAAAGATGTTAATGCAGCGAATCACAGCTATCGATATTGATGGTGAACGGCCGCGAGACTGGAATTATTAGACCACAGGTTCGGAGGATATCGAAAATACAAGCGAGAGAGAGGCGAGGGCGGATGTTTTGCGGTCGAGATGAGCGGGGATTCGACAGGATCAATGCACGGGTCAGCTGGAGCACGCGGTAGTGACACTGGGAGTTGGACAGATCCAGTGAGAGAGCGGGACTCGGGAGGGAGGTGTCACTCCCGAGTCCCGCGGTCCGGTCCGGTGCAGACCGGTACAGACCGGTCCGGCCCAGGACGGTTCAGTTCTCGGCCACCAGAGGGGTGGAGATGGTCAGTCGGGTGGGACCAGACAGAAGCCGACTAGTTCGACGACTTCGCCGGCGCGAAGCGGCGGCTTCGCGCCAAGATTTTCGGAGAGCGCCTCACGAAGCAGGAGGTTCGTGAGCCGCCAGACGTTGTACATGACGACGCCGAGGGTGAAGTAGAGAAGGCGCACGCGGTAGTCGGTAGAGGCTGCGGTCGGGAGGAAGTGGTGTTTGATCGTCTTGTACTCGCTTTCGATCTGCCAGCGCTGGCTGTACTGTGTGGTGAGTCCCATTGCCTGGTCCGGTGTAACGTCGCGATTGGTGGTGAAGACGGCGTATTTCCCGTCTTCTTCGGTCGAGGGGACGTACATGAAACTGAGCTCGTGTGAGCGGCCGTCCACCGAAAGGCTCACCCGCTCGACGGCCACGTCCGCGAGCGGGTGAGCCTCGATCTGTTCGATTTGCTCGATTTCGGCGGCGTAGACCGGCCGTGGAATGAGGTAGGTGATGTCGCGTCGGTCGATCACGTCGCGGACTTCCATGGCGTCGAACTCGCGGTCGGCGAACAGTTTGTGGATCTCGACGTGCTGAGTCGCTTGCTCGAGCAATCGTCGGACGATGTCGGCTTTCGAGTGACTCTCGATCTGGGAGGCGTCGCCTTCCCAGGCCGACGCCTCCCGGACGGGTTCGATACCCAAAACGATCGGCGTATCCTGGCCGATGACCGTCAGCGTCGCGAATTTGTAGCTTCGCCCCTCTTTGTCGCCACTCACCATTTCGGGAAACTCCTCTTTGGGAACTTTCTCTTTGCCGTTGACGATGACGACGTCGTCGTCGGGTTCGACGTCGTCATCGTCTTTGTACGGCGAGGGGTAGAACTCCCAGTGAGTGATGTCGATTGCCGCGATGACGGGCTCGCGAGTGGTTAGCGTAACGTTTGCACGTCCGGGAGGAACTTTTCAATCCAGCTGTTTGCGAATCCAAGACGCTTCGAAAGGTCTAGGAAGGTGTCAGTAACGAACTGTGTGAAGTGGTCTCTGTCTTCGAAGATTTCTGGCGAAATCTTCCGTTTCAGCGTCTTCCAGAGCGGTTCGATCGCGTTGAAGTTCGGTGAGTACGGCGGGAGGAAGACGAACTCGATGCCGAGTTCGTCGGCCCGATCTTGTGTGAGATGGGCGTGGTGGCTGCCATCGTTATCGGCGATGAGCAGAATCCGCCCAACCGGATTCTGCTCACGGATCGCCTCTAACGCCGCGCAAATGCTCTCCTTCGTTGTTCGTTCCCGGAAGATAAGCGTACTCTGCCCGAATAATGCGTAGAAGCCGATCGTTTTCCACGGGACTGTGACCAGCGGTTTGTCGATTTCCACCGTGCGGTCGTACGACCACATGCGTTGGGAGTTCTCGAACGGTTGTGGCCACGAGGCGTCGAAAAAGCCTAACACGAGTGGCTCATCACCGACATCTTTCGTGAGCGCCTCTCCCAGGCGCTCACGAAAATCCGCCTCTGCGTCCGGTGATTGTCGCGGATCCATCGGCCGTGGTTTCGCGTACTGCATACCGTCAGCACGGAGGATCCGGGCGAGATGGGCTCGGTCGTAGGTGACGCCATAGCGGTCCCACAGAAGGTCGTCGATCTGTTGGGGTGTCCAGGGTTGGCCCTCTTCGAGGAGAGTAAAGAACTCCTCGAACTGTTCGGAAGAGAGCTTCGCGGGCCGGCCGCCCGCGAAGCTCGGTCGGAGTCCATCCACACCTGCATCGTTCCACGCAGCGAGCCATCGGTCGCCGGAATGACGGGAGACACCAACACGCTGAGCAGCAATTTTGGTTGAATCTCCGAAATACAGATTCTTGATGAAACAGAGTCGCCGGACGAGACGGGTCTCGTCCGCCTTCTGGGCGTCATCGATAGCCGTATCTAGCTGATCTTCCGACAAATGCCTCACCACCTCTATCCGACGACTTGTCGCCATTGCTATCCCTTACGCGCTCAGAAAGCTCAAACATAGCGCTGACCACTCCGGAGCCCGTCACTCGCGTCGATTTCGTCGAGTAAACACTCCAGACCGGCGTGGAACGGTTCGAGGATCGCATCACGGATCCGCTTCCAATCGAGAGGTCGCTCGCCGTCTGCAAAATCGGCGAGCGATGTCTGTTCGGCGGGTGCCGCGATCTGTTTCATCGTGCGGAGATGGGTGTCGCCGTGGGGTGTTTTCTGCCAGTCGCTGAGTCGGTCGAAGCGCCGACGTGGGGTCGTCGTCCCCACGTCGGCAAGGTTGAGGTAGGCCTGGCGTTCGAAAAACAGGTCGTCGGGATACTGCGCGTTCGAGGCGCGGTCGGTTTCAAAGGCACCGAGTCCGCAGTCACGAGCAGTCCGGATCGCCTGCATGATGTGCTCGTCAGTGACGGCCTCGTCACTGACTTCGCCGGGATCGAGACGTGGCTCGCCGTCTGAGACGATGTCGTGGTGGGCGGCCACCGCCCGTATCTCGCGGGCGGTGGCCTCGATCGCCTGGCGGTCAGCCAGGGAGAACCGGCGCCGCCACATGTAGTTGATCGCCTGCTGCGTCGGTGCTCGTCCGAGTTCGAACCGAATGAACACGTAGGCGGTCCCTTTTAGCCGGCGGTGGAGTTCGCTGTCGTTGAACCCGCGCGCGTGCTGGTAGAGGAACATCCGCACGACCGACTCGAACGCGAAGTCGGTCGTGCTGGTCCGTCCGTACTCGTCGGAAAATGGACCTTCCGAAACGTCGAGAGCGGCGATCACCCGGGTGATGTGGTCGTGGAGCGTGCACAGTTCCTCTGCCTGCTCAATGAGGCCATCCACCGCGACGTCTGTTTGTGGCGTCGGCATAGCGGATGCCGACGCCGCTCCCGACTGAGAGTACCGATTAGTCGTCGTATCGCTCCGCTAGTGCTTTGTATTCTGCCATCCTCCGAACCTGTGGCAGCGCCACACGTTTTCGGGATGTAGGGAGTCTACAAACGAACTGCGGATAGAGTGACCGGATTCTGACCACACGCTGTGGCGATACTCTGCAGTTGTGCCCAAGAA
>Ga0207770_100159_pt1 | contig 53643 bp, 48 predicted proteins | sample A23E2SouthBayCA_FD_187729 | JGI IMG/M metagenome (GOLD analysis project Ga0207770, IMG submission 187729) | Aerobic enrichment media microbial communities from Eden Landing Ponds, California, USA - A23 E2 (SPAdes) | ecosystem: Environmental > Aquatic > Marine > Unclassified | place: Emeryville...
GGTCGCTGCGCTCCTCGCTCACTTCGTTCGCTACGGTGCTTGCTTCCCCGTGGAGCCGACGAGCGGGCCTCGCCCTTTCAATCCACCAGGACACCCCCGGACAGCACCGCGACCGCGGGCCACACACCTCCCCAGCCGATTCGCTCGCTCCTTCGTCGCTCACTCATCCCTCGCGCGGCGCCGCCTCGCGATGAAACGCTCGACAGCGCGCGCCACCGCAGATGGTAACTACACAGTCTGTACGTAACGTCCGCGCGCCGGAGGCGCGCGGTTCACCGAACCCGAACGAAGTGAGGGTTCGGACTTTTTCACCCATGTTTTTGCTGTGGGGGTTCCCGCAGCGCCCGAAGGGCGCGAGGAAACCCCCGCAGGAAGAAGATGGTTCCTAGATATAGCCCTGCCGCCGGAAGTAGCCCATCATGACGACGGCGACGGCGGCCATCCCGAGCATGACGGCGGGGTAGGCGTACGTCCAGCCGAGTTCGGGCATGTTGAACGGACTGTCGCCGAAGTTCATGCCGTAGACGCCGACGACGAAGGTGAGGGGGATGAAGATGGTCGCGACCACGGTGAGGACCTTCATCACCTCGTTGGTAGATTGAGAGAGGGTGTTGAGATAGATGTCACGGGCGCCGCTGGCCAGGTCGCGATACGTCTCCGTGAGGTCGACCAGCTGGACGAGGTGGTCGTAGACGTCGCGGAAGTACTTTTCAGTCTGTTCCTGAACGTGGTCGGGGTCGCCCCTTGCGAGGACACCGACAGCCTCGCGGGTGGGCCAGGCGAGTTTGCGAAAGGAGAGCAGTTCGCGGCGGACGCTGTGCAGTTCCTCGATTGGCTGGGCGTCGGTCGAGACCAGCACCGCCTCCTCGATGGACTCTATCGTGTCCTCGATCGTGTCGAGGAGGTCGAAGTACTCGTCGACGACGACGTCGATAACGCGGTAGGCGGTGAAGTCGGGGCCACGATGCAGGAGGCGCTCGTCGCCGCGCTCAACGGCGGCGCGGACGCGGTCGATGGCCTCGGCGGGGCCGCGGGCGTAGGTGACGAGCCAGTCGTCGCCGACGAAGACGCCGACGGGTTCGTCGCGGATCTCCTCCTCGAAGGTGGTCTCGCCCCGCCGGAGGGTGGCAGTTTTGAGAAGGACGAACGTGTAGCGGTCGAACTCTTCGGTCTTCGGGCGAACGTCGTTGCGCACGTCCTCGATCGTGAGCGGATGCAGGTCGAACACCTCGGTGACCCGCTCGACGGTAGCGTGGTCGGGCTGGGCGAGGTGGACCCAGGTCGTCCCGTCGGCGTCGCGGGCGGCTTCGAGGTCGTCGTACTCGCTGACGGTCTCGGCGCTGTAGACGAGCGCGCCGGTCACGCCGACTCGCCTCCGGTCTCTGCGGCAGGGGCGAGCGAGCGGCCGATGGCCACCAGTGTGAGCCCGACCATGATTCCCGTCACCGAGAAGGCTCGCCCGGGGTAGGCCGTCGCGACGCCCGCGACGTAGCCGACCACCCCCAGGGCCGAGAGAGCGATTCCGACCCCCAGCGTGCGGTTCATGCCACGCCGGTTCACCCGACAGCGGCAAAACGTTTGGCCCCCGGGCCGGTCCGACGGCCGCGAGGGAACCGCTCCCGGGCGTCAGACGAACGGCTGTTCGAGGCCGGCCAGCAGCGTATCGACGCGGTCGCGCTCGTCGATCAGCGCGGGGTGGACCGCGAAGACGACGACGTAGTCGTTACCGGTGTCGAACGACGCGACGTGGGCCGTCGCGTCGACCCCACCATGTCTGGTTTCGAGACGGAACGTCGAGACGGTTCGCTCGCCGCCCAGCGACGAGACGGTGTGGTTGCCCTCGAAGCGCAGCGACGTGTTCTCCGTCGCCGCGAACCGCCGGACGAGTCGCTCGGTCGAGACGCGACTGAGCGGGTGGACGCTCTGGCCGCCCACGCGGGCGTTGGGCATCGCGAGCACCGAAAACGTGACAATGCCGCTCGCGTTCCCGAGCGGCACGTCGGCGCTGTCACCGCCCGCGCTTCCCGGGGGCGTCGTCGGACCGGTCCCGGGCGGCTGTGTGGTTCCCGGACCACCACCGAGCGCGGCGAGCTGGCTCTCGTTCAGGTCGCTCGCGTCGACGGTCCGGTTGTAGACGGAGAGATAGCTCGTGAGGTTCACCTGTCGCTGCTGGCCCGCCGCGCCGATGTTCACGACGTTCGTCACGGTCTGGTTGCCGGCCTCCTGATAGCCCGTCTCCGCGAGTGCGGCGTCGCTCGCGACCGTCCGGTTGGCCGAGAACTCCAGTGCCTGCGTGCCCGTGAGAAAGCCGACGCACCCGGCGCTCACCCCGACCAGCGCGACGACGACCAGCAGTCGCCGGTAGTTCGCCATGGTCGCACACGCGGCGACCGACGACTTAAATCCCGGGACCCTCCCCTACTCGAAGCGATAGGTGGGCCCGTCGTCGCCGTCGTGGACTTCGACGCCGAGGGCCGCGAGTCGGTCCCGGAGCGTATCCGAGCGGTCGTAGTTGCCCGCCGCACGCTCTTCCTCGCGGACGTCGAGGACGAGTTCGACCAGGTCCGCAGCGATGCCTCCGTCGCCGCCGGCCGGCGCGCCAAGCGAGAGGCCGAAGACGTCCCCGCCCAGGTCCTCGAAGGCGTCGATAGCCTGTTTGAGTCCCGCAAAGTCGTAGCGGTCCCGGCCCTCGACGTGGGCGTTGACCGCCGAGGCGAGTTCGAGGAGCGCGGCCATCGCCTCCCGCGTGTTGAAGTCGTCGTTCATCGCCGTCTCGAAGGCCTCGCGAGTGGTCTCGACTCCCTCGCGCAGGTCGTCGTCCACGACTGTCGCGTAGGCGTCGACGCTGTCGGCGGCGTCGACCGCTCGCTGGTAGCCGCGTTCGAGCGTGTCCCAGCGGTCTCCGGCCTCGGAGAGCGTCGCCTCGGAGAACGCGGGGTCCGCCGAGTAGACCGTCGAGAGGAAGAAGGTGCGCAGGACGTCCGGACCGTACTCGTCGAGGGCGACCCGGGCGGTCGTGAAATTTTCGAGGCTGGAAGACATCTTCTCGTCCTCGACCTGGACCATCCCGGTGTGGAGCCAGTAGCGGGAGAACGTCTCGCCGGTGGCCGCCTCGCTCTGGGCCACCTCGTTCTCGTTGTGGGGGAAGACCAGGTCCGAGCCGGCGACGTGGATGTCGAAACTGTCCCCGAGGTGGGTCGTCGACATCGCCGAGCACTCGATGTGCCAGCCCGGTCGGCCCTCGCCCCACGGGGAGTTCCACGTCTGGGCGTGGCTGGCGGCTTCCTCCGGGGGTGCCGCACCGGCCTTGCGTTCGGCGGCGACGGTGTCTGGGTCGACGCCGCCGGCCTTCCAGAGCGCGAAGTCCGCCGGATTGTGCTTCTCGGGGCGCTCGTCGGGGTCGCCCTGGGCCTCCAGGTCGTCGAGGCGCTGGTTCGAGAGCTTGCCGTAGTCCTCGAAGGCGGTGACGTCGAAGTACACCGACCCGTTCGACTCGTAGGCGTATCCCCCCTCGACGAGCGTCTCGACCATCGCGAGTATCTCGTCGATGTGTTCGGAGACGCGGGGGTAGACGTCCGCCCGGCGGAGATTCAGGTCGCGCATTGCCTCGATGACGTCGGCCATGTAGTGGCGGGCGACGTCGTCCTCGTCCTCGCCGTCAGCGCCGACGCGGGCGACGATCTTCTCGTTGACGTCGGTGAAGTTCTGGACGTAGCGCACCTCGTAGCCGAGGTACTCCAGCCAGCGGACCATCACGTCGGTGTGGGTCCAGGTGCGGGCGTGACCAACGTGGACGGGGTCCGAGGTGGTGAGCCCACAGAGGTAGAGCGTGACCTGGTCGTCGTCGGCCGGCTCGAAGCGCTCGTACTCGCCCGTGAGCGTGTTGGTCACGTGCAGCGTCATTACGCGAGTATCTACCCGGCGGGCGTTTCAATCCGTCGGATGCACCGCAGTGCGAAACAGCCCTCCAATTCAAGAGAGTCAGACCGCGTTGTCGGGACCGGTGACGGCCCGTTCGTCATTGTCTTCCACCGTTCGTTCGCGCTCGCGCTCGACGCGAGTCATCGTCTCGGCGTGTTCGTGGTAGTACGCCAGAGCGCGGTACACCGAGGCGATGTCGAGCCCGTGGTTAGCAGCGACCGCTTCCGGTTCCTGTCCTGCGTTCTCGACCCATTCGTGGACGGAGCGGACGGTGATCCTGCTCCCCCTCGATGTGCGGTTCGTCGTGGACGTCGGACTCCGACCCGTCGACGATACCGTGGGCCTGGGTCGCCATTACGAAGTAGTTCGTCGGCTTCCGACCTGAAATGTCGGACGCTCTGGCAGCCCTATCGGGACGCTGTCGCGCCGCAGTCCCCAAACCTCACGTCGGTCCCGCGACAGGACGGGATATGGACAGGGATCCCCGCGACAGACTGGTAGACGGGACCGAGACGGCCCGCGAGGCCGGCCACTCGGTCTACCGGGAGGCGCTCGACGTCGTCCTCACGGGCGTGGTCGTCATCGTCCCCCTCGTCATCACCGTGTACGTGCTCAGCGCCGCACTCGATTTCATCGCCGGCGCCCTCCGGCCGGTGATCAAGATACTCGAGTGGTTCGGCCTCATCGAGGGGATCAAACAGGTCGGCGTCGTCGACCTGCTGATCAGGGTCGGCATCTACAGCAACGTCACCGACTTCCTGACGACGATCATCGCCGTGAGTATCCTGGCGGTCGTTATCGTCGGCGTCGGTCTCCTCACGCGCTTTCGCTACGGCGAACGCGTCATCGACTACTTCGATTACTTCATCGGGATGGTCCCCGGTGCGGGTGCGGTCTACCGCAGTTTCCGCCAGATGGGCGAGGTCATCCTGGAGAGCGGGGTCGAGAACTTCCGGTCCGTGAAACTCGTGGAGTTCCCCTACGACGACGTCTACGTCATCGGCTTCGAGACGAGCGACGCCGCCCCGGCGGTGATGACCGCCGCGGGCAACGGGGAGATGGTCACGCTCTTTCTCCCGCTGGCACCCAACCCCGTCATGGGCGGTTTTCTCACCTACATCCCCCGAGAGCGGGTCCACGACGTCGACATGACCGTCGAGGAGGCGGTCCGGATCGTCATCACCAGCGGGATCGCGACCGACGACGCCGAGGACGCCGACCTGGACGCCGAAGCGTTTCGCGAACTCGACCCCGAGGAGCGCTCCGATCTGAGCGACGCGACCATGGGTGCCGACACTGGGAGCGAATCCGACGCCGAGACGTCGGGAGCGGGGGCGAACGACGACGGCGAGCGCTCCGGCACTGACTGAACTCTCATAGTGATTATTGTAGCGATTTACCGGTACGCGCCGACGCCGGGGCCGGCGCGATCCGGAAATGATCTACAATAAGCACTATCAGGCGTCGAGTGCGTCCTCGACTGCGCGGAGCGCGTCGGGTCCGTCCCGGCGGTTGACGACGACCACGAGCGCGTCGTCCCCCACGCCGGCCGCCTCGACGTCGACGTCTTCGGTCGCGCATCGGCCGAGCGCTCGCCGAAGCGCGGTCGCACCGACCTCTCCCGTCGCGAGGAGCGCGGTCAGCGACCCCGCGTCCGGTTCGAGGGCAGTGTCACCGACGACGAGCAGCGCGTTCCCGGGCGCTCCGTGACCCAGACCGCGGCGCATGCTCACCGCCGCGCCCGGTCCAGCGGGGTCGTAGTCGGAGAGGTCCTCGGCGTAGCGTCGGAGCGCCGCCACGACCGCGTCGGTCTCGCCGTCGACGTCGAGAAACCGGGCCGCGGCGCTGTAGTTCAGGACGCCGGCCCGGAGCGCGTCGTGGAGGAACGGGTGTCGGCGAACGGCCTCGCGCGTGTCTGCCGCGAGCGTCATGTGAGCGGCCACGCGGACCGCCGCGTTAAACCTCCCGGATACCCGGTGACTCGACCCGCGTGTCCGCCCCCGCCGCGGACGAAGCCCCTAAGACCGGATCGGCCCAAGGGTCTGGTATGCCCGCACTCGTCATCGTCGCCCACGGGTCGCACCTGAACGCGTCGTCGTCGACGCCGACCTTCGACCACGCCGACACCATCCGCGCGACCGGCGCCTTCGACGAGGTCCGCGAAGCGTTCTGGAAGGAAGAACCCTCCTTCCGGGAGGTCCTCAGAACTATCGAGAGCGACGAGGTGTACGTCGTCCCCCTGTTCATCTCGGAGGGCTACTTCACCGAGGAGGTCATCCCCCGCGAGTTGCGCCTCGACGGCTGGGACCCCGACGCGTGGGAGTCCGACGGGACGAGCGCCACCCACACGACCCTCGAAGCCACCGACGTCGGCAAGACCGTCCACTACTGTGGCCCCGTCGGGACCCACGACGCGATGAGCGATGTCATCGTCCAGCGCGCCGAGTCCGTCACCGGGAATTCCGACGTCGGTGAAGGGTTCGGGCTCGCGGTCGTCGGCCACGGCACCGAGCGCAACGAGAACTCGGCGAAGGCCGTCGAGTACCACGCCGACCGCATCCGCGACCGGGACCGCTTCGACGAGGTCGAGGCACTCTTCATGGACGAGGACCCCGAGGTCGACGACGTCACCGACTTCTTCCAGAGCGACGATATCATCGTGGTCCCGCTCTTTATCGCCGACGGCTACCACACCCGGGAGGACATCCCCGAGGATATGGGCCTGACCGACGACTACCGCACGGGCTGGGAGACGCCCGCTATCGTCGACGGCCACCGGATCTGGTACTCCGGCGCGGTGGGCACGGAACCGCTCATGGCCGACGTCGTCCTCGAACGGGCGAAAGACGCGGGCGCCGACGTCGACGACGCCGTCGCGACGGTCCGCGAGGAGACGACCGGCGCTGCGGCGGGCGACTGACCGGCACGCGAGCGCGGGAGTCCCCGACGGGGAGGGTACGACCGGCCGGGCGACAGACGCGTTTTTATCGGCGGCGACCTACCCACCCGATATGAACGACGCGCAGGTCGAGGCGCTGGCCGACGCCGCCGCCGACGGGGTCGAGTTCGACGGCTTCGCCGCGAGTCGCGAGGGCGAGGGGTACGTCCTCGCGACGGCCGAGGGGTCGAAGACGCTCGTCCACGGCGACGACCTCGTCGAGACGGCCGCCGACTACGCCGACTACGTCACCAACTGGCACTTCTGGCACGCCGAGGCTCCACAGGCCGACGACCGCTGGGCGTTCCTGCGGTGGCTCGAACGCGCCGAGGAACACCCCGTTCCCGACCGATACGCCGAACTCGACGACGGCGTCGTCCGCACCTGGGGGCAGTTGCAGGTCAGTGTGACGGTCGACGCGGACGGCAACCGTTCCTACGACCTGCGACACGCCGACGACGCCGACCGTCCCGCCGCGGCGTTGACCCACTACGACGACCCGCTGGACGCCCGTACCATCGCCAAACACGACGACCGCGGCCGCTACCGGCCGCTCAAGACCGCACCATCGCTCCAGGACGGGTGGCGGTTCGCCGACCTCGGGCCCGCCGACCTCGTCCGGACGGTCGACTTCTTCTATCCCGCGACCGTCGCGAACTGGCACCGCGAGCGCGAGGGCGACCTGGACGTCTCACACTGGCGGGAGACGATGGCACGCCAGACGGGTATCTACGGCGTCGTCCAGACGTGGGACCGCGGCGAGGGCCACGAACACGTCGACTGGGTCGCCGAGGCCTGCTGTGACGACTCGCAGTGTCTCAAACGGCGCGAGTGGGAGTACGACGACGAGACCGACCTCTCCGTGGACGGCGGTGCGGGTGCGTTCCCCTGTCGCGAACCCTGCTCGCTCGTCGTCTCCGCCGCACGCCGGTGGACGAAACTCGAGGGCGAGGAGTCACGGACCTACGAGTTCGAACTCACGCCGAGCGAGAAAGAACAGGTCGAGGCCATCGTCGACGCCGTGGCGGACGGTCGCACCGCAGAGATCCGCGAGGCCGATATCCGCGACGGGGCCAACCGCTATCGCGCGCGCTTTCTCCGCGCCAAGCGCTTCGACGACGCGGGCAACCTCTCGGGAGTGCCGACCGACCCCGACGAGGCTGGCGACGGCGACGCGGACGACGCGGGCGTCGAAGACGAGGACGGCACGGACGCCGAGGACGACGAGGAGCACGACGACTGACCGGGAGTCACTCGGCGCGTCGACGGCCGGCAGTATCACCCGACGAGCAGGAGGTAGATGGCGACGAGGACGCCGACGAGGACCACGACGGCACCGGCGATAACGAGCGTGCTGTCGACGACGAGGGCGATACCGCCGGCCGCGAGGACGGCGAGGATACCGAACGCGAGGACGACGAGTTCGGGACTGGCGACGGGAGACGACGACCCCGTCTCCGGTTCGGACTCGGAAGGGGGTTCGGCGAGAGACTCGTCGACCTCGACGGAGCGGCGTTCCTCCTCGGGTTCGGTGAGTTCGACGTCGACGTATCGCGTCTGTGCGCCGTAGGCCGAGGCGACCTTCAGTTTCCCGCGGACGGGCAACGCCTCGTGACCGTCGACGTGCACGCGGACGACCCGGCGACTCTCGCCGTCGATGAAGTGGTTGGCGGCGTCGACGTCGGCGACTGCCGAGAGCGCGTCGTCGAGGTGGAGGTGGACGTGTAGCGAGGTCCCGTGGTTGACGAGTTCGATCTCGAACGACCCCGTCGTCTCGAAGGAGTCGGGTACCTCGACGGCGTGCAACTCCGCCCGGTTGAGATGCACCGGCAGTCTGTCCGCTGACACACCCGTGAGTGAGCGGGGACGGTAGAAAAAGGTTCAGGCCCACACCCCGCCGAGACGACCGGACCGGCGGGGAACGAAGCACCTGCTCGCGTCGAGTGGGAGCGAATACCGCGTGTGCACCCGAGAACCAGTCAGACCGGGAACCGGTGTTCGACGGTCCGGCGTCAGGCCGGCGCCTCCTCGCGCATGTCCGGCGGGAGGAGGTTCGGGATGCCGTCCTCGATGGGGTAGACCTCGCCACACTCCGTACAGGTGAGCGACCCCTCGAGGATCTCCTCGTCGTCTCGCTCCTCGACCGCGAGTTCGAGCTCGTGTTTGTCCACGGGACAGCAGATGATGTCCATCAGCTCTTCTTTCATGCTCGCGTCTCCGGGACGACGGGGCAAAAACGTGCCGGAGGCTCACCGCCCGCAAGCATGGTCCCGCGACCGCCCCGCTCGAGCAGGAAATAGTTCCTCGTTGACCATATTTAACTACACGACGTCCTAACGGTCGCTGTCATGTCGGATGACTATACACGGCGCACGGTGCTTCGCGGTATCGGAACGGCAGCCACGCTCGCGGCCCTGGGGGGCGGGGTGGCGAGCGCGACGCGCGTCGAGGACCGCTACATCGTCGACATGGAGTCGGTCGACGAGGCGGAACTCGACGGGCTGGACGTCGTCCACGACCTCGATACGGAGATCGGGTACGTGGTCGTCGAGGGGACCGAATCGGCCATCCCGGCGGCGGCCGACTACATCTCCGACTGGGAGATCGAGCTCGACGAACCCACAGTCTCCGAGGAGTCGTCGTTCAACGCCGACGACGACCTGGCGGACCCGCTGACCGACCTCCAGTGGGACAAGCAGGCCCAGCAGATAGGGAAAGTCCACGACCGCGCGACCGGCGAGGGCGCACGGATCGGCGTCCTCGACGACGGGATCCTCGGCGCCGACCCCGCCGAATCGTTCGCCCATCCGGACCTCTCGAACGTCCGGGCGGACCTCTCGGCGAACTTCACGGGCGACGGCGACGGACCGGGTCCACTGAACGACGACCACGGGACACACGTCGCGGGGACGGCCGCGGCCGCCGGCAACGGCGTCGGCGTCGTCGGCGTCGCGCCCGACGCCGAACTGGTCGACCTGCGTGTGTTCTCCGGGACCGGCGCGAACACCGGTGACATCCTCGCTGCCATCGTCTACGGGGCGACGCCGGTCGACGCAGGGGGCGCCGGCTGTGACGTGCTCAACCTGAGTCTGGGGATCCCACCCGTCGTCCCGTTCGACGACCCGAGCACCGCGCCCGCCGAGTGGGCCGACGGTTCGGTCCCCTACGTCGCCATCGAGCCCTCGGTGATCGACTTCTTCGACTCGACCTACGGGTCGGCGGCGTCGTTCGCACTGGACAACGGCTGTCTGCCGGTCGCCTCGGCGGGCAACAGCGGGGTCAACCTCAGCGCGCCCGTCTCCTCGGAGAAACAGGCTCCGGGGCTGCGCTTCGAGGGTGTCGACGGCGTCCCGTCGACCTACCCGGCGGAGGCGCCGGGCTTTCTCGCCGTCGGTGCCACCGGCCCCATCGGGTACGGGTGGCCCTACGGCGACGACGCCGAGGCGGTCGCACCCGGACTCCCGCTCGAGTCGCCCGTCCAGACGGAACTGTTCGCCGAGGAGCCAGCGACCTACACCAACTACGGGGAAGACGCCGTGGACGTGACGGCAGCGGGTGGGAACTACGACGTCGACGCGGTCGCCGCCGACGTGGGCGGGTGGTTCTACGACCTCGTGTTCAGTACCGCGATCGGCAATCTCGACCCGAACCGGCCCGAAGACGCGCAACTCGACAGCTACGTCCCGAGTTACGCCTGGAAGCCGGGGACGAGTTTCTCCGCTCCGCAGGTGGCCGGCCTCGTCGCACTCCTGTTCGGACTGGACGCCGAAGCCACACCGGGCGACGTCCGCGAGACGATCGAATCGACTGCCAGCCAGCCCCGCGTCGGGAAGAGCGGGCAGACGACCGCACCCAGCGCGGCGACCAGCGTGAGCAGCGACGGCACCTACGGTGGCGACCAGCCCAGCAACCCCGGCTCGAACCCACAGACGCTCGCCCCCGAGGCCTACCGCGGGAGCGGCCACGTCGACGTCCGTGCTGCCGTCCGGGCGTTCGACTCCGGGGGCGACGGGAACAGTCGGAACAATGGGAACGGGCAGGGTAACGGCAACGGCAATTAGCCGCCGATCGTGACACTCCTGACCGATGATTTCGGGTCCAGTGTGCCGGAGAACGGGTTTCGGCGCGACGAGGTCGAACTGGTGGGCCGAGCCGTGACTCAGAACGGCGACTCCCGGATCACGGTCTCCGAGCGGGCGGGACCGACGCCGACGGCGTAGACCGGCGTGTCGAGTTCCGCTTCGAGGTATTCGAGGTAGGTGCGGGCGTTCTCGGGGAGGGCCTCGTAACCCTCGGCGGCGACCGCACCCCCGTCGAACTCCGGCCAGCCCTCGAACGTGCGGACGTTCGGCTCGCAGTCCTGCCAGCGCTCGGTGGTGGCGGGCACGGTGAACCGTTCCTCGCCGTCGAGCGTGTAGGAGTGGCCGACCTTCACCGCCTCGAGGCCGGCGAGGGTGTCGATGTGGTTGACCGCCAGCCCGGTAAACCCGCTGGCCCGGGTGGCGTGGCGGAGCATCGGCATGTCGAGCCACCCCACGCGCCGGGGGCGGCCGGTGACGGTGCCGTACTCGTGGCCCTCGTCGCGGATCCAGACGGCGAGTTCCTCGTCGTCGGTCCGGGGATTCTCGGGGTCTCCGTCGTAGTCGGGCGTGTCGCCGGGGACGCCGCCGAGTTCCGTGGGCATCGGGCCGCTGCCGACGCGGGTGAGATACGCCTTGACGATGCCGATCACGTCGCCGTCGGCGACGACGCCGGGCGAGAGACCGGAACCCGTGGCCGCGCCGCCTGCGGTTGGGTTCGAGGAGGTGACGTAGGGATAGTTGCCGTGGTCGATGTCGATGAGCGTCCCCTGTGCGCCCTCGAACATGAGATTCGCGCCGTCGTCGAGGTGGTCGGCGAGGAAATCGCCGGCGTCGACGAGCATGCCCTCGCGTTCGAGGCGCTGTCCGTACTCGTGGTACTCCTCGTAGAGGGCGTCGACGTCGAACGCGTCGTCCACGTCGACCCCGAACACGTCTTCGGCGAGGGTACGCTTGATCGGGACGACGTACTCCAGACGCTTGCGGAGCACATCGGGGTCGATCAGGTCGCCGATCCGGAGGCCGCGGCGACCGGCCTTGTCCTCGTAGGTGGGACCGATGCCCCGCCCTGTCGTGCCGACCTCGTCGTCGCTCTCGCTCTTGACGTCTTCCTCGATGCCGTCGAGTACGCGGTGATAGGGGAAGATGACGTGGGCCCGGCGGGCGACGCGGACGTCGGGGTCGAGGCCGCGCTCGCGGAGCGTGTCGATCTCCTCGAACAGCGTCCGGGGGTTGACGACACAGCCGTTTCCGAGGACGTTCACCTTGCCGCGGATGGCGCCGCTGGGGACGAGCGAGAGTTTGTACTCCTCGCCCTCGTGGACGACGGTGTGGCCGGCGTTGTCGCCGCCCTGGTAACGGACGACTACGTCGGCGTCGTCGCCGTAGACGTCGACGATGCCACCCTTCCCTTCGTCGCCGAGTTGCGCGCCGACGATCGTGGCGTTCATACACCCGAGGTTCCCCCGTGTCGGGTAAACCGATTACGGTCCGACGCGTGCTCACCCACCCCAACCGGAATCGTTAACTACTCCCACAGAGATATCGTTACTCGACTGCGACAGGTTGTCCGCCGAAACCCGGTTCGAAGCCATCTCGCCACCGTTTTCCAGGTTTTCGGTCCGACAGCAACTTTTAAAACCCTCAAACACAAGTTAACAATTGCCATGATAGACAGACTTGAGAAGGAAGTCGACATGCTGGAGCGCCATCTACAGGTCTTGCGGATGGTCATCCAGAACGAGCCGATCGGCATCGTGAAGATGTCCAACGAGACAGGCTACCCCCACCACAAGGTCCGCTACTCGCTGCGCGTCCTGGAGGAAGAGAACCTCATCGAGCCCTCCAGTCAGGGCGCGATCACGACCGAGGACACGAGCGAGTTCGTCGACGACCTCGACGGCAAGATCGACCACATAATCGAGAAGCTCGAGGGTATGAAGATCGAAGACGCGGCCGAGATCGAGACCTGACCGGTTCTGTCTCTCTCCAGCCCGCGCCGCCGTGACGCGAGCGACGCCGACTGTTTCTCCACGCGAATCCCCAGTGCCCAGTGGCTCTGCAGCCAGCGTTCTGGACCGCTGGTTCAGAATTCGAGACTGGCCGCTCGGCGTTCGAGACCGCTCGCTCAGAGTTCGGGGACCGCGAGGTGGAACTGTTCCTCGCGAGCTTCCGTGAGACAGAGGTGATACCCCTGTTTGCGCGAGAGCTTGACGAAACTCTCGCGTTTGTCGCGGCTGAGGAGGCTCCCGCTGGTCGCGTCGGCGGCCGTCTCCAGGGCCCCGGGTTCGAAGAAACTCGAGGTGACGAAGACGGCGGCGGCCAGCGACGGACTGGACTCGGCGACGCGTGACCCGGCGGTGACGAGCGTGTTCATCATCTCCTGGCTGGCGGCCTGCCGGGAGTCGTTCAGGTTCGCGACGACCAGCGGGTTGCCCATCCGGTCGCGCAGGACGATGTCGAACGACTCCTCGCTGCGGCGTTGCTGGCCGTCCTCGGTGAACTCGACCGTGACGGTGCCGTCGAGTTCCGCCCGGTCGATCTGGGGGATGGCGTCGTACAGGCCCTCCAGCGCCGCGGCCTTCCCGGTGTCGCGGATCTCCCAGAGGAGTTCCCCGACGACCCAGTCGACGAACCGGTACTGCAGGGTTCCCCGCAGGAACGGCTCGTAGGGCTGGCTCCCGACGGTTGCCGAGGCGGCGTCGAACTGCGTGTGTAACTCCAGGTTGAGGTTCTCGTCGACCTCCTCGCGACTCGCCGACCCACCGTGAGCGGATTCGAGCGTCGCCTTCCCCTTGGACTCGTAGCGGACGAACAGGTTCGTCCCGTCGAGTGCCTCCGCCGGACTCAGGCGCTGTTCGGCGTCGCTCGCCCCGCCGAGCTCGGCTTCCAGTTCGTTCAACTCACCGCGGACCCGCTGGAGTTCAGCCTCTCGCTCGTCGAGTTCGGCCGCGAGTTCGTCGCGCTCTGACTGGAGGACGTCACGTTCGGACTGGAGGGCGTCGCGCTCGTCGCGCACCGTTTCGAGTTCCCGCCGAAGGTCCTCACGCTCGCTCTCTGCGGCGGCGAGTTCCGACTCCAGACGCTCGATCTCGGCGTCTCGTTCCTCGAGTTCGGCCTCGAGTTCTGCGACCCGTTCGCTCGACGTGCCACGACCGCTTTCGTCGGTCGCCGGTCGAGAACCCGAGTCCGATTCGGTCGTCTCCGGTGACGACGCCGCCCCTGACCCACCGCTGGCGTCGCGTACCGCCGACTCCGACTGGGATTCTGCCCGGTCGGGGTCAGTGTCGTTCGCCGTGTCGTGCTCGGGTGCGGATTCGGCCGTCTGTGGCCCCGACGGGGGACTCGATTCCTGCTCTCGAGTGTCCTCCGACCTGCTCGTCCCGGCCGACGGTCCGTCGGCGCCGACCACACCGTCGGACCCCACGTCGTCGGTGGTCCGCGAGGGGGCGAGCGACGGGATCGAGCGCGTCGCCAGTCGGTCCGCCGGCGATACCGCACTCGACCCACTGTCGTGCGTGTCGCCCGCGTCGCTCCCGCGGGAGTCGGCCGCTTCGCGAGTCGTCGACTCGGGGCGCTCTGTCCCGGCCAAACCGCCCGCCCCGGCGGTCGTCGCGTCGGCGTCCGACGACCCTCGCTGGTCCCGGGCCCTGCGTCTGTCGTCGCTGTCCTCCGCCGGTTCGGGAGTGGTGTCGGTGGGTTCGGCCGTGGTCGAGTCGGTGACGGCGGCGTCGGCCCGCTCCGCGACGTCCGTCGGTCCCTCGCCACCGGTCGTCTCCGTCACCTCCCCGGTCCTCGACGCTTCCGCCCCCGACGGATCCGTCTTCGACGCAGTGGGAGACTCTTCGACGGCGGGGTCGGTCGTCGATCGTGTCGATTCGGAACGACTATCATCGGCCGAGTCGTCGACGGAGTCCCCCTCGTCGCTCGACCCGTCGGCCGACTCGACCGCAGTCTCGTGTCCGTCCGTCGCGGGTGCCTCCCCGTCGGCTGTCGACGAACTCGTCGTCCCAGTTGCCAGTCCGTCACTGTCGTCCCCTGTCGCTCCGTCGTCCGCGCCGGCGGTTTCGACCGTGCCGTCGGTCCCGGTCGCCCCGGACGTACTGTCGGTCGCCGCCCGCGTGCTCTCGGCCCCGGAGCCGTCGTCGGTCGCGGCTCTGTCACCTGTTTCGCCGCCAGGGTTCGTCTCCGGACCGGCCCCACCGGTACCTGCTCCGGCGACGCCACCGGCAGCGGTTGCGCCGGTGCTCGAGCCGTTCGACCCCCCGGGAATCTCGACCGGTTCGACGTCGGCCTGTCGGACCTCGTAGATGCCGACCTCGTCGTCGGCCCGCCGGAACGCCTCGTCGTCGGTGAGCAACTCCCCCATGTTGCCGACCCAGGCGACCGACATCGACCGGCCGGCGTGGTAGACGGTGTAGTAGTCGCCGCTGAGGACGTTCTCCGAGAGTTCTATGTACCCCGAGAACCCCCCCTCCGAGAGTTTGCGGTCGACCTCCGAGAGGGGCGTGTCCTCGGTGTAGTACTTCGCCTTGACTTCGTCGCCGCGTTCCTGCATGAGCGCCAGTAGGGGGAGTGCAGGTGTCGGCGCCTCGTAGGCCGTCCCGTCGGCGTCCTCGAAGTCCTCGATCCGTCCGTCGAGAACGCCCACGACCGTGCCGTTCAGGAGACAGCACTTCGCGGCCCCGGACTGGACGATCCCGGAGAACTCGGCGTCGGCGAGGTCTCGCAGCCCCGCGTAGCCCCCGCCGAACGGCACCGTGTCCCAGTCGTCCATCTCCGCTACTGCGCGCGTGGTCATTGTCTTCCACAAGCCGTATGCGACCCAAATACTTTGCGGGGGTGTCGGACGCTGGCAGAGCCGCCGGTCGGGCCAGCGCTCGATGCCGGAAGAACGAGAAGCCGGAGACAGCAACCGTGCCGGTCAGTCGCCCTGCACCTGGTCGCGGATCCGCTCGGGGACCGAGGGGTCCCGGAGCGTCGTCGTGTCGCCCAGGTCGTCGCCGTTGGAGATGTTCTCCAGCAGGCGGCGCATGATCTTGCCCGAGCGCGTCTTGGGCAGGTCGTCGACGAACACGACTCTGTCGGGCCGGGCGAACTTGCCGATCTCCTCTTCGACCGCCTCGATGATCCGCTGGCGGACCGCCTCGTTTGCCTCGACGCCCTCGCGGACGACCACGTAGACGTCGGGAACCTCGCCTTTCTCGTCGTGTTCGCGGGCTGCGACCGCCGCTTCAGCGACGTCCTCGACTTCCGCCACCGCGGATTCGAGTTCCATCGTTCCCAGCCTGTGCCCGGCGACGTTCATCACGTCGTCGAGGCGCCCGAGGATCCGGAAGTAGCCGTCGCGTTCGTGGACCGCGCCGTCACCGGCCTTGTAGACCCAGTCGTCGGGGTCGTCGCTGTCGACCGCAGAGAAGTCCTGCCAGTACTCCTCGATGAACCGCTCGTCGTTGCCGTACACAGTTTGAAGCATCCCGGGCCAGGGCTTCTCGATGACGAGGTTGCCCGCGCGGCCGGTCGCTTCCTCCATCGGGTTCCCGTTGTCGTCGTACAGCGCCGGCTGGATGCCCGGCGCCGGTAAGCCGGCCGAACCCGGCTTCATGTCCTTCAGCGCGGGCAGGTTCGTGATGAGGTGCCCGCCGGTCTCGGTCTGCCACCACGTGTCGACGATGACGGCCGACTCGTCGCCGATGTGTTTGTAGTACCACAGCCACGCCTCGGGCTGGATCGGTTCGCCGACGGTGGTCATGTGCCGGAAGTCGAAATCGTACTCCTCGACGTACTCCGGGCCCCACTTCATGAACATCCGCACCGCCGTCGGGGAGGTGTGGAAGATGTCCACGTCGTAGCGCTCGGCGATCTCCCAGATACGACCCTTGTGGGGGTGGTCGGGCGTGTCCTCGTACATGACGCTCGTCGTCCCGAGTGCGAGCGGCCCGTAGACGATGTAGGAGTGGCCGGTGATCCACCCGATGTCGGCCGCACACCAGTACGTGTCTTCGGGTTCGATGTCGAGCACGTACTTCGAGGTGGCAGTGACGTAGGAGAGGTACCCCCCGGTCCGGTGCTGACAGCCCTTGGGCTTGCCCGTGGTTCCCGAGGTGTACATCAGGAAGAGGGGGTCCTCGGCGTCGCGGGAGACGGGGTCGACCTGGGCGCGTTCGTTCTCGACCAGCAGGTCGTCGACCAGCACGTAGGGGTCGTCCTCGCCGATCTCGACGTCGGGGTGGAGCTCGTCGTGGCGCGTCCACAGCAGGACGGTGTCGACCTCCGAGTCGGCCAGTTCCAGCGCCTCGTCGCACTTCTCCTTGTGGTTGAGAAATTCGCCGCGGCGGTAGTAGCCGTCGCAGGTGACGACGACGTCGCTCCCGGCGTCGTCGATGCGGTCGGCCAGTGCCTGCGCCGAAAAGCCCGCAAAAACCTCCGAGTGGGGCGCGCCGATACGGGCACAGGCGAGCATCGTCACCGGGAGCGCCGGCAACATGGGGAGATGGCAGGTGACGATCTCGTCCTCGCGGACGCCGACGTCACGGAGCGACGCCGCCGTCGCGTTCACGCAGTTGTACAGCTCCCGGTAGGTGATGATATCGCGCTCGTCGCTGTCGGTCCCTTCCCAGATGAACGCCGCCTGGTTCCCCCGCTCGTCCAGGTGGCGGTCGATGCAGTTGTACGAAGCGTTGAGTTGCCCCCCGGAGAACCACTCGTAGAACGGCGGGTTCGAGTCGTCCAGGACCTCGTCCCAGTGTTCCTCCCAGTCGAGCAGTTCGGCGTACTCCTCGAAGGCGTCGGGGTAGTTCTCGTCGAACCGGTCGTAGATCCCCGGGTCCGTCACGTTGGCCTGCCCCACGAACTCTGTCGGCGGCCGGAAGTAGTCCTGTTCCGCGAGCCGCGCCTCGAGCGGTGAATCGTCTGTCATGGTTGACCCTCGAAGACCGGTTCGAACGACTATCGTATCAATCTGATCCCGCCGGCGAGCGTCGCCACCGACCGGACGATTCACTCGCTCGTGGGCTAGCGATTTCGCCGCCATCGTGGACGGCCACCGCGGGCGGATCGGTCCGTATTGACGCCGTGTCGACACGTTTTTGCTGGCGCCACCGGAGAGGGCGGTAGACGCGGAGTCCCCGCGCCCTCCATCATGAGCGTCATCGAGATACAGAACCTGACAAAACGGTTCGGCACAGTCACCGCCCTGGACGACCTCTCCTTCGAGGTTCGGGAGGGTGAAGTGTTCGGCTTCCTCGGGCCTAACGGGGCCGGGAAGTCGACGACGATCAATATCCTGCTCGGGTTCACCCGGGCGTCGGCCGGGTCGGCGCGCGTGTTCGGCCACGACGTCGAGACAGAGAGCAAGGCGATCCGGTATCGCACCGGGTCGCTGCTGGAGGGCTACAGCGTCTACGACCGGCTGACCGCCCGCGAGCACGTCCAGCGCGCCGCCAACGCCAAGGGCGTCGTCGTCGACGCCGACGCGATCCTGGAGCGAGTGGGTATCCCCGATGCCGCCGACCGGCGCGCGGGCGGCTTCTCGAAGGGGATGCGCCAGCGGATGGCCATCGGGATGGCGCTCGTCGGCGAACCCGACCTCCTCGTGCTGGACGAACCTTCCACGGGCCTGGACCCGAACGGCACTCGCGAGTTACGCGAGATCATCCGCGAGGAGAGTCGCCGCGGCGCGACGGTCTTTTTCTCCTCGCACCTCATCGACCAGGTCGAAGCCGTCTGTGACCGCGTCGGGATCCTCAGGGACGGCGAGATGGTCACCGAGGGCGACGTCGACGACCTGCGCGCCCGACTCGACGCGTCAGTGCTCAGTGTCACCGTCGAGACGGTGCCGGAGTCGCTGCTGGGCGACCTCCGGACAGTCGAGGGCGTCGAGACGGTGTCGGCGACGGACCGACAGGTCGTCGTGACCGCCCGCGGTGGCGTCGCCAAACTCCGCGCACTCGAGCGGATCGAACGCGCCGGGGTCGGCTTCACCGACTTCACCACGACCGACCCCTCGCTCCAAGAGATCTTCGAGGAGGCGACACTCGGTGCGCTCGCCGCCGGCCCGGACGACGGCGACGCGAGCGAGAGTCAGGACACGCTCGATGGGCCCGGAGACGGCGACGCTGTAGACCGCGAGGAGGCCAGCGACGCCGCGGCGGACGACGACACCAGCGAGTGGACCGGGGCGACGACGGAGGGCGACCGATGAGCCTCCGGACCGTCGTCGAGGACGACCTGTTGCGCCTGCGCCGGTCGCCGCTCGGCTGGGGCGTCGCCCTCTCGGTGCTCGCCCCGACTGCCGGCGTCGGGCTGCTGGTCGTCCTGTTCGAACTCGTCGACGTGACGGGTGGCCCGTCGGCCCCCTTCGACAACATCATGATGGCCGTCGGTGTGCTCCTCTCCTTCGCGATGCCGTTTATCGCGATGCTGGGTAGTTACAGCGCCATCGTCCACGAACGCGAGTCGGGGTCGATCCGCTTCCTGCTCGGTCTCCCGAACTCCCGGCTGGACGCCTACGCCGGCAAGTACGCCAGCCGGACGGTCCTGCTCTCGGTTTCCGTCCTCGCCGGTGTCGCCGTGCTGGGCGCCGTGGGTTTCGGGATCCTCCAGGAACCGGACGTGGTCGAACTCGTCGCGTTCCTGCTGGCGACCCTCGCGTTCGCGCTCGTGTTCGTCGGCTTCGGCGTCGCCATCTCGGGAAGCGCGAACTCGCTCATCGGGGCGACGGCGGGGATCATCGGCACGTACGTCGTCTTCCGGGGCGGCTGGATGATCCTCCAGTACGGCGTGCTCTACGTCGCTCGCGGCGGCGAGAACGTCACTGTCCGCCCGCTACCGGACTGGTACTACTTCCTCGGCCGTGTCAACCCCATCAACGCCTACGTCACGATACTCGTCGACGTCTTCGACCGCGGACCCAGAACTCTCGCCCGGCAGGTCCTCCTGACCCAGCCCAGTCCCGAGGTCAACACGCTCGCGACCGACACCGTCTTCGCCGCCTTCGGGCTCTCGGGGTGGCTCGTCGTCGTCCCGCTCGTCGGCTATCTGGCCTTCCGCCGGCGCGACCTGCTCTGACCGGACGGACCGGTCCCGCCAGCCCGTCTCACTGCCGTGGGCTCAGACTGCCCCCACCGTCTCCCGATATCTGCCGTAGTGGTCCTCGAAGACCGACATTATCTCCCCCATCGTCGCGTACGCTTTGACGGCATCCACGATGGGCGGCATGACGTTCTCGCCGTTCTCGATGGCGTCGTCGACCGCGGCGAGTGCGTCCTCGACGGCCGCGTCGTCGCGTTCTTCCCTGACGTCGGCCAGTCTGGACAGCTGGCGCTCCCGGACTTCCCCGTCGACTCTGAGGATATCGGGGTCGGGTTCCTCGTCGATTTCGTAGGCGTTGACGCCCACGACGGTCTCCTCGCCGTCGTCGACGCGACGCTGGTACTCGTAGGCCGAGTCCTGGATCTCCCGGTGGAAGTAGCCGTCTTCGATACCGGAGAGGACGCCGTCGACCATCGACCCCTCGCCCCGCTCGCGGATCTCCTCGATGTACCCCCGGGCTTCGGCCTCGATTTCGTCCGTGAGCGCCTCGACGGCGAAACTCCCCCCGAGCGGGTCGACGATGTCCGCCGCGCCCGACTCCTCGGCGATGATCTGCTGGGTGCGAAGCGCGACCCGGACGGCCTCTTCGCTGGGCAGGGCGAGCGCCTCGTCGAAACTGTTGGTGTGGAGACTCTGTGTCCCACCCAGCACGCCCGCGAGCGCCTGTATCGTGACGCGGACGACGTTGTTCAGCGGTTGCTGGGCGGTCAGCGACTGGCCCGCCGTCTGGGTGTGGAATTTCAGAGCCTTGCTGGCGTCGGCCTCGGCGCCGTACCACTCCGCGATCAGGTCGGCCCACAGCCGCCGGCCCGCGCGGAACTTCGCCACCTCCTCGAAGATGGCGTTGTGCGAGTTGAAGAAAAAGGAGAGCTGTGGCGCGAACGCGTCGACGTCCATGCCGCGCTCGCTGCAGGCCTCGACGTAGGCCAGCCCGTCGGCGAGGGTAAAGGCGAGTTCCTGGATCGCGGTCGAGCCGGCCTCGCGGATGTGATACCCCGAGATGGAGATCGGTCGGAATCTCGGTGTCTCCTCGACGGCGAACTCGACCGTGTCGACGACGACGTCGAGCGACGGTTCCGGGGGAACCACCCACTCCTTCTGGGCGATGAACTCCTTGAGCATGTCGTTCTGGAGGGTCCCCCGGATCGCCTCGCGGGGGACGCCCTGCTGGTCGGCCAGCGCGACGTACATCGCGTAGATCACGGGCGCCGAGGGGTTGATCGTGAAGGAGGTCGACACCTCCGAGAGGTCGATGCCGTCGAAGAGCACCTCCATGTCGCGGAGTGTGTCGACGGCGACGCCCTCCTTACCGACCTCACCGTCGCTCATCGGGTGGTCCGAATCCAGTCCCATCAGCGATGGCATGTCGAAGGCGGTCGAGAGGCCCGTCTGCCCCTCGTCGATGAGGTAGTGAAACCGCTCGTTGGTCTCGCGGGCGGTCCCGAAGCCGGCGAACTGGCGCATCGTCCACGTCCGACCGCGGTACATCGTCGGGTAGACGCCACGCGTGTAGGGCGGTTCGCCCGGGAAGCCCAGATCCTCGTCGTAGTCCACGTCTGCGACGTCTTCGGGGGTGTAGAGCCGGTCGACCCCGTGGTTCGAGACCGTCGCGAACCGGTCGCGGCGCTCGCCGTACCCATCCAGCACGGGGTCCAGGGTGTCGCGCTCCCAGTCCTCGCGGGCCTCGCGGATGGCGGCGAGGTCCTCCTCGTCGAACATGGGCGCAAATATTGCCGGAGCGCGCATAAGAGTTCGGGGCCGGGAGGATCGGGAGTGGTGTCGGGGAGGTAGTCGACCGGGAGACCGAACGTTTCATGTCTCGCGACGCGGTCCCACCGATAGATGTCTGACTCCCCGTACGTCGTCGGGATCGGCGGCGGGACCGGCGCCGGCAAGACGACCGTCGCGGAGACGGTCACCGAGTCGGTCGACGCGCCGGTCACGTTCCTGTCGCTCGACGACTACTACCTGGGGAGCGCCGCCGTCCCGATCGACGAGCGCGGCGAGGACAACTTCGACCACCCCGACGCCATCGACTGGGACCTGTTCGTCGACCACCTCGACACCGTCGCCGCGTTCGACCCGGTCGACGTGCCGCAGTACGACTTCGAGACCCACAGCCGCCTCGACGAGCCCCGGCGGGTCGACCCCGACCCCATCGTGATCGTCGAGGGGATATTCGCACTGTACCACGAGCGCGTCCTGGAGACGCTGGACCTCGCCGTCTACGTCCAGACCGACGCGGACGTCCGGGTGCTGCGACGACTCCAGCGCGACGTCGCCGAGCGGGGTCGCACCCTCGAGAGCGTCGTCGACCGGTACCTCTCGACGGTCAAGCCGATGCACGAACAGTTCGTCGAACCGACCAAACGCGACGCGGACGTCATCATCCCCGAGGGCGCCAACCCCGCCGCGGTCGACCTCCTCCGGGAGAAAGTCGAAACCGAAGTCGCCGCCCGCGGGCCGCCGGTCGAAGAGTAGTCGACTCTACGCGTCCGACGAGTGTTCCCGCAGGGGACCGCGACGGCCCCGGAGACGAAGCTGCTGGCAGAAACAGCCAGTCGCGGCAGGCCGCGGGTCGCGAGGGGGACTCGTAGACGGTCTCCATGCCGGCCGCGAGCGTCTCGATGTCGACGGAGTCGGCACCGCCTTCGCGGTCGAGTCCCACCGGGTCGGCGCGGTCGTTCGGCCGCCGCCGGGACGGTTCGGGGAACCGCCCCGCAGTTCACCGGGAGTCCTGCAGTCGATGGGTCTTCTCGACGAGGGGGTGGGCGGCGTAGTCGACGACCTGGATGTCGGCGATGGATTCGAGGCCGTCGCGGGCGGCCGTCTTGGCCATTCCGAGGTCCACGCGGTCAGCGAGGACGATCACGTAGGCGTCCATCTCGTCGACGTCGAGACGGGCGGCCGCCTTCACTCGGTGGTGGCCGTCGGCGAGGTAGAGGTCGCCGTCGTTGTCGATCACGACGAGCGGTTCGGCGAGGCCACGTTCGAGTTCGTAGCGGCGCCCCTCGAGTTCGTCGGCGTAGACCTTCGACTGGGTGGGCGTCAGGCGGTCGAGGGGGACCGTCCGGCGTTCCTGTGTGGGCGAAACGTCGTGGATCGAGGCGAGCGTGCGCATCAACTTCTCGACTTTGCCGGGGGTGGCCCGCTCTATCTGACTGCGGATCACGTCGGCGTTGGAGATGATGCCCACGAGGTCGCCGTCGTCGTCGACGACGGGGAGTTTCTGGATGCCCGACCGAAGGATGACCCGGGCGGCGTCGTCGACGGCCATGTCGGGGTGGGCGACGAGCAACTCGTCGGTCATCACGCCCGCGATGGGGTCGGCGTCGGCCGCCTGCAGGAGGTCGCTGGCGCTGACGAAGCCCTCGACGTGACGGCCGTCACAGACTGGAAAGCCGCTGTGCTCGTCGCTCTCGGCGATACGACGGGCCACGGCACCGACGCGCTCGTCGGGTGAGACCGTGTCCACCTCGCGGGTCATGTACTCCCCCACCGTCGGCTTGCGGTCCGTCGCCATGGTCGGGTGAGAGTCGACCCACGAGTAAAAACACCCCGGTCACCACACCCACGGGGCTCGTGGGTCTCTCGGCGCGGTCAGTCGGTGTCGGGCCCCTCGTCCGCCTCGTCGGGGGTTTCGCGCCCGGCGGGACGGTCGACGTTCGCTTCCGTGTCGGTGGGCGGGTCGGGTCCCGGGTCGGCGGGGTCCGGCAGGTCGACCCCGAAGGAGTCGGTGTCTCCGAAGTCGTCGGGGTAGACGTCGGTGACCCGGCGGTTCGTGCGCGAGTCGTAGGCCTCGAGGAACCGGTCCGTGATGACCGAATCGACGACTTCGGTCAGCGACTCGTCGTCGCCGTCGATCGATTCGAGCAGCCCGAGCGAGAGCTGTGCGCCCGCCATGTCGGCGTGCCCGCCGGCACTGCCGATCTGTCCGAAGGCGTCCCGGAGCGTCTCGCCGAGGTCGATGTCCGCCCCGCGGGCCCGCGCCGAGACGTACACCGTGCCCTCGGAGATGCCGTAGACGAACGTGGTCGTCACGTCCTCCAGGTTGAGCAGTCGGTCGGCGGCCTGTGCAAGCGCGTCGCGGGCGTTGAGGGGACCGACACCGCTAACGAGGGCGGGACCGTGCCGTCGCCGGTTGACGATGGCGCGGGCGATGGTCTCCAGCGTGTCGGCGTTCATACTGGGCGAGTCGATGCGGTCGAGCGTCCCCAGGTCCGCCCGGGGGAGGACGTAGGCGGCCGCCGCGAAGTCGTCGGGACAGACCTCCCGGGTGAACTCGTCGGTGTCGATGCGGATGCCGAAGAGGAGTGCGGTGGCGACCATCTCGTCGATGCCGACGCCCAGTCGCCGGAGGTAATCGACCATGAGTGTGCTCGTCGCGCCGACGTCGCTGCGCAGGTCGACGAACCGAGCGTCGACCGGTTCCCGTGGCGGGTGGTGGTCGATCACGATGTCGACGGCCGTCTCCCCGGGGAGGCCGTCGTTGACCCCCGCCCGGGAGTGGTCGACCAGCGCGACGCCGGCGTACTCGGCCAGGTCCGCCCCCGGTTCGAGGTTCCGCATGTCGATCTCGAGGAGGTTGACGAACGCACGGTTCTCCTGGTGACTGATGTCGCCGAAGTAACAGACGTCGGCCTCGCAGTCCGCACCGGCGGCGATCCGTGCGAGTGCGACGGCGCTGGCGATGGCGTCGGGGTCCGGATTGTCGTGGGCGACGACCGCCAGCGGTCCGTCGAGTCCCCGGAGGATCGCCAGCAGTTTCTGCGCCCGGACGCTCCCGTCCCCCGCCAGGTCGAGGACGTGCTCCGCCGTCTCTCGCTTCGGGTCGAGTACCTCGTCGGCGAGTTCGGACAGCGCCGCCGTCACCGACGGATCGGGTTCGGCACCGGCGTACGCGAACAGGAAGGCGTCCGGAAAGGCACGGTCGACCGCGCGGGCGGCCGCCTCGTTTCGAGCGGGGTCGTCCGTCGCGACGACCACCGTGTCCGGTGGCGCCTGCCCCGCGAACGTCGCCGGGTCGGTGATGTCGCCGCTCTCGGCGGCGGTCCCCTCCTCACGGAGCGTCTGGGCGTCGGCTTCCGCGGCCGCGAACACCGTGAGCGTCCCCGGTCGGTCGGCGAGGCGGTCCACGAGCGCCTGGGCGAGTGTCCCACACCCCAGCACCAGACGCGAGGTCATGTCCGGTAGTTCGGACAACGATCATAAAAACCCGGTCGTCTCCGGTCCGGCGGGCGTCGCCGCCGGTCACTTCAGTCGTTCCTGGAGAAAGGAGGGGTGGGCGGCGGTGACGCCCTCGACGTTCAGGATGTGGCGTTCGATGACGTCGCCGACGGCGTCGCCATCCTGGGCGCGGACCTCGGCCATCAGCATGTGGTCGCCACTGGAGGTGTACAGCGCCTCGATCTCGGGGACCTCCTTGAGCGCGCGGATCACGTCGACGTAGCGCTCGCTCTCGGCGTCGAGTCCCACGAGTGCGATGCTCTGACTCGGCAACTTCTTCGGGTCCACGTCCGCCGAGTAGCCCACGATTACCCCCTCGTCCTCGAGGCGTTCGATGTACTTGCGGACCGTCGGTTTCGAGACGTCCACCCGGTCCGCGATCTCCGCGTAGGAGGCCTGGGCGTCCTCCTCCAGCACAGAGAGGATACGTTCCTCCGTCGATCCGGCGCTCATGGCCACTGGTTTGCCATCCCGAGAAAAATATCTTGCGAATCCGTAAACCAGATACACCGTCGGGGACCGGACCGTCGCGACGCGGCGTCACGACGGCCGAAACACACGAGACGACCAGTCTACGTGTGCTTGTCGATGAGCGAGTCGGCCGAGCGTTCCCACTCGGCGCCCTCGTCGAAGTACCGCTCGGCCAGGGGCTCTTCGGGCATCTCGCCGGTCGAGCGCTTCTCCTGGCCGTAGGAGGGCCGTTCCTCGTCCCGGTAGAACCGGCCGGTGAGGACCTCTCCCTCGTAGAGTTTGGACTCGACCTCGTACATTATCTGTCCGGCCTCGGTCCGGTCGGTGACGTCGAAGTCGTAGTCGTCGGAGTCCTGCACGTCAGTGTAGGGGACGTACTGGCGGGCGTCCTTGTTCCAGGTGGGACACTGCGTGAGGAAGTCCACGTGGGCAAAGCCGTCGTGTTCGATGGCCTCGGCCAGGATCTCGGCGGCCTGGTTGGGGTTGACCGCCGCCGTCCGGGCGACGTAGGAGGCCCCGGAGGCCAGCGACAGCGAGAGCGGCCGGACGGGGTCCTTGGCCGACCCGCTGGGCTGGGTCTTGGACTTGTGACCCTTCGGGCTCGTCGGGGAGGTCTGGCCCTTCGTGAGGCCGAAGATCTCGTTGTTGAACACGATGTAGGTCATGTCGTGGTTCTCCCGGGCGGTGTGCATGAAGTGGTTGCCACCGATACCGTAGCCGTCGCCGTCGCCGCCGGCCGCGACCACTTCGACGCCGGGGTTCGAGAGTTTGGCCGCACGGGCCACGGGCAGCGACCGCCCGTGGATGGTGTGGAAACCGTAGCTCTCGAAGTAGCTGTTGAGCTTGCCCGAGCAACCGATGCCCGTACACAGCAGGACCTCGTCGGGGTTCTTCCCGAGGTTGGCCATCGCCTTCTTCAGGGCGTTGTTGACCGCGAAGTCACCGCAGCCCGGACACCACGTCGGCTGGGGCTCGATGCCGGGTGTGAACTCGTCCTCGTCCGGTTCTCGCTGCTCGCCGATCGCGCTGAATGCACTCATTGTCAGTCACCTGCCGCGGGTACGTACTTCATGTTGGTCTCGGTCAGTTCCTCGCCCTCGATGCTCGACGCGAAGCCCTCGACGACCTCTTGGGGTTCGAAGGGTTCCCCGTCGTACTTGAGGAGGCTGGACAGTTTGGGCCCGAAGCGGCCGATCTCCTTCTGGGTGAGCCCGCGGAACTGCCCCGTGGCGTTCATCTCGACGACGACGCACTCCTCGACGGATTCGAGGAACTCCGACACCTCTTCGACGGGGTAGGGCATCATGTCGCTCACGCCGAGGGCCTTCACCGAGTGACCGGCGTCGTTGAGCCGGTCGACCGCCTCGAAGACGGTGTCCTGGTGGCTGCCCCAGACGAGCATCCCGTACTCGGCCTCGTCGGGCCCGTGGTAGGTCTGGTTACCCTTCTCGTCGAGTTCCTCGCGGATGTGCTCGAACTTGCCGAGACGCCGGTCCATCTGCAGGACCCGGTTCTCCGGGTCCTCGCTGATGTGTCCAGCCGGGTTGTGCTCGTTGCCCGTCGCGAGGAAGCGACCGCCCTTCTGACCCGGCACCGAGCGGGGGCTCACACCTTTCTCGCCGTCGTAGGTGAACCGCTCGAACTTGCCCGCGTGGTGTTCGGCCGCCTCTTTGATCTCTTCTTCGTCGAGCACCGACCCGGGGTCGGCGTCGGGTTCGCGGTCGAAGAAGCTCGCGTCGACGTTCCGCAGTTCGCCCTGGAGCTTCTGGTCGTAGATCAGGATCGTCGGGATCTGGTAGCCGTAGGCGATCTCGAAGGCGGTCCGGATCTGCTCGTAACACTCCTCGTGGTTGCCCGGCGCCATGACGACCCGCGCGGAGTCGCCCTGGCTGGTGTAGAGGACGTGTTCGAGGTCGGCCTGCTCGGGTTTCGTCGGCATCCCGGTCGACGGACCGGCCCGCATCGCCTCGATGAGGACGAGCGGCGTCTCCGTCATCTCCGCGAGGCCCAGCGGTTCGCTCATCAGGGCGAACCCGCCACCGGACGACCCGGACATGGCCTTGACGCCGGTGTGGGAGGCGCCGATGGCCAGTGCCGCGGCGGCAATCTCGTCTTCGACCTGCTCTGAGATCCCGCCGAACTTCGGCAGGTTCTGGGACATGATCGTGAACACGTCCGTCCACGGGGTCATGGGGTAGCCGGCGATGAATCGACAGCCGGCGTCGAGTGCGCCGTAGGCGATGGCGTCACTGCCCGAGACCAGCGCCTGGGTCTCCTCGTGACCGTCACCGGACGGCATCTGGAAGTCGGGGTGTTCGTCGAACTCCTCGGCGGCGGCGGCGCCGTCGGCGATCACCTTGCGGTTGGCCTCGGTGATCTCCTCGTTGTACGCCTCGCCGATGACCTCCTCGTAGCCCTCGGTGTCGAAGTCGAGCAGGTTCGAGAGCACGCCGATACCCGCGTTGTTGCGCATGATCTCGCGGCCGTGCTCTTTCGCGATGCTGCGGAGGTCGACCGGATACACGTGCCAGTCGTTCTCTGCTGCTTTCTCTTCGAGGCCGATCTCCTCGACGTCCTCCTCGTCGATGAGCCCGGAGTCGTAGACGATGACCCCGCCCTCCCGGAGCTCGTCGAAGTTCTCGTAGAGGGGCTTGAGTTCCTCGTCGCCGTAGTAGGCTTCCTCCTGTGGGTTCCGGGCGAAACTGTCGCCCAGCGCCAGCAACACGTTGTAGCCGTCACCGCGGGACCGGACTTCGCCCTCGCCCGCTCGTACTTCCACGTACGTGTGGCCGCCCCGAATGCGCGACGGGTAGTGTCGATGCGTGAATACGTCGAGACCCGAGCGCATCAGGGCCTTGGCGAAGTTCCGGCTCGTCGTCTCGATACCGTCGCCGGAACCGCCCGCGATCCGCCAGATTAGTTGGTCGTCTGTCATGGATACAATCGGCCCCGTTGCGGTGCCGTACGGGAAAGAGAAGCGGATACGACTAAAGCGTTTTCACTCCGAGACCACCGATTAATCGTGAAGGATAGATAGGAGGCCTCTCGCGCCCGAATTCGAGACCGGGTGACAACCCCAGACACGGAGGGAATCGGCGTTGGCCGTGGGGTATCACGGGGTTACACACAGGACTGGCGAACGACCGCCTTTGAGCACAGAACGATCACTGTTCAGGACTGAGTGCCACCGGATTTCAGCCGCGATTCTGGGGCGACCAGATTTATCACGCGCCTCTCCAACGGGAGGACAGATGATCAGACGGCTGCTCGCAGTCGGGAGTATCACAGTCACTGGGGCATCCCTCGGTGTCGGTGGAGTGGCGAGTATCGGTGCTGCCTCGGGGCCGACCGCGACGCTCCTGGCCGTGCTCGGCGTCGCGCTCGGTGGCGCGCTCGTGGCCGGGAGCGGCCTGCTCTACCGGAGCGACGTCCGGACGCGCCACACTGCGAGGATCGCCGGGTGGAACCTGCTCGGGGCGGTGTTGCTCGGGACCATACTCGTCCTCGCCGTGGCCAGCGCGGGGGTCTCACTGCCGCTGTACGTCGTCGTCGACGTCCTCGGCGTGAGTTCGGTCGCTCACGTCCTCATCGGCTACAACGACGTCCGCCGTATCCGTGCCGAAGAACTCGCACGCCAGCGTCGGACACTCGCGGTCGTCAACCGCCTCACCCGGCACAACCTCCGTAACGACACGCAGGTCCTCACCGCCAGCGCCTCGCAACTGGCCGCCGACCTCGACGACCCCGACCATCGGGCGCTCGCCGAGCGCATCCGCGACGGTGCGCTGGAACTGGCCACGATAAACGAGGAACTCGAGGAGATCCAGGCGGCGATCGACACGGGCGGGCCGACACAGTCGGTGTCGCTGTCCGACACCGTCTCTTCGGTCCTCGACGACTACCGCCGAGAGCACCCCGACGGGACCTTCGAATCCGACGTTCCGGACGTCACAGTCCGGGCCGACGGACACTTCGAAACCGCGCTCGACCACCTCGTCGAAAACTCGGTGGAACACGCGAGCACCGACGACCCCTTCGTTCGAGTCACCGCCACCGTCGAGGGGGAGACAGTCACGGTCTCGGTCCACGACCGCGGGCCGGGCGTCCCCGAAGAGGAAGTCACCGTACTGACCGGCGAGCGGGAGATCAGCCAGCTCGAACACGCCAGTGGCCTGGGGCTGTGGGTCGTCAAGACGGTCGTGGACGCCTACGACGGCGATATCGCGTTCGACCGGACCGACGACGGCGGCGTCGTCTCGCTGTCGCTCCCCGCAGCCTGAGCGGACCGGTCCGACCGGACGGCCGACACGTCCGGACTGCCTCTACCCGCGCCGTTTAGTGGTCCGGCGGTCGAGACCGGTGCGTGTCCGACACCTCGACGCCGCCGGAGTTGCGCCGGCGCTGGACCGTCGCCGTGCTGGGTTACGTCGCGCTGCTCGGTGTCCTCACCCAGCTCCGCGGCGCGTTGCTCCCGAGCTTCGCCGGCGCCTTTCCCGTCTCGGAGGCCGAACTTGGACTGGTCTCGACCGCCGGGTCCATCGGGTTCCTCCTCGCAGTCGTCGTCGCCGGGTCGGTCGTCGGTCGTGTGGACGTCCGCCGCGGGTTACTCGTCGCCCTGCTCGCGCTCGGCGCCTGTCTCGCCCTCGTCAGTGCCGCGCCCACCTACGTCGCCCTGCTCGTGGGACTCGCGATCCTCGGTCTCTCGACGGGCGTCCTCCACGGCTTCGACCGCCCCATCCTCAGCCACCTCCACCCCGACTCGCGTGGTCGGACGTTCAACCTCCAGGACATGGTGTGGGCCATCGGTGCGACCCTCGGCCCCGTCCTGGCCCTTGCTGCGATCGAATTCGCGAACTGGCGGGCGGCCTACCTGCTGGCCGCCGTCGCCACGCTCCCGCTCGCCGTCCTCGTCTACCGTCTCGATCTCCCGGCCAGCGTCGACGCCGAACGGGACCTCTCCCTGTCGGAGGTCGCCTCCCTCGTCCGCCACCCGACCGTCGCGTGGCTGGCCGCCGCGATGCTGTTGCTCTCCTTCGTCGAGGGCGGTTTCTTCACCTGGCTCCCCTACTACGCCAGCGACATCTTCGGCCGCCGAGCCGGGACGCTCTCGCTCGCGGCCTACCTCGCCGCCTACGTCCCCGCCCGCTATGGCTTCGCCCGACTGGCCGACCGCGTCCCGAACCTGGACCTCGTCCTCGGAGCGTCGGTGCTCGCGACGGTCATGCTCACAGTCGCGTTCGTCTTCGCCCGCGGAGCGGGTATCTTCGTCGCGATCATCGTCGTGGGGTTCCTCGTCGCCGGCATGTTCCCCACCCTCCTGGCGCGTGGCACCAACGAACTGCCCGAGTTCAGCGGCCCGATGAACGCTGTCGCGCTCGGGTCCTCCAGCGTCGGCTTTCTCACCTTCCCCGCGACGATGGGCGTCGTCGCCGAGGTCTACTCCATCGGGACCGCGATGCGCCTGCTCATCCCCGTGATGCTCGCCTTCGCCGTGCTGGTCGCGGTGGTTCGAGCGAGGAACGGGTCGGCCGCGTAACGGTCCGACTGTCGACCCGCCGTTCAGCTCAGGTCGAACTTCTCGGCGGCGGTCTGCATGTCCTTGTCGCCGCGGCCACAGAGGTTGACCAGGATTGTGTCGTGGCGGTCCTCCTCGGCGAGTTTGATCGCCAGGGCGATGGCGTGGCTCGGCTCCAGCGCCGGGATGATCCCCTCGGACTCGCTCAACTCCCGGAAGGCCGCCAGCGCCTCCTCGTCGCTGATGGCGTGGTACTCGGCACGCCCGAGTTCCTGCAGGGCCGCGTGTTCGGGACCGACGGCGGGGTAGTCCAGCCCCGCACTCACGGAGTGGTTCTCCGTGTCGTCGTCGATGACCTTCGTCATCATCCCCTGGAACACCTTCGGTTCCTCCTGTCTGGTCATCGAGAGCGGCGCGGAGTGGTGACCCTCACCGGTTCCGCCGGGTTCGGCCCCGTAGAAAGCGACGTCGTCGTCTTTGAACGCGTGGAAGAGGCCGATGGCGTTCGAACCGCCACCGACACAGGCGACGCAGGCGTCGGGCAGGTCGCCGTGCAGGTCCTGGATCTGTTCGCGCGCCTCGCGGCCGATGACCGACTGGAACTCCCGGACCATCCGCGGGAACGGGTCCGGCCCGACCGCCGAACCCACGAGGTAGTGAGTGTCTTCCATGTTCTCGGCGAAGTCCTCCAGGGCGACGTCGACGGCCTCGGCCAGGCCCTCGTTACCGCGGGTGACCTGCTCGACTTCGGCCCCCATGAGGCGCATCCGGAAGACGTTCATCTCCTGGCGCTGGACGTCTTTCCGACCCATGTAGACTTTCGTCGGGAGGTCGAGCAGTGCACCGACCATCGCCGTCGCCGTGCCGTGCTGGCCCGCGCCCGTCTCCGCGATGAGCCGTTCCTTGCCAGCCTGTTTGGCCAGCAGCGCCTGCCCGAGCGTGTTGTTGAGTTTGTGGGCGCCGCCGTGGAGCAGGTCCTCGTGTTTGAAGTAGATGTTCGCGTCGTAGCGCTCACTCAGCGTCTCTGCGTGGAACACCGGTGTCGGTCGCCCGCCGTAGTGTTCCAGCAGGTAGTCCAGTCGCTCGCGGAACTCGTCGGACTCGATGGCCTCCTCGAAGCCCGCAGCCAGCTGGGCCAGCGGCTCCTCGAGCGGTTCCGGGACGTGTCGACCGCCATAGCCCTCGAACTCGCCTGGTGAAGACATACCCCCTTCTGGGGGCGCTCGCGGCTAAAAACTACTGGCAGGCGAAGCCGACGGCAGGAGAGGCCCGAAATGAGCGGTGACGCGACCTGACGTGAGCGCTACACATATCCCCGCAGGCGTGCTATCACCCCACATGACTCGACTGGCGGAGTTTACGCTGGCAGCGGGGGACTTTCCACTCGGGCACCTCTTCGAGCGTTGGCCCGAGGCGACGCTGGAACTCGACCGGGTCGTGCCCAGCGGCGACACGGTCTGGCCGTACTTCTGGGTTCGAGACCCGAACGCGGACATGCCGGGCGTGCTGGCGACCTTCGAGGAGGTCACGGAACTGCGCTCGATACGGCTGATGGACGACCTGGGCGAGCGCGCCCTCTTCCGGGCCGAGTGGGAGCCGGCGTACGTCGATATCATGGGCGCCATCGCGGAGGCGGGAGTGACCGTCGTCGCCGCCCGCGGGTCGGCCGACGGCTGGGTGTTCGAACTTCGCGCGACCGGCGGCGACCAGTTGCGCGTCTTCCGCGAGTACTGCGCGCGCCACGACATCGACGTGGAACTGACCCGCCTCAGCCGGGTCACCGGGCCAGACGACGCCAGCCTCACGCCCGCCCAGCGGGAAGCACTCACGGCCGCCTACGAGGGGGAATACTACGACGAACCCCGCGGGACCGACCAGACCGACCTCGCCGAGGACCTCGGGGTCTCCCGACAGGCGCTTGCCGGCCGCCTCCGACGGGGCCACCGTCGACTGATCGAGGCGACGCTCCTCGACGACGAAAGCGACGACTGATATAAACGACTTGCACAGGTAAGGAGCAGAGACAGGCCCTGTCGGTTCCTCTCATCGAGCGTCAGAGGCCGGTCCGGGACGACCGGTTTCGTCGGCTGTCTCACCCCCAGCCGCTGTATCCGGGTCGCCTCCGACACACCCCATTCACCCACCCTGTCAGTCGGGCTCCGGCCCGCCCGGACAGTTTTGAACCGGTCCTCGCCCGACCAGTACGGTCTTTCCGGGCCCCCGACCGGTACACCCTCGTCGCTCCAGTGCCTACCCCGTCGTATGCCGACCGTCGAGTACCGCGGCGAGACCATCGAATGCGACGCCGGCGAGCGACTCCGGGATGTACTACTTGGGGCGGACCTCCCCGTCCACAACGGCCCGAAGGCCGTCTCCTGTCACGGTCTCGGGTCCTGTGGGACCTGCGCGGTCGACGTAGAGGTTGACGGTGACGGTAAATTACCCGAGCCGACTGGCCGGGAGCGGGCGAGGTTATCGGTCCCGCCACACTCGCCCGACGGCGGACTCAGACTCGCCTGCCAGGTGCGCGTGACCGACGACCTGGTGGTGCGGAAACACGGGGGCTTCTGGGGGACGAAACGCGAGGGCGAGGACTGAGTCCAGCCAGTATTCGGCGTCGCCGGTAGACCCACAAGGCCGCGGAGCGACTGTCGGGGTATGCCCACGGTCCGTGACACCTACCTGGAGAACCGCTGGCGCGTCCAGCCCAACCACGCCAACAACTATCAGACCGTCCACGGCGGGAACGTGATGAAGTGGATGGACGAACTCGGCGCGATGTCGGCGATGCGGGCCGCCGGCGAACCCTGCGTCACCGCCGCCATCGAGGAGATGAACTTCCACCGCCCCGTCCCGGTCGGCGACAACGTCTACATCGAATCGTTCGCCTTCGAGACCGGGCGCACGAGCGTCAAGGTCCAGTTGCACGCCGCCCGCGAGGACCCCCATACCGGCGAGCACGAGACGACCACCGAATCTCGCTTCATCTTCGTCGCCATCGATCAGGACGGATCACCCATCCCGGTCCGGGACCTCACTGTCGAGAGCGAGGAGTGCCGCGAATTGCGCGAGCGTGCGCTGGCCTGGGCAGCGGAGTGAGAGTAGTTTCTGTTCGTCGGGAGCCCTCGCCTCACCCTTCCGGTCCGCCAGAACCGCACCACACAACACCGCGACCGCAGACAGCCACACACCTCCCCAGCCGACTGCGGTGCTCGTCGCTTCGCTCCTGCGCTCCTCATCCCTCGCACGGCTCTGTCGCGCGATGAAACGCGCGACAGCGCGCGCCACTGTGGAAAATCACCGCGTCGTCCGACCGATTCTCACGCCGACGGGGCAAGTTCACCGGCTCTCGAGCGTGACTGCTCGATGATGGCGGGGCGGGCCTCGAACTCGATGACGACCTGGTCGCCGTAGTCGACGTCGGAGACGTTGGCGTGGTCGTGGATCCACGAGACGAGACTCATCGTGTCGTCGGTCATCGGGAGGACGAGTCGCTCGCGCTCGTAGTCGGGCAACTCCTCGTGGATTCGGGCGGTGAGGTCGTCGACGCTGTCGCCCGTCTTCGCGCTGACGGCGACGGGGTTGGGTGCGAGCGCGGACAGCGCCTCGCGCTTTTGCCGGAGTTCCTCGTCGTCGACCTGGTCGATCTTGTTCAGGACGGTGACGATGGGTGCCTCGTTGCGCTCGTAGAGCGTGTCGTGGGACGTGACGAGTTTCTCGCGGATCTCCGCGACGGGTTCGCTGACGTCGACGACGAGCAAGACGAGGTCCGCGCGATAGACCGAATCGAGCGTCGACTTGAACGACTCGACGAGCCAGTGGGGCAAGTCGGAGATGAACCCGACGGTGTCGGTGACGAGCACGTCGCGCTGGTCCATGTCGGCCTTGCGGGTGGTGGTGCCCAGTGTGGTGAACAGGCGGTCCTCGGACTCGGCGGTCGTGTCGAGATCGGGGTGGACGTCCTCGTTCTCGTCGACCTCGACGTCGGCCGCGAGTCGCCGGAGGAGCGTGGACTTGCCGGCGTTGGTGTAGCCCGCCAGCGCGACGAGGTCGAACCCCGACTCGCGGCGCTGCTCGCGCCGGTGCTGTTCGGTCTGCTCGATGGCGTCGAGTTCGTCGCGGATCCGGGAGATCTGGGCTTTGATGTCCTCCTCGCGGCTCTCGTCGTACTCGCCCAGCCCCATGAACCCGGGGCGCTCGTCCCGGCGGGCGAGACTGGCTTTGGCCTCGGCTCTGGGGAGTTCGTAACGCAACTCGGCGAGTTCGACCTGGAGCTGGGCCTTGCGCGTCTGGGCGCGCTGGCCGAAGATCTCGAGGATGAGCCGGAAGCGGTCGATGAGTCTGACGCCCTCCGGGAGGACGTTCCCGAGGTTGTAGGTCTGGTAGGGGCCGAGCTGGTTGTCGAAGACGACGACGGTGGCGCCCTCGCGGGCGACCGTCGCCGCGAGCGTCTCGGCTTTCCCTTCCCCCACGTGGGTCGCCGGGTCCTCCTTGCGGGCCTGGGTGACCTCGGCGACGACTTCGTAGCCCGCGGCGCGGGCGAGGTTGCGGATCTCCTCGGTGTCCGCCGTACCGCTGTCGACCCGTTTGGCGACGACAGCGCGCTCTCTGTTGCCTTGCACTCGACTCGCGCGTAGGTGACCCGCGTATTTAAATTCTGGTCGTTTCGTGCGATGTAATACCGAAAGACACGCACCGACGGACACAAACCGACGGACGCGACTCGAAAGGTCGAAGACGGGCCTGTCCCTGGCGTGGGTATGGAACGCGGGGCCATCGACCTCGAGGAAGTGGGGCCGTTCGACCTGCAGTCGACCGTCGAGAGCGGCCAGTCCTACCTCTGGACCCGGCCCGACGGGCAAATGTACGAGTCGACCGGTGCCTACGGGGGATCGGCCTGGTACCAGACGACGGCCCGCGTCGACGGCGAGCCTGCGGTCGTGCGAACGCGACAGGCCGACGACCACCTGGAGTGGGAGGCCCCGGTCGACGCCGAGCCGATACTCCGCGAACGGTTGCGACTCGACGACGATCTCCCGGCGATCCGCGCGACGGCCGTCGACGACGAGATCGTCCAGGACGCCTACGACGCCTACTGGGGGATGCGCCTGGTTCGAGACCCACCGTTCCCGACGCTCGTCTCCTTCATCTGTTCGGCCCAGATGCGAGTCTCGCGGATCCACGGGATGCAAGAGCGGTTGCGCGAGACTTTCGGGACGCCCGTCGAGTTCGACGGCGAGACCTATCACGCCTACCCGACGCCCGAACAGCTCGCCGCGGCCAGCGAGGAGGAACTGCGAGACCTGAGCCTGGGGTATCGCGCGCCGTACGTCCGCGACACCGCTCGGATGGTCGCCGACGGCGAGGACCCCGCCGACGCCGTCGGCCTGTCCTACGAGGAGGCCCGCGAGGCACTCACCCGGTTCGTCGGCGTCGGTGACAAGGTCGCCGACTGCGTGTTGCTGTTCTCGCTGGGCTTTCTCGAGGCGGTCCCGCTGGACACCTGGATCCGGACGACCATCGAGGAGTACTACCCCGACTGCGACCGGGGCAACTACACGGAGACCTCACGCGCTATCAGAGCGGCTTTCGGCGGCGAGTACGCCGGCTACACGCAGACCTACGTCTTCCACTACCTGCGCTGAACCTACTCGCACCGAACGGGAGAGCGAGGGGAAAAGCGAGGGTCGTCGGTCAGTCGTACTGTCGTCAGTCGGCCGTGACTCAGTCCGCGCCGCGTCGGGTGGTGGTCCGCTGACTTGGCTCGGTCCCGGGCGTGTCGCCGTGGTTGTCGCCGCGGTCGTCGTAGAACTTCCGGCCGATGTACTGGTCCGGGAGCGTGCCCATGAAGACGTCGGTGAGTTCCTGTGCGGAGCGGAACTGTTCGGTGCCGGACCGTTCGAGTGTCTCCGCGACCGTCTCACCGGGGCCGTTGGGTGATTCGATGGTGGTCTCGCCCATCGTCTCGATGACTGTCTCGCGGGTGATCGGGTAACTGTACGCTTCGTCGAAGGTCTCGTACGCGTCTGTGGGTCGCATTGGTGTGTGGTTGGGGGTGTCGGTCTCTTCTCTGTGTGGTACTGCTGGTCGGTCCTGTGAACTCGAGCGAACAGGTGGTGTTACGCGGGCGATACGGCCCGCTTTACGAGAAGGAGTGCGACGCGGGTCGAACGGGTGTCGCCCATCGTACCACAACCTGTGTGATCGTTCGTTATATACCTGTCGGTCCGACCGGTCAGTGTCAGTGACCCTCACGCAAGAACCGCCCGGCCACACGCCAGCATCCGTCTCAGTCCGCGCCGTGCGCGTTCGCGAACCCACAGTCACACGCCCAGATCCCCCGTTCTCGTTCGATTCTCCCGCCACAGTTCGGACACGAGTCGTCCATGTACTCCCCACGTCGTAACGACGATTGATAAATCTTCGTACGTCGATCGTCGAATCGAGTGAGAGGAGGAAGGGTGATCGACCCTCGACGCAGTCGTTTAGTGGCGGGCCGGGGTACCGGAGAGTATGGACCGCACTCGCGCACACGTCTTCGTCTCGGGTCGCGTACAGGGCGTCTTCTACCGGGCGACCACGCAGGAACAGGCACAGGAGCGTGGCGTCGACGGCTGGGTTCGCAACCTCGACGACGGCCGCGTCGAGGCCGTCTTCGAGGGTCCCGAGGACGCCGTCGACGGGATGGTCGAGTGGTGTCACGAGGGGAGTTCCCGGGCGCGCGTCGACGACGTCGAGGCCGAGTACGGCGAGCCCGGGGGACTCCACGGGTTCGAGATACGGCGGTAGCGAGGAGACGACTCTCTCTACGGCGATGGCAGAGAGACGGCGCTCTCGGCGCGTCTTCCGGTGACACACCGCAAAAAAGCGGTGACCTCCTACCGATTCAGGATCTCGATCGGGCCGTCGCTCGAGACGCGGACGTCGTACCCGCGATACCGAAAGGAGACGTGACCTCGTGGCGGTGCGTCGCCGTTCGTCGAGGCGAAGAGCGACTCCAGCGCGTCGGGGTCTATCACCGAGTACAGTGGGGGCGTCAGTTCGACGGGATCGACGCCGTCGAGATCCGCGACGACGTCGATTATCGTTTCGTTCAGGTTCTCCGTGGCGCGCACTTCGACGGGCGACGATCGTGTCTCCATTCGTTGTCCCGTATTGGACCCACAGTCACAATTCTGGTGTCGAATACTTCGCCACGTTAAATGGGGAAGGGCCTCTCGAGCGAAAGCCGACTCACCGGGGCTCTCGTTCGTCCGCGAACAGAGCCCGGAACAGTTTCGCGTCGATCCGCCGGAGGTGGGTCGAGAGCGTCGACGGCGCGATCCCGAGTTCGTCGGCGACCTCCGTCGCGCAGGCGCCGTCCTGCTCGTAGTATGCCATCCGGGCGACGACGCGGGCGATCTCTCGCTGGCGGTCGGTGAGTGCCGTCCGGACGTCCGAGCGGTCGTCGACCGGTTGTGAACCCGAACCGTGAATGTTCTCCAGTTCGAACTGGATACCCTCTTCGCGACAGTAGTCCCAGAAGTCACCGAGGGTTTCCCTGTCGGCCGTCTCTAGCTTGAACCGCCACCCCGTGGCGACGCTCCGCGTGGAGACGACGTGGATGCCGAGGTCGGACAGGGTCGGCGTGACGAACCGCGTCGCCGGACTCGGCTCCACGCGGTACATCCGAGCGTCGCCGAAATCCATCGTGACAGCCCAGCTGTCGACTGTGTGGTCGTCCGGGAGCGCAGACTCGAACGCCGCGAAGTCGACGTCCGTCACGCGAAAGAGGACGGCGGGAACCTCCGAGTCCGTCGGTGGGCGGATCGACTGCTCGGTGACCACCGCTCCGGGAACTGCAGCGATAGTGGGGGCGAGCGGGAGGTCCTCGTGGGCGAGGGCGACCTCGGCGACGAAACTCTGTGGCACGGACAGTGTCCGATAGCGACGCCGAAGGTCAAATCGCCTTCGTTACTATCTGGTAACAGGTCTATTCGCGTCTGGAGAGCGACCCGCCAGTGACCACACACTGTGTGTCGGCAGCGCACCCGCGCACCGGTCCCGACGCCCGCTATGCTTTTCCGGGGGGCGGGCGAACCCGCGAATATGCTCACGGGTAGCGAGATGGGCGTCGTCGACGAGAACGCGGCGGCGCTGGGGGTGCCACGCAAGCAGTTGATGGAGTCGAGCGGCAACGCCGTCGCGCGGGCGGTCCGCGAGGCCGCCGCGCCGGGGGACACAGTGGAGATCGTCGCCGGACGGGGGAACAACGGCGGCGACGCCCTCGTGGCGGCGCGCTTTCTCGACGGGTTCGACGTCGAGGTGACGCTACTGGGTCACCCCGAGCGCATCACGACCGACATCGCACGCCAGAACTGGGCGGCGCTCGTCGCCGCCGAGCTCGACCGCCAGACGGTCAGCGACTCCGGCGACGTCGACCTCGGCGACCCCGACGTCGTCGTCGACGCGATGCTCGGCACGGGGATCAGCGGCGAGTTGCGCGAACCCGAGCGGACGGCCGCCGCCGCGATGAACGAGGCCGACGCGACGGTCCTCTCGGTCGACGTCCCCTCGGGGCTGGACGCAGAGACGGGCGAACTGGCCGAGACGGCCGTCGTCCCGGACCGCGTCGTCACGTTCCACGACCTGAAACCCGGACTCGACGACCTCGCTGCCGACGTGACCGTCGCCGACATCGGCATCCCGGAGGCCGCGGAGTTCTTCGTCGAGCGAGGTGACCTCTCGCGGCTCGACCGGCGCGACCCGGAGAGTCACAAGGGCGAGAACGGCGAGGTACTCGTCATCGGCGGCGGGCCCTACGCCGGCGCGCCAGCGCTCTCGGCCAAAGCCGCGCTCCGGGCGGGGGCCGACCTCGTGCGCGTCGCCTGTCCGATGGTCGTCGGACGAGAGCTCCAGGGCTACAGCGAGGACCTCATCGTCAAACCCTACCGCGGCAAGCAACTCGAACCCAAGCGCGTGGGCTTTCTGCTGGAGATGGCCCGACGGCACGACGCTATCGTCCTCGGGCCGGGACTGGGTGACGCCGAACCCACGATGGAAGCAGTCGAGGGCATCCTCTCGGGGTACGCCGGGACCGCAGTGGTCGACGCCGACGCGCTCGCCCGGGTGCCGGCCGTGGACACACAGGCGACGCTCGTCTGCACGCCCCACCAGGGGGAGCTCGTCGACATGGGCGGACGGACGAGCGAGGACTGGCGAGAGCGGGCCGACCTCGTCGAATCCTTCGCCGCCGACCTGGGTCACGTCGTCCTCACGAAAGGGAAGTACGACGTGATAAGCGACGGCGAGCGGACCCGCGTTAGCAGGACCGGCAACCCCGGGATGACCGTCGGTGGCACCGGTGACGTGCTCGCGGGCATCACTGGCGCGTTCGCGGCGACCCAGGAGCCGTTCGACGCGGCGGCGATGGCCGCCTACGTCAACGGTCGCGCGGGCGACCGCGTCGTCGAAGAACGGGGCATGGGCCTCGTCGCGACCGACCTCCACGACGAGATTCCCCGCGTGTGCTGGAGCGAGCGAGGGGACGACGCGTGAGCGACGACCCTAGCGAGGGCGGTGACGCGAGCGACAGCGGTGACGCCGGAGGAGACGCCGACGGACTCACCCACACCGACGAGGACGGCGACGTCCAGATGGTCGACGTCGGCGACAAACCCGACACGGCCCGCCGGGCGGTCGCCCGCGGAGCGATCCGCCTGCGGGAGTCGACCGTCGACGCCGTCCGCGACGACGCCGTCGGGAAGGGTGACGTCCTCGCCACCGCACGGGTGGGGGCGGTCCAGGCGGTCAAACACACCTGGGAGACGATCCCGATGTGCCACCAGATCCCGGTCACGAACGTCGAGACCGACTTCGACGTCGGCGACGACCGGATCACGCTCACGGTGGCCGTCGAGACCACCGGAAAGACTGGCTGTGAGATGGAAGCACTGGAGGGGGTGACGACGGGCCTGAACGTCGTCTGGGACATGGTGAAAGCGGCCGAGAAAGACGCCGACGGGGAGTATCCGGAGACGCGCGTCTCGGAGGTCGAAGTCGTCGAGAAGACGAAACGCGAACTGTAGTCATCCGGGTCGGGAGCTGTCGCTTCTTAAATAGCGCTGGATACTCGGGACCAGACGTTTGCGACCGGAGCGAGTATCGGTGACTATGAGTGGGACGCAACGACCGCCGACGCCGGACGGACTGCCGGTGCTCGGGCACGGGATAGCCTTCGCGCGGGACCCCTGGACGGCCATGCGCGAGTGGAGCGAGGAGGGAGACGTGGTCCGGTTGTCGTTTCCGGGTCGGGAGATGTACCTGGTGTCGGAGCCCGACCTCGTCGAACAGGTGCTCGTCTCCGGGTCGTCGGCGTTCACGATCAGTACCGCCCAGCGCGAGACGTTCGAGGGGATCGAAGACAATGCCGTCACGGCGGCGGAGGGCGACCGCTGGCAACGCCTCCGCCGTGCGCTCCAGCCCGCGTTCACCTGGGGCGGCATCCGCGACTACGGCGACCGGATAGCAGAGCAGACTGCCACCCACGTTGCCCGCTGGGACGACGGCGACGAACTGGATCTGCTCGGCGAGATGCGCCTGCTCACCCTCCACGTCCTCGCCGACACGCTGCTGGGAGTGGACGTCGCGGGCGACGAGGCGCGGGTCCACGAGGCCGCCGACGCGCTCGTCGCGAAGACCGACTTCCGCCGGCCCGGTCAGCTGTTGCCCGACTGGGTCCCGACACCGACCAACCGTCGCTTCCGGCGGGCGGTCGGCGACCTCGACGCGTTCGTCGACGACGCGCTCGCCGACGCCGACCCCGGCGAGAACACCGTCGCCGGCGTCCTGCTCGCCGCCCACGAGCGCGGCGACCTCTCGATGACCGAAGTCGCGGACAACCTCACCGCCCTGTTGCTCGCGGGGCACGACTCCTCGGCGGTGACGCTCACCTACGTCTGGTACGAGCTGAGCCGTCACCCGGACGTCCGGACGCGTCTCGCCGCGGAAGCGGCCGACGTGCTCGACGGCGACCTGCCCGACGCCAACGACTTCGAGGCGCTCGAGCGGGCGCGGGACGTCGTCCGCGAGACGCTGCGCCTCTATCCACCGGCCTTCGCCACCAGCCGGGAGACGACCGAACCGGTGACGCTGGGCGACTACGAGTTGCCCGCCGGGACCCAGGTGATGTGTTCCCAGTGGGTGCTGCACCGCGACGACCGCTTCTGGGACGCCCTCGACACGTTCGACCCAGGCCGGTGGGAGCGCGACGTCGAGCGGCCCGAATACGCCTATTTCCCGTTCAGCGGCGGCCCGCGCCACTGCATCGGGATGCGCTTCGCCCGCCTCGAACTCGCCTTGGCGCTGGCGACCATGGTCGACCGTGTCAACCTGGACGTCGCCGTCGACGGCCCGCTGACGTTCAGACCCTCCATCTCGCTCCGTCCCGAGACCGACGTGACCGCGACCGTCCGTCTCCCGTAGGTCGTGGACGCCCCGTCCGCCGAGACCAGTAGAGGTTCCCGGTCGCCGGGGAACTGGGACTCGATTTAACTGCCGGGTGCGCGAAGCATCGGGTATGACGACGCCAGTCTCGGAGTACATGTCCACCCCGGTCCTGACCGTCGACGCGGCGACGACACTCGCGGACGCCGCGGGCGCGATGACCGCCGAAGGGATGCACTCGCTGGTGGTGGTAAGTGAGGACTGCCGGCCGGAGGGCGTGTTCACCTCGACCGACCTCGTGGCGGCGGTCTCCGAGGGCGCGCCGCCCGGGGGGACGACCGTCGGCGACCTGATGACGCGGGACGTTGTCACCGTCCCGCCCGACGAGTCGGTCGCGAGCGCCGCGGCGGTCATGCGCGCGGAGGAGGTCGGTCACCTCCCAGTCGCGGACGAGCAGGTCGTCGGGATACTGACCGAGACCGACCTGCGGACGTACCTCGCCGAGACGCGGGCCGAACCGGCGGGGGCGGAGTGAGGTGCCCCTCGAAACCGGGGTGCTCGTCGTCGGCGGCGGCGCGACGGGAAGCAGCGTCGCCCGCGACCTCGCGTTGCGAGGGGTCGACGTGACGCTCGTCGACCGCGGCCCGTTCGCGGACGGGACGTCCGGTCGGTCCCACGGACTGTTGCACAGTGGCGCCCGCTACGCGGAAAGCGACCCCGAGGGCGCCGCCGAGTGCCTCGTGGAGAGCGAGACTCTCCGTGACGTCGCCGGCGAGTGCGTCCGCGACACTGGCGGGCTGTTCGTCCAGCTGGCGGACGACGACGCCGGCTACTTCGACGAGAAGCGAGCGGCCTGCGAGGCCGTCGGCATCCCCGTGGAGGCCGTCGATGCCGGCGATGCTCGCGAGCGCGTGCCCGACCTCAGCGACGACGTCGAGCGCGCGATGCGGGTCCCCGACGCTGTCGTGTATCCGTCGCGACTCGTCGCGGCCACCGCCGCCGACGCACGCGACCACGGAGCCAGGCTCCACACGCACGCTCCCGTCGACGCCGTCCACACCGACGGCGGTCGGGTCACTGGTGTGGACATCGGGGGAGCGGTCGACGACCGGATCGAGGCGGAGTACGTCGTCAACGCGACCGGCGCGTGGGCCGAGACGCTCGGGGACATGGCCGGGGTGGACGTGCCGATGCGGCCGACCAGGGGGGTGATGGTCTCGGTCGACTACGACCGCGTCGGACCGGTGTTGAACCGCTGTCGAGCCCCCGACGACGGCGACATCGTCGTGCCCCACGAGTCGGAGGTGATCCTCGGGACGACGAGCGTTCCCGTCGCGGACCCCGACGACTACGAGACCGGGGACTGGGAGGTCGAGCGGAGTCGCGAGGAGTGTGGCGCGATGCTCCCGCCGGTCGCCGATGCCGACGTGGTCCGGACGTGGTGGGGCGTCCGTCCGCTGTTCGCACCGGACGAAGCCGAGCGCGGCGGCCGGGGCATCTCTCGCGGGTTCTTCCTGCTCGACCACGCCGACGAGGCCGCCGCGAACATGGCGAGCATCGTCGGCGGGAAACTCACGACCGCCCGGCTGATGGCCGAGGCGGCCGCTGACCACGTCTGCGAGCGCCTCGGCGTCGACGCCGACTGCGAGACGGCCGGTCGGCGCCTCCCGGGTGCAGACGACCCCGACCGACTGGACGCGCTCGTCGAGGAGTTCGGCGGGAGCGGCCCGACGGACGCCGACGTGGTCGGTGAGGGCTGAGAGAACGACAGCGCGCCGACCGAACCGCCGTCAGGCGTCGAGCGTCTCGGCGAGGTCGCCGTTGTCGTGGAGCTGTTCCAGGATGTCGCTGCCGCCAACGAACTCGCCGTCGACGAACGTCTGGGGGATGGTCTCGCGGCCGCTGTGCTCCGAGAGCGCGTCGCGGTAGGAATCGAGCGCCTCGAGGACGTTCACCGTCGCGACGTCGTCGCGGTGTTGCTGGATGAGTCCCAGCGCCTTGCGCGAGTAGCCACACTGGGGCATCAGCGCCGTCCCTTTCATGAACAGGACGACCTCCTCCTCCGCGATCGTCTCGTCGACGCGTTCCTGTACTTCCTCGGGCGAGAGTTCGGGTTCGGACTCGAATGCCATCGTGCCCTGTAGTATCGCCGGGAGCCTCAAAGGCGTGTCGGGGGTCCACCCGTCGAATCCGTCGTCCGGAGCGTCCGGTCGAGGACTCGGTGCGCGTGCCAGTACCCACAACTTAACCCGTCACCGCTCGATGGAACGTGTCGAGACCGCTCCGCAGTCGGGCGCTCCCAGGGCGACCTGACGGGGCAGTGATACAATGACATCGGACACCTACGTCGGCGCGATAGACCAGGGGACGACAGGCACCCGGTTCATGCTCTTCGACCGCGACGGACGGGTCGTCGCGAACGCCTACGAGCGACACGAACAGATCTACCCAGAACCCGGCTGGGTCGAACACGATGCGACCGAGATCTGGGCGAACACGCGGTCGGTGATCCGCGACGCACTCGACAGTGCCGGCGTCGACGCCACAGAGCTCTCGGGGATCGGCATCACCAACCAGCGCGAGACCACCGTGGTCTGGGACGCCGAGACCGGCGAACCGATCCACAACGCGGTCGTCTGGCAGGACCGCCGGACGACCGACCGGGTCGAGGCGCTGGAGGCGGCGGGCAAAGACGAGTGGATCCGCGAGACCACGGGACTGGAACCCGACCCGTACTTCGCAGCGACGAAAGTCGAGTGGCTGCTCGAGAACGCCGACCCCGTCGCCACCGACAGGAGCGCGCGACGCGACGCCGCCGACCGGGCGGCCGACGGCGACCTGCTGTTCGGGACCATCGACTCGTGGCTGATATACAACCTCACCGGCGAGCACGTCACCGACGTCACTAACGCCTCGCGCACGATGCTCTTCGACATCCACGCCGTCGAGTGGGACGGCGACCTGCTCGCGGAGTTCGGCGTTCCGGAAGCCATGCTCCCCGAGGTACGTCCGTCCTCGGACGCCGAGTACTACGGACATACCGACCCCGACGGGTTCCTCGGTGCCGAAGTACCCGTCGCCGGCGCACTCGGCGACCAACAGGCCGCGCTGTTCGGCCAGACCTGCTTCGACGCCGGCGACGCGAAGAACACCTACGGCACCGGTTCCTTCTTCCTGATGAACACGGGTGAAGAGGCCGTCACCTCCGACCACGGCCTCCTCACGACGGTCGGGTTCCAGCGCTCCGGCGAACCCGTCCAGTACGCGCTGGAGGGGTCGATCTTCGTGACCGGCGCGGCCGTCGAGTGGCTCGAGGACGTCTCGCTCATCGACGACCCCGACGAGACCGCCGAACTCGCCCGCTCCGTGGATTCGACCGACGGCGTGTATCTCGTGCCGGCGTTCACCGGTCTCGGTGCGCCCCACTGGGACGGCCGCGCTCGCGGGACCATCGTCGGGATGACCCGCGGCACCCGCCGCGAACACATCGTCCGCGCGACGCTGGAATCGATCGCCTACCAGACTCGGGACGTCGCGGCGGCGATGGAGGCCGACGCTGGCGTCGAGATGGGCCCACTGCGAGTGGACGGTGGCGCCGTCAAAAACGACTTCCTCTGTCAGTTACAGGCCGACGTCGTCCGGACGGCGATCGTGCGGCCCGAAGTCGACGAGACGACGGCACTGGGTGCGGGGTACGCCGCGGGCCTGGCGACGGGCTACTGGGACGACCTGGACGACCTGCGCGAGAACTGGCGCGTCGACCGGGAGTTCACCGTCGAGATGGACGCGGCCGAGGCCGACCGCCTGTACGACCGCTGGGGCGACGCCGTCGAGCGCTCGCTCGACTGGGCGCGAGAGTGAGCGCGGGGGTGAGACGGTCACGCGAGTGAGTGCGGGGGCGAGACGGTCACGCGAGTGAGTGCGGGGGCGAGACGGTCACGCGGACGTGAGTCTCGCGAACGAAAATGCGGGGGGACGGTTTATGTATGACGGCCCGAAACCAGCGGCCAGCGAATCGATGAGCCTGATGATCGACATCCGCAAGCTCGGGCTGTTCAACAGGATGGCCAAGGAGGGCGGGAACACGGTCGCGGACCACCTGAGTCAGATGACCGGGATGGAGACGGAGATGGAGATCACGAAGATCAACTTCATCGACGTCCCGGACATCAAGACCCACGTCGGCCACGAGGAACAGATCGGTATCAGCATCGAGATGGAGGAGCCCCCGCACGGGCACATCCTCTTCCTGCTCGAAGCCGAGAGCGCGAAGGAACTCGCCGGGGGGATGATCGGCGACATGGGCGAGACCGACCCGACTGCGTCGGGATTCACCGACATGGAGCGCTCGGCGATCCAGGAGATCGGCAACATCATGACCAGCGGGTTCATCGACGGCTGGGCGAACGTCCTCCAGACGACCATCGACATCGGCCCACCCTCCTTCATCTTCGGCCCCGGCAGCGGCATGGTCGACGACCTCGTCGGCGACCGCGAGGCCGACATGGCGCTGATGTTCGACTCCCGCGTCCACGCCCCCGAGTCGGACGTCGACGTCAAGGTCTACACGTTCCCCGAACTCGAGGAACTCGTCGACCTGATGCAGGAGATCGAGGTCTAGGGCACCCCGGCCCGGCGAGGGCAGAAACCGCATCCCCGGACCCCGTGGCTTGATTTTCGACCCGTCCTATCACCGACGTAGATGACGGGCTCTGTCGCCGACGCGTTACTCGTGGTCGTCGGCGTCGGGGCCCTGTGGCTCGGCGCCGTCGCCTTCGTCACCGGCGCGACCAGGGTCGCCCGGGCGCTGGGCGTCCCGGGACTGGTCGTCGGCCTCACCGTCGTCTCCTTCGGTACCTCCGCGCCGGAGTTCGCCGTCACCATCGACGCCGCACTGACCGGGAACGCCGCCGTCTCGCTGGGCAACGTCGTCGGGTCGAACGTCGTCAACCTCGGGTTCATCCTCGGTGGCGCCGCGCTCGTGCGGGCGCTACCGGTCTCGCAGGCGCTCGTCCGCCGAGACACGACCGTGATGGTCGCCTCCGTCGTCGTCCTCCTCGTCTTCCTCCGGGACGGCGCGGTCTCGCGGGTAGAGGGCGCGCTCCTGGTGGTCGGCCTCCTCGCCTACCTCGTCGTTCTCGTCCGGAGCGGCGGCGACCGCTTCCGACCGGCGAACGACGCCGACGAGATCGGCTGGTTCGACCCGGTCAGGGCGCTCGTGGGTCTCGCACTGATCGTCGGCGGCGCACACGCGCTCGTCACCGGCGGTGTCGGCATCGCCGCCCGCGCGGGCGTCTCCGACTGGGTCATCGGGGTGACCGTCGTGGCCATGGGGACCTCCACGCCCGAGTTCGCGACGTCGATGGTCGCCGCCTATCGCGGCCGCGCGAACGTCGCCGCCGGCAACGTCGTCGGGAGTTGCGTGTTCAACGTCCTCGGCGTGCTCGGCCTCGCGACCGTCATCCGCCCGCTGTCGGTCGGCCCAGTGGGGACACAGGGAACGCTCTGGCTACTGGGGATCAGTGTCGTCGCCGCACTGCTGTTCTGGTCGCGCGAGACGCTCTCGCGGGTCGAAGGTGCCGTCCTCGTCGTCCTGAACGCCGTCGACTGGGTGCTCGATCTGCTTGTCTGACCCGTCGACTCCCCGCGACGGACGGGCCTGCGCGTCTCGGATCTCGGACGGAACGTTTAGGTCGCCCCTGCCACACGACCGGGTATGCGACGCGCCAGCACGCGACGGGGACTGCTAGCCGCTGGTACCGCTCTGGTCGGGGCGGTGGCCGGGTGCCAGGGACTGCTCGGTGGGAGTGGCGAGGAACCCCGGACCTCCGACGAAGACGGCGGGGACGACAGGGACGAAGCCGACAGTGCGAACGGAACCCTGACGGCGTCGCCCGGCGACGCCGGACAGGCGACGAACGACGAGACGGTGTCCGTCGGCGCCGGGTCGTTTCTCGGGTCGGTCCCGGAGGGGAAACCCAGACCTCCGGAGGACGTCGACGTCGCCGAGGGCGTCCAGGGCCCCTATCCGAGTAACGACTGGTGGACGACGCTCCTGTGGGGCGGCCACGGGGCACAGCTGTGGAGCCACCCGCTCGTCACCGACCCCGGGAGCGAGGGGTTGGCGGTCGGCGCTCCTCGCGAGTGGGCGTTCACGAACGACGGCCCGGCGGGTCCGAACTTCGCGCACCTCCCCTGGCGCCGTGACCTCGTGGTGGGGCCGGCCGACGGCGCGAGCGCGGACCAGACGCTCGTGACGGGCTGGGGCGACTGGTCGGTCGACTACCGACTCGACGGGGCCGGTATCGAAGTGACGCAGGCCCGTGGGTCACCCTATCTGTTCTGTACGGTGGCGGGCGATGGCGGCGTCACGATCGACACTGGCGATGGCGGGGGCGACGTCTCGGTCTTCGCCGACGACGGGGCGACACTGGGCGTGAGCGTCGACGGTCGTCCCTACGGCCTCTACGCCCCGACAGGGTCGGCGTGGGACCGAGATGGCGAGACGTTCTCGAACGACCTCGCGGGTGGCGAAGGGGACGGGTACTGTACGGTCGCCGCACTGCCCGACGGGTCGGCCGAGACGCTCGCCGCCTACGGCGAGTACGCCCACAATCACCTCACGGACACGCGTGTCGAGTGGACTTACGAACCCGCCGAGAGCGCCGTTCGGACGACCTACGCGTTCGAGACGGACTCGAACGAGGACGACGCGTCGCGGACGATCACCGCGCTCTACCCCCACCAGCACCGCAACACGGACGCCGCCCTCCGCGAGGAGACGTTCGTCTCGCCGCGCGGGACGATGCGGACCCTCGCGGGCGACTCCTTCGAGACGACGCTCACCTACCAGGGAGTCCTGCCGGTGCTCCCCGACGAACACGAGGAGACGGCCGACCTCCTCGCGGAGGCGTCGACCGATATCGACCCCGGCCCGTCAGCGCCGAGCGACGGCGTCTACTGGCGCGGCAAGAACTTCACCCGGTTGACCGCACTCGTAAACGTCGCCGAGCAGCTCGGCGAGGAGAGCGTCGCGGAGACGGCCGTCGCTTCGATGCGCGAGGAACTGACGACGTGGTTCAGCGCCGGCCGCGACGGGGCTAGGGCCGGGAGTGACGGCCCGGCAACCGAGCGGGTCTTCGCGTACAACGACACCTGGGGGACGCTGCAGGCCTACCCCGCCGGGTTCGGCGCGGCGGAGTCGCTCAACGACCACCACTTCCACTACGGGCAGTTCGTCCGCGGGGCGGCCACCGTCGCTCGCCGGGACGCCGACTGGGCCGACGACTTCGGCGGGCTGGTCGAACACCTCGTCCGCGACTACGCCAACCCCGCCCGCGACGACGACCGGTACCCGTTCCTCCGGAACTTCGACCCCTACGCCGGCCGCTCCTGGGCCGGCGGCGCGGGCGGGAACGCCGGCAACAACCAGGAGTCGTCCTCGGAAGCGGTGCTCGCGTACGCCGCCATGATCTACTGGGGCGAGTACACCGGGAACGACGAACTCCGGGACGCGGGCGTCTACCTCTACACCCACGAAACGGTCGCCGCCCGCGAGTACTGGTTCGACGAGCGCGACGCGACCCTGCCCGACGTCTCTGGCTACGACTACGACTTCGCCGCCCAGGTCTGGGGCAGCGGCGTCCACTGGATGACTTGGTGGACCGACGAACCCGAGGCCATCTACCTGATCAACGCCCTTCCCGTCGGCGGGCACTCCCTGTATCTCGGCCTCGACGAGACGGCCGCGGGCGCGACCTACGAGGAACTCCTCGCGAACGACGATGCCCCCTACGACTACTGGCCGGCCATCCTCGCGAAGTACCGGGCCCTCTCGGACCCCGCCGACGCCGTCGACCGCTGGCAGGAATACCCCGGCGGCGAACCCGAGATGGGCACCTCCCGCGCCCACGCGAACCACTGGGTCCACGCACTCGCCTCGCTCGGGTCACCGGACCCCGAGGTGACCGCCGACCACGCCCTCGCTGCCGTCTTCGAGGGGGACGGCGCTCGGACCTACGTCGCCGACAACCCCGGCGACGAGCCCGTCGACGTGACCTTCTCCGACGGGACGACACTCACCGTCCCCCCCGGAACGCTGGCGACGCAGTGAGCGCTCGTCCAGCAGAGGTCTGGCATCGCCCGGTCGTGCCCGGATGAACGAACAACTCGTTCACTGCCGTGCCACGGAGTATTTGCCGGTCGCGCCCCAGACGTGGGTATGGAACTGCTGGACGAGCGCCCGGTCCCCAAGGAGGCCCGGGACGTGAAAGCGCAGGCCCGCGAGTTCGCGGCCGAACACATCGCACCGAACGCCGCCGACTACTACGAGTCCGGCGAGTATCCCCACGAGATCCTCCAGAAGGGGATGGACGCGGGCCTCGTCGCCCAGGACATCGCCGAGGAGTACGGCGGGAAGGGGTTCTCGCTGGAGCAGGTGCTGGCGATCGCCGAGGAGTTCTACCGCGCCGACGCGGGTATCGCGCTGACGCTCCAGCTGGCGAGTTTCGGCGCCGAGATCGTCCAGGAACACGGCGACGAGCACCTCAAGGAGGAGTACCTGCGACCGGTCGCCGAGAACGAGCAGATAACGGGACTGGCCGTCTCCGAACCCGACACGGGCAGCGACCTCGCGGGGATGGCCACGACCGCCGAGAGAGACGGCGACGAGTGGGTGCTCAACGGGGAGAAGTACTGGATCGGTAACGGCGTCGAGGCCGACTGGGTGACCGTCTACGCGAAGACCGGCGACGACCCCGACAACAGGTACGGCAACTACTCGCTGTTCGTCGTGCCCACCGACACGGCGGGTTACGAACCCGAGCACATCCCAGAGAAGATGGCCTTTCGCGCCTCGAAGCAGGCACACATCGTCTTCGACGACTGCCGGATCCCCGAGGACCACCTCGTCGGTGTCGAGGGCGCCGGCTTCTACATGCTCGCCGAGTTCTTCAACCACGGGCGCGTCGTCGTCGCCGGCCACGGTCTCGGCCTCGCCGCCGCCGCCATCGAGGAGGCATGGGAGTTCGTCCACGACCGCGAGGCGTTCGGTCGGTCGGTCGACGAGTTCCAGGCCGTCCAGCACAAGCTCGCCGACATGCGGACGGAGTTCGAGAGCGCCCGGGCGCTGACCTGGCGCGCCGCCGATCAGGTCGCGAACAACGACGACGCCGGTTTCTGGGCCGCAATGGCCAAGCTCAAGGCCACCGAAGTCGCGAAAGACTGCGCCGACAAGGGGATGCAACTCCACGGCGGGCGCTCCGTGCTCACCGACCGCCGGATCGCTCGCGTCTACCGCGACGTCCGCGTCCCCGTCATCTACGAAGGGGCGAACGACATCCAGCGCAACCTCGTCTACAACCAGGCACCGCGGTAGCCCGTCGATTCTCTCCCTCGCCGTCCGTGCCCGCTCACTTCGCCTGACCACGCACCGCTCGCCGAGCGCTACCGACAGAATGTGAGTGTCCCAGTTGGTTCACCGTGGATTCGGATCGAAGCCGCCGGGTGCCTGTCGACCGACCGGACGCCTGTCGGTCGACCGGGTGTGACCGGGGACGCTTCGGTCAGCTGAACTCGTCGAGTGTGGCGTGGATGCCCGGCCGGACGTCGCGCACGCGGGTGTCCTCGACGTCCAGGCCCAGTATCCGGACGGCGGCGTCGCCGACGCGTTCGGCCACCTCGGCGGGTGCGTAGACGCCGAACCGCCACTGGTCGCGCTGGGCGGCCCGTAACGCACCCACGAGCGTCGACTGTTCGCCGAGTCGGCGCACCTCGCCGTTGACCACGACCCGCGTCGTCGACTCGGGCATCGACGGGCGCGAGGGGACGTCGAGCACGACGCCGTCGGGGTCGACGTTCGCCGCGCTCGCGACGTCGTCTTCGAACTCGCGAACCGCCTCGGGGTCAGCGTCGACCACGTCGTCGGGGACGGCGGTCAACTCCGCCCAGACCGCGCGCTTGTAGAGGTCCCGTCGGTCGAGTCGGTGGGCGAAGGCGGCGGTCGCCTCACAGTCGCGCAGTGCGACCCGGAGGTCGTAGTCGTCCATCCGCCGGAGCTGTTCGGCGGTGACGACCTCGTGGGCGAGCAGGCGTGCGGTCGCCCGACGGAGCATCGCCTTGCCGATGCGGGCGACGTGGTGGCTGTAGACGGTGGGGTTCATCAGCGCCCGTGCGAGGAGGAGGCTCTCGGCGCTCTGGACGTTGCCCTCGTCGAGGACGAGGTCGCCGTCGACGAACCGGAGCGCGCGGACGAGCCGTTCGGTGTCGATGGTGCCGTAGGGGACGCCCGTGTGGTGGGCGTCGCGCACGAGGTAGTCCATCCGGTCGACGTCGAGTTCGCCCGACACCAGTTGCCCGAGTTCGCCCTCGCCGGCGACGAGTCCGGCGACCGCGTCGGGGTCCAGTCCGTGTTCGGTGAGGACTCGTGCGACGGGCCCCGTCCCGACGAGTTCGTCGACGTCGTCGTGGTACTTGCCGGTGTGGCGGTGGACGATGTCCTCGATGTTGTGGCTGTACGGGGCGTGGCCGACATCGTGCAGCAGGGCCGCCGCACGCACGCGCTCGGCCTGCTGGCCCTCGATACCGAGATGCGAGAGGGCGCGGTCGGCGAGGTGCGCGACGCCGATGGAGTGTTCGAAGCGGGTGTGGTTTGCCGACGGGTAGACGAACGTGACGGTGCCGAGCTGCGAGACCCGTCGCAACCGCTGGACCGGCGGCGTGTCCAGCAGCGCCGCCGCGACGCCCTCGACCTCGATGTGGTCGTGGACGCTGTCCTTGATAGTCGTCATGGGGACGGGTTGGGCCCCACCCGGGTTAAGATTCCGCCCCGCTCGCCCGGTAGTGTTCAGAGAAGCGGTCGAAACGGGAACGAGATCTGCAGACAGCGTGAAAGCCCCGCCTCGGTCGACTCGGGCGGCTCGCTGCGCTCTCGGCCTTCGGCCTGCGGTGCTTGCGTCGCCGGCCTTCGTCGACCGAGC
>Ga0207770_100162_pt1 | contig 51563 bp, 54 predicted proteins | sample A23E2SouthBayCA_FD_187729 | JGI IMG/M metagenome (GOLD analysis project Ga0207770, IMG submission 187729) | Aerobic enrichment media microbial communities from Eden Landing Ponds, California, USA - A23 E2 (SPAdes) | ecosystem: Environmental > Aquatic > Marine > Unclassified | place: Emeryville...
GAGCCGGATCCAGCGTTCGAAGAAGGAGAAAATGGCTACGCAGACTGGGTGATTGTGGCAATTCACGGCCTCCGCGAATACTTAGATCACACGTATCGGCGGCTGCTGGACGTGCTTCACGAGATGTATGGAATTGTCGCTAAACTCGACCTAGCGGTGGCTGATCTGCCTGATTTCACAACCGTATGTACGCGCAAGCAGGATCTCGAAATGCGAATCTGGCGCGTCTTGCTGCGGCTGTCGGCGGAGTTGCACGATCTTGGCGATGTTCAGACGATCGACGCAACCGGCATGGATCGGATAGCTGCCAGCCAACACTACGCAAAACGGACGAATTACACGTTCGAGGCGGTAAAAACGACGCTCCTCAGTGATTGTGAGACCGGTGCGAGCCTTGACATACATTGCTCGATGAAACAACCGCACGATTCCAAGATCGGCTGGCAAATGGTCAAACGCAACCTCGACAAACTGAACATTCTCACCGCCGACAAAGGCTACGACTGGTGGCTCCTTCGCCAAAGATTGCGTGCTGAAGGCGTCAAACCGGTGATCAAGCACCGCGAATTTGGCTGGCACGGCATCGCCAACAATCTTTTGCAAGATGATACGATCTACCATCAACGCTCGAACGCCGAATCCACATTTTTCGCGCTGCGCCGCAAATACGGCGAGATCGTTCGCGCTCGAACGTGGTTCGGTCAGTTCCGCGAACTCGTTCTGAAATGCGCGGTCAGAAACATCGAACTAGCCGTCAGCTACTCACAACCGTGAATTTCCGCGTCTAAACAAGGCCGTCTTTTGCAAAACTGATTCGCTGTGTTACTTGATCGAACTCGTCCTTGACGAGTTCGTGGAACTCGTCTTCGTCCTCGACGATGATCGGTGCCATCGTCCACTTGAGGTGTTTCCAGACCTGCTCGATCGGGTTGAGATGGGGCGATCCTGACGGAAGGAACACGAGATCGATGCCAAGTTGATGGGCACGCTTGCGCGTGTATTCACAGATGTGTGAGCCGTGCTTGTCCAAGACGAGCAGAATCCGCTGCCCCGGATTCTGCTCGCGTACCGCTTCTAACACCTCGCAAATCCGTTCCTTCTCTTCGGTTTCTTTCCAGCGAACCGTACTCTCCCCGTTCAGTGCGTAGAATCCAACCGCCGAGTCCTCCGTCTTGACTAGCGACCGTTCCACGTGTGGATCGTCTACGTACCAGACACGGCGAGAATTATCGTACGGCTGTGGCTGTGACGCATCGAAAAACCCCAGAACAGTTCCGCCATCCGTACAGACATCGTCATCAACAGTCCACCCTTCTTCGTCGTCTCCTTCCTCTCTGTTGTGAGGGTCATCATCCTCGTCGAGCGCGTCGCCGACGCGCTCGTCGAGAATCTCTTCTGGATTCTCCGGTCGATTTGGACGCTTCGGACGGGGTTTTGCGTAGGACAAGCCCAACTCACGGAGAAATTTCCCGAGGTAATCCGGATGATATTCCACATCGAACTCCTCTTTGAGGAGATGCTGAATCTCCTGTGATTTCCACGGCTGGCCGTCTCGAAGCATCTCCACCAGCTCTTCTTGTTCGTCTTCGTCGAGTTTCGGGGGCCGACCGCCCCCGAAACTCGGCATCAATCCGTCAAGCCCACCTTCGTTCCAAGCGTCCGCCCAACGCCTCCCGGTCGCTGCCGACCGTCCCTCGCGGTCGGCAGCTTTCGCAACCGAATCGCCGTAATAAAGGTTCTTCAGAAACCCTAGCCGCTCTTTTCGGCGATCATCTGTGGCTTCACGAAGGAGTTCGTCGATTTTCTCCTCTGGGAGATGATGCTTGATCTCTTTTCGACGCTCTCCGCTCATCGCTTTGTAATCGAACGTGACCGACAAAGGTTTTCTCGCTCATTATCGGCGCAGCAGCACGACCCGTCCGAACACGGTGCGATCGACGCCACATTCTACGAACGCTCAGCCGCAAGCCGCCACTACTGCCAGCGAACAAGCTACCGCGTGCAGAAGCTCAAAGTCACGAAACTCGTCGATACAGACACTCAAGCCGTCCTTGACGTACACTGCTCGACGACTCGTGAAGGAAGTGATGCAGACCTCGCAGAGCAGATCGCCCGCCGGAACGCGGGCGATCTGCAGTCTCTCGCCGCCGATAAAGGCTATGACAAGCAGTCACTCCGTGAATCGCTCCGTGATCTCGACATCAGACCGCTCATCAAACATCGGATCTTCGCACCATACGACCACTCACACAACGCCAGAATCGACGAACAGCGCTACAATCAGCGCTCCATGACCGAGACCGTCAACTCGGCTGTCAAGCGCTCACTCGGCTTCGCCGTGCGAGCGCGTTCCTGGTTCCGTGAGTTCCGCGAAATCGCCCTGATGTGTGTCGTTTACAACATCAAACGTGCCGTCACACAGTGAAATCCAACGCCTTACAGCGATTCAACACAGCCTGTCGAAGCCACCAACCACTACTCGTGACAGACCCGTTCCAGTGGGTAGTGTCCGTTGCTGATTGTCCACACTACAAGTACACCAAGATGCGGGCGAAAGAGCGCTAACAGAACTCCACACTGTCAATGATGGATATCAAAAAGGTACTATAGCTCAGCAACGTATTTCGCTCTATGAACACCGCATTAAATGTCCTTCACGTTCACCCAGTTGACGTGAGCGGTGGCGGAGCGAAGATGGTCTTTCAGATCAATGATCGATTGAACGAATACTCCGATACGACCAGCAAGTTACTCGTCGGACAGAAGGGGAGTACCAGTGACACTGTACTAGAACTGAACCGTCCGTTTGTAGAAGAGGCGGCGACGCAGGTTCTCGAACGATATCTCTCGCTGGATGGACTCGGTTCTCCATCCTCGTTCCGGCTTCGGCGCATCCTCCGGAAACACGACATCGACGTACTACATCTACACAATATCCACGGTAGATACTTCAATATATTAAATATACCGCTGGTACCCGAGTCGGTCGAGATCGTCTGGACGTTTCACGATATGTGGCCTATCACGGGAAACTGTGCCTATTCGTACGGCTGTGAGCGATTCAGAGAGTCCTGCGGGTCGTGCCCGCACCTCGACGAATATCCCACGATCAAACTGGACACGACATCCGTGCTGTTGCGCATCAAACGGCGACTGTTCAACCGAGATATCACTGTTACCGTTCCGTCTCGGTGGATGTACGAACACGTCGAACACTCTCATCTGGACCAGACAGACGTACGATACGTTCCGAACGGGATAGACACGGACCACTTCGTCCCCCACGATACGGGCCAGGCCCAAGCGAACTACGACATTCCCGAGGGTGACCGGGTTGTGCTCTTCGTCGCCAGTTCGATAGACAACCCACAGAAAGACATCGGAACGTTGTTGAAGGCACTGGAACGACTCCCGCAAAAAGATACCACGACGCTGTTGACGATCGGTGGTGGCGACCTCCCCAGGGAACGTCTCGCCGACGAGTTCACCGTACGAGCTCCCGGCTACATCCCCGAAGACGAGTTACCGGTGGCGTACTCGGCCGCCGACATCTGCGTCGTCCCGTCACGTGCCGAATCGTTCGGTCTGGTCGCCACAGAGGCGATGGCCTGTGAGACACCGGTCGTGGTCTCGTCGGTGGGTGGCCTCAAAGAACAGGTGTCGTCCGAGTACGGCTGGCTCGCAGAGCCCGGTGACCCGTCCTCGTTCGCCGAAACGATCAGTCGGGCGCTTCAGGATACTGACTCCGCCCACAGAGGGTGTCTGGCACGTGAGCACGTGCTCCAGAACTACCGGTTATCAGACTGTGTGGGGGAGTATCATGGACTCTACCACGAGATTCGTTGATCTGAACGGGATAACTATCGATCCGACTCTTTCAGAAGTAGTAGCATACTCTCCATCTCAGTAGAGACCGAGCGAACGCAACAGAGAGCGTTTGGCTTGCCTCATTTTCATCGCTATTTTTCCCCGTCGGTCAGCACAGATGATGTCGTTGTACCGTTCATTGATAGTGTCGTTAGCAGTGATAGTAGAGGGAAACGAGAATGTATCGAGTGACACTTCAGCATCGACTTCGGTGGTGTACCGGTCCGTATCGGGTGAATGTGTCCCCGACCCATCGTGACCTATGTTCTTGATCCGTGATTTTACTGGATTTATGCTTACACCTTCGTTGAGAGCGAGCGCAAGACTCCACCAGATTTGGACAGAGTCGATCTGTCCTTCGATTTCCTTTCGTAACATCGGGAGTAAATCCCATCCAGCGCGTTCGACCTTCGCACGGAGAGTCGGATCCCCCTCGATCCGGTCGAGGAGGTCGGGGTCGCGCTCGAACCGGTCCCAGGCGTCACTCCACGTTCCCTGGCCCCACGAACCGGAACGCCACGTAAAATAGATATCGTATGGGTAGGACTCAGGAATATCGATTGGGGGAGAGTATCCCTGAACGTTCATCACACGCTCGTCGTCCTCGTACTCGTCGAGACACAGTCGCATGAAATCGACAAAATCTCCTGCAGGGACACAGTCGTCCTCCAACATAATCGCCTTGTCGTGGCGTTCAAAGACGTAATCGTACCCCTCGATCCAGGAGCGTTCAAGTCCATAGTTCTCCGACCGTTCGACGATGTCAACGTCGCAGAAGTCTATATCTCGAACGACGTTGCGAGTTTTTTCGATCGCATCGGCATCCTCATCGGGTTTCGGCCCGTCTGCAAAGACGTAGAGGTGCTGGATATCGTTTCGTTTGAGTCCCTCGACGACGCGCTGTGTGTGCTTGGGACGGTTGTAGACCAACAGACCGATACCCGTGTCGTCGTCAGAGGTCATTCATCGAAAAACGCCTTGCCGTCGGTGACGATCAGCCCCGAGTCTGACTCACCAGGGCATCGGTGGAACGAGATTCGCATTGGGATGGAGTGGGGAATCGTTGGGATTTGAATCTTGTGTTTCCACTGTACTGCTTACCCCGTGACCACGTTCAAAAAGAAGCAAGGAAAATTTTCAAATGACCGGCCGTCAGAGTCCAACCATGCGCGTTCTCCTCCTCGGATACGAGACGGAAGCGTACTCGATGGGGTATCTCGGTGAGTTGCTGACCGAGGACGACCACAGAGTCCGTCTCGCCCTCTGTGATTACTACAACTTCATCGACGACACTAGTATCCACGACTATCTCGAATCCCGCGATATCTCTGACTGGGTAAACTACGCTGACCAGTACCAGCGCCTCTACGAGGACAACTGGTCCGTAGACTGGGAATTCCTTCAGTCGTTCGAGGAAGAGTACACAGACTCGAAGAACCTCCAGCAGCTATTGATGTCCGACCCCATTCTGTCCCGCGAAAATCACTTTCGTGTTCCATATTATACTTCTATCGAGTCCAGGGACCACGTCTACTACTGGGCAGAACTTTTGATCCGGTGGACGATGGATATCCTCTCGGATTTCGAACCCGACCTCGTTCTCACGTACGGTCGCAACTACTTCATCAAGAACGTAGTAGCGCAGGTTTCTCTGACGTCAGATCTGCCGATGTTGGCACTCATTCCGAGCCGTATCGGCGACTACTGCCACATCAGCCGCGAGTTTAGCCTCGGTACTGACGAACATATCGCAGCGCTACTCGAAGACGATGAATCCTGGGAGGACACGTCTGAGGCACAGTCACACATCGACTCGTTTGCAGAGTCAACCGATGGCCTCTATGATGCCACTGCTCAGGATTTGAGTCGTGGAGAATCGCTTTATGCTGTATCAGAGATTGCTGGGCAACTATTAGACCGATATATTCACACAGCAAAACATGTTCTCCAGGGCAGTAAAACCAAATATCGAGGGAAAGTGTTTGCAAGAAATTACTTCAACAGTCACCGCCCGTCGGTCGTTCGCTGGCGAACTCGGTCAGCATTCAACCGACTTAGATATGAACTGACAGACCCGTTCGAGAGGGAACCGCCGGAGAGGTCGTTCATCTACGTCCCGTTACACACGCTACCGGAGAGTTCTACGCTCACACTCTCAACGGAGTACTACGAACGTGATCTCGTCCGATTCATGTCCAAAGAAGTACCCGCTGGCATCGACATCGCAGTCAAAGAGAATCCGAACATGGTGGGCCCACGGCCCTTCGACTACTACGACGACCTCGAACGACTTCCGAACGTCCACCTCGTCGATCCCACGGTGGAGTCGATACGACTGATTCGAGAATCCAGAGGGGTCTGTGGAATCTCCGGCACCGCGTTGTTCGAAGCTGCCATACTCGATACGCCGACGCACTACTTTGGCTGTCCGGAATTCGAACACGTACTCGATTACGAAGGTCACGAGGAGTTTCCGACGTTCGCAAACGCGTGCAAAGAGGGCGACGAATCGAAGCATCCAGACCGGGTTCGACGCTACATACAGTACGTATTCGACCGAGGTCGAGAACTCGAGTTTCAGGAAATGAGGTCTAATCCAGAGAGTGATACGTGGCGACACGCAACCCAAACTGCACACTCAATGTTTAACGAGGAAATGGAAACGATAGACGTATGACGTTCAACAAAATCTCTGAACCGAGCAGTGTCGTTTACTATCTCGCCAGGGTATTGATCGCAATACGTTCACGCTACCAGAAGCTTGTACAGTGGCTCCGATACAGTTATTATTACGATCAATTCGACGAGGCCGGTGAGGAGATAATTCTCGATTCGGACATCTATATCAATAAGCCCCAAAATATTTCGATCGGTAACGGTACGTTCATCGGACAAAACGTGACACTGAATGCGGTCGCAGAGATATCCTTCGGTGAGGACTGTGGAATCGCGGCGGGCAGTTACTTCATGAGCTGGAACCACGTGATAGACAACCGAACCGTGGAGCTTCGAGCGACCGGAAAAGAAGCAGAACCCATCGAAGTGGGAGACGGTGCCTGGGTCGGGTACGACGCCATTGTACTCCCCGGCGTCACCATCGGTACCGGTGGCGTTGTCGCCGCTGGCGCAGTCGTAACCGACGACGTCCCTGACTGGACGGTTGTCGCCGGGGTACCGGCTGAACCGATAGCTGAGCGGACCTCGGATGGCCTCAGCCACATCGAGAACGGTGATCAGTGAAACCCTCGAATCGAGCTCGAAGGTGTAACCCGGACGTCTCGAAAGGGAATCAAAAAGGGATAAATACGCCACCCGCACACCATCAGTACAGCACGATTCTTACGATGGGTCTGGTAGAGAAAGGCTTGCGAACGCTAAAAGACGACGGGATCCGCACGTTCGGACGAAAGAGCATCCAGCTCGGAATAACGAAACGGTATGACCTGACGTCGACGAACGTCTACTCCCGGGACTGGGACATCCTGTTGATCCTCGACGGCTGTCGCGTCGACGTGATGGAAGCAGTCGCCGACGAGTACTCGTTTCTGGGGGACGAGGTCGAGTCGATCACCTCGACCGGCGGGGGGAGTCCACAGTGGATGGCAAACACGTTCACGAGCCGGTACGCGGACGCGATAAACGAGACCGTCTACGTCACGGCAAACCCGCACACCCGTCGAGTGCTCGGTCCCAACACCGAGGGGTTGTTCGGCGACGTCGGGGATGGCGTCGACCGGCTGGAGTGGTTCGATTCGATGGTCCCCGTCTGGGAACTGGCGTGGGACGAGGACGCAGGGACGGTACCCGCCCGCCCGGTCACCGACCACCTCCTCCACGCGTATCACAATACCGACGCCGACAGATACATTGCACACTATATGCAGCCACACTTCCCATCGGTTCCCGACCCGGTTGGCGCGTCCCTCAACCTAGCGGACGAAGCCAGATGGGAAAACAACGTCTGGGACCGACTCGCCTCGGGCGAGTTGTCGTTCGAGAGAGTCTGGGAGTCGTACGCGAACAACCTCCGGTACGTCCTCGACGAGGTTTCGCTCGTTCTGGAGAACGTCGACAGCAAGAGCGTCGTCCTGACTGCCGATCACGGCAACGCGTTCGGCGAGAGCGGCGAGTACGGACACGGACAGGGGTTCCTCCGGGAAGTTCGCGAGGTCCCCTGGGTTCGAACCAGCGGAACCGGCGAGGGGTCCTACGAGCCCGATGTCGACCACGACTCCGCTTCAGCGTCGCTTGACGAACAACTTGAAGCGTTAGGGTATCGATGAACTGGATTCACGTACCGCGCGTTCAGCCCGGGGTTGCGTCACTACCACAGCGAATCCACCTAGAAGGTCTCGAGAGAACGGTGTATGAGGAGTCATTACGCTTAAAATCGCAACTTCACTGTCGATAATGTATCACCGCTCAGCCAGGTTGTGTCTTCTCCTCATCATCCTCGTCAACGTCGCGTATTTCAGAGGATTCGAAATTTCTGCTGGTATCACTTCCTCGTATCTGGTCGTCCTGTGGACGGGTCTGGTAGCCCTGCTGCTCGTCCTGTATGCGGTCCGAACCAGTTCACTCCCTCTCGTTAGACGCTGGTGGCTATGGGTCGGAATGTTCGGCTGGTGCACCCTGTCGTTCGGCGTGAACGCGTTGACTCGGCCCGCTCCAACGCTCGCCATTCAATTCATTGCCGAGCTCTCTCTGAGTTTTCTACTGGCCGCCGCGTACGCCCTTCTGCTCGACGAAGCGCTTCTAAAACGGTTCTATCGGTGGTTCATCGGAGTTGCCGCGGCTGCATCGCTGTTTCTCACTGTTTGGCCTGTCTTTGCGGGATTCGAGCATGTGCGCAGGGTCGGTGGCTACCGTATTTCCGGAGCAGTCAACAACATCTCGTCGATGATCGGTGTCGGGGTCGTTCTCGTCGTCGCGATCCTGATCTGTGCCGAGGAACCCAAGACGAAACGGTTCGAACTCGGTGTGCTCCCGATTCTGCTCGCCGGGCTGTTGCTGACCGGATCCCGGGCAGCGATGATCGGTATTGTAGCCTCGCTCATACTCGCCGCATTCATCTCTGATTTCGAATTTTCCTCGCTGATTTCCATCGTCGGCGGTGGATTCGCAGTCGTACTCGTTGTCCTGTCTGAACTGTACGATCTAAGCGGGCTATACAGATTCAGAGGCAGTGAAATCCTCGGTGCAGTCAACACGAGGTTGTCCGTGTACGTCAAGGCTATTCGACACAGCGGTACCGAACCGTTCGATCTCCTCTTTGGAGGCGGGATGTACCGGTACCGGGAACTATCTGGACCGCCGTTTGACACGATACCATACCCACACAATACGGTCGTGAGTCTCTTGGTCCACGTCGGTTTGCCTGTCGCTATTCTGTTCTCGCTCATCTGGATACTGAACGCAAGAGACCTGTTCTCTCTGAGCCTGCGGTCAAGGGAAGAACTTGACTTCGTCGTCGTGGGTACATTATTATCATTGATCGTCCTGAGCATGTACGCGTTCACGAGCGGTAGAGTTACCCGGGTATTTTCGGTCTGGATGTTTCTGGGGATCGCGGAGTACGTCGCTGTCTCGAAATCTCCAAACGCCCCGGTGAGGAGACGCCTTCAGACCCTGTGGAGCGCCGTGGAGACCGAGCGGTCGGAGACCACACCGGAACGATGCGACAGGTGAGCACACGGCACTGTGCCCGAGCGTCGGATCCCGACGGATACCCGTTCGAGAAGGGCAGACCGTTTCGAGTCATTGTTCCGGGCTGATGAATCCGTCTCGCGGGAACGGAACGCCCCTAATGCACTATCTCGAAGGAGAGTGAAAGCCTTGACCGATATGCCAACGAGATTCAGCACACGTTCCGGGACTGGCCTGTCGAAGAACGACTCACCATAGACCATTTCTCGTTCCCTTCCCCTGTTAGGATTCTTGTGGATTGTGTTGAGTATTCGCCACTTCCTGTGTGCGAAACGAAGCCAGCGAGTCACCTGTACTCACGAACTGCAGATCCGTCTATAACATCCGCTAGAGATAGTCGGCGCTCATCGCGAACTCGAAGTCTTCATCAAGGTATCCGATCTCGTCAACGACCGTCTGCGGGAGGAGCGTTGACTGGACCCGGGCGAAACGACCTGTACCGGTGGAGCAGCTTCAAGGGACATACTGGAATAATCGCTTGCGGGGAGTGTCTGACTCCTCAACCATGATCACGCCGCCGTACACCACATCGAGACTGAAGCACTGTCGTCTCGCCCAGCCGCAAGTCACGATCACCCTCCTGTACCGGCGTCCAGGCTATAGAGGAAGCCGACCGCCGATCGCATCCCAGCGGCCGTCGCGGAGCAGGTTGACCGCCTTCGTCGCTCTCGCGGCCTGTGCGAGGACCGACCGCGGGAACAGGCGGTCGGACAGCGAGCGCTCGTATATTCGGGCGCGCTCGTCGGCCCACGCGTCGTGGGAGTCGCCGAACGTCTTCGCGCCGGACTGGACGCGGAAGGCACCGAGCGCCGTCTGGACGCTCTCGACGGTGACGCCCCCCTGCAGGACCCGCCAGAAGAACTCCTCGTCCATCGCGATCTCGAGGTCCTCGTTCAGGTAGCCGACCGTGTCGACGACCCGCCGGGAGAAAAACGTCGCCTGGTTCCGGGCGAACAGCGACCAGTAGCGGTGTGTGAACTTCGAGGGGCGGGGCTGGTAGAGACGGCGCAACGGCTCGCTGTCCTCGTCGACGACGACCACGTCACCGTAGATGAACTCCGTCCTGGGGTTGTCTCGCCTAGCTGTCTCGAACGTCTCGAAGGCCCCGGGGAGATAGAAGTCGTCCGAATTCTGCCAGCCGATCCACTCGCCGTCTGCCATCTGGATCCCCTTGTTCACCGCGTCGGACTGTCCCTCGTCCGGTTCGGAGACCCACCGGAGGTCGTACTCGTCGTCGTACCGTTCGAGGATCTCGACGGTCCCGTCAGTCGACCCGCCGTCGACGACGACGTGTTCGACGTCGTCGTAGTCCTGCCCACGGACAGACTCGAGACACTCCTCGATAAAATCCGCCTGGTTGTACGAGGGCGTGACAATGGACAGCGTTGGGTCGGCCATCCTCCGCGACTATTCCGGTCGTGAAGGTATCAGTTTCGACTTTCGCTGCCGCCCAAGACGGACGGTCGGGTGAGCCCGTCCGGGTGCGGACACGTCCCCCTCGAGAGCGGATCACCGGGTGGCGGTCGTCTTCAGTCCCTGAAAGAGAGCCGCACCGAGTCGCAGGTACTGCCGCGGGTTCGAGGCTTTCGACCCTCGCAGGTAGCGCCACCCCTCGGGAAAGCGACCGTCGGTGAAGAAACACCGCGCGAGGTGGAAGTCGTGATATCGCCGGACTGGGTAGCCACGGGCCTCCAGGCGCTCGATGGTTTCCGCGTGGTTCGAGAGGTACTGGCGTTTGGACTCCGCCATGACGTCCGCCGAGGGGTCCGAGGACTCGTGGACCACAAACAGTTCCTCGTCGATGTAGCCGAGTTTGCCCTCCTCGAGCAGTCGAAGTGTGAAATCCAGGTCCTCGTGGCGGGGGAGCGACTCGTCGAACCCGTCGATGGCCCGGACGGCGCTCGTGCGGGCGAGCAGGCTCGACCCCGCGGAGATGTTGCCTCGCATCGTGAGGATGTCACGTATCAGTTCCTCGCTGCCCTCCTTGCGGATCTCGTAGGGGAACAGCGACGCGAGCGCGGCCTTCACGCGGGAGCTGCGTAGTGTCGCGCCGTCGGTGTAAACGCCGACCCACTCCTCGTCGCGGTCCTCGATCCACGCCACCTGCTTCTTGAGTTTAGTCGGCCGCCACTCGTCGTCCGAGTCGATGAACGCGATGTACTCCCCCTCGGCGGCCTCGATGGCGGTGTTCCTGGCGGCCGCCTGGCGCCGGTTCGTCTCGTGGCGGAAATACCGGATCCGGTCGTCGTCGTAGCTCTCGACGACCGCCCGCGTCTCATCCGTCGAGGCGTCGTCGACGACCAGGTGTTCCCAGTCCTCGTAGGTCTGGGCCAGCACGCTCTCGATCGCCCGGGGGACCCTGTCCGCCCGGTTGTACGTCGGCGTCACGACGCTGACCGTCAGCATGTACGTCGGTGTTGACCGTAGCCGCGTATTAAGACTACGACCTCGCGACCCGATCTGCCGCGGAGTGGATTGCTCGGGAGTCCGGTCGCCAGTCCGGTGCCAGTCGTGCCTTCGAAAACGACTTCACACCGGTCCGACTACAGCGCGGTAATGCAACCGAACGTCCTCTTTCTCGTCGTCGACTCGCTGCGGTTCGACGCCGTCCACGGCGACGAGATGGAGACGCCCACGCTGGACCGACTGGCCGAGGAGGGGGTGACGTTCACGCGGTGTTTCGCACAGGGGATCAGTACCGCCCCGTCGATGACGTCGATGCTGACCGGGCGGTACCCGCTGGACTACGGCGGCCACTGGTACCTGGAAGAGAACCAGCCGACGATGGCCGAGCAGTTCCACCGCAACGGTTACACCACCGGCGCGATCCACTCCAACCCCAACGTCTCGCGCCTGCGGAACTTCCACCGCGGGTTCGACACCTTCGAGGAGAACATCCTCCCCTACGACCCGGACGGCCTCGTCGCCGCCGCGCCGGACAAAGTGTTGTTGTACGCCAACAAGCTCGTCCGTATCCTCCGGCGGACGCCCTACACGCCGGCCGAGCGGGTCAACGCCCGGATGGAGACGTGGGCCGCCGAGGCCGACGACCCGTGGTTCCTGTGGACCCAGTACATGGACGTCCACGGCCCGTACCTGCCCGGCGACGACTTCACCTACCGGAACAAGGTCCGCGCCGAGCGGCTCTGGCGCAAGGCCGCAGTCAACGCCCCCGAGGACGTCACCGACGCCGAACACGAGGAACTCCGCCAGAACTACCGCCTCGAACTGGAGTATCTGGACCGCGAGATCGGATCGTTCCTCGACGCGCTGGAGGCCAGAGGCGAACTCGCGGACACCGTGGTCGTGGTCGTCGGCGACCACGGCGACGAGTTCATGGAACACGGCCGTTACGGCCACGGGAACCTCCCCTACGACGAGTTGACCCACGTCCCCTGTCTCGTCCAGTTCCCGGAGTGGGCCGACGTGCCCCAACCCACCGAGGTCGACGACCTCGTCCGGACGGTCGATCTCCTCCCGACGATGCTCGATCTGACCGACGCGGACCTCTCAGAGACGATGCGCGAGCGCATGGAAGGAGAGTCGCTGTTGCCGGTCGTCGCAGGCGAGGAGCCCGGATACGACGTCGTCGTCACGGAAAAGGAGATGCGCGGGGAGGACTACCTCCGTTTTGGCTTCCGGACCGACGAGTGGAAGTTCCTCTACGACGGGAAACACGAGGCGACGCACCTCTACGACCTGACCGCGGACCCCGCGGAGACGACCGACGTCGCCGACGACCACCCAGAGCGCGTCGCCGAGTTCGAGAGCCACCTGACCGAGCGCTTCGAGCAGATCGAACGCACCTCCGAGGGCATCCAGATACCGGACGTGGACGACGACGCCGCGGTCGAAGAACGACTGGAGGCCCTCGGGTACAAGTGACCCGCCGCCGATGAGTGACGCGACGCCCCCCGACCGGCCGAACGTCGTCCTCGTCGTCATGGACACGGCGCGGGCGGCCGACACCTGGCCACTGCTGGACGACGGCGGGGTGAGTGACGGGGCGGGACTGGCCCGCCTGGCGGCCCGCGGGACCACCTACCGGTCGGCGACGGCCAACGCCCCCTGGACGGTCCCCTCCCACGGGACACTGTTCAGCGGGGTCCACCCGTCGGTCCACGGCGCACACGCCGACCACACCGCCTTCGAGTACGACCCGACGCTCGCGGGCGTGCTCGCCGACGCGGGCTACCGGACGCTCGCCGTCTCCAACAACACCTGGATCAGCGACGAGTTCGGCTACGGCCGCGGCTTCGAGGAGTTCGTCTCCACCTGGCAACTGTTTCAGGACGGCGTAGACTTCGGCCAAGTCGCCCGTACCGAGAGCGGCGCTCTGAACAAACTCAGGGGCGTCGCCCGCAAATTCTCGGGTAACCCAGTCAAGAACCTCGCCAACCTCGTCTACGGCCAGTTCTTCCGCAAGCGCAACGACGACGGCGCGGCCCGGACCAACGACATCATCGCCGACAGACTCCCCGAACTGGCCGCCGCCGAGCCGTTTTTCCTATTCGTCAACTACCTCGAACCACACCTTGAGTATCGCCCGCCCGCAGCCATCGCCCGGGAGTATCTCCCCGAGGACCTCTCCTTCGAGGAGGCGATGACCGTCAACCAGGACGCCTGGGCGTACATCACCGGCGAAGTCGAGATGACCGACCGCGAGTTCGAGGCACTCCACGCGCTCTACCGGGCAGAACTCGACTATCTGGACCGACGCATCGACGAGTTGCTCGACGCGTTCGCCGACGCGGGCGTCCTCGAGGAGACGGTGTTCGTCGTCGTCGGCGATCACGGCGAGAACGTCGGCAACCACGGCCTCATGGACCACCAGTACTCGCTCCACGAGACGCTGTTGCACGTCCCGATGATCCTCTCGGGGCCGGGACTGGGGGACGGGCGGACCGTCGACCGTCCCGTCCAGTTGCTCGACGTCTTTCCGACGCTGCTGGATCTCGCCAGTATCGACGACCGCCCGAAGTACACGGGGGAGTCGCTCCTCGATGGCGTCCCGACCGACCGGGCGCTGTACGCGGAGTACCTAGCGCCACAGCCGGCCGTCGAGACGCTCCGCGAGCGCTACGACTGCCGCCGCGACGTCGACCGATACGATCGCCGCCTCTGGGCGGTCCGACGCGACGGCGCCAAGCGCGTCCACGGTTCGGACGGGAACCAGTGGGCGTTCGATCTCGAGCGCGACCCCGGCGAGACAACGAACCTCTTGGACGGCGATGACCCCTCCGACGATCCGGGAGCGGGCGATGACCCGGACGACGGGACGCGTGCCGAGACCGTCGCCGAACTGGGCGAGATGCTCGAGGAGTGGGTCGCCTCACGTCCATCGCTCGACGCCAGCAAGGTCAACGTCGACGACGCGACACAGGACCGCCTGGAAGACCTGGGCTATCTCTGAGCGCGACCGGACGAGCGTGCTACAGCGACTCGAGGTGACGGGTGGTCTCGGCCACGGTGTCGGCCCACTGGTGGTCGGCGACGACGAGTCGGCGACCGGCATTGCCGAGCGACTCCCGCTGTGACAGGACGGCCTCGATGGACTCGACGTACCCAGCCACGTCGCCGACGGTGACCGTCCGTCCACCGGTCTCGACGATTTCGCGGGTCTGGTCGAGACGACTCGTGACTGCGGGCACGCCCGAGGCGAACGCCTCCAGCACCGTCCGCGGGAGCCCCTCGGCGCGACTGGGGAGGACCAGACAGTCCGCGCTTCGGAAGATCCGGGGCATCTCCTCGTATGGGACGCGCCCGAGCAGTTCGACGCGGTCGGCGACGCCGCGTTCGCTCGCGCGCTCCCGGACGGCAGAGCGGAGCGACCCGTCGCCCGCGAGGTAGAGTTTCGCGTCCAGACCCGCCGGGAGCCCGGCGAGCGCGTCCACCGTGTCCCGGGGTCGCTTGCCGGCGACGAGTCGTCCGACGAACAGCAACACCGGACCGTCGTGGTCGATCCGGTCGCTGGTCGGACCCTCAGGAGTGAACCGCTCGGTATCGATACCGTTCGGGACGACGCGCACGGGGACCGCGACGCCGTACTCGCGGAGGCGTCGTTCGTCGGCGTCGGTGTAACAGAACGCCACGTCGGCCTGGTCGAACGTCCACCGCCCTAGGGTCCGCAGGTACCACCGGAACACCCACTCGGGCGCGCTCTGGGAGTAGAGCCCGTGGTTCGTGACGGCCAGGGGCGTCTCGTCGCCGCCCAGTCGGCGGTCGGCGGCCGCGACGTTCGTCGAGAAGTACAGGTGCGAGTGGGCGTGGACGACGTCGACGCCGGTCGCCGACCGCAGGTACGAGACGACGCCGCGGGAGATCGCGTTCCCGAGGACCGTCACCGTGGGCGTGCGCCTGACGACAGTGTACCCGTCCCGTTGCTCGCGGCGCGGGAGGTCGTCGCGGTCGGTGACGGTGAGGACCGTGACGTCGTGTCCCATCGCTGCCTGGTCGCGACTCATCGCGTGGACGTGGTAACTCCCGCCGCCGGGTACCTCGGGGTAGAGGTTCTGTGCGACGCGCAGTATCCTCATCGGACGCTACTCCCGTGGCGACTCGTCGGGCGCTTCCCGTGACGGCGGTCGGTCGGCTCCGTTCGAGCGACGCACACGCCGCGTAGATTCGCCGGGCGCCCCATAATGCCCTTTCGATAGACCGCGGGCAGATCCGGGCCGCCGGCCCGCCGTCGGGTTATTGCGACGCGTTCGCGTACAGTCGCTCGGTCTCGGCCGTCGAGAGGTTGTGGTCGTATACCCGGAGTTCGTCGAGGCGACCGGTAAACGGCCGGTCCTCTGCTCGCGCGAGTCTGCGGAACGTGACGTCCGTCGAGGCCGGGCTCATCCGGCCGCGGTAGGTGCCGTTCTCGTAGACGTGAACGTAACCGTCCGTGTCGACCGTCACGACGAGGTGAACCCACCGGTCGTCGTAGGGCTCGGAGAGCCCCACCTGGGAGTACTGCCCGGCACCGTCGCGGAAGAGGAGGAACGACTTCTTCGAGAGCATGAGGTACCGACCCTCGAGTTGACCGTCGGAAAGGAGGACCTGTTCGTCGGCCTGGCTGTCGGGCCGAATCCAGAGAGACACCGCCCACGGCTCGCCGTCCGCGAACGAGATCCGCGGGAGGACGACGCGGTCGCCCTCGTCGAACCGAAGTGCCTGCCCGTCGACCCCGGTCGTCCACGCGGGGCCATCGAGCCGACCGTGGAACCCGCCCCAGCGGTCGTAGGCGCGGTCGCCCCGGCCCTCGTCGAACGACCAGTAGTGCCGGCCCGCCCCGTCGAAGAAAGCGATGCGCCGGCCCTCACGGACCGCCGTGACCGTCACGTCGGCCGTGTCCGAGCCGATGGTGTACTCGCCGGCGTAGGGGGTCGTGAACGTGTAGATACCGAACTGGTTCGCCCGGACGGTCCGCGTGTAGGTCCCGTCGGCCGCAGCGCTGGGGCGAACCGACACCTCGAAGGTCGAGTTCGACGGGGCCGTGCCGGTGACCGTCGTCCCCCGGACGAGTTCGAACACCTTCAGCGACCCGTCGTCGCTCCGGTGTATCGCGCGGTAGTGGGTCAGCGGCGGCGCGTCGCCGACGCTGCTCCCGTAGCGGCGGTGGAGCTGTGTGTAGACGGTCCCGTCACCGATTTCAGCGTCCTCGGTGACGACGAACCCGACGCGCCCGGAGTGGTTCCGGTACCAGTCTGTCCCGGCCGGCGAGGAGAGAAACTCCGGGTAGTGTGACCGCGCGAACGTATAGCTCTGTGATCGACCGTTCGCAAACGCGTTGTACAGCCGATTGACGTCCCACTGGCTGAGGACGTACGTCTCGGGGTACTCCAGACCCCGTTCGTCGATACTCTCCTCGATGCTCGTAACTGCGTCGAACTCGGAGTTACTGTGGACCAGGATGTTGGTCTGGAGCGGCGTCATAAACGCGCCGGGGCCGCCGACGAGCAGGAACACGGCGGCGACGACCCACACGTCGGACCGGTCGGGGCGTGACGGAACCGGAGGCAAAAGGGTCGTTGCCGACTCGTGCGATCCGACGGCCGGCGGGTCAAACTCACCGACGACCGAGAGGAAGTGGACGAACGCGACCGCGGTCGCGACGGTCGACACCACTGCCAAGTGAAAGGCGAACCGCACCTGGACGACACTCAACAGGAGAAAGACGGCTCCATAGCACCCGAACAGGTACCAGGCGGGCGACCGCGAGTCGGCACCGTAGTAGAGCGCCCAACCAACCACCGGCAAGGCGAAAAACAGTCCGAACCCGAAGAAAAACAGCGGCGCGACGACCGACCCCAGTGCCCCGGCAAACAGCGAGCGCGTCTCGCTGATCCCCTGGCCCGAATCGCTCGCCAGCCCGAGAAACTCATTTGCGATTTCAACGCCCACGTCCGGCGCCAGGACCCAAACGGCCCCGGTCACCGATGCCCCGGCAACGAGTACGCCGCCCCGGGCCAAGTTCGAGTCCACTGACAACCGCTGGCCGAGTTCACCCACCAGTGCCACGGCCGCCAGTCCGGCACACAGGACGGCCGGAGCGGCGGCAACGGGCAACGTCTGCCAGCCGAATACGACGTATGCCACGAGCGTGACCGCGCCACCGACGCCGGTGCCGACCGCGGGCCAAGCCAGCGTCCGGAGGACCGAGCGGTCGTCGGCCAGTGCGACGAGTGTCCACGTCGCCCCGAACACCACGATTGGCAGGAACAGCAGCGGACCCGCCTCCCAGGCGAGCGTCTGCCCGGCGACGCCCGCGGCGAGGGTCGCCGCTGCCGCGAGTTCGCGGGAGCTCACCCAGCCGTCGGCGGACGCGTCGCCGTCGGTCGTCAAGAGGACGAGGAGAGCAGTGAGCGTTAGCGCCAGCCACAGGGCGTCGAACGCATGATGGTCCCCGTACCCGAGCGCGCTCCGGTAAGCATGGATCGGCGTCACCGCGAGGAAGACCACGCTGGCCAACGCCACGCGGTGGTCAGCGGTGAGTTTGATGGCCGCGACATAGACGAGCGCTGCCGTGCCGACCGCGGCGACGACCGGGTACCACGCCAGGATTGCGTAGGCGACTCCCTCGGTGCCCCCGAGCAGCGCCGCGATACCCCACAGCACCGAGACGAGCAGTGGTTCTCCGAACTGGATACCCCGTGGAACGACGAACGGTGGTGCCCCCTGCATTGCGAGTTCGCGCAGGAAGTGGCGATAGTAGTACGGGTCGTTGCCGAGGAAGAAGACGCGCGTTCCTCGAAAGACCTGCGGGAAGACGTAGACGCGAACCATGGCGACGACCAGCATCGCCAAGGCGACGACAGAGAGGCTGTCCAAGTTGAAGTCAGGTACCTCTACGTCGAGGGCGGACGAGTCGTCGGTCGGCGTCACCGTCTCCTCGCCGAGTACGACCGCTACCGCGTCCGGATCGGCTAGCCGGTATGCTCCGTCGACTTTCTCGACGACACCAGCCGAGACGAGTTCACCGAACACGCCCGAGTCGACCGGAACATCGTCGAACGTCCAGGTCTCGCGTTCCGCGTCGACGGACCGGATCGCAGCGAGGTCGTCCGTCAGTTCCGGGCGGTCGGCGACCAGCGATTCGACCGCTTCCCGGACGTCGCTCATACCTCCGCTATCTACGGCCGAGTAATAAACGATTTCATCACCCAAGGCGAGCGCAGTGGGACAGCGCTCTGACCTCCGAAAATCATCACGCCAGGGCTACAAGACCTTGATCGCATCGTGGCCGACGATCCACAACTGTCGGATAACGACTTTCAGGTCGAACCAGAATGACTGCTTGCGGATGTACTCGATGTCGTACCGCAACTTTTCGGCTGGTTCGTGGCCTGTCGCGCCGTTGATCTGGGCCAGTCCGGTCAGACCGGGCCGGACGAACCAGCGTCGGCGCCACTCGCCGACCGACGACTCGATGTCCTCATCGAGTTCTGGTCGCTCGGGACGCGGGCCGACGACGCTCATGTCTCCGACAAGTATCGACCACAGCTGTGGGATCTCGTCAAGGTGGGTCTTGCGTAGGAACCACCCAACACGCGTCACGCGCGGGTCGATACCGCCCCTGTCTTCCTCGCTGAGTTTCGCGCCGGTGCCGTCCTCGGCGTCGGTCACCATGCTCCGGAACTTGTAGACGGTGAAGGTGTCGCCGAACTCCGCGGTGCGCTCCTGTGCGTACAGCAGCGGACCCGGGCTGTCGAGTTTGATCGCGATGGCAATCGCCAGCATAAGCGGCGACAACGCGAGCAGCGCCGACAGCGAGAACGCGACGTCGAAGATTCGCTTGGCGACGTGGTCTTGCCAGTCCCACGGTTCGAGGTCGATCTCGATAATCTCTCCGCCCGCGGTGCCCTCGGTGAGAACGCTATCGGCGTGTTCGCGGTGGACCTGCGCCGTCACACCGTGTTCGTGACACTCCGCGAGCGTCCCGAAGAACTCCTCGCGGTCGGTTTCGGTGTAGGCGAGCAGGGCCGTGTCGATGTCGTACTGGACGAACACCTCGTCGAGCCGTGACAACCCACCGAGGTTCGGCAATTCGTCGAGCCTGCTGACGGCCTCACCCCCGTCGGTCATCTCGGGCGCGGCCGCGGCCTGTGTCGCACCGGTGTTGTACGACGAGGGCGGCGAGACGTACCCGAGAACCGGGACGTCGATGGCGTCGAGAATCGCCGCCATCGCCTCGGGGTCGTCGCCGACGATGACCGCCCGAGAACGGGAGTTCGGGCGACGGCGGATCGTGACCATCCACGCCGGCAAGAGAAACAACAAGACAATGGTCGCCATGATCAGCGTCGGGCGCGGGAGCGCGTAGTCGTAGTCGTAGTAGCCGAGCGCCGCCAGTCCGACCATCGCGAGCAGCACCCGCTTCTGTGTCAGCAGGATCGTATCGAGGATCCGACGTGGCCTGGGTTTGAACACCGGCCACATCGCGGCGAGCATCGCGGCGAGCGTCGTCGACGCCGCGAACGTCAGGTCGCCGTTCGACAGCACCGCCGGCGCCGGTCCGCCGACGTACGGGACCAGACTGAGCGCGCCCTGGAGGGCGGGCAGATTGGCGATCCACACCGCGACCACCGTGAGGACGGCCGTCCCCACGACGCTCGTGACCCGGTATCGCCACCTGGGTGCCATTGATCGCCCAAGTGTCTGCCGACAATAAAAGGTCTCCGACCTGTCTGACGCGTTTGAGAACGACACACACCGTCGAAATCCGCAATCACCCGGCCACGAAATGACATCTCTCGTTTCCCTCCGCGGAGGGAAAGATACTTGTGTTGGTCAGAGTTACTCGGATACTGAGTAACTGATGGACGTCCTCGTCACAGGCGGTTGCGGGTACATCGGGAGCCGACTGGTCCCGCGCCTGCAGGCCGCCGCGGAGATAGACCGCGTCGTGGTGCTGGACAGTCTCGACTCGGGGTCGCCACGCGCCCTGTACGGGTCGTTCGGCGACTCGCTGGACTTCCGGCGGGGCGACGTCCGCGAGTACGGCGACGTCGAGAGCGCCGCGCGCGGCGTCGACCGCGTAGTCCACCTCGCCGCGATCACCGGTGCCGCGAGCACCCACGACCGCCGCGAGGAGACGATGGCGGTCAACTACGAGGGCACCGAGAACGTCCTTACCGCAGCGGGCAAACTCGGCGTCGACCACGTCGTCTTCGCCTCCTCGTGTAACGTCTACGGCCGCGCGACGAGCACCGACATCGACGAGACGGTCGACCCCGATCCCATCAACCCCTACGCCGAGACCAAACACGACGCCGAGTCGCTCCTCGAACAGTACTGCGAGGAGTACGGCATGACCGGGACTGCCCTGCGGATGGCCACGAACTACGGCGATGCGCCCGGGGTTCGGTTCAACCTCGTCGTCAACCACTTCGTCTTCCGTGCCGTCTCCGGGCGCCCGCTCACGGTCTACGGCGACGGGTCGAACTGGCGACCCTTCGTCCACGTCGACGACGCCGCCGGCGCATATGCTCACGCGCTCCGGAATCCGGACGCGTGGGACGACCCGGTCTACAACGTCGGGTCGAACGACGCGAACTACCGCATCGAGGAGATCGCCGAGGTCGTCCGCGACGAGGTCGGTCCTGTCGACGTCACCTACCTCGAAGACGAACACCCCGGCCCCTCCTATCACGTCAACTTCGACCGCCTCGGCGAGACGGGTTTCGAGACCGAGTGGACGCTCCGCGAGGGCGTCCGCGACCTCGCCAGGCGATTCACCGGAACCGACGAGAGCGAACCCATCCAGCAATCATGACAGACGAACCACTCCACGTCGCCGTCACCGGCGCCGCGGGCTTCATCGGCAGTCGCGTCGTTCACGAACTACAGCAGGCCCACCCCGACTGGGAGGTCACCGCGCTGGACAACTTCTACCTCGGACAGGTCCGCGAGATCGGCGACGTCGCGATCGACCACGTCGACATCCGGAACCGGGACCGCCTCGAGGACGCGCTCGCGGGTGCGGACGTGGTCTGTCACCTCGCCGCGATCTCAGGCGTCGACGACTGCAACGAAAAGTCGGATCTGGCCTACGAGGTCAACGTTCAGGGGACGAACAACGTCGCCTGGTTCTGTCGCAAGACCGGCGCCGCCCTCGTCTTTCCGTTCTCGATGGCGACGCTCGGCGACCCCGTCGACTTCCCCATCACCACCGACCACCCGCGCGACCCCCTGAACTGGTACGGCCGCTCGAAACTCCTCAGTGAACGCGCCATCGAGAACTTCGCCGACGACGCCTTCCCCGCACACCTCTTCATGATTTCCAACCTCTACGGCAGCCACGAGGTCGACGGGCAGACGGTGTCGAAAGGCACGGTGACGAACTTCTTCGTCGGTCGGGCGCTCTCGGGGGAGACGCTCACCGTCTACGAACCCGGCACCCAGGCCCGTAACTACGTCCACGTCGAAGACGTCGCTCGCGCCTACGTCCGCAGTGCCGAACGACTGTCCGAGCGGCTCGCGGCCGGTGAGACCGGCGCCGAAAAGTACGAGATCGCCAGTGACGAGGACCCCAGCGTCCACGAACTCGCCGAACTCGTCGCTCGACTCGCCCGCGAGGAACGCGGGATCGACGTCGACGTCGAACTCGTCGAGAATCCCCGTGCCGGCGAGGAGACCCTCGTCTCCGAGTTCCCCGTCGACACGTCGCGCGCGACCGACGAACTCGGCTGGGAAACTCGCCGAACGCTCGCAGAGAGCGTCCGCGAGGCCCTCCAGGAGTGAGACGGGACCGTACTGGCGGTGCGCGCCCGGGAAAACGGATGGATGCGAGTGGAGACTACCCGCGAGAGTCGCTGGACTGTGCGTCGACGCCCGAGTCGTCGCGATACAGCGTCGAGGCGATGTCGCCGAGGTAGATGACGGCCCCGAGGGCCATCAGGACGCCGACGACCTGCGCCCGGGTCGTGTACCCGGCCTGCAGGTTCCACCAGACGAGCGCGGAACCGAGCGCCACGATCCACGCGCCACAGAGCACGTCGACCCTGACCTTCGAACCGGTCAGTCTGTGCTGGACGCTCATCGCGTCACCTCCGCACCCACGTTCCCGCGCCGATACGCCTGTTCGTTCCCGCCAGTCGGAGTGACTCCCCGACTCGACGGCCGTGTGGCCTCACTTCGGTGCATGATCCCTTCCCCCCACGGAAAGGACAGGTGAAACCCCTCACTTCAACGACTTAATAGTTTATGATTCGGTCGAAATTGCGCCCTGCGAGGGCCGACCCGCCGATCGAGGTGAATCACGTGACGGCGACCGACCGACGTCCCACTGGGGACCGACACCGCGAGCACACCGCACCCCAGTCGCGCCTCGCGGCTCACGGGTCACTCCGCTCACCGTTCGCGCCTCGCTGCTCGCGGGTCGTCCCTCCCCGCTCGCCAGGCCGAGGCTTCCCTCCGGTCGGCCTCGCTGCTCACGGGTCGCTCCGCACCCCGTTCGCGTTTTCGAGGCACTCCCTACGGTCGCGCCTCGCACCTCACCGCCGCTCTTGCAGTTCCGCCCGCAGGTCCGACAGGTCCATGTCCTTCATCGCCAGCAGGACGAGCAGGTGGTAGACGATGTCGGCCGACTCGTGGGCGAGTTCCTCGTGGTCGTCGTCTTTGGCCGCCAGGATGAGTTCGGTCGTCTCCTCGCCGAGTTTCTCCAGGACCGCGTTCTCGCCTTTCTCGTGGGTGAAGAGTGAAGTCGTGTACGAGTCCTCGGGCAGGGTCTCCCTGCGGTCCTCGATGACCTCGAAGAGTTCGTCGAGCACGTCGTCGGTCATGACACTCCATCGGTCCCCCCGTGGCTAAGTCCTCACGATGTGGCCCGGCGGGCACTGACCGACCCCGTAGCCCGCCAGAGAGTCACCGCGTCGTCGCGGCGACGTCGGAGAAGAAGGCGAGGCCGTGGATCCGGTGGTCGTCGGTCAACTCGGGGTGAAAGGAAGTCCCCAGGACGGGACCGTCGCGGACGGCGACCGGGCGGCCGTCCCACTCGGCGAGCACCTCGGCCTCGCCCACCGAATCGATGACCGGCGCGCGGATGAACACCGCCGGGAACGGGTCGTCGAGCCCCGCGACGTCGAGAGGTGCCTCGAAACTGTCCTTCTGGCGGCCGAAGGCGTTGCGCTCGATGGAGACGTCGACGAGGTCTAACGGTTCGACGCGGTCGTCGTTGGCGTCGGTCGAGGCGACGATCAGGCCCGCACAGGTCGCCAGCACGGGCTTGCCGGCGTCGACGTGGGCGATTATCTCCGCTGCGATCCCCTCGCGCTGGAGGTGGCGGGAGATGGCCGTCGACTCGCCGCCGGGCATGAGCAGGATGTCACAGTCGGGGACGTGCCCGGCCGTGCGGATCTCGGTGACGGTCGCTTCCTCGTCGTGGCTCCGTGCGGCCCGCCGGATGGCCGCGGCGTGCTCGCTGACGTCGCCCTGGACGGCGACCACGCCCGCCTCAATAGTCATACACACATTCGGGAGTTCCACGGCGAAAAACCGCTCGTTTCCCGCCATCGTTGCGAGTGCGTAACACCTTTCTCGCTGTTGAAAGGCGGCTTGTCGCGGCGAAAGAGATACCAAGCCCGCGTACACACTGTATACGCATGAGCACGATTCGGGTTTCCGACGAAGTCAAGGAGCGATTGCGCGACCTGAAACGCGACGACGAGAGTTTCAACGATCTGCTCGAACGATTGAGTCGCACCGAGAAGGATGTCGAAGAGATCGCCGAATCACTCCCGTCTTTGGACGAGGAAAAGGTCACACGGATGGACGAAGCACGGGACCGGCTCAACGAGTCACTCGAGGACCGTCGATAGATGATCGTCCTCGACAGGGACATCCTGGTCAAACTTCGAAATTCCGACGAAGCAGTGGTACGACATCTGCAGCAGTACAGTACCGAAGAGTGGACGATCACCTCTCACGTCGCGTGGGAATCGTTCCAGCACTACAGCAGCAGACCCGATATGCTACGGGAATATCACCACCTCCAATCAATTTTCGACCGAGTTCTCGCCTTCACGGCTGATACGGCCCTCGAAGCTGCCTACCTCGAGGAAAAACTCCGCGAGCAAGATGTGGGTCTCGACGCTGTCGACCTGCTCAATCTGGCGACGGCCCACGAGGCTGGCGGGACTCTCGTTACGCACAACAGCCAAGACTTCGACAGACCAGCCCTTCACGAACTTGTCGACGTCGACGTCGTGTACACGGGCAACTGAGGGCTGCGGTGCTTTGGACACTACTACAACCAACTTCGACCGAACCAGGCGAACGAAAGAACACCTCACACTCGCCGCCGGGGGAACTGTTAGGTGTGGCCGGCCCGACGGACGGGTAATGTCACGGCCACGCGACCCGGTAGAGCGTCGCGCGGACGACGACCGCGACCTCCAGGGGATCGCCACCTGGGAGGCCGAGTCGGTTTTCGACAAGTTCTGGGTCGTCCTGTACTCGCTTCTGGTCTCCAGTGCGCGCGGCCTCCTGATACTGCTCGGACTCGCCATCTTCGGGTTGCAGGTGTTCGCCGGCGCCATCGCCGGCCCGGAGGTGGCCGTGTTCACGCTCCTGTCGGTGGTCCCCGCGCTCTTGCTCGCCGTCTACGTCTGGTACGCCGACGTCACGACGCCCGAACCGCTCGGATTACTCGCGGTCACGTTCGTGCTGGGCGTTCTCTTCGCCGGGTTCGCCGCCGTCATCAACACGCTCGTCAACGCCGGACTCGGCGCCCTCGGTCTCACCTCGGGGTTCGTCGGGTTCGTCTTCCAGATCATCACCTTCTTCGTCGTCGTCGGGCCCATAGAAGAGACAGTCAAACTCCTCGCGGTCTACTTCTACGCCTACCGGAGTTCCCGCTTCGACGCCGTCGTCGACGGCGCTGTCTACGGTGCGGTCGCCGGCCTCGGCTTCGCCACCATCGAGAACGCCATCTACATCTCCCGACCGCTCCAGGGCGTCTCCGACCCGCTGAACCTCGTCGCCACCGGCAGCACTATCGCCGCCGTCCGCGGCCTCGCCGGGCCGGGACACGTCATCTACTCGGCCTTCGCGGGCTACTACCTCGGCCTCGCGAAGTTCAACCCCGAACGGGCCGGCCCACTCGTCCTCAAGGGGTTGACCATCGCCGCGCTCATCCACGCCTTCTACAACTCGCTGTCGAGTGTCGTGCCCACTGTCATCGCGACGGTCACCGGCCTCCCCTCGTTCGTCGCCCTGGTCGCGTTCATCGTCGTCTTCGACGGCATCTTCATCCTCATCCTCTACGTGAAGCTCGACCGGTACCGCAACGCCTATCACGACGTCTACGAGGAGGGCGAACACCAGCCCGAACTCACCGAGTTCGACCCCTGAGTGCGCGTCAGCGAGAGTATCTCGGCCGACATCGCGAATCGAGGGTGTAGGGCAACTGCGAGATACAAGGAGTGGCGTTACCACGAGCGGCCGAGGGCTTTCACCGCTCGCTGCCGAACGCAGTGCGGTCTCCAGATCGGAGCTCTTCAGACCGATCGAGACCTACAAACAACGCTACACTCACTCCCGCTACAGAACGATAGACCCGCCCTCACCCCAGTCGCGCGTCGAGTTCCTGCCTGACCTCAGCGTCGACGTCCCGCTCGCCCCGACTCACCATCCGCTCGACGTACTTCGCGAAGACGTCCACCTCGACGTGGACCGCGTCGCCCGCCTCCTTCTCCGAGAGTGTCGTCTCGTGATACGTGGTGGGGATGATCGCCACCGAAAAGATTCCGGCGTCGTCGTCGAGTCGTGCCACCGTCAGGCTGATCCCGTCGAGCGCGATCGACCCCTTCTCGACGACGTACTGGGCCAGTTCGGGGGGTAACTCGAACGTGTAGGCCCAGTCGTCACCGATGCGCTCGATGTCCGCGATGGTCGTGGTACCGTCGACGTGGCCCTGCACGACGTGCCCGTCGAAGCGCTCGTCGGCGGCCATCGCCCGTTCCAGGTTGACGCCGTCGCCCACCGCGACGGTATCGAAGGTCGTCCGCGAGAGCGTCTCCTCGGCGAGAAAGACCGAGAACCACTCGCCGGGGTCGTACTCCTCGACGGTGAGACAGGCGCCGTCGACGGCGATACTCGCACCCGCCGACAGGTCGTCGAACGTCGTCGCGATCCGGAGTCGCCGGCCTGCGTCCGTGTCCTCGACCGCCTCGATCCGCCCCGTCTCCTCGACGATGCCGGTGAACATACCCACGCTTGCGACGAGCATCACAAAAACGTTGGTTTTCCCGGATGTGGAACGGTGGCGAGTGGAGTCAGGAGAGTCCAACGGAGAGACACAGTTTATCCGCGTCGGGCGACAATCGCGGGTATGGCGCGGAGTCTGTTCGGACTGGTCGGCCTGGGGGCGACGCTGATGTTCGCGCTCCCGGCGGCGATGCTCGGGCTGGAGTATCTCCTGATCCGGCAACAGCCGGTCGTCGGCGGTGGACTGGTCCTGATCGCGGCGCTGATGATCCTCGTCGAAGAGCGGATAACGACGCCGACGGACCTGCCGACGATGGTCGCCGACCGGACGGTGGGCAAACTCGCGGGTAGCGACGACGAGGAGTGAGCGAAAAAAAGCGGGGCGATGGGGGTCAGTCCGCGGTGACCACGCCGCTCAGTCCGCGGTGACGGCCTCTTTCTCCTGTGCGTCCTCGACGACGTCGTCGGCGGAGGCTCCGGTGGGTTCGTTGTTCAGGAGGACGTCGATGGGCAGTGTGGGCGCACCGTCGACGAGGTTCTCCATGAGGACGAGCCGCTCGCGAGCACGGGACATCCCGACGTAGAAGACGCGGCGTTCGTTGTCGGTGAGCGTCGGGACGGGCGAGGTACGCTTGGTGAACTCCTCGACACCCGGGACCTCGCGACCCTCCTGTTCGACGGTCGCGGCCATCTGCTCGACAACTTTCTCGGTGAGGTCGGTCGCGACGAAGACGTGGTCGGCCTCGCGACCCTTGGCGCTGTGGATCGTCCCCACGCGAACGCGGTTTGTCTCCATGCCCGCGTACTCGCCGGAGAAGTAGGCCTCGACGCTGCGTTCCTGGAAACTCGTGACCTTCCGGAGCATGTCCGCCGCGGCCCTCGGGTCCGGCATGAACGGCGCGAACTCCGTGACCGTGTCGGGTTCGACCGTGATCTCCTCCAGGTCGTCGGTCTCGGCCTCCTCCTCGAGTTCGTCGAGTCTGTCGAACAGTTCGTCACGCTCGCCGGTACCGAAGGCCGAATCAGCGAGCATGTCGGCGAGGCGCCGCGCCTCGAGACCGGTGACCGGTTCGTCCGCGTCGATCGCTTCGACCGCGCGGACGTACTGGGCGAGTCGGTCGGTCCACATCCGCTGGTCGGTCAGACAGGTGAAGGGGATGCCCTCGCCGATGAACTCGTCCATGAACTGGAACATCTGGTAGCGCGCCCGGAAGAGGACCATCGCGGTGCCCTCCTCGTCCTCCTCGATGGTCTGGCGGACGTTGCGCACCAGGTCGATGATCGAGGGGTCGGTGACACCCTCGACGTTGCCACCCTCCTTGCGCGGGTCGAGGTCTTTTTCCTGGCGCTTCTCGATGTGGCTCACCTGCCTGTTGACGACGTTGAGGATCCGCGAGGGCAACCGGTAGGAGTTGGGCAGGATCTCGTCGTTCGTGACCTGCTCTTCTAACAGGAGGTCGGGGTCGGCGCCCTGCCAGGCGTAGACGACCTGGTCGTCGTCGCCGGCGATCATGACCTTCTCCATGTGCGGGCGCCACTCCGAGTACACCTCGTACTGCAGCGTCGTGATGTCCTGGAACTCGTCGATGACCAGGTAGTCGACGCTCGGGAGTAGCGAGCGCTGGTTGACGCGTTCGAGCATGTCGGCGAACCCGACGACGCCGTGTTCGCCCTTGTACTGGCGCCAGGCCCGGATCGTCTCGGGGACGCTCGTGCGGTCGTCGTCGGACGACCAGGTCGGCGTGTACTTGTTGCCGGTCTGGGCGCGCTCGTCGACCTCGGGCGGCAGGCGCACGGTCTCCTCGTCCCACTTGAAGGGGACGTCGTACCAGTCGGCGACGTCCCGGCGTGTGCGCTGGAGCCACTGGCTGGTGGCGATGATCTTGTTGCCCAGCGTCGTCGAACGCGCGGAGCGCCGGCGCGAGCCCTCGTACTCGTCCTCGTACTCGATGCCGTACTCGTCACAGAACTCTTCCTTGTCCGATTCCCCGACCACGTCCCCCCGAGACAGGTCGAGCAACTCGTAGGCCTTCGCGTGCATCGTACAGACGTTCCCTCGCAGAGCGCGCGGGGACTCGTCGAGTCGCTCGGCGAGTCGCTCGCGGATCTCCGTCGCGGCCGCGCGGGTGTAAGAGACCACCAGTACGTCTCGGAAGGTCACGTCGTCGTTTTCCTCGAGCAGTTCCTCGACCCTGTCGAGCAGTGCCGTCGTCTTCCCACTCCCGGGACCACCGAACAGGCGCGTCACCTCGGTGGACGAACCAGTCATTGGACAACGGAACGGGTTGCTCACCCATAAACGACGCGGCTTGGATCCGACGCCTCGCGAAGCGGCCCTCGACGTGACTCTCGGGGAGCGGGATCCGAACGATCACCTGTACAGCGAGAGATACAACATCGCGAAGCCGATGATGAAGGGGATGGTCTCGGCCATCCCGAAGAAGATGCGGACGAGTTCGTTCGCACCGTCGACGCCCAGTTGTGTGATGACGCTGCTGACCGCGACGCCCATGCTGATGAAGGCAAAGCCCATGAACGCGTACTGGAGACGGTCGGAGGGCTTCTTGCGGTAGGCCTGGAAGCTGATGAGCGTGATCCCGAGCGTCAGTCCGAACACCGCCAGTCGCATCACTACGAGGACCCCCCGGAGGATCGCTGCTGTCTCGACCATCGACCTGTGTGCCATGTCCCAGAGCGGTCTCTTAATACTACCCCCCGACGGCGCCACCGGGCGCTGGACGACGGGTTCCCGTCGATGCAGGGACCGCGCTCACTCGGGATTGAGGTCGTCCCAGAGCTGGCTGAACCGGTCGGGGAGGTTCTCCTCGCGGTAGATGCGGACCCTGTACTCGTCTTCTTCCAGTGAGATGACCGTCGACTCGAAGTTCGACTCGTATATCTTGTAGTGGTTGCCGTCGTCGGCCACGAGCGTCTGGTCTTTCACGAGGTCGTACTGGTTGAGCATCTCGATGCGCCGGTAGACGGTCGGCAGCGACAGGTCACACTCCTCGCTCAGTTCCTTCGCCGACCGGGGCTCCCGACTGATCGCCGCGAGCACCCGCCGGGCGTGCTCGTCGCCGATCGTATCGAGGATATCCTCGATGCTCTGTTCGTCGTCCACTACCCGTTCATCGTCGGAACGGCTACTAAGGCCTTTCGAGGGGCGACCACCCCACACGAGTCACAGCGCCGACATGCCGGCGACGGTTCGAGCCCAAACGTCGCCGTCTCGGGTCCGACGTGTGTCGGACGGCTCCAGCCCGAGATCCGCTCACGCGGTCGCTCGGTCCGCTCGCTCCGGTTCCCGACAGGCCGTTTCAGCGCGAGAAAACGCTCCTGACCCATTAATATATCCCCCCCACAACGCTTGGATGCGGACCGAAGGCAGGCACCGACCCACGACTCGCACTGTGCGCATCCGTGTGTGCCACTCGAGGTGGGGCGTGGGTTGGCCCGAACTGTGGGCACCGGACTCCGGCACCACGCCTCGTCGACATCCGACGACTCCCCCCGGGTCGGTGCCTGCCGACGGTCCTCTCGCCGGTTCGAGTGCGTTACAGGAGGCCGTTCCCCCGGCGCCTTCCCCCCATTCGGCCGCGTCTTCCCCCCGGCGCGTGTCCGCGGGAACGACCCCGGGTCCCGACCCGGATCGCGGTCCGGCACCGCAGCCTCCGTGCGCCGCTCGCCGGTGTGACTTCGACTCCCCCCATTTCTGCACACCCGAAACCCACAGGTGTGTCCGTTCGACGCTCTCGAAACCACTGACCAGTCTCGGACGCACTACCAGTCTCGGACGCACTACCAGTCTCGGACGCACTGACCAGTCCCAACCGACGTGTCCACCGGCGCGACCGACAGACCGCGAGTACGGCCGCTGTCGGATTGGACTCACCGCAAGAGAGGATCCGCCGGGCTCAGACCGGGGACCAGCCGCATACCGAGCACTCTGTCGCACCGGACCCGTGGAGCCCACCGCAGTCGGGGCACTGCTTCTTGTTGTAGCTCCGCTCCCAGCTCTCGACGTCGTGGCCGCGCTGGGCGAGGAATTCGTCGAGCAGCTCGTCGTCCGTGCTCGGTGCTGATGCCATACGTGCTATGGTATAGCACAGCACTATATAGGTCTACTGGTACGGGAAAGCATCACACGATCTCGAGAGTAAACGAACCCAAGAGGATAAGAATCAGTTCTCCGAAAGACGGGTATGAACGACAGTGCCAGTCGACGGCGGTTTCTGGCGGCGATGGCGGCAGCGGCGGCGACCGGACTGAGTGGCTGTGGCGGGGACGGGTCGTCGACGCCGACGGCGGCGGACGTCGACGAGACCCCGACGCCGGAGCCGACACCGATGGACGAGTCGACGCCGACGGCGACGCCCACGGACACGCCGACGGGGACGCCACAGCCGACGCCACAGGAGACGGCGACACCGACGGGGACGGCGACGGCCACGCCGACGCCGGAGCCGGTCGAGTTGACCGACTGGCCCACGTACATGTACGACCAGGGGAACACGGGACACAACCCCGACGCGGTCGGTCCCCACGAGGACGTCTCCGTCGTCTGGGAGCGCGACCTCGAGTCCAACCAGGTCAACGGGACGCCGGTACTGGCCAACGGGACGGTGTACGTCGGCGACGGGCGGGTCAACACCGAGAGCGGGACACTCTACGCGCTGGACGCCCGGTCGGGCGAGACGCAGTGGAGTTTCGACCTGCCGGGCCCCGTCGTCGGTGGTGCGGGGGTCAGCGAAGGTCGGGTGTACGCCGGGTCGAGAGGGACGATGGCCGCCTACCGCGAGGACGGCAGCGAGCTCTACCGCTTCGACACCCGTTCGAACGGTCGGGTCAGCGCACCGACGTTCGGCGACGGCAGCCTCTTTTTCGGCCTCCAGGACACGCTCTACCGGGTGGAGTCGCTCCGGAACGTCCAAGAGTGGACCGGCGAGACGTTCGGCGTCATCCCGTCCGCGCCGGTCTTCGACGACGGGAGCGTCTACGTCCCCAACTACGACGGGAGCGTCTACGCGTTCAACGCCAACAACGGCAACGAGCGGTGGAGCAACGAACTCGGGGACCGCGTCAACGGACTCTCGATGCGGAACGGCCGGATCTACGCCCCGACGGAGGGCGGCAGGCTCGCCCAGCTCAACGACCAGGGGTCGATCGTGTGGTCGGTCTCACACGGCAACGCCGTCACGGCCACCCCGGCGGTCACCGAAGAGCGGGTGTACTTCGGGCTCCGCAACGGGGACCTGGTTGCCCGGAGCGTCAGCGACGGCTTCGAACAGTGGCGCTTTACCGACTCGGGCGACCCGATCACCGCCCCACCGGTCGTCGCCGACGGCACCGTCTACTTCGGGTCGAACGACAGCAGGGTCTACGCCGTCGACGCCGAGAGCGGCGAACAGGAGTGGGCGTTCGGGACCGGCAACAACATCGTCGACCCCGCCCCGGTCGTCTCCGGCGGGATGGTCTACATCGGCAGTCGCGACGGCAAGTTCTACGCGCTCGGGTAGCTCCGCCCGACTGTCTCGAGCGGACCGGCGCCGAGGGTTTATATCCGAATCCGCGGCCAGCGCGCCCCATGCAGCCAGGCGCACTCACCGCGGACGAACGGGCCATCGAAGGACTGCCGATCAGACTCGTCATCGCGCTGGTCGTCGGTGTCGCCAGCCTCGGCGTCATGATGAACACGCTCGGCGGGATCCAGACGCTGGGCGTCACCGAACTCGACGTCCAGCCCCAGCCGGAGGTCATCGGGGAGAACACCACCGACGTCACGGTGGCGGTCGTCGGCCCCGACGGCGACCAGGTCGCCGGCGCGACGGTCGTCGCAAAGAGCGGCACCGCCCGCCTCGACCCCATCGTGACCGCCAGAACCGGACCCAACGGCACCGCGACGATGACACTCAACGCGTCGCTCGGACAGAACCAGGCCGAGGGTGAACTCACGCTGAGCGTGAAACCACCGGCCGGTGGACAGTACGCCGACAAGCGAGGCAACACCGACATCCTCGTCGTCGACGGAGCGGCGCCGTCGACGGGCGGGAACGGGACGAACGGGCGTCTCAGACGGCCCTGAGAGACCGACCGGTTCGTTCAGCGAGAGGGACGCGAGAAGGGGAGGAAACGAGAGCCCGACCGGGCGGTCAGGCGCCGTCCCAGTCGATCCAGTCCTGTTCCCAGCCGGTCGCGCTCTCGGCGTTCCGGCGGGCGAACTCGCGGTCCTCGCGGCGGGTCCGGTTGCGCTCGACCGTGTCGGCCTGTTCGCCCTCGACGAGCATCGGCTGGAAGGCGACTCCGCCGAGTCGCTCGGCGATCTCGCCGTCCTCGACGACGGCGAGGCTCTGCTCGCCGGCGCCGTGGGGCATGACGAGTCGCCCCCCGGTCGCGAGCTGGTCGACCAGTGCCGCGGGCGGACGGACGGCCGCTGCCTCCAGCAGGATGCGGTCGTACGGTGCGTACTCGGGGAGTCCCTCGGCCCCGTCGCGGCGGTCGACCAGCACGCCCTCGTAGCCGGCGTCGGCGAGGTTGCTCCGTGCGTCGTAGACGACCCGGCGGGTGATGTCGATAGCGTGGACGTTGCGCTCGCCGACCAGTTCGGCGAGGACGGCCGCCGTGTAGCCGACGCCGACGCCGACGACGAGCACCGAATCGTTCTCGCGGGCGTCGAGCGCCTCGAACAGGCGCGCGGCGGTACTCGGTGCGAGGACGCGCGTCCCGAGGTGTTCGAACGGGCGGTCGGCGTAGGCACTGCGGTCGTCCTCGACGAACGACTCGCGGGGGACCGTCCGCATCGCGTCCGCGACCGTCGACGACCGGACACAGCCCTTGCTCTCGTGTTGCAGGCTGTCGACCATGTCGTCGCGCAGTACCGCGGGGTCCATGCCCGTCCCTCTGACTTGGACCGTAATGAATGACGCGGCTCCCGGGTCACTGCATCGGGACGAACCGGACGCCGCCGTGGTCTTCGCGGTCGAGCGAGCCGTCGGCGCGGCGGCGACCCCGGACGAGCGTCTGCCTGCCAGTGCCGAGTGGCGCGAGGACGTACCCGCCGGGACGGACCTGTTCGACGACCCGCACGGGGAACTCGGGGGCGGCACAGGTCAGGTAGGCGCGGTCGTAGGGGGCGTGTTCGGGCCAGCCCTCGCTCCCGTCGCCCGTACGGACCGAGATTTCGCCGTATCCCAGCCGTTCGAGGCGGTCGCGGGCCTCCCGGGCGAGCGACCTGTGGTACTCGACGGAGTGGACGTTCTCCGGGCCGACGAGTTCGGCGGTGACGGCGGCGTGGTAGCCACAGCCGGTGCCGATCTCGAGGACGGTATCACCCTCATCCAGTTGGAGCAGGTCGGCCATGATCGCGACCATGTGGGGCGCGCTGATGGTCTGGCCCTCGCCGATTGGGAGCGGGCGGTCGGTGTAGGCGTTCCGGTGGCGCGACTCGGGGACGAACTCGTGGCGTGGCACGCGACGAATCGCCTCGACGACTCGCTCGTCGTCGACGCGGCCACGGAGACGGTCGGCGAGGCTGTCCCGGGCGACCTCGAAGTCACCGCCGTCGGTCCAGCAGTCGCGAGCGCCCGCACCACCGCCGTCGGCGTCGCCCATGGGCACACCCCGCTACCACATCGACCAGGCGCTGGAGGTCTCGTCGCGGACGTACAGCCGGTTGATGTCCTTGGCGATCGCGGCGTCGCCGCGGTGGTCGAGTTTGTCGAAGTCGTAGCCGACGGCGTCGCTCCGGATGTGGATGCCCTCGACGGTGAACTCCTCGCCGCCGATGTCGTCGGTCTCGCCGACGACGAACTCGTAGTCGCCGGGCACCTGGAAGGTCTCGCTGCGGGTCTCGTCGTGGGCACCCCCCTTCGGGTGGACCGTCGCGTCGACGGTGACGTTCCCGACGGCGCGCGTCCAGATGGTGTCGACGGCCTCGGCGGTCGTCTCCTCGACGCGCTTCTCGGCGACTTCGAGACTCGTGATCCGGACGGTCATGATCGCTTCCTCGGTGTCGAGCAGGAACTCCTCCCCCACAGCGAGATCCTCGCCCTCCGGGACGTCGGCGGTGGCGGTGAACGACTCGCCGTCCTGTGAGACGACGACGTCGCGCTCGTACTCGGTGGGCGTCGCGAGTTCGCGCTTGTGCGTGTGACCACACTCCGTACAGCGGACGGTGGCCTGGCCCCCGCCGGTCGTCAACACCTCGTGGACGGTTTCGAGGGTCGGCGAACACGAGGGGCAGGCGACGGCGGCCCGCTCCGTGGTTTCTGTCATACGACCGTGTTGACGGCGAGCGCGTAAAAGTCCGCCGTGTCGAGTGAGGAGAGTCGAGGGTCCAGCGGGCGGTCGACGACGGTCCGAGCGCGTCTCAGTGCAGGATACCCGTCCGAATATTGACGTGGTTCGCGGGCGAGTCGCCGACTATGGCTACCGACACGACTCCCGTAGCGGGGTCCCCGTTCCCCTCGACGGACGGGGACCTCGAACGCCGCCGACTGGGGATATTCCTGGGCGTCGCCTTCGGCATCTCGTGGGCGACGGCCGGCGTGATATACGCGCTCGGGGGATTGACCGACAGCCCGACGCTCCCGCTGGGGGTCCCGCTCTATCTCCCGTTGCTCGCCGGACCGTACATGTGGGGCCCGGCCATCGGTCACCTCGCCGCGCGGTGGCTCACGGGTGAGGGGTTCGAGCGGACGTCCATGCTCCTGCGAGTCCGGACGCGCTGGCGACCCTGGCTCGCGGGCTGGCTCGGGCCGCTCGTCCTCATCCTCGCCGGCGGGGCGGTCTACTACCTGGTCTTCCCCGGTCGCTTTGGCGGGCTGGCCGCCATCGCCGACCGCATCGCCCAGGCCGAGGAAGCGACGGGCGTCGACATTCCGCTGTCGCCGACGGCGTTTCTCGCGGTGCAGGTCCTGCAGGCGGCACTGCTCGCACCGATACTGAACAGTCTCGCGACGTTCGGCGAGGAGTTCGGCTGGCGGGCGTACCTCCTGCCGAAACTCGCACCGCTGGGCTGGCGCCGTGCGCTCGTGGTCCACGGTGTCGTCTGGGGCGTCTGGCACTGGCCGGTCATCGCGATGGGCTACAACTACGGCCTGGCCTACGACGGCGCGCCGTGGCTCGGCCTGCTTGCGATGGCTGTCGCCACCGTCGGTCTCGGCGTCTTCCTCGGGTGGGTCACGCTCCGCAGCGAGAGCGTCTTCCCCGCGGTGATCGGCCACGCGATGATCAACGGGAGCGCCGCGCTCGCGACGATCTTCGCCACGTCGATCCCGAACCCCGTCTCCGGCCCGACGCCGGTCGGCCTTCTCGGGGTCTTCCCCTGGTTCGTCGTCGCCGCCGTCCTCTTTCTCAGGACCGAGTGGCTCTACCCCGTCGAACGGGGCGGTGCAGAGACCGACGGGGCCGCCGACGCCGCGGGCGCCGACTGAATACCGAGGTGGGGTTACTCGGTACTCGGCAACTCGATCGCTTCACCGTCTCACGGGTCGTTTCACTCCCCGTGTCTCGCGGGCGTGGCCCGCTCGACCATACGTGGCGCCTACGGCGCCACGCTACTCGACTTCGGGAGGTCTACGACCTCCCCGTCCGCGTAGACGGTCGGTTCCGTGATGATCCCATCGAGGTGGATCGGGGCGTGCGTGTCGCCGCCGATACCGTGGTCGTCGCCCAGCGCGATGTGGACGGTGCCCGCCGCTTTCTCGTCTAGCAGGACCGATCCCACCAGGTCCTCGACGGCGAGGTTCGTGCCGATACCGAGTTCGGCGAGGTTGTAGGCGGCCTCTCCGACCTCCTCGGCGGCGTCTTCGACCTGTGTGCGGATCTCCTCGTCGGAGATGCGAGTGACGTAGCCGTCGTCGACCTCGAATTCGAGGCGTTCGCCCTCCAGTTTCCCGTGGGGCATCATCGTCCCGTCGACGACGTAGGTGCCGTTCGCGTCCTCGGGACTGACGAACACCTCGCCGGCGGGGAGGTTCGACATCTCGCCGGGCTGGTGGACGATGCCGGTATCGAGTTGCCACTCGCGAGCGCCGGGTTCGAAGGTGATGTCAGTGCCCAGGTCGGTCGTCACTCTGATTTCGTCGGCGTCTGCGACCTGTTCGAGGACGCGCTCGCACTCCGCGGCGATGGATTCGTAGTCCGCGTCGAGGCCCATGAGGAAGACGCCGTCGGTGATCCCGGGGAGCGTGGCGACGCGGGCACCGGCCTCGTTGGCGGCGGTGCGGGCCTCGGTGTGACTCAGGCTCTTGGTCGTGGGCGCGAGGACGACGTCGGCGCCGGCAATCGCCGCCGCGACGGGCTCGGGCGGCTCCTCGCCGTGCTGGTCGCCCGGCGGATAGCGCAGGAGCACGGCGTCGTCGGTAATCTCGCTCGCGACGGCGTAGAGCGCTTCGCCGATCGCCTGGCGTTTGTCGTCGGTGACGACCGCACAGGACTCCGTCGACCCGAGGTTCATGCACTGCTCGACCGCCGTCTCCGCTGGCGCACGTAGCGACGCGTTGCTCATGTCTCGAGCGTGGGCGTCGCCGGGGTTAGCTCTTGTCCCGGCCGGACGACGGAGCCAGCGAGTGGCGGTCCTCGCCCCACACCGCGGTCGGTTCAACGGCTGTTTGAGTCTCGACAACCCGTTTATACGTCCCGGACACACAGACGTGTATGGTTGGGCCTGTCCACTCCGCGAGTGGCGGTGGGACCCACACCGGTTCGCTCATCGAAGCCGCCGTCGCCGTCCCCCGCACCGACCTCCAGTTACGCAACTACGACGACACCTCCTACGCCGTCGAACTCGTCGTGCACGACGACGACGGCGTCGTCTGTACCCGCGAGTACGACCTCGCCCCGGGCGAGTGCCGGGCCGAGCGCGACGCCCTCGAACCGGGGATCTACGAGGTCGAAGCCACGCTCGTCGGCCCCGAGTCGCGAGTCGTCCGGCGGAAACGCGACGCTGCGACCTGCCGTGTCGGCGAGAAACCGACCGAGACGGCCAGCGTCGAGGTCGGCAACCACGTCGTCACCGTCACGGAAGGGATCTGATCAGCCGTCGGCCCCGTCGGTCAGGTCGGCGTCGGCCGCCAGTCCGTCCAGCAGGTACTCCGCTCCGGACCGTGTGGTCGCCAGCGGCGTGTCGTGGACGTCACAGATCCGCAAGAGTGCGCCGATGTCGGGTTCGTGGGGCTGGGCCGTCAGCGGGTCCCGGAGGAAGACGATCCCGTCGAGTCGGCCCTCCGCCACCTCGGCGGCGATCTGGACGTCGCCACCGAGCGACCCCGACTGCTTGCGCTCGATGGTGAGTCCGGTCGCCTCGGTGATGCGACCGCCGGTCGTCCCGGTGCCCACGAGGTCGAACGCCGAGAGCGTCGACTCGTAGGTCTCCACGAGGTCTATCATCTCGGGTTTCTCGTCGTCGTGTGCGATGAGCGCGACGCGTGTCATACTCGCCGGTCACGGCGAGGGAAGTTAGCTACTGGGGAACGGCCGGGAGTCCCGGCGGCGAGCGGGTGGGGTTACTCGGTCTCGACCGAGACGGTCCCGTCGGGATCGATAGCGACCTCGTGGCCCTCGACGGTGAACGTCAGCGGGTCGCTCGGGTCGCCGTCGAGGTGGGCCGCGAGGTCGTCGCGGTCGACGTAGGCGTCGATCTCGTCGAGGTCGCCTTCCGAGAGGTCCGTCTCGCCCGTGACCAGTTCCGCGACCACCGCCCCCACGGGACGCGGACTCACCCACTCCCCGTCCTCGTCCCCCTCGGCACTGAAGACGTAGAGGTCTCCGTCGCCTGGCATACCTGCAGGTCGATCCCGTAGTATAAAACTCCCTGCTTGCGGTTTCAGGCTCTGAAAGAACGCTCTCGCCGAGTTCGACCGCGCTCCACGAGGACAGCGTCGCTCCCCGTCGCTGGCCGGCATGCCTCCATGACCGGTCACACGGCGACCCGAGCGAACGCTCTGGTGGTCGGGTCAGCGTCGCGAAAACGGGGTGTACCCCGAGTACGGTGTTGGAGGCGTCGTCCGGGTTGTGGATGTCAGAGGCACGGTCCGGTTCGATCTCCCCCCAACACCATCAGGGATCAATACAACCATCGAGATTAACGTTTCGGCTTGGTATTCCAGGCAAGAGCCTCCGTTCCCCCGATCTCCGATCACCTAAACAAAACGTGTTTTCGAAACGTTACGTCGGCCGTGGAGAGTCCGGCTGCGACGGTGCAGGGCCGACAGGCGGTCAGTCGAGGTGTTCGAGGTGGTAGTCGCCGTCGTACCTGTCGACGTGGGCGGCCTCCGCGAGGACGAGCTGGGCGATCCGGGCGCCCCGTTCCAGTTCGACCCGGTGGTACACCTCCAGAAGCCCCTCGCCTTTGCCCTCGTATCCGGCGTCCCATACTGCGGTGTCGAGCATACAGGAGTTGCGCAACAGCGAGGAGCGGGGGTAGAGGAAACCGACGTGGTCCGCAGGGATGCGGACCGTGTCGGCGTACCGGACCACGTACCCGCCGGGGTCGAGTCGGTAGACGGCGGTCTCCTCGCTGCCGTCGGGGCCTCTCTCGCCCCCTTCGACGACGGGGTCGAGTTCCCGGCGCTGGCCCACGGTCTTGTCCTCGACCCCGATCCGCCCGGGTTCGACCTGTTCGAAGACGGCCCCGAGTCTGAGATCGACGCCGTTCGGCTGGACCTGGTCGTCGTCGACGCCACCGAGCGCGTCGGCCACGTACTGTCCGCTCTCGAACATACAGATCGTGGGTCCCACCCGGTCAAAACCGTTGTGTCCGGCCGAAACGGGCGAACGGTTCATGTCACAGGAGTTCTAATTTCTGGAGGGTGGGTATTCACGGGCTGGGTCTGGTGAGTGTCCTCGTAGTCACGGGGTCGCTGACGGCGTACCTGACACGCCTGGGCTGGCGACACCGCCGGGAGGCGGGCGCCGGCTGGTTCGTTGCCCTGATGGGCGTGACGACGGCCTGGGTCGGCATCGACCTGCTCGGACTGTTCGCGACGACGCGGTTCGGACTCCGCTTCGTCGACGCCACCGGGACCGTGGGTTCGGCCGTCGTCCCGACGCTCTGGTTCTGTTTCGTCCTCGCGTACACCGGCCGGGAGGCGATACTCGACCGGCGGGGGCTGGCACTCGTCTGGGTAGTCCCGACGGTCGTCGTCGCAGCGATCGTCACCTCTCCGTTGCACGACCTCTACTATCGCGTCCGCGGATTCGTCGTCCAGTCGGGCGAACGGGCGATCGTGAGTGAACCCGGGCCCCTGGCGTGGGTGAACCTCGCGTACTTCGCGGTACTGGTCGTCGTGGGACTCTGGCTCGTCGCACGAATGCTCCGTGACCACGACCGCCTCTACTCTCCGCAGGCCGCCTGGTTGCTGGTCGGCACGCTGGCACCGGTCGCGTTCCTCGCCGCGCTGTTCGTCCTGGAGATGACGGAGCAGTTCCCCGCGTTCTCGGTGGGTTTCTCGGTGCTCGGCGTCGCCTGCGCGCGCGGCGCGTTCAGCCACCGCCTGTTCGACCTGTCGCCGGCCTCCCGTCGGATCGGTATCCCGGAGGCGTTCGACGACCTGGGCGAGGGGGTCGTCGTCACCGACACTGACGTGACGTGGTCGCGGTCAACGACCGCGCCTGCCGGCTGTTCGACTGTCGGAAAGACGCGGTGCTCGGTGAGCCCCTGGCGGACATCTCGCTCGTGCTCGCCGACCTCGCCCCGTCCGAGGACCGCCTCGATGTCGAGACAGAGGGGCGAGTACTCGCAGTCAGCGTCTCCCCGGTCACCGACGCGCGCGACCGCCAGCAGGGCTGGGCGTTCGTCGTTCGGGACGTGACGGTGGATCGGCGCAGACAGCAGCGCCTCGACGTGCTCAGCCGCGTGTTCCGGCACACCATCCGCAACACGATGAACATGGTTGTCGGACCGACGGCCGTGCTCACCGAGCGACTGGAGGGCGGGGACGCCGAGACTGCCGAAACCGCGCTCTCGGCCGGCGAAACGGTCGTGGCCCTCAGCGAGAAGGTGCGTGCCGTCGAACGGATGATGACCGGAACGGTCGAACCCGCGACGGTCTCCGTCGCGGAGTTCCTCGAAAACACCGTGCGGTCGGTCCGCGACGAGACACCGTTCACCGTCGATCTGGACGTCCCGTCGGACTGTCGGGTCCGGACCGACGCGTCCGTCCTCTCGGTGGTCTTCGAGAACGCGCTCGAAACCGCTGCCGTCCACGGTATCACGGACGACGCGGCCCGACCGACCGACGGAGTCGACACGAACCGTCCGTCCGGGACCGACGGGGGCGACACAGGATGGACAGCGGACCACGGGCCCCGCGTCAGGATCACCGTAGAGGACCGTGACAGCGGGTGTCTCGTCCACGTGAGCGACGATGGACCGGGGATCCCGCCGACCGAACTCGACATCCTGCGGTCGGGAGCCGAAACCGAACTCCAGCACGCGAGCGGCGTCGGGCTGTGGGCCATCCACTGGGGGATGAGCCGTCTCGACGGCGCGGTGCGGTTCGCAGACTCGGACCGCGGCACTCGCGTCACGCTGTGGGTCCCGGACCTGGACGACGGCCCGATCACACCGCCACCGACCGATGTCGCGGACGGCAATGGTGGCGAATGGTTCGGCCGGACGCCAGACGGTCGCGGCGTCACGGACGGCCACTCCGCCGAGGAGTCGTCTGCGGACGAGTCACCCGCAGACGGCCCCGCCGCCTGAGAGGGAGCGTCGCGTCAGGGCTCGACGACGTGAGCGGGACCGAACGTTTCGACGCCCGGGCAGCCGATGACCTGTCGTAGCTGTCGAAGTCGACGACGACGATCGGCGAAATCCGGCAGTATCGCGGGGACTCGCGGGATTTATACCTGCGCGTGTTCGACTATGATGCGTTATGGGACAGACACTCACGGAGAAGATTCTCGACGAGCACCTCGTCGAAGGTGAACTCGAACCCGGCGAGGAGATCGGGATCGAGATCGACCAGGTCCTCACACAGGACACGACGGGGACGCTCGTCTGGCTCCAGTTCGACGCGCTGGACCTGGACGAGACACAGACCGAACTCGCAGCGCAGTACTGCGACCACCAGACCTACCAGTTCGACTTCAAGAACACCGACGACCACCGCTTCCTGCGCTCGGCGGCCGGTACCTTCGGTGCGTACTTCTCGCGGCCCGGCAACGGGATCTGTCACAACGTCCACAAGGAGAACTTCGCCGCGCCCGGCAAGACGATGCTCGGGTCGGACTCCCACACCCCGACGCCGGGCGGGATGGGCGAACTCGCCATCGGCGCCGGCGGCCTCGACGTCGCCGTCGCGATGGGCGGGGGCGCCTACTACATCGACATGCCCGAGGTCGTCGAGGTCCGCCTCGAGGGCGAACTCGGCGAGTGGGCCACGGCCAAGGACGTCATCCTCGAGCTCCTGCGACGCCTCTCCGTGAAGGGCGGCGTCGGCAAGATCTTCGAGTACACCGGCCCCGGCGTCGAGAGTCTCTCCGTGCCCGAGCGGACGACGATCACCAACATGGGGACGGAACTCGGTGCGACGTCGTCGATCTTCCCGACCGACGAGAAGACCGAGGAGTACCTCGAAGCGGTCGGTCGCCCCGAGGACTACGAGCAAGTCGAACCCGACGAGGACGCCGAGTACCACGACCAGATCACCGTCGACCTCTCGGAGATCGAACCGCTCATCGCCGAGCCGTCGATGCCCGACAAGGTCGTCCCCGTCCGCGAGGCCGCCGGCACGGACGTCGAACAGGTCATGATCGGCTCGTGTACCAACGGCGCCTACGAGGACATCCTCCCCGCGGCGAAGATGCTCGAGGGTCGCGAGATCGCCAAGACCACCGAGATGATCGTCGCGCCTGGCTCGAAACAGGCCAGCGAGATGCTCGCCCGGAACGGCTGGACGGCCGAGATGATGGCCGCCGGCGTCAACTTCTCCGAGGCGACCTGTGGCGCGTGTATCGGCAACGGCCACGTGCCCGCCTCCGATTCCGTCTCGCTGCGCACCTTCAACCGCAACTTCGAGGGGCGCTCTGGCATCGAGGACGACTCGGTGTACCTGTGCTCGCCGGAGGTGGCGACGGCCGCCGCGCTCGCCGGCGAGATCGTCGACCCGCGTGACCTCGCCGACGAACTCGGCGACCTCGAGGACCCGGGCTTCGAACTCGCCGACGACTACGTCGGCGTCAGCGGCTCGGACCTCATCACGCCCGACGAGGCCGTCGACGACGAACTCATCAAGGGCCCGAACATCGGCGACGTCCCGATCCGCGACCCGCTCGGGTCGGAGCTCGCGGGCGAGGTCCTGCTGAAGATGCCCGACAACATCACGACCGACCACATCAGCCCGGCCAACGCCGACGTGTTGATGTACCGGTCGAACATCCCGAAACTGTCGGAGTTCACCCTCACCCGCGTCGACGAGACGTTCCCCGAGCGCGCCATGGAGGCCGACGGCGGCGTCCTGCTGGCCGGTGAGAACTACGGCCAGGGGTCCTCGCGTGAACACGCCGCGCTCTGTCCGATGTACCTCGGTATCGAGGCCGTCCTCGCCCAGAGTTTCGCCCGCATCCACAAGGCGAACCTCTTCAACTTCGGGATCGTCCCGCTGACCATCGACGAGGAGGTCTACGAGAACATCGAGCAGGGCGACGACGTCGAGATCGTCGACGACCTCGAGGACGCGATCACGTCCGGCCAGGAGGAGTTCACGGTCCGGATCGACGACGACTGGGAGGCCACTGCGCACCTCGACGCCTCCGAACGCGAGCGCACCATCCTCGCGGCCGGCGGCAAGCTCACTCACGTCAAGCAGCAACACGAGTCCGGCGACGCCGCGCCCGCCGACGACTGACTCCCGACGACCTTCGTTCTTTTTTCGCCCTTGGAGCGACTGCGGCGCCTCTGGACTCGGTCGATAGTCGCGTCGCTCCCAACGTGAGAACGCAAAAACCCTGAAAGAGGGTGGGGTGGGGAGAGGGTTGGGGTGGCACCCGAAACGGGTGCATCCGAACGTCGGAGGGTCACGGTTATGAGTCTTTTGTCTGGCCCACAGTCAGGTGATTTCCGGGCGCTCCCGGACGATCGCGCCGGGCAGTGAACAGTCCCGTGGAACAGCGAACAGTCCCGGACGGGACCGGCCGGACGGGTCGGTCGGACCCGGTGTCGAGTTCCACCGGTACGTCGCGGTGGCTACCGACAGTGGTCGCTGGCGGTCGTCGCAATCACGGGTGCCGCCGACCGGGACGGCCAGGGGGAGACGGAGAGACCGGGCCAAGTATTAGTGTTGGCGTCACATAGCGTCGACAGTGACGACGACCGCACCGTCGGACGACGCGGACCCGGGCGTGACCGTCCGGCAGGCCGAGCGGGCCGACCTGCTCGCGGTGTTTCACATCGAGCAGGAGTCGTTTTCACAGCCCTGGCCGTTCTCGGCGTTCGAGGGGTTTCTCGACGAACCGGGGTTTCTGGTCGCCCAGATGACCCAGAGCCCGCGCGAGACGGCGACGGTCGGCGACGACGGGCGCGTCGTCGGCTACGTCGTCGCCGACACGGTCCCCAACCACGGCGAGGCAATCGGCCACGTCAAGGACATCGCCGTCGCCGAGGAGTGTCGCAGCCAGGGGACCGGTCGACGACTTCTCGGAACGGCGCTCCGGACGCTGGCCGGCGAGGGCGCCGCGTCGGTCAAACTCGAGGTGCGGCGCTCGAACGACGTCGCCCGCACGCTCTACGGCGACTTCGGGTTCGAACAGGAGGGAGTCGTCCCTCGCTACTACGACAACGGCGAGGACGCACTCGTCCTCGTCCGCGAGTTCTGAGTCGAAAGGGTGTAACCGCTCGACCGCCCACTCGAGGGTATGGGCTACGCCTGTCCCGTCTGTGGCGATCCCCAGGCCGACGGCGAGCACCTCGCGAACCACCTCGCCTTCACCGCCGTCCTCGGCGACGCCGGCCACGAGGACTGGCTCGACGAACACGTCCCCGACTGGGGGGACACCGACCCCCCGGAACTCGCCGAGCGCGTCACCGACCACGCCGAGAAACGCGAGTTCCCGCAGGTCTTCGAGGACACCACCGGGGGCCCCGACCACGGCGAGGGGAGACACGGCCACGACACTCACGCACACGGACAGGGTGGTCGTGGACGCGGACAGGGCGGTCGTGTGGACGGTCACGGAGGGAGCAGCCTCCCGGACGGCGTCGCGCCCGGCGGTGTGGCCGACCCGTCCGATCTGTTCGACGAGAGCGAGTCCGCGAGCGACGAGAGCGAACGCGACCCCTCCGACGTGCTGGCCGAGGCGCGAGAGCTCACCGAACGACGGCGGACTGACGACGACGAGGAAACGGAAGGGGCGGAGGGCGAGAGCGAGACGGCAGACGGCAGCGGGTCGGACGGAGGCGACGGGTCCGGGGAAGGCGAAGCGACGGACGGGGACGAAACCGGGAGTTCCTAACCGGTCGCGGGCCACGGGACGAGTATGGACACCGAAGGCGAGTTCGCGCCGGCGACGCCGGCGGCGGCCCGCGAGCGCTACGAGTCGGTCGGGCCGACGGCACAGGTCGTCGTCAAGGAAGTCGCGAAGGCGATGGAGATGGACGCAGACGAGTACGGGCGCAGAGTGACCAGCGACGTCGTCGAGACGGCTCGCGACGCCCTCTTCGCGTCGCTGCTCGCAGTCCACGTCGGCACGCGCGAGGAGTTCGAGGAGTGGGTCGAGTCGAGCGACTACGACGAGGATGCGGTCTGGGAGGCCGGGAGCGAACACGTCGACAACGTGGTCTGGCACGCCGCACCCGCGGCCGACGCCGTCGTCGCCGCGACCTACCAGGACCAGCGCCGCGCGGCCGTCGGGACGCTCCGCCGGCAGGCGTTCGGTCGGGTGTACCGCGAGCTCGTCGGCGAGACAGACACGTCGGCGGACGAAGACGGGGACGAAGCGTCGGACGCCGAGTGACCGGACGGCGTTCCGTGGCGTTTTCACCGTGCCGGCCGTAGGTCGACGTATGCGCCGGGTCACCCGCAACGCTATCGCCCTCATGGTGCTCGTGCTGGTCGGACTCCTCGCGCTGGGTGCTCTCCCCGGACTCCTCAAGAGCGGCGACCCCTACTACCTGACCGCCGAGCCGGTGAACGCGAGCGCGGTCGGTGACGACCGGTCGGCCGTCAACGTCACCGGCCTCTCCGAGCGGCGCTTCCCCTACACGACAGCGGCCCTGCGAAACGGCACCTCAGACCCCTACTGGAAAGGGCCCTGGGGGCTGAAGGAGACGTTCACCCACTCGCCGTTCGACGAGGTGGGGGCGCTGTCAGGGCGCAACGCCACGGCAGTCACGGACGACGGCGTCCTCGTGCGGGACAACGGCACGTTTTACCGCGTGGCGGTCCGACAGCGGGTATGAGCGACGACACGCCGGGCGACGGCGCGCCACACGACGACTCGTCACACGGGGAGCCGCCGCGGCCGCGCGAACCCGCCCACGAGTGGGCGGTCAGCGAGCGGAAGACGGAGTACGAGACCGGCTGGTACGACGGCGGCTACGACCGCGTCGTCCAGCCCGACGGGACGGAGAAGAACTACTACTGGGCCGAGTTGCCCGACGCCGTCGTCGTCGTCGCCCGCACCGAGGACAGCGTCGTCATGGTCGACCAGTACCGCCCGGTGATCCGCGAGCAGTGTCTCGAACTCCCCGCCGGCATCGTCGAGGACGGCGAGTCGTTCACGACGGCGGGTGCTCGCGAGTTGCGCGAGGAGACGGGCTTCGACGCCGCCGGCCTCTCCCTGCTGGAGGAGTTCTGGTGTTCGACCGGCGTGCTCCGCCACCGCCGGGGCATCGTCTTCGCCGAGGGACTGGAACCGGTCGAGCGCGACCTCGATTCCAACGAGTTCCTCTCGGTGCGGACGGTCCCGGTCGAGGACGCACTCGACGTCGCCCGCCGGGAACCCCGGAACGACGCCACCATCGAGGGCATCCTGCTGGCGAAAGAGGAGGGCCTGCTGTGACCGGGGACGAGGGCAGGGACGCGGGCGACGACGTGCCCGACGGCCGCCGCGAAGACGGGGCTGGGCCCGCCGCTGCGGTGACGCGGGTCGAGGACCCCGCCGCGCTGTCCGACGGGAGCGACCCCCCGTGGTCGGTCGTCGATACCGAGACCGTCTGGGAGAACCCCTACTTCACCGCTGGCTACGACGTCGTCGAGTGGCCCGACGGGTCGACGACTCGCTGGTACTGGGTCGACCCGGGAGACGTCGTCGCCGTCGTCGCCGAGTTCGACGACGACGTCGTTCTCGTCGACCAGCCCGACGGCCGCCTCGGGGCGTCGCTCCTGACGGTACCCGGCGGGGGCGTCGAGGACGGCGAGTCGTTCGTCGCAGCGGGCCGCCGCGAGTTGCGCGAGGAGACGGGCTTTCGGGCCGGCGACGTCGAACTGGTGACCACCTACTACCCGTCGGCGTGGCTCCGGATGGAACAGGCCGTCGTCCACGCGACGGACCTCGAACCGGGACCGGCGGATCGGGACGCCGGGGAGGCGATGGACGTCTACACCGCACCACCCGACGCTGCCATCGACGCCGCCGCGGGTCGCTCGCCCGCGTTCGGCCCGGGGATCGGGGCCCTGTTGCTCGCCCGTCGCGCCGGCCGGATCTGAGTTCCGACGGAGATTTGAGTCGGCACGCCACAGATCACGGCGATGGACGGCGAGATCTCTCCCGAGGAACTGCGCTCGATACTCGACGACGAGAGCGACGACGGCGAGGGCGGAGAAGCGACCGGCGACGGTAGTGGGGACCGCCGGATCGTCGACATCCGCAATCCGGAGTCGTTCGCCCGCGGGCACATCCCCGGGAGCGAGAACATCCCCGCACCGGAACTCACTGGACGCGTCGAGGAACTGGACGGTGCGGGTCACGTCGTGACGGTCTGCCCGCACGGCCAGGCCAGCGTCCAGGCCGCCCGCCTCGTGGGCTCCTATCGTGGCGTCGACGGGCCGGTCGAGAGCCTCCACGGTGGGCTCGAAGCCTGGGACGGCCCCCTGGAGGCCGACGATTCGGCGGGTGACGCGGGCGACGATGCGACGGCGCCGTTCTGAGCATCCGTTCTGAAATAGGGGTGCAACGGCGGCGCCGCTCACAGTCGTCAGAGGGTGGCTCGGACGAAGTCGTCTTCACAGGGGGCTCCGTGGGGGTAACTGCTCGTCATCGCCACCGTGAGCGGGTTGACGGCGGCGGGACAAAAGCGGTCCGTTCTCCAGGGGGCAGTCGTTCTGCGACGACAGTCCGACCGACGGCGATTCGAACGAAGAGTTATCTCGACCGGGGCACTCCCTCCACGCAGACGCGATGTCACTGGCGATCACGCACTTCGCCGTCGGGGCCGCCTGTACAGCGGTGGTCCTGACGCTGCTCGTCCCCCGGGTACCCTTCCAGCGGACGCTCGTCGTCGCGGGCGGGATCTGGGGGATGGTGCCCGACGCCTGGCGCTTTCTGCCCGGGACCGCCGGCGGCTACGCTCACGAGTTCCACCGCCTCCCCCTGGCCAACGTCTTCTGGTTCCACAACGCCCTCGACAGGGCCGACGTCGGCGACTCGACGCTCCTCGGTGGCGTCCTCGTCGCCGGACTCCTCCTCGTCACCGCCGTCGGCGACTACCGCGACTACCGCACGCCCGAACGCATCCGTGAAGCGATGCCCGACGCCGTCTTCCCGTCCGAAAAGGAGTGAGACCGCGCTACTCGTCCCACGCCGCCCGTTCGCGGTGGCGCCCGGCGAGGTCCCGTACGTCGGCGGCGTCGAGTGCCCCGTCTTCGGTGACGACGACTTCGACCACGTCGGCGGGAGTCAGGTCGAACGTCGGGTTCGCCACCCTCACGTCGGCGTCGCCGTCGTAGACCTCACGAGCATCGCGCTCCTCGCGGTCGATCTCGAGGTCGTCACTGTCGCTCCCGGGTGCGGGCATCACCTTGTCACTCGCGGCGACGACCAGCGTCTCGATACCCTCGCAGGCGGCGACGGTCGCCGCCCCGCGGGTTCCCACCTTGTTCAGGACGGACCCGTCCGGGAGTATCGCGTCCGCCCCGACCAGCAACGTTCCCGCGTCGGCGGCGAGTCGCTCGGGGAAGGCGGCGTCGGTCGTCAGCGTCACCTCGGCGTCGGTCTCGCTCGTGAGGCGCTCGGCGACCCCGACCCCCTCGCGGCCGGGCCGTGACTCGGCGACGAGAACGCTCTCGGGGTCGGCCGCTCCGAGGGCATCGAAGACAGTCCCCGACCGCGAGAGCGTGGCGACTCGGGGGCAGAGTCGATCCCCGGCGCGGGTCGCGGCGTCGACGTCGGCGGTCAGCGCGCGTTCGATCCCGTCCACTGCCGCCCGCTCGACCGCGTCGGGCGTTCGGTCGTCGCTGGCGGCGGCCATCGCGCGGTTCGCCCGGTTGGCGACGACGGGCATCGACGGCCGCGCGTCCCGCAACTCGCGTGCGGTCGCGGCCAGGTCGGTCCAGTCTCCCCCGCGCTCGACTGCGAGCGCCGCCTCGTCGCGCAGTGTTTCGAGTGCGCGGACCGAGAGCCGGGCCGAACCGTGGTCGCGGTCGTCTGCGACCGTCTCGACGGTCGGCCGCACGCGGTCGTAGGACGTCCACAGGTCGAGGACGGTCTCCCGGCGAAGGACCTCGGTCGGCGGGACCCACTCGTAGTCGGTCGTCTCGTAGTTCGTCTCGATATCTCGAGTGGCCGCGTCGAACAGGTAGGGATAGACCACCCAGCGGATACCCAGGTCCCAATCCTCGGTGGTGAAGGAGTCGCCCCGTCGGACGAGCGTCGCGTCCGCGTCGGGGTCGAGGCCGGTCTCCTCGCTGATCTCCCGGTGGGCCGCACCGTCGGGGTGGCCGTCGGTCCAGTCGCCGTCCTCGACGTGGCCCGCGACCCCACCCCATCGGCCCGTGTAGGAGCCGACCTCGTCGCTGCGACACAGCAACAGGACTGCGGCGTCGTGACGCAGGAACACCGTGACGACGGACCGCTCCTCCAGTTCGTCGTTCATCGACCGGGCGTTCGTCCCGTGCGGGTATCAGCGCCCGGGTCCGTTCGAGTGGAAACGGGGGTTCCGGTGTGGGTGACTGCTCGACTGGCAATCACTGCGGCGCGCGCTGTCGAGCGTACCGACCATACGGGAGGCCGCGAGACGAAGCGCGCGAGGGATGAGCGAGCGTAGCGAGCGAATCGGCTGGGGAGGCTCGTGGCCTGCGGTGCTGTGCGGTCGCGGTCCCTGGTGGATCGAAAGGGCGAGACGCGCTCGCGTTCAGTATAGTCGCCGAGTGAGCCCTATCCGAGTGAGCGGAGCGAACGAGGATATCTCACTCAGCGACCGCGAGCGGGTCGAGGGCTTTCAGCCCATACCGAAAGTGGCGGTCACAGGAACAACGAGCGAGTAAGGTAGAACCGTTCAAATGCTGCCACCGACCGCCCCAGATAGAGCTCCGATCACCCAAATCGACTTGGCGACGGGCGGAGAAGCCCCGATATGACCATCGCCATCCTCAGCGACACGCACATCCCCTCCAGAGCCCATCGCATCCCCGAGGAGTTCCGCGAACACATCAGGACGGCCGACCACGTGGTCCACGCGGGCGACTTCGACTCGAAGGGAGCGCTGGCCGATATGCGCGATCTCGCACCCGAGTTGACCGCCGTCAGCGGAAACATGGACCCCCGTGTCGGCCTCCCGTCGGTCGCGAGCGTCGAACTGGACGGTGTCACGATAGTCGTCACGCACGGCACCGGCTCGCACCACGGCTGGCACGACCGCGTCGCAGGCGTGGTTCGCGAAGAAGCCGCGGCACCACGGGTCGGCGTCGCCGGCCACACCCACGAGGTGGTGGACACGGTCCACGACGGCGTCCGGATCCTGAATCCCGGCAGCGCGACCGGTGCTGCTCCCGCAGACCGGACGACCATGATGACCGCCGAGACGGCGGACGGGGAGTTGGACGTCACCGTCCACGAAGTCTGAGTTTCCGGTACGGTCTCGGACGTCGTAGTAATGTTCGGTGGCGGCCGCTGCAAGCCCTCGACCCGCTCGCTAGCTGTGGTCGTGACCGCGGACCACATCTATCGCTGCAAGCCATCGACCCGCTCAGCGACTCCACTCGCTTCGCTCGACGCGAGCGGCGCTGTTCAGATAAGAACGCGATGACGACCGCCGCAAACAGCGTGAAAGCCCCCGCTCGCTCCGGTCGAGGGGCTTGCTGCGCGCTTCGCTCACTGCCGTTCGCTCCAGTGCTTGCTTCGCCCGTCTTCCCGGAGCGAGC